>Ga0307478_10000518_pt1 | contig 39122 bp, 41 predicted proteins | sample atmos_gasesECM4C_2_FD_203713 | JGI IMG/M metagenome (GOLD analysis project Ga0307478, IMG submission 203713) | Hardwood forest soil microbial communities from Morgan-Monroe State Forest, Indiana, United States - atmos_gasesECM4C_05 | ecosystem: Environmental > Terrestrial > Soil > Temperate...
CGGTGCGACAATTGGAGGCGATTCCAGAAGGCGCGGGGATAGTGCTGGACGACGTGGCGGCAGGCCTCTACGCGCTTGGAATTATGCATCTCTTGCTGCACTTTGGTCTTCTAAGATAGTGTTCTTCTAAAGTAGTGCGAGTGCTTTCCTAAATGGGATTTTCCGACCGGCTTCTAGGCAAGAAAAACGTGAATGGTGGACCGCACATCGAGTCCGTGTCGCCCTCACTTGCGCTGGCCGGCGGCGAAATTCGCATCACCGGCTCGGGGTTGCGGCCGCAACAACTGTTACGCCCGCGAGTGCAGTTTGGTGAAGTCGAGGGCGGAGTGGTGGTCAGTTCGAGTTCGTTCCTGGTCGCTCGCGTTCCGGAAGGAGCAACGTCAGGCCCCGTAGTGGTGGCCGCCGATGGGCAAATCAGCAACGCGCAGAGTGTCAACGTAGCGGTGCCAATCGCTGAAAACCTGCATCCCGTAACGAGTCCAGCGCTCGATGCGGAAGGCAACATTTATGTCACGTTCTCGGGTTCACGCGGGCAGAAAGTCCCAGTCGCGATTTTCAAGATCGACACGAATTACACGGTGAAACCGTTCGTCACCGAAATGATGAATGCGACCTCAATCGCATTCGACCGCGCAGGGCAGATGTATGTTTCTTCACGCCACGACGGAGCCGTCTACCGCGTGTCGCCGAATGGGAGCATGACAACCTACGCCGAAGGAATGGGAGTCGCTACCGGCATCGCGTTTGACCGGAATCAAAATCTCTACGTAGGCGACCGCAGCGGCACCATCTTCAAAATTGGCAGCGACCAACAGGTTTTTGTCTTCGCTACGCTTGAACCCAGTGTGTCGGCGTACCATCTGGCATTCGGTCCGCAAGGCGATCTGTTTGTCACCGGCCCCACTACCTCAAGCTTTGACAGCATCAACAGAATTGACCCCCACGGCACAGTGCACACCTTTTACCGCGGCCTGGGGCGGCCGCAGGGCCTGGCTTTCGACATTGCCGGCAACCTGTACGTAGCTGCGTCGCTCGGCGGTAGGCGCGGCATTGTCAAGCTTACGCCAGACGGCAAGGCCAACCTGGAAATCGCAGGCCATGGGTTAGTGGGACTGGCTTTTGCGCCGGGACGAAGCGCGATTCTCGCAACGACAGACGCGGTTCATCACCTTTCGTGGAATCTTCAGGGGCTTCCGCTGCTGCTGGAGTAAATGCCGAGTTGTTGCGCTCGATCCCAAGCCGCGCACTCAGCGTTTTTCATTTACACTTCTAGCCGTGAATGCCGAGATCATCGCTGTGGGATCGGAGTTGCTCACTCCCTTCCGCATGGATACGAATTCCCTTTATCTCACCGAGCAACTCAATCAACTCGGCGTTGCAGTGATTTTCAAGGGAGTGGTCGGCGACAATCTCGTCCAGTTGGTTGCGGCGGCGCAACACGCGCTGTTTCGCTCGGAGATTTTGATTTTTAGTGGCGGTCTGGGGCCAACTGAAGATGATCTTACGCGCGAGGCGGTCGCCGAAGCGTTGGGCCTTCCATTGCGGCGCGACAACGAGATTCTCGCGGCGATCGAGCGGCGATTCGCCGCCCGCGGCTGGAAAATGTCTCCCAACAATGCCAAGCAGTCGGACGTGCTGGAGGGAGCGGCGGTGCTGCCCAACCCAAACGGGACCGCACCGGGGCAGTGGCTTAGCGGCAAATTCGATGGACGGGAGCGAATCATCATCCTGCTGCCCGGGCCTCCACACGAGCTGAAGGCTTTGTTCGAGGCTGAGTGCCGCGAGCGGCTGCGCGCCAAGCTTCCGCCCGCATTCCTTGCCACTCGCGTACTCAAAGTTGCCATGCTTGGCGAATCTCTTGTCGACGCACGAGTAGCGCCGATCTATAAGCGATTCGCGGATGTGCAGACCACGATTCTGGCGGGAGCAGGAGAAATCCAACTGCATTTTCAAGCGCAGGCCAGCTCGAAAGAAGAAGCGCAGAATCGCGTAGATAAGGCCGCCGACGCGGTCGAGCAAGAACTCGATGACGCGGTTTATTCGCGCGATGGAGAGTCACTGGAGCAGATTGTCGGCTACTGGTTGCAAATGCGCAACGCCACGCTGGCTGTGGCAGAATCCTGCACCGGGGGATTGTTGGGCGAGCGGATCACCTCGGTCGGTGGCAGTTCGCGCTACTTTGCAGGAGGCGCGATTGTTTACTCAAACACAGTAAAGACCGAACTCGCAGGAGTTCCTGCTGACATGATCGAACGTCACGGGGCGGTGAGCCGCGAGGTGGCCGCCGCGCTGGCCGAAGGCATTCGCTATCGTTGCGAGACGACGCTCGGGATCGGCATCACGGGTGTGGCTGGCCCCACCGGAGGGACGCCGGAGAAGCCTGTTGGATTGGTCTTTCATGCCCTGGCCAGCGACAGTGGGACGGAAGTGATCGAGCGAAACTTCCCGGGTGATCGCAAGCGTATCCGCTGGTTTGCGAGCACGCTGGCGCTGGACATGGTGCGGAAGAAGTTGATGTGAAGCTAGCTAATAGCTATTGGCCTTAGCATTTCTGTCGTTCCGGCATTCAAGCTCGATCCGGATCCGAAATCGCCGAGCGAATCATATCGTCAGAACGGTTTAAGCTAAAGGCTAAGAGCCAATGGCCGAGAGCTTCTTATGCGCCTTTTTGTCGCACTCGATATCGACGACAACATTCGCGGCCGATTGAGTCGTTTCGTCGAAGGGGTTCGAGGATTTTCACCGGGGGCGCGCTGGGTCCGGCCCGAATCCTTACACGTCACACTGAAATTCATTGGCGAGAAAACCGAACCCGAGGCGGAGCGAATTGAGAAGGCATTACAAACAATTGTGGCTAGCGGATTCGAAATGAACTTTCGTGGTTATGGATTCTTCCCGGGAGCTCGGACGGCGCGAGTCTTCTGGGTGGGAATTGAGGCGGGCTATCAATTAACTGCTCTGGCTCCAACCGTGGATAAAACACTGACGGAACTCGATATTCCGAAAGAGGAGCACGCCTTCAGCCCGCATCTCACGCTGGCGCGGCGCGGAGGCGGGTCAGGCTCGCCACACAAACAAAAAAGTGATCATCCGAACCGAGGCTTTGAAAAGCTCCAGGAGAAATTGGCGGCACTTCGCGCCCCCGAGTTCGGCACGATGACGGCCCGCGAGTTTTTTCTTTACCAGAGCAAGCTTTCGCCAAAAGGATCGACGTACACGAAGCTAGCGGGGTTCCCTCTGCGCTAGTATGCAATCAATCTCCCCATTCGCGTTACTCCTCGTCGTTGCCGGCAGCTATTTATTAGGATCGATTCCTTTCGGATATCTACTGGTGCGCATTTTTCGCGGGGAAGATGTGAGGAAGAGCGGCAGCGGAAATATTGGGGCAACCAATGTCTCGCGCAAGTCGCCGATGCTCGGAGTTCTTACGCTATTGTTGGATGCGCTAAAAGGAGCAATGGCCGTCTGGCTTACGAGATTGTTTGCTCCGAGCTATACGATCATGGCGCTAGCGGCCTTGATCGCAGTTATCGGCCATATGTTTCCACTCTGGCTCGGCTTTCGTGGCGGCAAAGGAGTAGCTACAGCGTTGGGATCATTCGCGATGATCACTCCGGAAGCTGTGCTAATTGCCGTGGGAATTTTCATCATGGTCGTGCTCATCTTTCGTTACGTTTCTCTGGGATCGATTATCGCGGTGGCTTCTTTCCCGCTGCTTGCTTATGAAACGCGCTCCTACGGGAACATGCCGGCGGCGCTGGCTTTCATGGCCATCGGTTCCTTGCTCATCATCGCCAAGCACTCACAAAATGTCCGCCGTCTACTTGCAGGAACCGAAAACCGCCTGGGAGAGAAGCGGGCATGAGCGAGATCGCGATCATCGGCGCTGGGGCGTGGGGGACGGCATTGTCGATTGTTCTGGGACAAAAAGGCTCGCATCGCGTTCGCCTCTGGGCGCATGAAAAGAACGTCTACGAAGCCATTGCCCGCGACCGTGTGAATGAGAAATTCCTGCCGGGCTGCACTCTGCCTGCAAGCGTTTGTCCCGCCGCTACAACCAAGGAGGCAATTGACGGTGCCGACATCGTCCTTAGCGTGATGCCTTCCCCTTATTGCCGCTCGGTATTCGAAGAAATTCATGTTCACTTAACCGAAAGAATGCTCCTGGTTAGCGCCGCGAAGGGCATCGAGAAAAATACCACGATGCGCATGACTGAGGTAATTCGCGATGTCGTAAAGAGTACCAGGCATTTTTCTCCCCGCATCGGCGCACTGAGCGGACCATCGTTTGCACTGGAAGTTGCACGCGGAGACCCCACCGCAATTACGATCGCGTCAGAAGATAAAGAATTGGCGCAGACGGTGCAGAACGAATTCAGCGGCCCGACTTTTCGCATTTATACGAACGCAGACACGATCGGGGTGGAGTTGGCCGGCGCACTGAAGAATACAATCGCCATTGCTGCGGGAGTGTGCACGGGGCTTGGCTTGGGACACAATTCCGTCGCGGCGTTGATCACTCGTGGGCTTGCAGAAATGACCCGACTGGTCGTGGCCTGCGGAGGCAAGGCAGAAACTATGGCCGGACTCGCGGGCCTCGGCGACCTGGTTCTAACCTGCACCGGCGGCCTTTCGCGCAATCGCAACGTGGGAATCGAACTGGGACGCGGACGGAAGCTATCCGAAATTCTCGCGGGAATGCACGGCATGGTCGCAGAAGGAGTTTTTACAACTACAGCCGCGGTTGGGCTGGCGCGAGCCCACGGGGTCGAGATGCCGATTACCGAGCAAATGCACGCCATTCTGAACGCCGCCAAGGCTCCTCGCGACGCGATTGCCGAGTTGATGACGCGTAGCGGGAAGAGTGAAACGTCTTCGAGGACGTAGCGAGCCAGCGCGCTTCACAATCCGGTCCGCGGCAGGTCGCTGCTCGTGCGTTTTCTCGCCAAACCCGCGCCACGCGTGCTGTTTCATTGGTACTTTCGTAACGAGAGCTTCAGCGGTTTTCCTCTTCAAGCAACCGTCCCACAACTAAAATTGTAGAGATGCCAGTGAACTCCGCCGCCACTCCGACCGACGACGCTTCCGCTGAGAGCCCGGGGAGCACCTCGCCTCCCGCTGTACCAATCCCGGCCCGCATCCCCATTCTCTATCTGATCCTGGGCGTGCTTCTGGCAATCAGCACCGTTCCAATGTACTTCTATTCCGCGCAAGTTGAAGCCATCAACCGCGATCGCCTGAAAACCAACGAGATGATTCTTCAGAACACGGTAACCAGATCGCTGGCGGATAATCTTTCGCAACACGAGCGTTCGTTGCGGATGATGTTGGCCAACTTATCGTCGGCAATTCAGGTGGCCAGCGGTGGAGATATCGGCAGCAAGAACATTGAAGCCCCCGAGTTGCGCGCGTTGCTGGAGAACTTTGTTTCTTCCTCCGACGATCTTGCCTATGCCACGTTGCTGAATTCAGATGCGAGAGGAATCTCTGCCGGACGAATCGCGCCCGACGCTTTTTTGCAGCGCGAGCTGCAACATGCTTTTGATGCAGCACGCGATGGCCGCGCCTACAACGGGCAGGCGCTGCAGGTTGGAGACGGAAACTCGGCTCGCACCGTGCTGTTGGTAAGCAATCCGGTAAGTTATGGCGGGCGTTTCCTGGGCATGGTGGGCGCGGTCGTCGACTTGCAATTTCTGGTTCGTCGCCTGCGGGAAGTTAGTGCAGGCGGCTTGATCCCTTACGTGGTGGACGCGCAAGGCCGGCTGGTGGCGGCGGGCACTCCGCAATATGCGACCGGCCAGGACATGAAGAACCTGGAGATCGTCCGCAACTTCGTGGACGAAGGCAACAAGGCGCAGTTGGCCGCCACCAAAGAATTTGATGTCAACGATGGCAAGAACAACGTCGAGATGCTCGGCACTTACAGTCCAGTTACCAGGCTTGATTGGGCAGTAGTTGTGCAAAAGCCGCAGCGCGAGGCTTATCGCGGAGTTTATGAGATGCAGCGCACGGCGCGCCTGCTGGCTCTTATGGCGGTATTGCTGAGTATTGCGGTAAGCATTTTTGCGGCACGCCGGATCACAAATCCTTTGCGGGTTCTCACGCAACACAGCCGGGCTCTTGCTCGTGGAGACTTTTCGCAGCGGGTAAACTTGTGGAGCCGCACAGAAATTGGCGAGCTGGCTGAAACGTTTAACACCATGTCGAGCGAACTTGAGCACTTCGTCGAAGACCTGAAGCGGGCTGCTGAAGAAAATCGCGCTCTGTTTCTGGGGTCGATTCAAATGCTGGCGGGCGCGGTCGACGAGAAGGATCCCTACACTCGCGGCCACTCTGACCGGGTCACGCGCTATTCGCTACTGATAGGCAAAGAAATGAACTTGCCTGCGTCTTTCATGGAGACGCTGCAGATTTCGGCACAGCTGCATGATGTGGGCAAAATCGGTATCGAAGACCACATTCTCAAAAAGCCGGGTGCTCTTACCGCCGAAGAATTTGAGGTCATGAAGACGCATACCACCAAGGGAGCCAACATCCTGCGTCCAGTGAGCCAACTGGCAGAAATGCTTCCCGGTATCGAGCTTCATCACGAGGCTCTCGATGGACGCGGTTATCCTTACGGCCTCAAGGACGAGCAAATTCCGCTGCTGGCGCGGGTCATCGCCGCGGCTGACACGTTTGACGCGCTCACCACCAATCGTCCTTATCAGCATGCGCATACTCCGGAAGAGGCGTTTCGGATTATCCAGAACCTTGCCGGCAAGCGGCTCGATCCCGTGGCCGTGGCGGCGCTCATGGCGGTTTACGGACGCGGCGAAATCCGCATTCAGCGTATCGCCGTAAGGAAACCGGTCGTGCTGGCGGATGCGTCGGTTTCCGCGACGGCTCCCGCTCCGGTGCTGCCGGTTGTTGAATCCGCTAAACTCGAACGATCCCGCGTTTAACCAACTTTCCTCCCGCACCCTCTGTCCGATCTGCGTGGACCGCTATAATCAGTTCTTGGGATTTTCCTCATGATTCAAACTCTGTTCGGCAGCACCGAAGAAAAAAAGACCGGCCTCTTCGAGCGTATGAAGCAGGCAGTTTCGCGCACGCGCGAGAACCTCGCCGAGCGGATTGAAGAGGTCGTTTCGATCGGTAAGGAAATCGACCGCAACACGCTGGATGACCTCGAAGCAACGCTGATCGGCGCCGATCTCGGCACCGCGACCACGCAGGAAGTCTTGGGCAAGCTGCGCGAGAAAGCCGATCGCAAACAGATCAAAGACGTGCAGGAACTGAAACGCCTTTTGAAAGAAGAGTTGCTGGCCATTCTCAAGGCGGCCAACACGCCGCCGGTTTCGAAGGCAGAAGGTACGCCGGAAGTAATACTGGTCGTCGGTGTGAACGGAACCGGCAAGACGACGTCGATCGGCAAACTAGCTCAAGTTTTTCGATCTCATGGCAAGAGCGTGCTTCTGTGCGCTGCGGATACTTTCCGCGCAGCGGCGATCGATCAACTGGAAATCTGGGGCGAGCGTACGGGAACGGAAGTGATCAAAACGAAACCTGGCGGTGATCCCGCAGCGGTGCTGTTCGACGCGTTGCAGGCCGCTACGGCGCGGAAGACGGATTACGTGATCGTTGACACCGCAGGCCGGCTGCACACCAAGAGCAGCCTGATGTCTGAACTCGAGAAAATGCGGCGCACGGCCCAACGCATTATTGCCGGAGCGCCACACGAGACGCTGCTGGTTATGGACGCAACCACAGGCCAAAATGGCTTGCAACAAGCTCGTTTGTTCACGCAATCCTCGGGAGTTACAGGGATTGTGCTCACGAAACTCGACGGCACCGCGAAAGGCGGTGTAGTAGTGGCCATCTCGCGCGAGTTGGGGCTGCCGGTACGCTTTGTGGGCGTGGGCGAAAAAGTAGGCGACCTACTGCCGTTCGATCCGAAAGAGTTCGTGGATTCGCTTTTCGAATAGACGTTTGTATTTGCCACGGAGGCGCAAGGCTCGGAGAGACATCCCTAGCTATCCCCCAAGCCGGGCGGTGCGCTTTCTCAGTTTGCTCCCTCGATATGCCAGACCACACGGCTGATGAGCGCTTCCTGCATCGCGCACTTGACTTGGCGCGCGAAGGCATTGGCTTAGCCTCGCCGAATCCTTACGTGGGTACAGTCATTGTTGATGCGCATGGCAACGTCGCGGGCACAGGTACTTACACCTACGACGGCAAGAAGCATGCTGAGGTGCTCGCCCTCGAACAAGCGGGAGACAAGGCCCGCGGCGGCACGCTCTACATCAATATCGAGCCACACTCACACCAGGGCCGCACGCCCCCATGCACCGACGCACTGATCGCTGCTGGGATTTATCGCGTTGTCGCCTCCATGCCAGATCCCAATCCTAAAGTGAGCGGGCGAGGGTTTGAGAAATTACGCGCAGCGGGAGTACGCGTTGAAGTCGGAGAACTTGAAGAAGAAGCACGCCATCTTAACGAAGCGTTCGCACGCCATATTCGCGATGGGGTTCCGCTGGTCACGTTGAAGTCCGCGATGACGATCGACGGCAAGATTGCGCCGGAATGCGGAAGATTTGCAGAGCGAACGCCTGGAATTCCTCCGGGTGGATGGATCAGCGGCGAAGCCGCACGTGCCCACGTGCAGTTGCAGCGCCACCAGAACGACGCAATCATGGTGGGCATCGGAACCGTTCTGGCTGACGACCCGTTACTCACCGACCGCAGCGGTAATCCGCGGCGCAGGCCGTTGTTACGCGTAATTTTGGATTCGCACCTGCGTGTGCCTTTGGAATCACGCCTGGTGCAGAGTGTCGGACCCGATGCTACCGGGGAAAGCGATGTGCTCATCTTCTGTTCCTCAGGGGATGAAAAGAAGAAAAGCCAACTGGAGAAGTGTGGGATTCGCGTGGAGCAAGTGCCAACTGCGGCAGACGGACGGACAGATATTCACGCTGTACTCCGACGCCTAGGACAGCTCGAAGTTACGAGCGTGATGATCGAAGGCGGAGCAGCAGTGAACGGAAACGCGCTCTCCTCCGGAGTGGTGGATAAGGTTTTCCTTTACTACGCGCCAGTGATCATGGGCGGCACCGAATCGATTCCATTCACTACCCACCCCAGCTTCCACACGAGACTACAAGTCAAGCGTCTTCACCTGCATCGCTTCGGCGAAGACATCGCGGTCGAAGGGTATTTACACGACCCGTACGAGGAATAAACCACTACCGTTCCGCGTCTTCTACCGCAGGTTTATGATATTTGGTTAAGTTATCGAGGCCCTCATGTTCACTGGCATTGTGGAAGAAGTCGGACACGTCACCCGCATCGACCAACGTGGCGAGAATCGCCGCATCACCATTGCAGCGCACCATGCGCCCAAAGAATTGAAGACCGGGGACAGCGTCGCGGTGAGCGGAGTTTGCCTGACCGCACTCGATATCAAGGCCGAGTCATTCTGCGCTGATCTGGCGCCCGAGACCTGGACACGAACCTCGTTCTCGCGCATCCATGACGGAGCGCTGGTCAACCTGGAACTGCCGATGAGAGCTGACGGCCGATTCGGTGGACACGTCATGCAAGGCCACGTGGATGGTGTTGGCGAGCTTGTCGCCTTGGAGCGTATCGCGAACTCGGAAAATTGGTGGTTACGCATCGAGTTGCCGCGCGACGTGGAGAAGTACACGGTCTACAAAGGCTCAATCGCCATCGAAGGGATCAGCCTTACCGTGGCTAAGCTCGAAGGCAGAATGTGCACCGTCGCGATCATTCCGCATACGATGGAAATGACGAATCTGAACTCGCTCAAGCGCGGCGATCCGGTAAACCTCGAGGCTGATGTGATTGCGAAGTACGTGGAGAAGATGATGCGTAGCGAATCGGCCGAGAGTTCGCTCACTGTAGAAGAGTTAGTGCGGCAAGGATTCTAGAAAAGGTGACTCATAGAATCACTGCCAACAACCCCGGCCTCTGTGGCGATTGCGTGCATGCCCGGGTCATCCAGTCGGACCGGGCTTCTGTTTTCTATCAATGCCAGCTCTCCTTCACCGACCCGCGGTTTGAAAAATATCCACGTCTTCCGGTTTTATCCTGCGAGGGCTACGAGAAAGGTCGCGAAGGCTGACTAGGATCACAGCAAAAGCTGAGCTAACACGCTTCGATCTTGAGTTCGTCCAGTTCAAGGAACTCCTGCACGATGGGTTCCGTGGATTTTTCCATTTCGGCGGAGGTACCGAAGAAAATTGCCTTGCCTTCGTGCAAGAAGACTAGGTGATCGGCTAACTTCTGGGCGAGCCGCATATCGTGCGTGACCACGATGCTCGTCAAGTTCAGCTGGAGCTTCAGCCGCTTTATCAAATCACCAAGAAGTTGCGCCATCAGCGGATCGACCATGGTGGTCGGTTCGTCGTAAAGAACGCATTCCGGCCGCGATGCCAGCGCACGCGCAATCGCTACGGACCGCTTCATTCCGGTGGAAAGATCGGAAGGCAGCAGATCGCGCATCTCCTGCACACCCACCATGCGCAACAACCCGTCAACGATCTGGTAAATCTGTTCTTCGGACAATTCCCGGGTCTCACGCAGGGGAAATGCTACGTTCTCGCCCACGGTAAGGGAATCAAACAGCGCCCCATTCTGAAAGACCATGGTGACTTTCTTCCGAATGGCTTCCAATTGAGGTTCTGTAAAGTCGGTGATGTCTTCGCCGGCGACAATCACCCGGCCGGAATCGGCTTTGAGAAAACCCATCAAAAGTTGCAGCGAAACCGATTTACCCACGCCGCTGCGTCCCAGGATGCAGACCGTCTCGCCAGGCATGACGTTGAAGCTGACGCGGTCAAGGACTACCTTGTCCCCAAAAGCCTTGGAGACCTCGCGGAATTCGATGTAGGGGCGCTGGCTAGTATCGGGCATCGATCTTGTCGATAGAGGTCAGTTTTCAGTTCAACGATCTTCAGTTCGACGATCGTTGTGGTGATTCCACGGCTGCCAGCTAGACTAGCAGCCGCTATGCTCTTTTCAGGTTTTCTTCCACATCCTCAGGCGTGTTCAAGTTACGAAACAGAGCGGCCGAAAATCCGGCTCGCTCCAACTCTTCTTCCTCAATTACCCGGGACTTCACCATATCGAATAAGACATCGATTCTATTCTTTCCGGCAATCAAGGCCTTCTCGGCCGCGTCGGCAAATTCGCGCCGGTAAATTGCGCACAACGGCTGCCGATGCCCATTACAACACGGCACGACTACAGTCGCCTCAGGCGCATGATGAGCCTCGCGGAGCAAATATTGCAATAGCGCACGCGAGACAAATGGCGCATCCACGGCAAGCATGAGGTTCAGATCCGAGTTCGACGAACGCAATGCCGCATGGATTCCGCCCAGCGGTCCGTGGCCCGGGAATACATCCTCCACGACCGGGGCGAACGGCGCAAATTTTTCCCGACCTCCCACAATGCGAACATCGAGTGTAACCGAGCGGGCCAACTCCAACGTCCGCTCCAGCAGGGTCCGACCGTCGAAGTCCAGAAAAGCCTTGTCGGCGCCCATGCGCGAACTCTTGCCTCCCGCCAGAATGAAGGCGGCCACGTCCTCCGAAAAGGCAGGTTCCACACCGCGATCATACACTTTGCCACACCGGAGACCGACTGCCGGTGGCGTTTAACTCTCTGTGATCGCGAAATTTGCACAGGCTAAGTGATTGCAGCGCTTTAGTTTACCTCCACGTGCATGTCGCGACCATCACGAAGGTAACCTACCCAAGCGGCGCAGTTCGGGAGATGATGAGCCTGTCTTCCGGTGGACTCCCTCGGGTCCGGAAGTAACCATCATGCCGCAGAAAATCATGGATGTTCTTATGCTTGGGCGTTGCTCTCACGAGTTCTCCTGGCCGCGGCGTGGCGCCGACGGGGAGTATTACCAGGTTTGCCTGCTGTGCGCTGCCGAGTACAAATATGACTGGACCACGATGCGCCGCATCGAGCGCGTGGAGCATCCCAAGCACGATGCGCTTGTCCGGCGAACCCACACACGGGAAAAACGGCCATCATGGACGCCGCGTGCGCGCCGCCTGAAATTGGATGCCCCAGTACGCTATCGGGTGAACAGCACGAGCACGTGGTACGAAGGCACAATCGACAACCTTAGCCAGACTGGGCTGCTCTTTCGCGGCCCGCAGCCTTTGCCGGTGAATGCCCTCATTGAGCTGATCTTTGGAATGCCGGAAGAAATCTCCGGCCAGAAGAACCGAAACGTGGTGTGCCAGGGTCGCGTAATCCGCTCGAGCGAAGCCCTCGATCACGCTCGATCCAAAGGGCGCAAGAAAGAACGAGACAAAGAGCACGATAAGGATCCGAGCAAAGATCACGAAAATAACAACGAAGATCAGGGCGCAGATGCGCAAGGTTCAGAGGCGAGCGAAGGCGTCCTCGCCGCATCGATCGTGGACTATAAATTCATCCGCTAAATTTCCGTCCAACCAACCATGCTCAACTGCAGTTCCGTTTTTTGGAACAGCGCAGTCATTTCTCTAATGTTTCGGAGCGACTGCATCGTATCTGAGTCTGCGCATCGTATCCGTAACAAAACTCTAATCATCTCTTGGTTCCATCTCGCGGGCTCTGTTCCAACTCCGTAACACGCAAGTTTTTTTGTTTTCCGACTGCCAATCTAGGTTACAAAACCCAGCACTGATTCGGACGCCCCTGCATCCCACCGTCCGGTTCAGGTTTTAGCACGCCGCGCCATTGCTTTTCCTGGCACGTAAATCCAAATCCGACAGGGAGGAGCGCATGCTCCGCTCAGTGCATTCCTCTCCCCAGGCGAGGAAGACAATACCCTATTCCCTTCTGTCTCTTCCGGGCTATCGGTTCCCCGGTCTTCGCAACCAGGGTCTTGTAGGGCGAGGACCCTCTTCCAACCAGCAAGACACCTTACTAAGGAGGAGTCGTGATCACGAAGAAAGCTAGGCTTGTGTCAGTTTTGACTTTGGCCGCGCTGTTCTTGGCCGGAATGGCAGTTGCTCAGACCGACCCTGGGGTTCAGAGCGGAAACCGCGGAACCGGAGCCGCACTCTCATCCGTCGCGGCAAACAGCCCGAGCGGAATTTTGTCATTTTTCAACGACGGTCTCACTCGATTTCAGGCGGTGGAATCGGTTTCCGGAAGTCCTAGCGGCAACAATGGTCTGGGACCCCGATTCAACTCCAATAGTTGCAGTTCGTGCCATGCGCAACCGGCTTTCGGTGGAACAGGCCCTGCCACCAACCCGCAGTTCCAGTTCACCAGCAACGGCGTTGCGCCCGGCAATACAATGCCGTCTTTCATTACTGCTAATGGCCCGACTCGCGAAGCGCGTTTCCCGTTCTTCTTTAATAGCAACGGGAGCGTGAATACCAACTCTCCCAATGGAGGAGTGGAGACAATCTTCACCGTTACCGGACGCTCCGACGCCGGTACCTGCACCAGCAACACCCTGCTGCCTCAGCCAAGTTTCGCGACCGCGATCTCAGAAAACAACATCATCTTCCGGATTCCGACGCCCACATTTGGCGCGGGCCTCATCGAGAATCTGGACGATTCCACGCTGTTGAACAATCAGGTGAAAAATCTGAATAACAACCTCGGCATTTCCGGCACGTTCAATCACAACGGCAACGACGGCACGATCAGCCGCTTTGGTTGGAAGGCGCAGAATAAGTCGTTGCACATTTTTTCCGGCGAGGCCTATAACGTCGAGATGGGCATCAGCAACCTGCTATTTCCTCAAGATCGCCCGTTGCCCGGCGAGGACGGCTCCGGAGGTACTGGAAGTGTGGGTCTGACGCCAGGTTGCCTAAACCTCAGTGGGACCGGCTATCCGGAGGACACGTCGAACCCGGCGGCATCGCCAAATGCAGCGGTACTGGACGACGTCTCGGCCTTCGCCAACTTCATGCGCTTGCTCGCGCCGCCACCAACCGGCTCGGTGGTGCTTAATGGGTCGACAGTTTCTTCCAGCACAATCTCGGCTGGTGCTTCCTTGTTCGCCTCTATCGGATGCTCGACTTGCCACAATCCGTCGCCTGGGACAACTCAGGTGTCGAACCTTACTCCATCGTTGAGTAAAGCTCCCGTGAATGCGTTCTCAGATATTGAGATTCACAACATGGGCACCGGCTTGGCGGACAACGTCTCGCAGGGCGGCGCAGGAGGAGGCCAGTTCCGCACCGCTCCATTGTGGGGCTTAGGACAACGGATCTTCCTGCTGCATGATGGCCGCACCACGAACCTGATCACTGCGATCAATGACCACATAAGCAATGGCAGCGAAGCCAACGTCCCGGCGGAAGAGTTCTTCGACGACCTCTCAACCACCCAGCAACAGGAAATTTTGGATTTCCTGCGCTCGCTGTAATCGCTTTGCACTCTCTGGCGAGACACGAAAGTGTCTCGCCAGCTCTTTCCAAGCTAGAAGCCAGATTAGAGGAATAATCCGCCGCTGATTCGCCAGCCACCCAACTGAAGGCTGCTGGATTCAAGGAGAGATATGTACTCGGGATTCTTACGGGCCCTGCTTGTTCTAGAGGTGTCGGTTTCGTTGCTGGTGTGGGGTCAAGGCGATGGACCGCAGACGCCACGCAAGAATGGAGGCGACTTTGCCGATAACACGCATCCCATAACCAAAGTGCCGACAGGAGTCATTCTGGTAAAGGGCGCCTCGCCGAGCGCCAGTGATTCCGTGACTCCCCTGCCGGAAAGTGGGAACGTGACCAATGGTGTCTTCAACAACCAGTATTTCGGAATGAGCTACACACTCCCACCCAATTGGGAGGAGAAATACACAGGGCCGCCTCCGTCGGACAGCGGACGCTACGTGCTGGCCCACATCAGTCCCGCCTCCACATTCAAAGGATCTATTCGCGGAACTATCTTGATGACGGCGCAGGACATGTTTTTCACGCCGTTTCCTGCAGCCAACGCTCTGGATCTCGTCAATTATTCGAAGAACCATTTGCAGGCCGACTACAAAATGGAAATGCCGCCTACGCCAACCAAGATCGCCGATCGCTCTTTTACCTTCTTTGCATATTGGTCTCCGGTGGCAGAGCTGCATTGGTATGTTGCAGCCACTGAAATCCGCTGTCACGCGGTGGAAATCGTGCTAACCAGCCGCGATACGAAATTGCTGGAAAGCTTAGTCCTGGACCTGAACAAGTTGAAGTTACCCACGGAAGCCGATCCCACGGCTGGGACTGGCGGGGGCGCTGTCCCTGTGTGCATTAAGGATTACGCCCGGGACGAAAATGTGATTCAGCGAGTTGAGCCGGTTTTTACCGAGCACAAGTTCAATCCCGTTCCCGTGCGAATCATCATCGATAAAGATGGTAAGGTAAAACACATTCATTTTCTAAGCGCATTTCCCGACCAGGCAAAGGCCATCACCGATGCCTTGAACCAGTGGAAATTTAAGAAGTATATGCGCGACGGAAAACCGGTGGAGGTGGAAACCGGAATACTCTTCGGACGCGGACCTCGTCTCACGAGATCCCCAGGCGCAACGCCTACGACCGAGTGAAGCGGGGCAGAGCGGCGGTGGCACAAAGACAATAGCCAGCGGCGTCATTTCTGTTTCTGCATTCGCCGCATCGTCGTACACTCGTGGCTGCACGGTAATCCCTTGCATGCCTCCAATCACTGCGCTACTGCACACCAGAAATGACGCGTTACGCTTGGGGCGAGCTCTCGAAACGCTTCTCCCCTGCGCCGAAATCTTGATCGTGGATCATGACTCCAGCGATGCGACGCATCGTATCGCCCGCCAGTATGGCGCACGCATCGTCGGCGCAATCCGTGATGCCGGAGCTCAGAATTATCTTGACCTAGCCCGAAACGACTGGATTTTCTGCCTAGATCCTCGAGAGTCCCTCACTGAAAGTTTACAGGTCAGCCTATTCGAATGGAGCGCGTTGCCGCCCAATAGTGTTGGCGAAGCCTCTGCATACTCCGTCTCTCGACGTTATCAAATTGACGATCTCTGGCTGGATTCTTCGACGCCTGAAGTGCGCCTGGTTCCTCGCAACTGGAATCTGTGGAGCGGAGAATTTCCCGCTTACGCCAACTCCGCGAAGCTGCTAAAGGGCGAACTGTTGTTTTTCGCCTATCCCTGAGAGAGTAGTCTCTCCTGCCCGGCATCGATAAGTTCTTGATTTGCAACCGCGTGCAGACCCTTGGCCGGTCGGACAGTGACTTCAGTACCTTAGTGCTCCCTACCCGCCGCACTTATAATCTTCACAAGTATCAGAAACAGTTGCGTTCTTCGGAGGCGGGCGCAGCACGTGCATTTGCCTTTCCGCGAAAACGCCTTAAAACTCAGTGGACCCATTTTACGCATCGGCGATTTTCTTCCTCGGGCTGGCCTTTGGCAGCTTCCTGAACGTGTGTATCTATCGCCTGCCCTTGGGGTTGTCGGTGGTGACTCCGCGTTCGGCGTGCCCTCGCTGCAAATGGCAGATTGCCTTTTACGACAATCTTCCAGTTCTCAGTTGGCTGATTCTTCGCGGCCGGTGCCGGCATTGCAAAGCCGCAATTTCTGTACGCTACCTGTTAATCGAATTGCTGACGGGCGTTCTTTTTCTGGGCTGTTATGCCTACGCCGGACTCACTCTCGCGACTCTGAAATATTGCGTGTTTGGTTTTCTCTTGCTCGGCCTTATCTTTACCGATGCTGAAACCAAGCTGCTGCCTGACAAACTGACTCTACCCGGCATCGTTTTCGGCCTGGTCTTCAGTCTCTTGGTTCCGGTGCATGATCTCGCTTCGCAGTTCGTGCCCGGAATGGTGAATCTTCCGTTCAGCGCCGGCATCTCCGCCCCCTTGCTGTCGTTGCTGGATTCCCTGCTGGGTGCGACTTTGGGGGCGTCTTTCATTTATGGCGCAGGCGCGGTTTATTTGCGTTGGCGTGGAGCCGAAGGGATGGGGTTCGGCGACGTAAAGCTGATGGCGATGGTCGGCGCTTTTCTTGGCATGAAGCTCACCATTTTCACGATCTTCGCCGCTTCCCTGGCAGGCTCTCTTTTTGGCCTGAGTACCGTGCTGATGGTGTGGATCAAGCGCACCCGCCGCTTCATGCGCCGCTTCGCTGATCTACGTTCGGCGCGCCAGCGCGGATGGCAATCTGCACAAATGGTTTACCGCCATTACCAGATGCCGTTCGGTGTTTTTCTGGGGAGCATGGCGCTGCTGGCGCTTTTCGTAGGCAACCGGTTTCTGGGTTGGTATGGGAGACTCTGGTGATCAAGCTTCTGACCAATCCGATATTGTCGAACTCCGCCATGCTGTTGGTCGCGGCGGGTATGGCATTCGTATTTGCAATCTGGATGATCCGCCGCTTGCGACGCAACCTTGCCGTTGAGGCCGACTTCGATTCCGCTTCGACCCCCACACTGGAAAAGCTGCCACTTCATCTGTACAACACTGTCATCCAGCAACTGAAGCAGCAGAAGCACGAACTGCAGGTGCAGAATCTGGCTGAGCAACGGCGTGCTCGCACCACTGAAAACTTCAGCCAGGCGGTGCTGTCGAATCTCTCATCCGGCGTGCTCGTATTCGACGCCAGCGGATTGGTGAGACAGGCCAGTCCTGCGGCGAAAGAAATTCTCGGCTTCCATTCTCCCTCGGGTATGAGCGCAGACGATATTTTTCGCAGTGCCGCCATCTGCTCGCCAGACTCGACCGCAGTCTATGCCGATGGGTTGTCAGATGTGCCGGGACGAATCGGCGATGAGGTCCATGCTGTGCTGCGAGAGGGCAGCAAACGCCGCCAGGTTGAGGCCGAATACACCACTCCTGCGGGAGAACAACGTTATATCGCCGTCACAGTTTCTCCGGTACCTGCCGTTGACGGCAGCCTGCTTGGCGCGGCGTGTCTGATCAGCGACCGCACGGAGTCTCAGCGTAGCCGGCGCCAGATCGAGTTGCAGGGTGAGATTTCCGCGGAGATGGCATTGGATCTCCGCACTTCCCTGACTACTATCGCCGGGTATGCGCAGCAATTAGCCGCGAACCGCGATCCCGGCCTCGCACCGCAATTGGCGGATGACATCGTTAGCGAAGCCACGCGTCTGGATCGACACATTGGAGGATTTCTCGCAGAGAAGCGCGCGCCGGCCATTCCGGCCACTCGTGCCCAGGCGGCAGGCGAAGTTTTGTAGAAGTGGAAGTGAGTGATGCAGAGGATTGAACGCCGAACCGCATAGCGGATCGGCTTACGCTCGAAGCTAAAGGATGATGCCATGAAACGCAGCATACGGATCGCTTTTTTGTTTGGACTATCGGTTGGATTCCTAAGTTCGAATGCACCTGCGCAAAGTGCGGCGCAGACGCAGGATCAGTCTTCGCTCGGAGACTATGCTCGCACGGTTCGCAAGGATCCGGCCAAGGACACGGCTGCGAAGCCCAAAGCGAAGGTTTTTGATAACGACAACCTTCCCAAGGATGACAAGCTCTCTGTCGTGGGAACGCCGGTCACCGCCGATGCCAGCGACAACTCGGCGGCCGCCCCGGCCGATAAAGCAACGACCGACAATAAGGACGCGGGTGCGGCCAAATCCGAAGACGATCAGGCAAAGAAACAGGCTGCCTGGAAGATGTGGCAGGAAAAACTTGTCGCCCAGAAAGATTCAATTGACCTGGCCACGCGGGAACTCGACGTGCTGCAGCGCGAATATCAGCTTCGCGCCGCGGAGATGTATGCCGACGTAGGCAACCGCCTGCGCAACTCGGCTCAGTGGGATAAGCAGGAAGCCGACTACAAGCAGAAGATCGTCGACAAGCAAAAGGCTCTCGACGAAGCCAAACAGAAGCTTGAAGACATGCAGGAAGAAGCTCGCAAAGACGGCGTTCCTGCGGCGATGCGAGAGTAGCTGGCTTGCGATAAAAACATCCGCCCGCCCATACTGTCGTGGATGAGAAGATTATGCTTACACAGCTTGCGCTTGTCTTAGTCGCCGGAGCTGCTTTTCATGGTGCCGTCCGTGGATCACGTGAAACTTCTTCCACTGCTGGCCGGTGAGCGGGCCGAGAATAGGGTGGTCGAGTAGTTTCGTGTTTCGGCCGAAGCGCTCTTCGCACTGCGAGATGATCCTGTCCATAGCCGCGATCTTTATGGCAAATTCGCTTCTCACTTTTTCGATCGGCAAGCCCTTGGGCGTTGCGGTCGGCGGAGATTTTCTTCCTGTGGGGAGGTAGTTGAAACCCAGCACCACCAAGCGCCGCACGCGGTGTTTCATAGAGGAGGGGGTTGCCATCGGGTTACCCCCTTGCATCACTTTCTCAAAACCCTTGATTGTTCCGGTGTACGTGAGATAGAGATGTTCCAGCACTTCTGCCGCGCACCACTTGTCCGCGGGATGCCAGCTCATTTGCTGGTCCGACATGCCTTCAACGGCCGATAGTAAATCGTCCCGCAGATTCTCAAGGCGTCGATCAAGGCTGTGATTTGCGTTGCGATCCACCGACAACTCCTCTCGAATTTCTGTGTGCTTCAGGTAGAATATGGCGCGGCAATCAAACCGCCCCAGTTATAACAGAAAGGTCATGATGAATATGCGGGACTCTGTTCGGGCACAAACCGCCGTTGGCGTTGCTGTTATCGCAGACCGCAGCAGCACTTTGCGTGCTTCAAGAACAGCCGTTCTTACGGGAGTGCTCTTGGCTCTCGCCGTGGCTATGGGCTGCCAATCGAACACGCCAAAACCGCCCGAGGCCAATCCGGAGCCCAAGGCCCCTGAGCTGATGACCGGACGCGCCGCTTTTTATAAAGTCTTTATCGCCGCGCGAAATTACGCTGCGGACGTAAAGCCGTTTCGCATCGAATCAATCCCTTCGCCCGACGGCAATGGACTCGACGGCAAAGCGGCGATCTGGCGCTCCAGTTTCGCCTCGGCAACCCAACACGGCGTGAAGCCGTTCTTCTGGTCTGGCAGCAACGCTGCGGATGCTCCTTCGCGCGGCATCTCTCCCGGCAACGAAGATACGTACAATCCCAGCAACGCGTCTACGCAGATTTTTGACGTTGCCTTTCTGAAGATCGACTCCGACCAGGCCTTTACTGTCGCACAAAAACACGGCGGCGACAAAATTCTGGAAAAGGATCCCTCCACGCCCGTGTTCTATGTATGCGATTGGAACCACAACACGAACGAACTGATCTGGCATGTCATTTACGGAAACACCCGCGAGACTGCCAAGCTAACCGTTGCCGTAAATGCTTCGACCGGTGAATTCCTCAGGGTGGAGAAATAAAGCGGAGAAGTAACGCGGGGCGCAGATTTCACGGACGAATAGCGAATCGAGATCGTTTCAGGATTGCTGAGACGCGCGACTATTTCGTTTCGGCGCTCTGAGTCTTAGTTCCCTTCAGGCGCTCAATCGCCTTCTGCGCTTCGTTGGCTTGCGGTCCGTGGGGGAGAATTCTCAAGTAGCTCTCGTACTCGGCGCGAGCGTCGTCTAATTCGCCTAGTTTTTCGAGACTAACAGCCAGCCGAATGGTTGCCACGGCATCGTTGTCTTTGTAGCGCAGAGCTTCGCGGTAACGATCCTCAGCTGCGCGATAGTTTTTGCGCTTGAAGTAGTAGTCACCAACTTCCACGTCCTTGGCAGCTTTGTGCGGATCCCAGGTGTGAAACTCGGTGATTCCACCGCTCGCGACTTCGGCCTCGCCGACGGCTGCCGAACTCTGCGGATGCGCCTTGGCGTCGTCCACAGGCGCGTCCAAGTCGATTTGCGTGTCTTTGCTCGAACTTTCGCCGCTGCCATTTCCTAGGTCATCGGCCTGCACTCGGTCCGAGCGCGGAGGTGTAAGATTCGGCGCCTTGGGCTGTGCGGGAGCCGGATTGGCGGGAGATGGAGATGATGCGTCCGGTTTGTCGCCAGGGAAGGTGAGATCGCGCGAAAGTCCGTCGGCAGGAGGCTGGCCGGTGTTCGGGGCAGGATCGGACCGCGTCGAATCCGGGGACGCGGACTTCGATCCAGCAGTTTGTTCGGAAGAACCCGATTGCGGTGTACCTTGCTTCGCCGCATCCGAACCCGCACTGCTTCCCTGCTGCGCGCAGGCTGGTATCACCGCAGCCATAAGCATAAATACGAACAGCTTAAACTTCATGCTTCTATTTTACCGTTGCAACCAGCACTTTGGAACTTTGTGGTGTGGGTTGCGATGCTGCCGCGGAAAAAAATACAGGCCGCTCAGGGGGAGGCTTTTGAGCGGCCTGTTGGCGAAGTCCTCCGGGGAGGAGGATAAACTCGTTGGACTTCGGTTGCGTCGATGACTACATCGACGACGGATTATTCTGCCCGGTGGTGGTCGGCTGAGCCGCCGGCTGGTCTGTATCGCCGAGGGTATTGGTCATCAATCGAACATCCACCCGGCGATTATCGGCGCGGCCTTCTCGCGTCTTGTTGGTCTCCAGCGGCTTGTCCTTGCCCAACCCGATGACGTAAATCTTGTGGGCCGGCACGTTATATTTCGACGCCAGATACTGGATCACCGAATTGGCGCGTCGCTGGCTGAGGTCATAGTTATAGTCGGGCGAACCGACGGAATCTGTCCCGCCTTCCAGCGTAATGATGTAGCCCTTGGTGCTCGAAATCGTTCCAGCCAACTGGTCAAGCGCGTCCTTCGACTTCGCCGTCAGATTGTCTTTGTTGAAGCCGAACTTCACCGACGTTTCGGCAACCGGGCGATAGTTGTCCAGGTTTGCTACGGTGTTGGTCAGGACGCCCACGCGGTTGTTGGCCGCGTCCGCCACTTGTTGCGCCGAGGTGGCATTCTGATTCGCCGTCTGCGCCTTCTGTTCGACTTCCGCAGTCTTGGCATTTACAGCCTGAATGCCGGCTTGTGCCCGGGCATCGACATCCTTGATGTCTTTGCTGTTCTTGGCCGTCATGTCGTCGAGTTCGTTGGTTTTGTTGATCAGCGGCGTGGTCTGCTGCTTTACGTAGTTCTTGCTGGTGCAGCCGAAGGTGGCGGCCATCGAGGCTGCCAATAAAATTGTTAACGAAGTGCGGGTCATATTGGGTGAGGCTCCTTGTTCCTTGTCTCTGCGCTCTCAGCTTTGCCGTGCGCTAAATCCTGCAGTCTCCTACCGGGCCCTGAAAAGCGGTACAGCTTACGAATACGTATCTCACTTTTGCACGGGACGTGCCAATGTCAGCCAATAGTACGACAGAACTAAGTATATACGTTTTCAATGGCTTGCAATAGAAAGTTGGATGAGGAACCTACCTCGTATACGGACGGTGTCAAGCAAAGGCAACATGGATCAGGGAAATTTTATACGGTCGCAATAAATGGCTATAGGCACGAGCGAAGACTCTTTCGTGTTGTTTTTAACAGGTTAGCGTTCATTCTAAGCAGTCCTTTCGACAACATGGCCCAAGACTGGTCGGCACATCTAATAAAATAAAGAGCAACACCTCTTAAACTAAAAAGCAACGCGATGGATCTTCTCCAGAAAATCCGCACCATCCCGACCGAGCCCGGCGTGTACCTCTACAAGAACGCCGAGGGCGAGGTCATCTACGTGGGCAAGGCGAAGAATCTTCGCAGCCGCGTGGCTAGCTACTTTCATGAAGGCCGCTGGGAAGATTCGAAGACCGGCACGCTGGTGCGCGAGGCAGTCGATGTCGATTACATTGTGGTCGCCAACAACAAAGAAGCGCTCGCGCTCGAAAACAATCTCATTAAGCAGCGCAAACCGCGCTTCAACATCCTGCTGCGCGACGATAAGACTTACCCGTACGTGAAGCTGACGTTGGGGGAGCGCACGCCGCGAGTCTACGTTACTCGGCGTCTGCGCAAGGACGGCAGCGCCTACTACGGTCCGTACTTCCCCGCCAATCTGGCCTACCGGATCGTCGATCTCATCCACCGAAATTTCCTGATCCCCTCCTGCAAAGTCGATCTCACCCGTTTTCACCCGCGGCCTTGTCTGCAGTACTACATCAAGCGTTGTTTGGGCCCGTGCGTGAAGGAATTGACCACGCCTGAGGCTTATCAGGAAGCGGTACGCGATGTGAAGCTGTTTCTCGAAGGCCGTCCAACGGACTTGAGCCGATCACTGCACCAGCGGATGGAGCAGGCCGCCGCCGCGCAGGAGTACGAGCGCGCCGCGCGCTATCGCGATTTAATTTCAACCGTCGAGCAGTTGCAGGAGCGCCAGCGCATCGCCGCCGCCGAAGGCGATGACGCCGACGTCTTCGGTTATCACTATGAGAACGGCATGCTGGCGGTAAACCTGTTTCACATGCGAGGCGGACGAGTAGTTGATCGGCGCGAATTCTTCTGGGAAGACTTGCCGGAGTTCGCGACACCGCAAGATCCAGAACCTGCCACGGAACATGTGGGGACGGCCGCCCCCGGCCGTCCAGGCGAGCAAAGCTCGCCTACCGCTGACAGCACCACAAATTCGGAGGAAGGCAGCCAAGCTTCACTAGGCACGCACAGCCGTGGCCGGCCGTCCCCGCATGAGTTTTCTCCCGGCGAATTCTTTTCCGCCTTGCTCAAGCAACTTTATATTGGCCAGCCCTACGTCCCGCGCAATCTATACGTCCCGGTCGACTTCGAGGACTGCGAAGCGCTGGCAGATTTGCTCTCCGACCAACTCGCAGAAAAAGCGCACGGCGCCCGCGTTCACATCCTCGTTCCTCGGCGCGGCGACAAGCGCGCCCTCATCGATCTCGCCGGAACCAACGCCAAACAATCGTACGATCAGCGTTTTCGCGTGCTCAAACCGAACGCCAGAAAAATCCAGGAAGAGCTTCAGGAAGCGGTGGGCTTGCCCGAACTACCCAAGCGCATCGAATGCTTCGACATCTCGCACATTCAAGGCGCGGAGACCGTGGCTTCTATGGTGGTGTGGGAGGACGGCAGGATGAAGAAATCGGACTACCGCAAATTCATTATTCGCACGGTCAAAGGTGTCGACGATTTCGCGTCCATGCGAGAGGTAGTCACGCGCCGCTACAAACGCCTGCAGCAGGAAGAAAAGCCCATGCCGAGTTTGGTGATGATCGATGGCGGGCTCGGCCAATTGCACGCGGCCGCCGAGGCGCTGGAAGCACTGGAGATCATCAACCAGCCTCTGGCAGCCATCGCCAAGCGCGAGGAGATTCTTTACGTCTACGGGCAGGAAAAAGACCCGCTTGCGCTCGATCATCACTCACCGGTGCTACACCTTATCCAACTCATTCGCGATGAAGCTCACCGCTTTGCCGTGACCTTTCATCGCAAGCGCCGCCAGATGCGTGACCGCTCAACGGAATTGTTGGAGATTCCCGGCGTTGGAGAGAGCACGACGAGACGTCTGCTCGAGCACTTCGGAAGTCTGCAAGCGGTAAAGCAGGCGGATCCGGCGGCACTGTCAGCGGTTGTAACTCGCAGTCAGGCCGATGCTATAGCATCTCACTTTCGCAAGTAAGCCCAACTTAGTCATGGTTACTCCGACTTACACACTAACATTACACTTGGGATTGACATTTTCACCTCTCCGATATAAGTTGACTTATAAGTAGTAAACAGTCCTTGCGTTCACCGGTTACTCAGGATTTTCTATGAACACCTCAATGAAACGGCTTGAGGTTGCAGTCAACGTCGCAATATTATGCGCCTTCCTCATGGTAGCTGCCTTAGCCGCACAGCGATTCTGGAGTGCTCGTACTAATGCGGGAACTACGAGTCCTGAAATTGGGACCAAGGTTTCACTAGCTGGGGTGGATTGGTCAAAATCGGATCGCAACCTGGTTCTCGCGCTTAGCACGAAATGCCCCTTCTGCAGTCAAAGCGCTCCATTTTACAAAGAGCTAGTTCCTGATGCCGAGCAGCGCGGAATCCAGGTTATTGCCGTCCTGCCTCAGGCTCTGTCAGAAAGCCGATCATACCTTGATGGATTGGGCGTAGACGTTCAGAATATTCTCCAAAGCCCGTTGGACTCCGTTAAGGCGAAGGCAACTCCCACACTCCTGATCGTCGATAAGACTGGAACCATAAACAAGGCTTGGGTCGGCAAGCTTGAATCTCGGCGAGAGAAACAGGTAATCGCCAGCCTGCAGTGATTCGTGGGTGGACAGGCATAAGATCCCGGCCGGGATACGGCCTGGAACGAGGAGGAAGACAATGAAAGCAATTGCACAAAACAAACTGACAAAGAAACTGCTGCTGCTATTAACCCTGGCCGGAGCTCTTATTTACCTGAGAACCCCACCTCAGGCACGAGCCATCGATTGCTGCGCGTTTGATTGGCAACAATGTGAAGCTCAATGTCACGGCAACAAATCCTGTTTGAACGAGTGCGACATCATCTTCGACGAGTGCGAAGAGGGTGTTGGGTGTCCTGGATGATAGTAGCCGCAAAACCGCCGGATCCTAAAGTCTACAAAGGCGGCCTGCGCGCAGGCCGCCCTTTTTAGCTGGTTTTGAAGCAATGGCCGTTTCTAGGATCATGTCACTCCAAAACAGATATGAAGCAGGCCCTCGCGACCTAGCGTAGCGATCCTTGCGATTAAGAGCCTTTCCCTATTGCACCGGACTCGCGTTCCCCATATCGAGCACCACTTTCCAACTTCCGTCTTTCTGTTTTTTCCAGATGCTGGTGTACTTGCCGTGATCGACCACGGTCTTGCCGTCTTTGTCCTTCGAACGAAATTCGAAGGTGCCATAGGTGTAACCCAAATCGCCGGATTCTGAAATGTCCGCGCCAACCGGCGCCCAAGTCAGGTGATTGTCTTTTCGATCGAGGAAGCCCATGCCCTTGGCGATATTCACCTTCCCTTGGATGATGGGGCCTCCGTTCGGCACCTCGACGGCATCGTCGGCATAGTAGGAAAGATATCCCTGCGAGCCATGCTCAGCCGCAGCCTTCATGAACTCCGCCTCGAGCTGCCGCAACGTATCGGCATTGTCTTTCTGGGATGCCGAAGCGTAAGGACGACCATTTGAAAATATGACGGCCCCAACCAGCATGGTGGCAACCAGGGAGAAGAAAAACGCTTTCATGCAGCCTCCTGAGCAGCGACTATTCTACGCCGGAGCGGCTACGCGCCGCGCGAATAGCTCGTTTGTGCTTAAGCGCCCACAACCGTGCCATCATTTCTCTTGATCGGTCTCTTCTGTCGGAACGGACAGGCAAACTTCCCCGTACAAAGCTGGAATGGTTGTTTTTCCGGAATCGATCTAGTGCTCGGAAGGTGAGGTTCCTTTCCCTACACGCGCGGCAACTGCGGCAGCACTTCAAAATGCACATCGCGCGCGCACAGGACAAGCGAATGTTGCAGGACCAGAGCCGCGATCCACATATCGTTGGTCGGGATGGGAGTGCCTTGCTTGCGCAGTTGCCGGTAGACAGCGCCGTAATGGTGCGTGGTTTGTTCATCGGCGTAGAGCACTCCTACGCCGGACTTCAGCAGGAACCGTCGCAGAACAGCTTCGTTGCGGGGTCCCTGGCTGCCCACCGCGAATCCGGCGCGCAATTCTCCCAGCACGATGAACGGCAACCAGACTTCATCGGCGAGTTCCAGCGTTTCGACAACGGAGGCGTTGCCGCGGCAAAGGTCGGTATAGCGCCGGGTATCGAGTGCCAGCCTCACCGCCCCATCTCTTTTTCGATGGAATGCTGGTCGATGGTGTGCTGCGCGGCCAGGGCGCTATCGAATGCGGGATCTTTGCGCCACGTGCCTGCGATGTCGGCGAGATCGCGCTGGCGGTTGCGTTCCCCGGCAACTCCAGCCCCGCGTGCGAGAGCTTCAATCGTTACTTCATTCAGGCTTTTTCCGCGTTCGCGGCCGACCCTGCGGAGGGCTTCATCCAGACTGCGCGGCACATGACGAATAGTATATTGCATGCATTAATTGTAGGCACTGCAGGCACACAGTGCAAGCGTTACTTACAGTGCGGATAAAACGCGAGTCGATAGGAACTCGGGGCTGCCTCCCAGCGGCAGACAGACGGTTTCTTGTTACATTGTTCTTAGCAAACTTCGATGCATGACATGCAAGTCAGCCACGGCACTCTAATCGTAACCGGTGCTAGTCGCGGCATCGGCGCGGCAATCGCCACTCTGGCTGGCGAGCGCGGATTCTCCGTCGCGGTTAACTTCTCAACCGGCGAGTCCGAAGCCCGCGCAATTGTAGAAAAGATTATTTCTGCGGATGGTCGTGCCCATGCGATTCAAGCCGACGTTTCCCGCGAAGAAGACATCGTCCGGCTTTTTGAGACGGCGGAGAGTGCATTAGGACCAATCAAAGCTTTGGTTAACAACGCCGCCATTACCGGCGGTTTTTCGCGAGTGGAGTCGGTAACCGCAAAAGTTCTTGCGCATGTCATGGCGGTCAACGTCACCGGAGCAATTCTGTGCGCGCGCGAGGCTGTGCGTCGCATGTCGACCCGTCATGGCGGACGCGGTGGCGCTATCGTAAACATTTCTTCGCGGGCAGCGCACACCGGATCGGCCGGAGAATGGGTACACTACGCCGCATCGAAGGGAGCAATCGATAGCTTCACAATCGGCTTGGCGCGTGAAGTGGCAACAGAAGGAATCCGGGTGAACGCCGTCGCCCCGGGCTTGATCGAGACCGGACTGCACGCCGCTAATGGTATGCCCGACCGCCTTGATCGGCTTGCAGGAACCATTCCGATGCAAAGACCTGGCACGCCAATCGAAGTCGCCGAGGCAGTGCTTTGGTTGCTTTCTCCAGCGGCTTCTTACACCACGGGCGCAATCCTGGAAGTCGGCGGCGGTCGCTGATATTCGTTAGGTCCGGCGGATAAAGTGTCAAGCTGCTTTGCTTACTTAAGAATCTGCTAGTGCTCCTCGGCATCTTTCACCTGAAACCGATCCGAAGGCTGGCAGGTGGAATATCCCGAAGGCCTTGTTGAATCCGAATCAGGATCGTCGCGAGTAACGCGATAGCCCCGGATCGAATAGCAGGTAACCTTACCCTGATCATGAGGAAGGATTTTCCCGTAGGTCCCCGGGGCCGGAATATCTTGATAAATCTCCGGCGCTGGGGTAGTGCCATGCAAGTGAAAATCCTGGAGCGGCCCGATCGAAGACCTGGCTGTGCGCCCTGAGGCGGGACATTAGGCTGCTCGTGGTTGTCCAGCATCGACTGCGCTGCAAGGGGTCCAACGCCTAGCGAAAGCACCAGCGGCAAAACAAGAAAGCGAGGGATGAACATAGAATCCTCCCCATCCGAGCCGATTATAGCTGGAGTCTTACGAATTCAAAATGAAATCCCGCGACGCGTTACTTGAGCTGGTTGTCCTCTGCTCGGCCTTCACGGCCAGCCTTTCGCGCACGCTGCAATGCGCCACGGACCGGGTCGACGACTTCAGGATTAAGTTGTACTTGAAGATTGGCTGTGCAGATCTCTTTTCGAAAAGCCTCGCGAACCATTTTCGCATGATGGAACACCCCTCCGACCATCGCGAGCGAGACTGGGCTTGCGTCGCTCATGGTGAAGAGCCGGTGCACGACGATTCCCGCGAGTCGCGCGAGTTCGAATGCGGCTTGAGCGAGAACGCTCTCGGCCAGGGTGTCCCCAGCGTCAGCGGCCCCGAGGACAGCCGGGAAGAATGCCGCGAAGTCGGTCTTGGAGTTTGCAGACCGCACCAACTCATCGATCGAATGAAAGTTCCAAACTACTCTCAGTTCACAGTAGAGGGGCGTCTCGGCTGCGACCGTTTCTCCATCATCGATTGCTCGCAGCAAGTTGGCGACTGCACTCCGGCCAATCCAATGTGACGAACCCTCGTCGGACACAGCGAATCCCCAGCCTCCAGCACGAGCGGTTCTTCCCTGCGCATCGCGCCCGTAGGCAATCGAGCCAGTCCCAGCGATCACGATCACACCCGGGCCTTTGCCGAAAGCCGCTTCCAGAGCGATTTGCATGTCACCCACGACTTCAATTTCCGCCGGCATAATTTCCGCAACCATCTTCCGAACAGCGCGTGCAATCTCTTCATTACCGACGCCGGCGACTCCCAAACAAGCGCGCTGCACCTGCCTCGGATCAATCCCCGCCGCTTCGCACGCTTGCCCAATGGCTTGGTGCAACGATTCGCGAGCGCGAGTTTCGCCCACGCGGTTGATGTTGCTGGGTCCGGTCGTGACCCGGGCCAACAGAGAGACCTCGTCCCCCACAACACAGGTTGTCTTGCTGCCGCCGCCATCGATGCCGAGGAAGTATGCCACGGGTCAGTTCTACCACAGCACGTCCATAAACCCTCACTCGCGCAGCCTGAGGATTGCCTCCATAATTGAAGGCGATCCACATGAAAATTCAAGTTTCGGTACTGGGCAATTCCGGCGACGCGCGTGGCTTCAATTTCACCGCCCCGCGCGAAGCACTCGACTTCGTCGGCCGCGTCGCAGATATCTATCTCGCCTCGATCGCTTCAGGCACCGTGCGCGGCAATCACTACCATTTGCGGCGCCGCGAGGCAATCGTCGTGCTGCCCGGCTCAAGCTGGTCTCTGCACTGGGATGAGGGCGAGGGCACCAGGGCGCAACATCGCCAGTTCGATGGTGGCAGCGCAGTGTTGGTTTTGGTTTCGCCAGGTGGATCGCATGCGGTGCGCAATGACGGAGACGCGCCCTTGTGGCTGGTAGCTTGCTCCTCCGAGCCTTACGACCCCCAGGAAAGCGTGGCGCGCAAAGTGGTTTAGTGAACACGTATCTCGCTGAACGCATGGGCCTCGACAAACTTGATCTCGCGATCATCACGTTGTACCTCGTTGGGATCACTCTGTTCGGATTGCGTTTCCGCAAGCGGCAGCGTTCGTTGCGCGACTATTTTCTTGCGGGACAAGACATTCCATGGTGGGCGATCGCGCTATCAATCGTAGCCGCTGAAACCAGTACGCTCACCATCATCAGCATCCCCGGACTCGCCTATGACACGAATCTCACGTTCCTGCAGGTAGTGATGGGATACGTTGTGGGCCGAGTGGTAATCAGCTTTGTCCTCCTGCCGCATTATTTCCGCGGAGACCTTTACACAGCCTATGAGTTGATTGAACGCCGCTTCGGGCGCGGGTTGCGCTCGCTGACTGCCGGACTGTTCCTGTTGACCCGGACCGCGGCGGAAGGCGTACGCGTTTATGCCGTGTCGATTATCGTCTCGATTGCGCTGGGAACCGGCCAGGTCGCATCCATCGCCATCATTACTATATTGACGCTCATCTATACATTCGAGGGCGGCCTCGCGGCGGTGATCTGGACCGATGTCGTGCAAACCGTGATCTACGTAGGAGGAACGCTCGTAGGCTTGTGGACGATTCTGCATCTTGTGCCCGGAGGATGGGGCGCCGTCCATGCAGCCGCAGCGGCCGCCGGCAAGCTGCACGTCTTCGACTTTACTCCGAACTTTTGGATTCCCTACACCTTCTGGGCGGGGGTGATCGGCGGTGCATTTCTGACGACGGCGAGCCACGGCACGGACCAGCTTATTGTGCAGCGTCTGTTGGCCGCCCGCAGCCAGAAGCAGTCAGTGACCGCGCTGCTTTCGAGCGGCGTCGCCATCCTGTTTCAATTTGCATTATTTTTGATTGTCGGAATCATGTTATGGGCTTACTATCGCGTGCCCTCGATGAATTTCGGCACGCCCGACCGGATATATCCCATCTTCATCGTCAGCCGGATGCCGCATGGAATTTCGGGCCTGCTGATCGCCGCGATTCTGGCTGCGGCAATGTCAAACCTCAGCGCCGCCCTCAATGCCTTGTCGTCAAGCTCCATCATGGATTTTTATGTGCAATTCCGTCCGAAGGCCGACGAGCGCACACGCATGCGGCTCTCGCGCCTTTCCACATTTGTGTGGGCGCTGCTGTTATTTGCCATCGCAGTGCTCTCGCTGCACAAGGTTGGGCGCGTCATTGAAGTGGGCCTGCAACTCGCGTCGATCGCCTATGGCGCTCTGCTCGGAGTCTTCCTGCTTGGCGTTCTCACCAAGCGTGCAAATCAGAAGGGCGCCACGGTGGGAATGCTGTTCGGCTTCAGCATCGAAATTTACCTCTGGCAATGGACGCATGTTCCGTGGACGTGGTGGGTGATGATTGGAACGATGGTGACGTTTGGGACGGGATACGTCGTCAGCTTGCTTGCGCTAGAGTAACCGGTATAATCGCAGACCCAAGTTGACATCGCTCACGTATACTGGCTCACCTCGACCATGCCCCAACCGAGCGAGATAACTATCATGCGACCGGAGCGCCCCGAGCTCTCGCGTGACCTCGGCGTAAGCCACGCGTCTGCCGTTGTGGTGGGCACGATCATCGGCAGCGGAATCTTTCTCGTTCCCGCCGAGATGATGCAGGCCGTCGGCTCGGCCAAGCTTGTCTATCTCGCATGGCTGGTGGGCGGCTTGCTCTCTTTTTTTGGCGCGCTCACTTACGCCGAACTCGGCGCGATGAAGCCCCAGGCGGGCGGCGAGTATGTTTATGTACGCGACGCCTACGGACCACTCGGCGGATTTCTTTATGCCTGGACTTGGTTCGTCATCGCCAAGCCCGCGTCGGTGGCCACGATTGCAACCGGGCTGGTCCGTATTCTTGGAACGTTCTCGATCTTTTCTTTCTTCTCCGAAAATATCTTCTCCGCAAACATCTCGTCTCATGTTTTCGCCGTCACCTGGGGACAGTTGGTCGCAATCGCCGCGGCCATTCTTATTTCAGTTCTCAACTATCTCGGCGTGAAGAGGGCCGGAGAATTCCAGCTTGTGTTCACTGTTTTGAAAGTGGCAATCATCCTGGGGATCGTGATCGTCTGCTTCAGCGGTGCGGGAACCGCAACCGGACGTGGCTGGAGCAACTTTACCGGCACGTTTACCGGAGCGAAAGGTGGCATCGCCGGATTCATGGCAGCTCTGGTGGCGGCGCTATGGGCCTATGACGGATGGAATGACCTCAACATGGTCGCCGGCGAGGTGAAGAAACCGGAGCGCAACATTCCCATCGCGCTGATTGCCGGCGTAGCCACAGTCGGCGTGCTGTATGTATTGGTGAATGCCGGTGTGCAATACGTGCTCCCGGCAGATGCGATTGCCGCATCGCCGCGGCCTGCCTCCGATGCGGTCGCGCTCATCATCGGACACATGGGCGCAGCCATTGTTTCGGCCGGCATGGCGATCTCCATGCTGGTTACTCTGAACGGCACCATCATGAGCGGCGCCCGCGTTCCATACGCCGTGGCCCGCGATGGATATTTCTTTTCCGCGCTGGCGGAGGTGCATCCGCGGTTTCATACACCATCCGTCGCGATCCTGTTGCAGGCGGTGTTGTCGATTGCGCTATTGCTGTTGGGAGGAAATTTTCGGCAGCTCTTCTCACTCGCCATATTCGCCGAGTGGCTGTTTTACATGATCGCTGGCAGCACCGTTTTCATCTTCCGCCGGCGCAATCCGGATACAGCTCGCCCCTATCAAGTGATCGGTTATCCCTTCGTACCCGCGATTTTCATCGCCGTCGCGGCCGTTCTTCTTTACTACACCTTTCGCACGGACTGGCCGAATTCTCTCTACGGATTGCTGGTAATTCTGGCCAGCGTCCCCGTTTTTGGCTGGTTTCGGCGACGGAAGGCTCAGAGCTGAGAGGTCAATCTGATTGAAAAAATTTCCAGATTTCTTCTTCCAGGTCTTTGAAAAAATAATGGGTTACGGGTTTCAGGTCTCAGTTAAAATCTGGCTAAAATATCGTTTCTAAATGGCTTACCGCAAAAATATAGCTTTCAATGGTTTAGCTTGCAGAATTCCGGCTACCGAGCCGATTGTCAAGGAGCTAACTGTCGACCTAGGCGCGAAGAACCTTTCTTAGATCGGAGTCGGTCGCTGTGACGGATGAACAATGGGTGCCTAAGAAAAAAGCGGGTGCAAGGCTGGGTCGGCGAAGCCCGCGTTACAGCAACGGCGTGTCAATCGCGGAAAATCCCCGCCCAAGCGAAGCTAGATGGGTACTCGCTTGGTAATTTAGGCTAGGCCAGTTCCCGAGAATCGGGCACCCGGCAGTTTTCTACTTCCTTGTTACGATCACTTTGGTTACGGGACAGCCCTCCGTCGGAGGAGGTAGTTCGATGCCGGGATACTGTCCTTTTTGCTCATATCCCTTAATTACGTTTCGCATATCGGTATCGTCCTTATCATCAAGCACGACCGCAGCCACCTCAAAATCGCTCCCACGATCTCGCTCTTGCCCATAAGTGACCTGACACACCCACCTATCTTTGTCGATTTGAGCGGGCCCACCGCACTGAGGCCACCACAATGCAAGCCCTTGAATATGTGCGAAGATCCACAGGTGTTTGCCTGGAGGGAAGGTGGCGGTTCCGCTTGCTCTGCCTTGGCCTGAAACGGAGCTGCCTTGCCTAGGCTCGTTGAACTCTATCCTGCAGCTCTTCTCATCCCGCTTTTGCGCGTGCATCGCAAACGGCGAGCCAAGTGAAGCAATACAAATAACCGCAACAAACAGCCTTCTTGTGCGCATTAGATCCTCCTATTTACGGAATCCGGCTGAACGCCTTCTGAAAGCGGCCAGAAGCTTCCGAGAAATAACCTTGTTCGAATGCATCCTTGGCTCTTTCAAGCTCCCTATTGTCTACCTCCGCGTCAAGCGCCTTGGGTAGGAGACTTCGAGCCTGATTGAAAAGTTGGGCCGCTGTTTGGTCATCCCCCCATGCTTGGTACATCCTCGCATTTGTCAACGCCGTCTCGAATTCATTTTGAACCTGCTGCAAGGACGCACGCTGCCGAAGACCAGATAGTTCCGCCACGACCTGTGGCGGCTGCCTGGTGCACTTTGATAACAGGATTTGAATGAGCACTTTCTCGTACTTTGCGGGCGGTCTATAGTTTTGAGGCGTGTCTTGGCCTCCTATTGCCCCAGGGTTGTCAAGCGGTATCGGGCTAAAGTTATCAAGAACCTGTAGCGCAGATGTGCGCTTAATGTCGTCTACGCAACTCATCATCGGGACGACGCTCATGGCCATCTTGGCGCTCTCGAGATCTGTTTGAAATTGAAATGTTCGCTTCTTCAGCAGAGCGTCTAGCGCTGCGTTTGAGTTCTGCTCCTCTACGTTCCTCTTCTGGGTTTGATAGCTGAGGTAGGTGAATATAAGCGAACCAATTCCGAGCAGAAGCGTGCCTACGCTGCGTATGAATACCATCCAGTAACGATCGGGGTTCGAAGTCTGAGGCAGTGACACAGCATTCCCTTCCATGCCTGGCCCCCTCTACAATCAGATTCTATATCTGCAAAACACTCTCTGTCCTGGTCCTCAGTTGGGAGCCAGCCCATTTTTGCCGGAGCAATCATAGCCGAGGATGCCCCATTTGTGCTTGCAGAAGAGCGATGCAGGCGGTGCAAAGGTTTTGACTTTGGCAAAAACCGTGAACTCTCGCTCCCCATCACCCCGCCTCCCGTATCCTCATCCTTACCTCGACGTGCTCATTCGCCAGCCCGGCCCGCCGCGCAGAGGCGAATTGCGTCAGCCCGTCCGCTGCCGACAAGTTGCATTAGGTCCTTCGTCGGGAGTCGCCCGCTTCGCGTGCGGCTCCGCTTCCTCAGGATGACAGCGAAGATCAAAGTCAACGTCAATGGCGACGGACAAGAGTGTCCGTTTCACACAGGCGTCGCTGCGCTACGCCGAACAGCCGAGGCGGCTGTTCCCACGTGGTTCATGCGCTGCGAGCGAGCAGCAGGTTCCTCCACTCCGCCGTCGCGTTCGCTCCGGCTCCGGTCGGAATGACAAGTGGTTGAAGCCGGCTTTCACTTCGGAATCAGATGCGATCCGGGAATGTTCTCGTCTAGAGTTGCCAGAATTGCGCCGTTGGCGCTGGCGAGTTCGCTCAGGTGTCCGTCGGTAATTTGCCTGGGAGTGCGAACCCAGGCGGGAAGATTCGAAATATCGTGATGGTCGGGAATGAAGGTGAGAGCGGAGTTTCTTGTCCGCTTCAGGCGCAGCAACAGGGTGCGGGCTTGGGCAACGGTAAATCCGTAGGCCGGAGCCTGGGCGAGCACGCGGGCAAACCCTAGCTCCGTGATGGAACAACTGGCAAGGTTGGGCGAGTTGTGAGACCGAACCCAAGCGGCGACACGAGCGTGGAACTCGTGATTGAGGAAGCCCAGAGCGACTAAGGCGTTTACGTCAAGCAGATAGATCATGCGGGGCGGACCATGTTAGGAAGACGAACCCTTAAGGAAAATAGGTAGCGGTACAGTGTGGCTTTCGTATTAGGCCGGTTAAGGAGGAGATCCTTCGCTACGCCTGAAAAACGGCTACGCTCAGGATGACAAACTCGGATAAAAAGCCAAACTGCACCACTACCGGAAGCCAAGAGGACCTAATCGGGGAAATTTTCCAGTATCTCTTCCACTTCCTTGCTGGTTAATGCCGGAGCGTTCGCTCCCGCACTGAGTGCAGGCAGGCCGGTGACCGGATCGGTGACAAATTTTACTCGATGTTGCCGCTTGGAGCGGGGTGTCAGGACGATGCGGCCGTTCTCGACATTCGCATCCAAACAATCGCCCGTGCGAATATCGAGCCGTCGGCGCAGAGGGCCAGGAAGAACGACCTGTCCCCGGGTGGAAACCTTGGTTTGCATGGTAAGACAATCTTACCACGACAGCATTCAGTGTCCATTCCACACGAGCAAAATCAAAAGCAACTTCTAACCCGCGCCCCTGGCCCGTTTCGGGCCGCTTCCCGTAACCACTCTTCATTGGTTACCTTCGGTCAAGAGCCGTGGGCACGTTTACCCCCTGTCCTTTCTCACTTAATGTGAAAACTCCAATCCCGGTCTACTCCCTCGGCTGGGTCCCCTTTGGAGTCAATGCATGGCTATGCCTCAACGCACTTTTGAGCTCGGGATTTTGCCAGAACGCAAGATCGACAGGCGTGCTCTGGCCACCAGCTACGCCTTCATGGTGCTGGCGCTTCTTCTTCTTATAAATCTTGGAGTTATATTTCCCGACAGGCTGCAACTCAAGCAATATCGCGTTACAGAATTAATTCCGCTGCCAGCATTGAAGCCGGAACCGGCTCCAATCAAACCGAAGCCGGTGAAGTTGAAAACCAAGCTTCTGCCGCCGGCGCCGGTTTTCGATACTCCCAAATTAGTTGTGCCTCATGAAGTTCATCGCGTTCACACGCCTGAGCCGGTGGAAGCGCCAAAAGTTGTGATGAATCAGTTTGCCGCTCCGCAGATCAAGCTCGCGGCTGGCGGCGCACGTCCGCAGCTCCTGCATACCGGAGATTTCTCCGGCAGCTCCGTCGCTCCTACTGTGAACGTGGCCGTGCAGAAGGTGCAGACCGGAGGCTTCGGCGACCCCAACGGGTTGAAGGGCGAGGGCAAGCCAAACGCTAAGCTCTACGCCGCACCGGCCGGAGGTTTTGACATGCCTGTGGGTCCGGGACAAGGAAACGGATCGGGCGGCGCGAAAGGCATTAAAGGTACCGTAGCCAGCGCCGACTTCGGCAACGGCATCGCGAACGGCGGCAAAGGCGACGGACGAAGCTCTGGAGCCGGAGTCTCAACCGGCGGATTCGGAGCCGAACAAGTGGTTCACGGCGGACCGAAGCTGGCGCAGGCTGACGCCGGTCCCGCAACCACTCCGGTGGAGATTACCTTTAAGCCGCAACCGGTTTATACCGACGAGGCTCGCGGTCTGAAGCTCGAAGGCGAAGTTCTCTTGGAAGTTATGTTCAACGCCAGCGGAACGTTGCACGTGAATCGTGTCGTGCGCGGGCTGGGTCATGGTCTGGATGAGGCTGCAATTGCGGCCGCCAACAAGATGCGTTTCAAACCCGCGCTGCGCATGGGCCAGCCAACGGATTCGACAGCAGTTGTGCATGTGCTGTTTCAGTTGGCGTACTAGGGTTCGCTGTACATAAGTTTTGATTTGAAGAAGTTTGGTTCTACGGAACATCGTTCGAAAGAAATTGGAGAACAGAGTCATGCGTACTTGGAAATGGATGTTCACTGCCGCACTGCTGGTCTCGGTGAGCGCCTCCGCTCAGCAATCGTCGGATTCGCAACCTGTGGCGCAACCAGCCGCGACTGCGGCCGCGCAACCTGTGCAAACCGCGCAGCCTGCGTCGGCCACGACCGCAGCCCCGGCGCCGGCGCCAACGCCATCAGCTTTGCCTCAACCCACGACCATGGATCAGGTTGTGGATCGCTTCATCGACCGCGAGCACGGCCTGATGAAGGCGCTGGCGACTCGCACGCCGGTGGTGGAAACCTATCTTCAAAATCTGAGCGCCGACCCGCAGCTTGGTCCAGTTCCCAGCGAAGACCACTACTTCCTCGGGCGCATGGACATGGGCGAAACGGTCGACCGCAAAGACTATCTGAAGGACCAGGACAAGGGCATGGAGACGCGCCTGATGGGCGGCTTCCACAAACTGTTCAAGGTGCAGTATCAACCCATGGGCTTCTCGTGGATGGTTTATGCCGACCGCAGCGATTTCGATCGCGAGCACTATGAGTTCCATTACATCCGCCGCGAATTTCTCGGCGACATTCGCTGCCTGGTCTTCGATGTCACGCCAAAGAAGACTGCAGGCAGAGGACGCTTCCTGGGCCGCGTCTGGGTTGAAGATCAGGATTACAACATCGTTCGGCTGAACGGCACCTATGCTCCCGCGCCGCGGAATTCCTACTTCTTCCACATGGATAGCTGGCGCCTCAACCTGATTCCGGGCTACTGGGTTCCGGCTTACATCTACAGCGAAGAAGGCGACTTCAGCGCCGGCGTGAAAAACAAGCTGGCCTTCAAGGCGCAAACGCGCATCTGGGGTTACGACCTGAAGAAGGGCGACAAGGACGACGAACTCACTCAAATTCGTGTGGACGCCGTGAAGGATGAAAGCGCCACCACGCAGGACGCTTCGCCGCTGCAAGCCGAGCGCGAATGGCAGCAGCAGGCGGAAGACAACGTCATCGAACGGCTCACACGCGCGGGCTTGCTTGCCCCCGAGGGCGATGTCGATCGAATTCTTATGACGGTCGTCAACAACCTTGAGGTCACCAACAACATCGACCTGCCGCGTCCGGTGCGCACGCGAGTGCTGCTCACGGCGCCGCTTGAAACTTTCAGCGTAGGCAACACCATCGTCATCAGCCGTGGTTTGATCGACGTGCTTCCCGACGAGGCTAGCCTGGCTTCTGTACTCTCGCACGAACTTGCACACATCGTGCTCGGCCACAATCTGGGAAGCAAATATGCGTTCAACGACCGCATGCTGTTTTCCGACGATTCAACTTACGCGAACCTGGGCTTCAAACACATTCCGGAAGAAGAAACCGCGGCCGACAAGAAGGCTGTGGATCTGTTGAAGAATTCGCCTTACGCGCAGAAGCTCGACAACGTTGGCTTGTTCCTGAAAGCGCTGCAGGCTCGCTCCACGCAGCTCAATGCGCTTTTGACCACTCACCTGGGCAATTCGCTCGGCGAGAATGGCAGCATCACGCGCTTGAACGCTCTGTCTACGCAAGGTCCGGCGCTCGACAACACCAAGCTGGATCAAGTTGCCGCCCTGCCGCTGGGCGGACGCGTCAAGATCAATCCATGGGATGACAAGGCGGAAATGGTTAAAACGGCTCCCGTCGCTATCACTTCAGTGCGCGATAAAATGCCGTTTGAAGTCACGCCGTTCTTCCCGCGGTTGAGCCGCTACGGCAGCGCGGTTGCGCCCGCAGCAGCGCCAACTACCGCGTCGAACTCACCCTCGGGCAATTAACGAAGCCAGCTACAAGTTGCAATAAGACGTCGGCCGGGATCCGGAATCACCTTCCGGGATACCCGGCCTGCGTTTTTTATCTTCTGTTGCGAAGCCCTGGGGGACGCCTGGCTTAGCTACGGATCAACTGCTCCGCATCGCGTTGCTGGCACGCTTCCATGACCGCGAAAAAACGCACGTTCACCTGCGCCCGGTCCGATTCCAGGCGCGCCACCGTCTCGGCAAACGGTCCTTGCAGCAAGTCCGATTTCTTCTTGAGCCGTTGCAGTCCTTGCACCGCGTTATCAATTCCCTGATTCACCTGCAACAACGCTTCAAACAGATGTGCTTTCGGCATAGTTATATCTCCTTGAT
>Ga0307478_10000519_pt1 | contig 39097 bp, 48 predicted proteins | sample atmos_gasesECM4C_2_FD_203713 | JGI IMG/M metagenome (GOLD analysis project Ga0307478, IMG submission 203713) | Hardwood forest soil microbial communities from Morgan-Monroe State Forest, Indiana, United States - atmos_gasesECM4C_05 | ecosystem: Environmental > Terrestrial > Soil > Temperate...
AGCGCTCTCTTTCCATCAAACAGCCGGAGCGTTCAGTCTTTCGATTGCAGTGCAGCGAGACGGAACCGCGCTGGCGCCACACATTGCTTCCGCCTTCTGAAGCGGGGCGCCCTTCTATAATGCATTGCAAAGTGATTGCAGATTTCGACGGCCTCAGCACCAGTGCGACCTCGCGCCGTCGCTTGCCGCACCGAAGCATGCCGCAAGAACTCTGTGGAGGTTATCCTGCGGTCTAGCCAACGTCCCGGCTTGTAGTTGGAGTATTGCTTGTCGAGGTTCAGAAACACCCGTCGCCCGAAGACATGAGGGCACGCGCGGCCAGCCTGCAGCTCCGGAAGGATGCTAAAGAACTCGCTGGACTGTGGGCTTCAGTCTCGGATGACATGGACCATGTGAAGCAAGGCGTGTTATCGAAAGACGCGTTTGAGAAACTGAGGCGGATGGAAAAACTAGCCAAACGGGTGCGCGAAGAGCTGACTCAGACCTCGACGACGCCCTGAAACGGGGCAACTTGAGGAACATTGTTCCCGCGCTGCGCTGGTCATTCGTCGATTCGTAGGCGATAAATCGCGATATTACTCATTGACCTCGCGGACACGGGGTTTGAGCGACTGATTACAGAAGGTAGAACCTTCGGCACTTTTGGCAGATCGAAGTGTAAATCAACTGGGAAGGTACGCTGCTCCAACTCGCCGTGACTTGAGCGTAGTTCTGTCCCGACAGAAGGATTAGTTGTTGTTCGCCGTGTTTTTCAGAACAAGGACGAGTATGCGTCCGTCGGAGTGAAACTCCCCGCCGGTAGCAGTCTTAGCAGTGGTGAGCGCATCGGCTGGCGTGACATGGTCCCGCTGCATCACAAGTCCGGTACCGGAGAGGGTGCCATTGACGTACTCGCGTTCGCCATCGATAGCGGGGTCAATTTTATGCGTGACACCGTTGTTCCGCTGATCCCGCTCGAATCCAATATCGTGCGTCGCTGCGATGCACCACAGTGGGCGTCCTTCGATCACGTAAGGCGATTTCCACACGCGTAGGTGATTCCGCGACATCGCGACTCTGACCGGCTCGGCGTGCGCGAACCCATAATCCTGGGCACGGTCGAACAAGAACAGGGTGCTCATCGGCATCGTCAGATAGTCTTTTTTTTCTAAAGATCCAACCAAAGCATTCAATGCCGTATTGCCGACCGTTTTGTCGACTTGTACCCATCCCGCCGCTGTGAATACTTGCACCACTTGGTCCTGCGTCCCCACAATCAGCACATTGACCATGTCGCCAGGGTTTTTGGCGGGATCGGAGACGCGGCGCGGAATCTTACTGAGCAAATCCGGAGTGATGCCTGCCACTCGGGTCTCAACCGGTCCTCCAACAGCCGCAGCTTCGCCCGAACCCTCTTTCAAAATCTCGACCTTGACCTCGAAGCCACCAGTCGCGACGGATGCGTCTTGTTCACTCTGATTGATTCCCAGGTACAGTCGGCCCGAAACCGGTACGTCGTATTCCTTACTAGCTCCGACCAGAAAGGCTTGGGCATACGACTCAGAACCAATGCGGCCGATGAGAGCCCCATGCCCTGCACTTCCAACGGCGTACTGGTGAACCAGGTCGGCGAATCCTCGCGGAAGCCCATCCGGGCCGAACGTTCCTGCTGTGCGCAATTTTCCACTGTAGGATTGATCGGCTGGGTATGTAATCTGTCCGCTAGCAGTGAAGCGGAGTTTAGCGCCCCCTCGCACATCGATGTTCGCGTCGACCCATCCCTTGGATGGTGACACTTCAATTTTGTGTGACTGAGTGTTGTCCTTCGCCTGGTCCTGTTGTGCCTGCGCTCCTATATAAATCACACTCGCCGCACTCAATGTCAGCACCGCCAACCTTATACTGCTCGTCAAAGTCTTCATGGCTCATCCCACAGTTTGATTTCTTCATGCATTCGATGCAATCAAGCTCTCAATTATAAATCCGCAAAATTGACGAAATGCTTGGCCGACAACTAAACGTCGTATGTCGCGAAAACGCTGCTTCTGCACGATTTCCCAGATGGACGAGGGTATGAGCGCGCAGTTACTGGCCGTTTGTTACGAGTTATCGCTGCACACTTGGCGTTGAGAAGGGACCGCTTCGACCGACGAACGGGTCGGCTCGGAGTAGGGAACATTTCAACCCGGCACGCGGCGAAAGCCGGCAACCTTCGTTTGAGCCGCCATGGAGCAAGGGTCGGTTTGGGAGGAGTTACGCTTCCTTCTTAATTGCCGGGCGAGATCCAAGTCAGGCTTTTTTCAGTAAGCGGGTAACCCAGACCAGAATCACCGCGCCAACAAATGCCACAATGATGGAGCCAATCATCCCGCTGCCATGCCAGATTCCCAGAAGCCCAAAGAGCCAGCCACCCACGATGCCGCCGAGGATGCCGAGAATGATGTCGACGATGATGCCGTAGCCACCACCCTTCATCACCTGGCCAGCAAGCCAACCTGCTATCAGCCCCACCACAATCCATGCGAGAAATCCCATGCCGATTCCTCCTCGGATCCGCCTTAAGCGGGCCGACCGAAATGTACACCTAGCCCTGTCAACGCTCAAGGAGAATCGAATCTAGCGGGAAATTGCGACCGATTTACCGCTGCAACATCGCTGTTTCACTCACTATCCGTCCCGAGGTTGCGGCGCTGGCGCGCCGCCTCGTAGAGCACGATGCTCCCCGCCACACCTGCGTTTAACGATTCCACGCGCGGAGAGTGCGGGATCGCGACCGTCTCATCCATTTGGCCCATGAACCCCCGCGACAGGCCCGCGCCCTCGCTTCCCACAAAAATTGCCGAGGGCTCGGTAAGCTTCGCCTGATCCAGCGGGGTCCCCTTGTGCGAAGAAGTCGCGATCAAGCGCACACCGTGTGCCCGGCACTTCGCGAAGATGCTCTCCAATTCCCCCGCCTTCTTCGCCACAATAACAGGCAGCCGAAAAACCGATCCCGCCGAACCCCGAACGACTTTTGAATTGAATAGACTGACCGTGCCCTCGCCCAGTATCGCTCCGGCGCTGCCAAATGCTTCGGCCGAGCGCAAGATCGTTCCCAGATTGCCCGGGTCCTGCAAACCAGCCACCGCGATGACCGGACCAACCTGCAGTCGTTCGAGCACATCATCGAGCGAGAACTCTTTCAGCTTTACCAGGGCTGCCACTCCCTGCGGCGTGTCGCTTGGCACAGCTCCATCGAAGATCTTGTCGGGAAGCAGCAGGGTTTCCACGTGCGCCCCGATCTGCGGCATCAGCCGCGCGGTCAAAGCCTGCGCCGATTCGCGAAAGAAAACTGCGCGAAAACGCAGCCCGCTGCGGATTGCCTCCTCCACCACGTGCAGCCCTTCAATAGCGCAGTCGCCGTCCTCACTGCGCTCGGCGTGACCAAAGGCCTGCCGCAATACCTTAACCAAGGGATTATGGCGGCCTTCGATGCGGCGGAGTCGTCCTTGCGAAGTGAGCGGTTCGGGGTTTCGGTTCATCGGTTCGCAGCCGGGTATCGACTGCATGATACTCAATCCCGCCCCCTCACGCCGTTTTTTGCCGTATTATGATAGGTTTTGCAATCAAACCAGTAAAATCCTGAGGGGTCATTAGGAAGGGGGCGCTGTGCGCGCCGAGATCGTCAAAATCAATTGTGATAACCCTGAGTTGTCCCTGGTCAAGTACGCCGCCGATCAGATCCGCTCCGGCGAGGTACTGGGCATGCCCACCGACACGTTTTATGGACTCGCCGCCGATCCCTTTAACCTTCGCGCGGTCGACAAGGTCTACGACATCAAGACGCGTTCGCGCCACAAGCCGCTGTCGCTGATGATCGAGAGCGTGGATCAGGCTTCGGAACTGTCCAAGGACTTGCCGGATGAGTTTTACGCCTTAGCCCGCAAGTTCTGGCCCGGACCGCTGACCATCATCGTTAGAGCCGGATCGCGTCTGCCTCTCAAAGTCACGGCGAACACCGGCAACGTCGCCTTGCGCGTACCCAACGCCAGGATCCCGCGGGCCGTCGTCACCGCCGCAGCGATTCCGATCACTGCCACTTCGGCCAATCTCAGCGGCGCCTCCGAGTGCACGAGCGCCGAGCAGGTGCGCGATCAACTCCACGGCCGCATCAGCATCATCGTCGACGGCGGCACCTCCCCGCGCGACGTCGCCTCCACCATCGTGGATCTGACCGATCAGGCCGCGCGTTGGCGCATCATTCGCGAGGGTGCCATTCCCGCCGACGAGATTTCTACTTACTTTGCCCAAGGATGAACCACGCTCGAGGTTGAGCGCTACAGGATGAACTTCGAATAATGACTGACGGAAACACCAACCGGCATCCGCTGCGGCGCTGGTGGCTTCGTCTGCTGATCCTGGTAGTGCTGGCGGTCGCACTGTTTTTGACCGTCACCGCAGTCGAGATTGTAAACACCGCCTCGCTGCAGCAACTTCACCCCGCCGATGCCATTATCGTCTTCGGCGCGGCCGAATACTCCGGTCATCCTTCCCCCGTCTTGCGCGCACGACTCGATCATGCCCTCGACATTTTCCACGACGGAGACGCCCCAGTCGTCATCACGACCGGCGGCGCCGGCGCCGATCCCAGCTTCAGCGAGGGCGGCGTGGGTCGCGACTATCTCATGCACCACGGCGTTCCCGAGCGCAGCCTGATCGCTGAAACCCAGGGCCGCGACACCTCGGAATCCGCCGCCCGCGTGGGCGTCATCATGCGCGCCAACGGCCTGCATAGTTGCATCGCCGTCAGTGACGCCTACCACGTCTTCCGTATCCGCAAACTGCTCGAACATGAAGGCCTCGGCCCGGTCTACGTTGCCCCGCGGCCGGATTCGCGCCCCCGTGGCACCCTGCAGCGCGTCGTCGCGGTCCTCCGCGAAGCCACCAGCTATTCCTTGTGGAGTCTGGGCATCACCTGAACGACTTGGCGAGTCTTAGCCGCGAAGCGGCGGCAGAATAAAGAGCCCACGGCGCAAGCCGTGGGTAGTGGTTCCAAATGATTCAGCCCCAGCGGGGCGAAAGAGGACTTCTTACACAAACTCTAAGCCCCTGAGGTCACCGACACCCTCAGAACTCGTCGATGTTGTTGGTGGTCCGAATCTTGAAAATGCAGATTCTGCATCTGCAGGCCGCTCCTGACTTTCATGAACGAGTGCTGAATGCGCACCGTCAGGTTGTTGTTCTTGGCCAGTTCCAGCTGATCGTTGCGCGCCCCTCGTTGTTCGGCCATTTGCCGGTTCTGGCATTGCCGGTAATCCTGGCTCTGCACGCACAGTTCGTAGCCGTTACTCATGTTCGCGGCGCGAGGCGTCTGGACGTCGAGGTTGACCCGAATGGCCGCCTGCAGCATCTCGTCGTACCGGTCGTACCAGATGTGCACTGCTTCCTCAGTCTGCTCCGGCGTGTGCGTCGTTTTGTACTTGCAGATGGCAGCCACTACCTCATCCGCATTCTCCGCCCCCTCCATCTTCAACCGCGGCAGGGGCAGGCAGTAGCTTCCATGTCTTCGTCGGTGAAGACCTTCTTGGCTTTCGCCGCCTTCTGCGCTTTGGTGCTGCGCGCGGCCGCAGCCAGAGGACTACTGCCTGTCTCGCCGCCAGAGGCGTCTGAAGTCGAGGCGGCAGGCTCCGAAGTCGTGGCCGCAGGCGGCGAAGCCTTCTGGGCCAAACTCAATCCTGAAGACGCCAGAAGTACAGCTCCAAGCACCCAGCACAGAGTTGAAGAACTGGTCCGCATGTCAGCACTAGGCTATCGGGCAGTTGGAAAGCGCAAAAGATGACCTAAGTTTTCCCTGGACAAAAGTACCCCGCTACCATCCCTCACGATCACGCAGGCTGGCGATGTGGCTCACATGGTGGCGTCCGTGCCACGCGTACAAAGCAAGCGTCTTTTCCAGGGTCACCGTGCCCAGCTCAGGATGCCGGAAAGTTCTTTTCCAGTCTTCCGGCCCAAGCGATCGCAGCAACCGCACCCAGCGGTCGTGCAGAGACTCGAGTAGGGCCAAGGAGACTTCCACAGGAGTGGCCTTCGTATCTGCGAGTTCCGCCCAGCGATCCTCCGCATAGGGCGTGATGGTCGGTTCGTCCTCCGTAAGCGCAAGCTTGAATCGCACGTAAGAGTTCAAATGGCTGTCGGGCACGTGGTGAACGACCTGTCGCACGGTCCATCCTCCGGGACGGTAGGGCGTGTCAAGTTGAGCATCACTAAACCCCTTCACTGCTGCGCGCAGGTTCGCGGGTGCGCCCGCGATGTCGTCAAGGAAAGCCTGTTTCCGTTCCTCGTTGAGTGGTCCGTCGTAACTGAATTTGCCGATGGGGAATCTGGGGTCAGTCATCGCATCTCCGTTGATCAGCGGTCAAACGCCTGATCTACAGATGAGCGCTACGTGCAAAAGGCGCAGGAAGCGACACCAAATTTTGGAGGGCAATTTTCGCTTACGAAATCTCAAACACGGCTCCACAAATCGTTCCCGGTCACCGTTCCTCGCACCAGCTATTTTCCGGCACGCCCTGGCAGGGATCGTCCATTCCAGGCTCGCGGGGAATCGGCAATAGCTGTACTTGTGTTTGCAGAGGATACAGAGGCGGCGGCAACCCGGCGCTCGGCGCCCGACTGCGGCCGGGAAGGGTCCCATCCACGACGACAGCGTTCCGATCCATGCCGCGCAGGTGCAGTCCGGGAGTCGTCACCCACACGCCGGCCTCTCTGCTGCCCTGCCCGTGGTAGTCTCCCGGACCAATCAGGATCCAGTCTCCCGGCTTTGCGGCATTCATGGCCGCCTGGATCGACGAAAAAGCCCTGTTTTGCCGCGATAGGTGCCCACTTGCAGCACCCGGACGGCGCCGCTCCCCTTCGATCGGGAGGCAGTGCGGGAGGCTTCCTGGGCCGCGGCGCCAGCGACCAGTGCGCACAGGACCATCAGGCAGGGCACTAAGTTTGGAATGCAAGGAAAGGAAATAGCAGATTTTTCATGGATTAACCTTGGTTTCGGCGGCAGCCTCAACGACGCAAAGAGTCGCTGGCCCGCCGGATCGAACCTTGCTCGGGAAAGAGCGCCTAGCAAATGTGTCAACGATCTGCCGTAGGAACGCAGGAAGCCAATCAGTTAACTACAACCGGTGGTGCGGCCGCCATGCCCACCCCATCCCCTCCGGCTTGGAGTTTCGGTTCCGCGCCCCCAACGTGCCACTCGCTTGATGCATCCAAACAGTGTTCTGAGCTAAACTCTCCCTGCTGTGAGGTTTAGCGCTTCCGTCCCGCAGCCCTTCCGGCTTCGGAGACGACTTCGAGGGGAACCATGCCATCGTCGACTTGGTCCGGTCACTTAACTTTCGGCCTCATCTCCATGCCCGTGCGTCTGTTTTCCGGCGCGCGCAGCAGCAGCATTTCCTTCAACATGTTGCACCGCACTGACAAGTCGCGGCTCAAGCAGCAATATGTTTGTCAGGCCGACGGTCAGGTCGTCGACCGCAGCGACATCGTGAAGGGCTACGAGTTTCGCAAGGACGAGTACATCGTCATCGAACCCGACGAGATCAAGAAGATCGAGCCGCAAACCGCCAAGACGATGGAGATTCTCGAATTCGTGAAGGAGAGCGAAGTCGACCCGGTCTACTTCGAGAGTTCGTACTACATGATGCCGGAAGAAGCCGGACGCCGCCCCTATGCCCTCCTGACCAAGGCCCTTGAAGAAAGCGAATACGTGGCGATCGCCAAGATCACCATGCACAACCGCGAATACACAGTATTCCTCCGCCCGCACGAGGGCGGCATGATGCTGCATACCATGTACTACTCGGAAGAGGTGAAGAAGGTCGAAGGCTTCGGCGCACCCGACGTGGAATTGAAAGAGGCCGAAGTAAAAGTCGCGCATCAGCTGATTGAAGCCTTGGCCGCAGACTGGGATCCGGAGAAGTACCAGGACACTTTCCAGGAAAACTTGAAGAAACTGATCGAGGCCAAGCTCGAAGGCGGAGAAGTCGCAGCTGTCGAGAAGCCCAAGAAATTGGCCCCGGTGGTAGACCTGATGGCGGCCCTGAAGCAAAGCCTGGCCCAGATGGAAGGCAAGAAAAAACCGGCCGCGACAGTCGACGAGGCCGAACCGCGCACCGCAGTTGCAAAATCACGCCGCGGACGCGGATAGGGCCGCTCGCTCTAAGTCGCCGGCAATCGCCCTTCGTTGCGGTGCATGTCGCGCCCCTGCCACCTTGGATTGACCAACGACTGGCCTCGGTTGTTCAACGAATACGGGAAAGTGCAGTGGCCTCCTGGCATCCAGTCGGCAATCTCTGCTCGGATCGTTCTATTGCAGAATCCCCGATGCAGCTTGCGCATGAACGTCGCTTCCGTGTTCTTATCCGTAGTCCGCAAGTCTCCCACTATGTTGTACAGGCCGTCGATATGTCGACGGGTAATTTGCCGGAAAAGCCGCATGGAAAGACCCCGGAGTCTTTGCCTTATGCCGGGGCGGACAGCAAGTTGGATCGGACGCTTCGCGACATATCTCCGCCCGCACGCCCACCGAGATCAATTGCGGTGCCGTGTCTCCACAACACCGCATGGTGATCCTGCGGTGACTGCGAACCGGGCAGGTCCGCCTTGCCGGCGATATCTCCGTTGTCATTGATCCAGTTCGTAACGCCCGTATCCCCCCAAGCGTGCCGAGGTCCTGCATGCCACCGGACTTCGTCCATTAGGAAGGGATGGGAGATGAGGTCTCCCGCCAAGTTGGAAGCGCCGACCACGTGTCCGTGGTTGCTGAGGCCGCTTGGATTACCAATCGTGCCCCCCAACGTGCCGAGATCCGTCATCTTGCCGTTCTCCCAAAGAAACGGAGCGATTGTAGGGATCCCAGTTGTCGGATTGGGAGTCGAATTAGTGTAAGAGTTCCCGGCAATTTGTCCCCGCTCGTTGATAAGGATAGCGGTAGCGTCGTTTCCACCCAGCGTGCCTAAATCATGCATGGCACCGTGCTTCCAGAGAAACGCGCGCGACTGCGTTTGGGAAAAAGCCCAGACCATTGATGTTGAAGGGATCGGGAATCGTGTTCATCGCGAGGCCCACAACCTGGCCGCGGCTGTTCACGTTGCCGACGAAGCTCTCATATCCTCCTTCCATAGTTCCCAGATCAACGATCTTGCCGTCTTTCCAAAGGACAGCACGAAATTCTCCCCAGCCCGGGAACAATGGATCAATTTCACCGTTCTGGGAATTTCCTGCTATCAATCCGTTCGCAGTGATCCAGAGAGCTTGGCTGCTGACGCCTCCGGGGAGCGTGCCCAGATCGGTCAGGATGCCCTTCTGCCATTGGAATGCATGAGAAACGAAACCGTCTGGGTTGAAGGGAAACGCAGGGAACGGATCGGGCGTGGACGTGTCGGCCCAGCCCACCGCCGTCCCACGCCCGTTGAGGATTCCATCAAACCCGTTTGAGAAGTAACTCACGGGTCCCCCGAACGTGCCGAGATCAAGAAACTGGCAATCATGGTGGTTGAGTTTGGCCTCCTTGTCCTGCGCGACGAGCTGAAGTGGGAGCGCCAGCAGAACGAACAACGCTATCGCCCTGATGCAGTTCATTTTTTCGGAATTTCATAATCCTCTCCTTCTAGGCCTCTGCGAGCATTGGCTTTTGCAGGGTGCGGACACGCCAATGCCGGCTCCGCCACGCAGATGCGCGGAACACGGCACTGCGCCAACGGCGCGGCTCATGCTTGAAGTGTGCTTGCTCGAAACCCACGGAAGAACGCGGCCCCAAGCTATTTTCGGAAGCCAAAGACCAGGAAGGGGAAAGAAGAGATTGGCTAGGAAAAAGCTTCTTCTCGCGATACTGCAGTCCCCGGAAACCCTGTCAAGGCCTATTTCGGTTCGCGTCCGAACTCAATTACCGCCAGCAGATCGAAGCTCTCGGCATTGCGCGGATCCAACTTGGTGCAACCTTCAGGCATCAGAGCGCTTGTCCCTTGGCGCGGATGGCCAGCAATCGTTACAATAGTCGTTTCTGTCTACAATCGTTTTGAACCAGAACTTCTTCTCCGGGGTGCCGATGAGTGTCCGACGTGTGGGCTGGCTGGCCGCAATGGCGCTGGCCGTTTTGCTGTGGGCTTCGTGCGGGCAGGTCTACCGCCCGGTCGTAATTCCGGTCAGCACCACTCCTCCCAATCCTGCGAATTTCCACGCCGTGTTCGGCATCAGCACCAACGTGCTCTCCAATCCCGGCACTGCCCTGCAGATCGATGTCTCCGGCGACAGCGACATTGGGGTCGCAAACATGGGGGTCAATCCCACTCATGCCGCCTCTCTTCCCAACGATTCCCGGATATTTGTGGCCAGCGCGGGCAGCGTAAATAGCGACGGCACCGTCAACGTGGGAGGAGTTGACATAGTCACTGGTTTCACTCCCGCGGGAGATAGCACGACAGCCACCGGTCTGGGTACGCCGACAATTTTCACCCTGCCGAACGTCGGGAATAATCAGTCCTCCGCCATCACCGCCATCTCCGAAGACAGCACCGGCTTGGTCACGGTCACATTGAGCGCTCCCCTGGTCAGGGCGCAGGCAGGAGGCGTCGTCATCATCACCGGCGTAGTCGTGACTGGCCCGAACCCCAACGCTTACGACGGAAGTTTCACAATTTCCTCGGTCAGTGGGACCACCATCACGTACGTCGATCCGGTACTTGGGCTGGCGACCGGCACCAGTGGAACCGCGACCATTCCGATTCCGCTCTCTTGTTCCTACCAACCGGACTTCCTGGCCACGGCCCAAACGAGCACCATTTACCTGGCCAACTACGGCTTCGAAAACGACCCGAACTGTCCCCTCACCAGCACGGATTCGGTCGCCGCGCTCAATCCCGCCCAGAGTACGATCACGACCATCAGCTACCTCGCCACCGCCGCCAACCCAATTGCGCACCCCGTTTCTCTGGCCGAGACTCCCGACGCGCAGAATCTCTACGTGGTCAACCAGGGAAGCGTCAATCCGCCGGTCGCGGGCACGATCATGGACCTCTCTCCTACCGATTTGTCGACGCTGGCTACGATTGCTCTTCCCGCGGGCAGCAGCACGCCGGTGTGGGCTGTGTCGCGCCCCGACAGCAGGTTTGTGTACGTTGTTACTCAGGGGGACGGACAGTTGCTCACCATCAGCACCGCCACGAACACCGTGACGTCGAGTCAGCCGGTGGGTGGGCCGGGCGCCAACTTTATCCTTTATGACAAAAGCCGCAACCGGCTCTACGTGACCAATCCCACCGCCGCGGCCGTTTTTGTCTTTGACGCGACCTCGGACGCGCCCACACTGCTGTCCGCAATCTCCATGACCACGGGCGCGAATGCCCCTTGTCCCAGCGGATGCTCGCCAGTCTCGGTCGCGGCGATGCCCGATGGATCCCGCTTTTACGTGGCCAGCTATCAGACGCTGAGCGCATGTCCGGCCGGTTCCGGTGTGTCGGGGGCATGCGTGATCCCCAGGCTCACCGTGTACGACGCCCGTAGCATGACCGTCAAACCCATTTCGTCGTCCACTTCCCTGCTGCCGCCGTCGATTTCCCTGCTGGGCCAGCCGCTGTTCGGGGCGACGCAGTACGCCGTGGCTCGCGTGTCATCCTGCGACCCGGCTCCAACCTACGCTCCCGGCACGACCCGCTTCCGCATGTTCGCCGCGGCCGCCGCCGACAGCAGCCACGTGTATGTGAGCATTTGCGACGCCGGCTCCATCGCCGACATCATCGCGACCACAAGCACTCTATCCACCGGAGGCACCAACACTCCAGATCAACTGGTCACCGATCTGGCCGCCCCCTTCAGCGCAGCCTCAGCCCCATCGGGCGGCCAGCCCCCGCCGCAAAATCCCATTTTCCTTCTGAGCGGCCAGTAAAGACGTTGCTTCGCAACGTCTCTGGGACCGGGTTACATGTGAGGCGGAGCCTTCGGTCCACAGGCTGTTACAAAACACAATGTTGAATGCGCTCGGCTGGGCAATTCAAGTTCCAGCCGCCTAGCGGGGGAATGTGAAAGCCCGGCACGGCAGTGCCGGGAAGCTGGAAGTGGAATAGATCGAGTCCGCTTTAGCGGACGGCACGAAATTCGTAACAGTCTCGATACCGCACGCGCAGCAGAAAGACGTTTGCCAGCAACGCCTGGACGAAGAGAAATGTGAGGTGGGCGTTCCCGTTCACTGCCGGGCAGCGACTTCGGCTTCCCTTGCCGCGTAATGCGAATCCACGTAGGCATCCAGGATCTCGATAAACTCCGCCACGATCCGATCCCCCTTCAGCGTCGTGAACAGCCGCCCGTCCACATAAACCGGAGCCTTGGGCTCCTCGAACGTTCCCGGCAGCGAAATTCCAATGTTGGCATGCTTCGACTCGCCGGGCCCGTTGACCACGCAGCCCATCACGGCCAACTTCATCTCCTCGACGCCCACATAGCGCCCTTTCCACGCCGGCATCTGCTCGCGCAGGTAAGACTGAATCTGCTCCGCCATCTCCTGGAAGAACGTGCTGGTCGTGCGTCCGCATCCCGGGCAAGCCGTCACCTGCGGCGTAAAGCTGCGAATCCCCATCGATTGCAGAATCTGCTGCGCCACCCGCACTTCTTCGGTGCGATCGCCCCCGGGCGCCGGCGTCAGCGAAACCCGAATTGTGTCGCCGATGCCTTCCTGCAGCACCACACCCATCGCCGCGCTCGAGGCCACCACGCCCTTCGCCCCCATCCCCGCCTCGGTCAGTCCCAAATGCAGCGCATACTCGCACCGCGCCGCCAGCGCCCGATACACGTCGATCAGATCCTGCACCCCGCTCACCTTCGCACTCAGGATGATCTGGTCCGCTCTCAGCCCATACTTCTTGGCCAGTTCCGCCGAATTCAGCGCGCTCACCACCATCGCTTCCATGGTCACTTCGCGCGCGTCCTTCGGTTCGGCGAGCCGCGAATTGTCGTCCATCATCTGCGTCAGCAGTGTCTGGTCGAGCGATCCCCAGTTCACCCCGATTCGCACCGGCTTCTCATTCTTCACGGCAACTTCGATCATGGTGCGGAAGTTGGAGTCCCCGGTCCGCCCAATGCTGGCGTTCCCAGGATTAATCCGGTACTTCGCCAGATTGCGCGCACACTCCGGATACTTTGTGAGCAGAACATGCCCGTTGTAATGAAAGTCCCCAATAATCGGCACGCGGACGCCCTGCTTGTCGAGTTGCTCGACGATCCGGGGCACGGCCGCCGCGGCCTCGTCGTTGTTCACCGTAACCCGCACGAGTTCGGACCCAGCACGGGCCAGAGCCGCCACCTGCTGCACAGTTGAAGGGACATCCGCGGTATCGGTGTTGGTCATCGATTGCACCACAACCGGTGCATCCGACCCGACGCGCACACCTCCGACAACGGCCGTAACGGTCTTTCTGCGCTGAATCGTAGCCATGATTTTCTTCTTAGTTTAAATCATTTCCGAACAACATGGAAACGGCGCGCGCTTGCCGCGCTTGCCGCCATAGCTTCAGACGAAAAGCAGATTCCCCAAATTGTTGGAAACAATAGAAATCAAAAAATGGAATGGAACGGCTGGAATAAATCATTCTGCGCCCAAGGCAGGTGCGCTACCAGCGCTGTCTGATCGGGTCGAGAACTTCTGATCGTTGCTTGCGGGTCAGACTTTGCTGCACACCCCCGTCGGGTAGTGCGATGAGAAAGAAGAACGACCACCGAGAAGTCAGCGTCCATTAAGCGGCCAATAGAACGTGGAGTTGAATGGTCTTGCAGAATCTTGGAGGTTTGATATGCCATTCGCGCCTCCTGATTTGTTGATTTTGTTAGATGGTACTGGGTTTAGTTCCCACTCTCCGGAGAGTTCGAAACACCGAATAAGGAGGCAAGATTTCTTGCGGTCCAGAGAGTGGTCGCGTCAATCGCCAGTCCGTCACTGATCACGTACGGTGGGGTTATGCGCGCTACTCGGCATCGCTGGCTCCTCAGGCCGTCGTCGTCTACGACGCTTTCTCTCGAACTACTGCCGAAGAGGGTTCCATGACGATGACTTGGCTGTGGTTAGGGTGCTCACCGCTGATTTGCCAGTTAGCTCGCAGAAAATATCCTCTTAGCAGTTTCATTTCCAGCCCGTCGTGGTGGAGGTAATATGCCGTCCAACACTGCGGGCACTCGATCCTCATGTATTCTCGCACCAGCCCGGTTCGGCTAGGCGCGCCATCTGTTCGAACAGCCTCGACGTGCATCGTTTCCAATTCTAGCGGAGGTCTTGTGATTAAAATGGGGGACAATCGAAACAGCAAACACCATCCTGGACCTCCGCCTGCCTTACCAAGAGAGTGATGTCATCCGCTTGTGAGCAGCCCGCAGAGTGGGCCGACAGCTCATCCAACATCTGCCGGAGAATCTCCTGTGGATCTTGGTAGCCGCAAACGCAGAGGATTCGTTCCAGGCGTTCGTGCCCAAAGGGATTGCCGTCGGAATTCTCCGATTCTGTGATTCCATCGGTGTAGGCGACCAAGACATCTCCAACTTCGAGTTGAAATGCCGTTGATTTGTACCGGGAGCCCTGCAGGGCACCCACGGGAACGCTGTCGGGTTTCAGTGAAACGACCTCGCTCCGATTATGACTCCGACGAAGCATCTGACAAATCGGATTCGGGTACTTCTGGTGAGTTGGTTGCCGGAGAGCTTCCGGTACCTGGTCATTCGCGCTGAACGATATTTTCTAAGCGCCTCCTCATCGGTAAACACTAGCCGACTATTGCGAGTTGGAGATCTACAGCTGGGCAAAATCGGGTTCGACAGTTGCTTGTGCACTGGCCGGCGTTGCCACCAGGAACAGAAAGGGGCGGGCCGAGGGCCGCATGCTTCGGCAAGGCCGACGGCCAGCTCCGCTTCGCGGTAAGTCCCCTTCATTGCTTCAGCACGAGGCACGATGTGGTTCCGGTGGCGTAGACCTTCCCATCAGGGCCAACGATGCGCCCCTCGGCGGTTACAGTTCGGTCTCCAGCGTGGGTTACATGTGCCTCCGTGTGTAATCGAGATACTGCCTCGGTTACGGCGCGCACGAACCGAACATGTAAATCAAGGGTGGTGAAGCCGCGACCTGCGGGCAGCACGCTTTGGACCGCGTACCCGAGCGCCGAGTCGAGTAGCGCGGAGAGCCATCCTCCTTGCACGGTTGCGAGCTGATTGTATTGCCACTCGGCCGGCGAGCCCTCGAAGGCCGCGCGGCCCTCGGCCGCGTCTACAAGCGAGATGCCCAACGTGGCGATGATCGGTGGAGTCGGTAGCTTACCCTGCAAAGTAAGCAGCACCGTCTCAAGACCGCTCGTCGTTCCAACTACGGCGGGGCGTACAGGTTGATACTCGTAGGCACGGGTGACGATATGAAGAACTTCATCCACGTTTACCCTCCAAATGTTCTGTCTAACGCCAGCTCGGGGCCGACACGAAGATTTTCGACACTTTACACCTTAAGTTTGCTGACGCGTCCGTTTCAGGCCCAGCTGTCTTACGATCAACGTGTCGAGCATCCTCTTCGGCAGAAGCAGAGGCAAAGTCCAGTTCTTAAAGCGTTTTGTAATTACAGCGTAGCTTGTCTTGGGTCGCCGGGCGGTCAGTGCGACATGCACAGTTTCGCCCAGGCGTTCTGGTTTTAGACCCTTTCGGCCATCCTCAATCATGTATCTACGGAAGCGTTCAACTATCGGGCCGTGATCGTGCCTTCATACGCACTGAGGTCCGTAGCCTCTCCCTTGTCCCAAATCGCGGTCGCAACCGGTCCAGGCACGACCATGATTACATCGATGCCGTAGATCATCATTTCGCGCCGGAGCGCCTCAGACATACCTTCCAGTCCATGTTTTGACGCAACGTATGCTCCCATGAACGGGATACCGATCTTTCCTGCGGTCGAACCGATGTTGATGATCCGTCCGGGTGCTCCCTGCCGAGCCAAGTCTGCACCCAGCAGAGGAGCAAAGACCTGCGTCACAGAAAGTGGGGCTGTCAGGTTTACTTCGAGCTGACGGCGATACTCTTCCAGCGGCAGATGAAGAAGTGGACCGGGAACTGCCACACCAGCATTGTTGACCAATCCGGCCAGCTTGGAAGAGCCAAGCTGTACGCTCACTGTAGCTGCAGCCCGCTCTACGGCCTGTCTGTCCGTTACATCCGTGATCAGCGGAGTGAAGGCCTCTCCGAATTCACGCTGAAGCCGATCGGCGTCACTCTGCTGGCGCACACTACCAAATACCGTGAAGCCGTTCGCGATAAGGACCTTCGTGATGCCCCATCCGATTCCCGTTGAAACTCCGGTTACGACTACACTCTGTTCACCCGTCATATACCCTGCTCCTCACCCATCAGATCGCCGGTCGGACGAGGTACCCTTTTGTATTTCTTCGTGGGGTACAATCTGGGGTCATTAGACCAAACGTAAAAACTAGTATGGTAAGGAAGCGTTGCGAAAATCTGTCGCCTTCAGGAACTCAATTGCAATACGTTTTTGCAACTCGAATTGCTGGGTTTTCGCCCTAGTTGAGGTTCCTTTGCAGAGACGTTCATTTACGCAACGATCTTTGCAAAATAAAATGGGCACTAAGAATTCTGTAATCTATTCAAATGCTTTCCGAGTAGAATGTCCGTCGCCTTCTCCGCAATTGCGATGACGGCGGCGTTGGTGTTGCCGCGAACGACGGAGGGCATCACAGATGCATCGACGACACGCAGGCCTTCTATGCCGAAAACTCGAAGATCGGGGTCGACGACGCGTCCGATTGCACAAGTGCACGTTGGATGATAGTTGGTGCCAATCTGCTGCTCCATAAACGAGACGATGTCTGCTTTCGCATCGGATGCTGGAACGGAGAAGGGTTGGCGCTGCAACTTCGAAAGAACGGGCTGACGGAAGATATCCATCGCTAGCCGTACGCTACCGATGATTGTCTCCCGATCTTGCGCGGTCGCCAGATAATTGTGGTAGATACGCGGTTTCGCGTCGGGACGTGCCGACCGCAACGCCACCTTGCCACGGCTTGTCGGCTTAAGTAGAGTTGTTGTCATTGAGAAGGCGTGATCGGAGGGCGCGGACAACCCTTCATTGAAGTACATCGCGGGCGCCATTTCGAATTGGCAGTCCGGCACACTCTCATCCCCTGACGTTGACAGGAATACTCCACCCTCGGCGATGTTAGAGGTCAAAGGGCCGCGACCTTCATTGTAGAGCGCCACGTCTTCAGGTGATCCAGCATCGAAGAGCGATCTCTCGTCAGTGAGATAGCTCATCGGCAGTAGCGGATGATCCTGAAGGTTTGTCCCGACCGGAAGATCGACGACCACCGGAATACCAAACGGGTCGAGTTCGTCGGCCAGCCCGATGCCCGACAGCATCAGGATTTGAGGCGAGCCATAGGCGCCTGCCGCGAGGATGATTTCTCTTTCGGAGAAAAGGGTTTCTGTCTGGCCATGACGATGGATTGAGACGCCGGTAGCGCGGCGACCCTTCAACAATAGCCGCAGCACGAGGGTGTCCGTGAAAAGTTGCAGGTTCGCCCGTTCGCGCGCGGGGTGGAGATAAGCGGAGGCGGCGCTGCAACGAACTCCGCTCCGCTGCGTGAGCTGAAAGCGCCCGACCCCCAGTTGCAAGGCCCCGTTGAAATCGTCATTCAGGCGATAGCCCGATCCCACAGCAGCCTCAATCAGGTGATCCACCAGCGGATGCATGGAGCGGCCGTCCTGCACAGTCAGCGGACCCGAACTTCCATGGAAACGTGGGTCACCCCGCTCGTTGCCCTCTGACCTGATGAAGTAGGGCAGCATCTCACGGTACGACCAGCCCGGTGCGCCTTCGTCCACCCAGCCATCGAAGTCAACTACGTTTCCGCGGATATAGATCATAGCGTTCATCGCGGAACTGCCGCCGAGTGTTCTGCCGCGAGGCAGGTAAATCCGCCGCTCCCCGAGACCCTGCTCCGGCTCGGTCGAAAAGTCCCAATCGTACTTGGTCTTGAACAACTGGGGAAAGGCAACAGGCATGCTGATCTCGGGTGCGTCGTCCATCCCGCCCGCCTCTACCAGGGCCACTCTAACATTCGGATTTTGGCTGAGGCGCGCCGCGACTACGCATCCGGCCGAACCAGCCCCGACTATTATGTAATCAAACTCTCGTCGCGCGTTTATAACTCCATCGCCCATTAAATTCTCCCCTGCGGAGGAGAACAGCTCAGTTGACTCATTCGGATCCTCCTTTTGGCTCCGTATGAACTTGAAGCGTGATCCATGGGCGTCTTCGCGCGCCCCGAACCTCGGGCCAATAATTGAGGAAACCACATCGCCGAAATTTGGTTGTGTCTGAATATGCGCCGTTGGACCTGATCTTGCGAGATTCTCGACGGACTTCAGTCGACCTAATTGCTAGACTGGCTTGTCGAAGAGGAGGCTAAGAGAAGGCGCCTGTGCAACCCTTTTCCCGCAGATTGAGTTCCGCCTGAGAGACCGGCGAAGATGACATGATCGATCAAAGCTCCAGACCAACCTTCATTACACGAGGGGGATTTTTCCAGGTCCGAGGCCTCGACTCTTAAAACCACAAGAGTGATACCGTCTGCTTGAGGACAGCCGGCGGAGTGAGCTGACAGCTCATCTAGGACGAGCTGAAGAATGTTGTGGGGATCTTTCATACGGCAATCACCAAAGGATTCGTTCGAGCCGTCGATGTCCAAAGGCGATGCCTGCGAAATTCTCTGGTTCCGTGACTCCATCCGTGTAGGCGACGAAAATATCGTCAATTTCGAATTGAAAAGCGGGTCGATATTCCGCGTAAACAAGTGGTGCAAAGAAGTGCTGCGGAGAGAACTCCCAGACCAATCGGTTGACATCGGTTATCAGAGTCTGAATGTCAGATCGGCTTTGCAGGACCCGCACTCGCAATGATCCTTGAAGATTTGGCATCACGAGGGCTGCAGCGATTCCTTTACCGGACACATCGCCAACGGCTATACCCCAAGCGCCCTTCGGCAAGGCAAGAAAATCGTAATAGTCCCCTCCAATGCTTGGGGCCGGCCTATAGAAGCTGGCACACTTCAAACCTGGAATGGCCGTAGGTTGTTGCGGGAAAGATGCCCTTTGCACTTCTCTCGCAGTTGCTAGGTCCCGATGAAGGCTGACCAAATCGAGCTCAGACTTCGTCGATAAACGAGATTTCGTGACTTTGTCCGATGGTGCGGCGCAGGACACTGCTCGTAGAGATTCTTGCGAATCTGAACCACCAAGGAATGTCATGATTTATGAGATCCTCTAAACAGAATTCGTTTTTCGTTACGGTCTCGGGTGGGAATCCAGACGGTAATTGAATGTCTTTTGTACTATGCCATCGAGATTGCCTTGTGCCTGAAAATCTGTCAGCGGGTCGAATTGTGTGGATTTTTACTGATAACGTGCTTGGCGTTTAGCGCAGCTTACGCACTTCTGCATTGCGAATCAGCTCATAGCTTGCATGCTAAGGTAGGAATTCGCTCCGATACTCCAAGGGGCTAGTCCCGCACACCTGACGGAACACGCGTGCAAAGTGCTGCTGCGTTTTGAAGCCGCAGGCTATGGCGACGTCCAGGACGCGCGCCTCGACGCTGCGCAACATCTCTTTCGCTCGCTCGACCTGGCGCGAGCGAACAAACTGATGAGGACTCTGGCCGGTGGACTTGCGAAACATGTGACAGAAATGACCGGTGCTCAAATCAACTGCTCGTGCCATCTCCTGGATGGTCAAGCCATCTTCCATCTTCGCACGCACCAACTCTTTGACTTTTCGCAGGCGAGCGGGACCGAGTCCACCTCGATACGTTGGCGCAGATGACGTCCGTACTGCATAGTTGTCCACCAGTGCTACGGCAAGCGCCTGCTCGACGGCGTCCAAAAATAACGGACCGCTCGGAAACCCAGCTATCCTCTCTGCGTTGACGGCGGTGACCAACGCCCGCAGGCGCGGATCAACCAGTTTTGGCTGGTAGGAGAGTTCTACGCCTTCGACTCCATTGCTGGCGGCGGTCAACATGCCGTCAGAAATGCCGAGTGACAAAAGCGTCACGCCGTCTGTTCGAATCCAATGTTCCACGCGACGGTGGCATAAGATCATTTCGCCCGCATCGTAGTTAATATTTGTCAACTCAGAGGGGCGCAAGCCTCCTTCAATAGAGCCTGGCCGGAGCAGCATGACAAGAACCTGATCATCGTGCACAACCATACGCGGCTCTTCAATAGACCCAAGGACATCAACTGCAACCTTCATCTACTCCCTCCAATGTTCAGTATTTGGCTTGAGACCAGGCGATGAATGACTTTATTGGCACGAACCAACATTGCAAAAATTGTGATTCGTATAGAAGCCGGGATACATCGAATGCATAGGCGTGGGTTTCAAGCTCGTTCAGCCTAAGCTGGTTCTGCCGGCCACTAATTTCGTCAGGTTCGGCCCGATGATGCTTTCCCTGGAGCGGGAGCCGGACTACTAGCCTGCCGTGTCGCAGCGAGATCAAATTGAGAACCGGTCCCCGATGTTTTCGCTGAAAATTCCTCTAGCTGAGATTGGACATACAAAGCTTGCCGCATGGTGGTCAAGATACGGAATGCGACGAGTTTTTGTGTGAGGTCTGCGTGGAGTTTCCGTTGAATTTTTGTTACGAGGACGATCAACCCGCAACTGACGGAGAAAACATGATTTACAGATTTCAGTCGACGAGGGCGGTAAGAACACTCAAGAGGCGCCCCGCGTGAAGTTGTTCAAGGAATTCCGCCTGGACACGACAAACCACATCCTGTGGTGCGATGAAGAGCGTGTGCTGCTGGCGCCCAAGTGCTTCGACGTATTAGCGTACCTGGTCGAGCACGCCGGGCGAGTGGTGACGCAGGATGAAATCCTTGACGCGGTATGGTCGGAGACGCATGTCAATCCAGAGGTCCTCAGAAAATACATACTGGAAATCCGAAGGATTCTGGGCGACCGGCACGACAAACCGGAGTTTATTGAAACGGTACCCAAGCGTGGTTACCGCTTTGTTGCTGGTGTAACGGATGCGAACGTCGCCGAACCACCGAGTCTAGCCGGACCACATGACGCAGACGCCAAAGCAACGGAAAAGGAAGTCAGATCTGAAACCCGGGGGTCAGACCAGGAGATTCCTTCGGCCAAGGGCACGTTGTGGAAGGTGGTGATCGTGCCTGTGCTGGTGTTGGTTGCAGCGGCGGGGATCGGCGGCTTCCGGTTTGCACACAATGGAGCGAAACCTACGTCGTTGAGCGATCCTTCTATCGCCGTGTTGCCCTTTGCGGACATGAGCCCCACTAAAGATCAGGAATATTTTTCAGACGGACTCGCCGAACAATTGATTCACGACCTTGCCAAAGTAGCTGGCCTCAAGGTCGTTGCTCGGTCGTCCGCTTTCCAATTCAAGGGCAGGAATGAGGACGTACGCGACGTGGGACGGAAACTCGGTGTCGCTAATGTCCTTGAAGGAAGTGTGCGCCGCGACGGCAATCATGTACGCATTACTGCGGAATTGATTAAGACCGATGATGGCTTTCATCTTTGGTCACAGACTTACGACCGGGAGATGAATGACATCTTTGCCGTCCAGGACGAGATCGCACAGGCGACAACGGAGACCTTGCAGCCCAAGTTATTGGGAAGCAATGGCCGGCCTGTTCCTGCGAATTCCCGCACTGCCAATCCGGAAGCCTACCAGGCGTACCTGCAAGCCAATTACTTCAGTGTGCGGGGACTCGGTAAGGAAGATCTTGATAAGGCGCTCGCGTATACCGATACGGCTATTAAGTTCGATCACCAATATGCACCTGCCTGGGCTTTGCGAGCGTCGGTCGAGAACCTGATGTCTGAGGGTGGATTGACCAGTTTGGCCGAGGGGTTTCGACGGGCGCGCGACGACGCCGAGCGTGCCATAGCACTTAATCCGAATGCAGCATCGGGCTATCTGGCTGTGGCAGAGACGCAAATCTACTACGACTGGGATTGGGAGTCCGCCAATGCCTGTCTCACGAAAGCAGCCGCCCTGGAACCCGGTAGCGCGGAGGTCTTACTAGTCCGCTCACACCTATCGAGGGAGTTGGGCAATCTCGACGTGGCTATCAAGTTATATAAACAGGTACTCGAGCTTGATCCTCTTCGTACCGATTCGCACTTGGGATTGGGATACATGCTATACGTGGCAGGACGTTATGACGGGGCACAGGCCGAAGTGCGAAAGGCTTTGGACTTGAATCCCCGGGCGGCGCTTGCCCACCTCACGTTGGGTAAAGTTCTCATCGCAACGGGAAAGCCGCAGCTGGCGCTTGCCGAGGTTGAGAATGAAACACTGGAATGGGGCAAGCTTACTGGCGAGGCGTTGGTTTACCACGCGCTTGACCGTGAGCAGGATTCGACTTCGGCGATCGCAGAGCTTATTGCGAAGTACAGAACCGACGGCGCCTTTCAGATTGCTCAGGCGTATTCGTTTCGCGGAGAGACCGACAAGGCATTTGGATGGTTAGAACGTGCCTATGAACAGAGGGATGCCGGGCTGCCCGAGGTGAAGACCGATCCGCTGTTCACAAATCTTCATCGTGACCGGAGATACACGCAACTCCTCAAGAAACTACACCTTTTCACCTAACTCTCAACGGTCTAACAATAAGCCGATGCTGCTCTTCAGCTTTGAAAAGGAACATCAGCCCAATTGACAAGACAGCAACAACCGCTCATTATGTTGCTCCTGGGCACGATCGTTGGATCGACCCTCATTTCCCTGGATCCAGTCGCGTTCAAATATGAAAAGAGTGCGTCATGAGGAACGGATCAAACTCGCGCCGCTGCGATAGATGCACCCGACCGCCATTTCACGACACGACCACCTACGATCCTCCGATTGAGATACCCCGGTGCGACTGTGGCGGGCGGATTTGCCCGCCCCGACATCTGCTGGTTCGGTGAAGTGCCGTTCGAATTGGATCGCATTTTCACCGCACTGGACGAATGCACGACTTTCATGGCGATTGGGACTTCGGGAGTGGTCGAACCCGCCGCCAGCTTCGTTGCTTAGGTTGCTGGTCGCACTCGAACGATTTACGTGGGAGCGGAGGAGCCTGCGAACGTTTTAGCATTCACAGAATGCCACTTGGGGAAAGCAGGCGAGGTTTTGCCGAAACTTTTCGCTCAATCCGGCTAGTCGTTGCCGCTTTGCGGAATGCTTAGTTCACACGTTCATAGTTTTCTCAAGACCTTTATTTGGTAATGCCAACGCCCTGAGCCGCCCTGATCTAACTCATCTGTCAGTGTCGACCGTTCACGGAAGTAGTTCATATCGGCTTTGTCGTGCGGGAACAAATCTCCGATGACGAAATACCCTCTCGGTTTGAGCGCGTCGAAAACGGTTTCGTATGCTTTGAATCGCTTTTTCCCCATATTATGGAACACAAGATTTGATACTGCGAGATCGTACTGCTCGTCTGATTTCAGCGGCTTTGTCAGATCATGCCTGAGGAATGAAGTTTTGGAGTCGATCCCCAAAGACTTCATATTCTTGACTGCCTTATCCATCGAAAGCTCGGACACGCTGCCATGCCTGAATAGGTCAACGCCTGTGACGCTCGCCTTCGGAAAACGCTTGGCAGCAATATAGGTCACAAAGCCCAATCCACATCCAGCGTCCAGAATCCTGAGAGCGGCACGGGAACGATAGAGTGGTCGCAACAGCTTCGAGAATGCCTTTTCAGCATCCTCCCTGATACGTCTTGATTCTTCTGGCGTCGAATGATGATACGTCCCGAAATCTACATCCGCCATCGATTACACCCGCCTCCGTTCATAATTTTATGTGATTCGTATGATGGCATTTTCTTGCTGTAGGCTTCGAACATGAAACGCGCAGTCATTTTGGGTCGTGGCGGGTCAGGCAAATCGACGCTTGCGGCGAAATTGAGCGAGATTACGGGATTGCCCGTGATCGAGTTGGACAGAATTTTCTGGCAAGCCGGACTCCGGGCTATGCCGCCCGCCGAATGGGTGAAGACGCAGCGGAGGCTTGTGGAGCAAGAGAGTTGGATCATGGATGGAGACTTGGGGCAATACGACGCGGTCGAAGTAAGATTGGAAGCGGCGGATACGATCATCCTGCTCGACTTCGCGCTGGTACGTTGCGCATGGCGAGCGTTGCGGCGAGGGCGTGAGCGCATCGATTTTTGGCAATGGCTGGTCGCATATCGAAAGCAAAGCCTGCCTGTGCTGATGCAGGCGATCAGCAAATTCGCGTCCGATGCAGAGCTTCATCTGATTAGGAATCCAACGGAACTACGGTTGTTCATTATGGGAGTTGAGCGGAACTCCACAAAGCAAAACTAGACTTTTGAGAGTTCCATGTACTCGTCCGCACCCACGATCCTCAACACGATCCGCACTGGGAACGGGAATCGCCGGCGCTTAGGATCATGCACGACCTTCGGTGCGGTAAGCTGATATTTCTTCCCACTAGTCTTTAGTTCGCAGCCGCCCGCCGCAAGGACGTTCTTCACCCACTCCGATTGGCTGCTGTAAGTGAGCGCGATGATGAAGCCGTTCGACCCACGAAAGACATTCACTGGGGTTCGGTAGACCTTTCCCGACCTGCGACCCACGTGGGTGAGAATGCCGAACCCCGGAAGCCAACCTGCGAACAGGCTGGTGATTCGGTTCGTGAAAGCTATATTGATCTTCGCGAGCCATCGCTTCCTAAACCGCATCATCAAAACGCCTACGGCGGCGATGACGATGATTATGATGGCTCCGGCGTTCATGGCTTCTCGCCTGATTTGGCGCGAACCTTGCCTCCATTCGAAGCCAGCGCGTCTGACAGTTCATACGCTTCCTGAAGCCAATCAGTAATGGGTGACTCCACTTCATCCCGGTGCCTGATGTGAATGAAATGTACGGCCTTGGACTTTGACGCCCGGTCGATTCGTCGCACTTGAGGAGCCTTCAGCGTGCGACCGAGGAACACGCAGAGTTCGAGAAAGTTCCTCTTGGGACGCACGAAGAAGTAGCAGGACTTGCGCGAGAACATGATCGATTTGTGCGAGGCGTAAATCCGCTGATCGCCGAAGGAAACAGCGATCTCGCGCAGCCGCTCCCAAGCGTCCCGCAGATCGTCCGAGAGTTCCTGCGTCAGAGCAGCTTCAGTGGTTGTCCAACAGTCGTGCTCTTCTCCGTCCTCGATCCACTGCTTGCAGTGGTAGCACTCTCGACCGGGCATGCTTCAGAATTGTACTGGCGATTGTCGAGGAACTGGCACCGCCCGCCTGCACACCGCGAAATCAACATCGGATCAACAGGAGTGATTCGTCGCAGGAAGTTCCAAATGGCAGGAGATCGTTGCTGGTCCGAAAGGGTACGGATTTGCGGCTATCCGAAAACATGCAACTTCTGATTTTTCAATACGAGTGTTAGAAGATGGTAAACAGCCGACCTGTCGGAACAGAACTATACCTACGAACCAGCTAGCCTGACCGCATCGGAGGGTCGAGATCGCTGACGTTCAACACCGTTAAAGTTCGCAGACTGACGGAAGGTCCTGTTGGCGCTTCCCAGCAACACCTCCCAGTTCGTGCACGCTCCTGGCTGGATATCGTTCCCAATGGAGCAGGTGTAGTAGGTCACCAGCAGATCGGTGAAACCGTCCTGATTCACGTCTACCGGTGTCGCGGCTATGCCAAACTTCGAGCTCTTCAGTAGCACGGCGTTGAAAGCGAAGCCGCCCGTGCTCCACATCAAGTAGAGACCGGCTCCGTCGCTGAGTTCAATGTCCGTTCTTTCATCGGCGTTGAAATCGCCTATCCGAACTTCTTGCAATGGCGTTTGCGTACCAACTTTTATCGAGGCCGCCTGAGTGAAAGTGCCATTCCCTGCGCCTTTATAGATAACCAACTGATTCAGCGCGAGTGCCAGATCGAGGTGGCCATCATTGTTGAAATCGCCCGTAGCGATTGACCTTGGACTCGTATTTGCCGGGAGATTGATAGTCTGACCTTTCCTGAATGTCCCGTCACCGCTGCCAAGCATGATTTGCACCACAGATTGCGTCGGGCTGACATATCCGGCCAAGGCGACATCCAGCTTCCCGTCGCGGTTGAAGTCCCCGACAGCCATGTCGAATGTGCCCACACCCAGTGCGCTGTTTTTCGGACTCTGAAATCTCCCGTCGCCAATGTTAGCCGAGGCGGACCAGATCTTTAATGCAGATCCTCGGCGTCGCATTCCGACGAAGGACCGCACTATCCCCAATAAGAGGCGGTACAAATTCGACAAAACGATCTTCCCGATCGCCACCAGACTTCCATCTACGCCCGCGCAAGATGCCTGCAGAAGACCGGGTGGTCTACCTGACTGGCTAGATTTTCGGCAAACAAGAACTAATCCGAGCCGCCTGGTCGGTCTCAATTTGACGAGAAAGTCCCGATATCATGCGCCAACCGCGAGTCAAAACGGTTTTCCCGCGCTGTTCACCTGTGATCACGCTTGTTTTCGTCAGTGGAGAAACCAGATCGTTAGCGGAGTTAATTCGATTGAGGGGCGACTCAGGAGGAATCGAGCCACCGTTAGAAATATCTTGTAACGGCGGCCCGAAAAAGAACAGTCCTATTCGTGCTCCTTGCCTTCCTCCATCCCTTTGTGCTTCTGCATCTGCTCTTGCCTCATTTGCTTAAACTTAGTCTGCTGCTCGGGTGTGAGTACAGCGTTGATCTGGTCATGTAAGGATTCGTGAATCGATTTCATTTTAGACCGCTTTTGCTCCTCGGAAAGAGAACTGTCCTCGCGGGCTGCTTTCATCTGCTGCATCTGATCTTGCAAGATAGGTTTTAGTTTTGCTTTCTGGTCGTCGGTAAGGTTGAGCTTCTCGGAGAGCATCTGCAGATGCTGATCCGCGCTTTCTTCGTGCTGCATTCCAGCATGCTTGTCTGGTGTTGGAGCTTGCGATTGCTGTGAAGTCTGCGCAAACGTCAGACCGGCAGCCAACAACGCTACGATAGTGAGAATTGACCAACGAGAGTTCGACATCTTGCCTCCTAGAAACTGATTTCTCGAAGTGGTCGAACACGCCCTGCAAATACCGAACATGCTACTCCTTAACCAGACTTCGTTCCACTTTGTAAAATGGCCATCGAGCACCCGAGAGCGTTCAGAAGGGGGCACTTCAGTCAGGTATCTATTGAAATATCTCTGTTACACCTTGTTTGCTCCCACTCAGCCCCTGTTATTGCGAGTCAACTTTTCAAAATCGGCCCGCCATTCCTACATTGCCGATGAAGTACTCTTTAACATCGCAACATTGAAAGCATCTGAGTATGGACCAAGGCGGTCTTCCAGCAGATAAAGCATGTGATCAACAAACCGCCTCACATCCTCGAAGAATTTCCTCGTCGCAGCGCGTCCTTCCTTTTGAAACCGTTCAATGTCCGACATATCCAACCTCCCTGCTGCAAGGATCGCCTCTCACCGCCCTGATGGGGCCGAGCCTCGGCGGCCTCCGGGGGTAATTGGTTAAGGCCACGGCTCAAGCTGCCAATGTGCTGAAATATTCTTGCACCTCGGCAGCCGTGGCGGGTTCGAGTAATTCCACAGGGACGATGAGGAAGTTCCCTGCCGCGAATCGGACTAAGGCTGTGCCGTCGTCGAAGGTTTTTATGTGGTGGGCCGGAACTCCGTAGAGCATATTCCGGGCTTGACGAACAAGAACAACGGGCGTCGAAGTGGTCGCAGTCGCCATACCGTCTCCTGCAAAAACGTGTTGCGCATGCGCAAGAGTGAACACTTTTCCGCACTCCTTGGAAATACGTGTTTTGCTGTACTTTTATCCAAGGTATTTCCTTGGAGAAGTCAAAATCGCCGTTTCACGCATTGACCGGTACTACCATTTCTCGATGAAGGAAACGCCTGACCGCAATCGTCAGTCAGTACACGTGCCACTCTGGCGACCATATCTTTTCCAGCGTGTTCAAACGCCAAGCTGACTGGGACACGAACCGTTGGCTCGTCACCGCGCTCTTCCTTTTCCACAGCCATCTACGAACAAAAATTCCTGTGACACACAACCTTGACTGTCATGTAGAACGCTCGGAATCGGATGGTGAGCGAAAACTTCCATCAGCAATCCCCGAGTGAAGGAACTTGGGCGTTTCACCGCGTATCTGCGTATCTGCCCCTAACTCCTTAGTCCCGGAATATTTTGCCTTTAAGTCTATGCGACTCAATATTTTGCCGGCAGCGCGACAGATCCGACAGGCGTAACTATAATGGAATCATATATTTACAGCGAACGTGATAGAAAAATTGTGTGCGATATCACACGCCCCTATTCGAGAATTCGGATTCTGTAACGGATTGCTCTCTCTTGGTCTCTGTGAAATCATCGGACCTTATCATTCCATGGGGCAGTAAGAACGCTGGGCCCACCTCTGGCGAAAGACGGGGCTGTAACGTGCCGCCTCGATCCCTCACCATCCTATGTCCGTACATGGAGGCGTTTAATGAATCACCGCATCAAGGCAGATCACTCCCAAAAGAAAACGGTCGCCATCAAGCGTGACACTCCGGTCGCGCCCGCATGGCCCAGCTACCAGGGCACCTCTGAATTCGTAGGAACCAGTCCCAGCGGCCGGGTCACCGTGTACGTCGACCCCTCGCTCGGCGCCCCCGCACTGCAGAATGCTCAGGATCTGGTGAACGACGCCGATCGCGTCGCCACAAACAATGACGGCATCTTCGGCACCACGGGCGGCCCGGTCAGCGTCATCGTCTTCGCTCTCGGCGGCGCCACCGATGGCACCGGCGGAGCCGATCACATGGGCTGCGACTACGTCAACGGCGCCGCCATCGAAGTCTGTGCTTCCTTCGGCAACTCGATGCGCGTCTCCGCCCTGTTTGAAGCGGAACTCAGCGAGTGCTCGATGAATGGAAACCTTTGCGGCCTGAGCACCGGCGAAGCCCTCTCCCGCTGGTGCGCCATGGTCGTCAGCAACAATGCCCTGTCCGACTTCGCCACTGCTCCGACGTGGTTCAACGACGGCGCGCCCGACTTCGTCGATCAGACCGACAACACCGACCAGAACGCCGACAGCACCGGCTGCGGAATGGCGTTTATCTCCTGGCTGATCAGCCAGGGCCACACCCTTGAGCAGATCGCTCCGGCCATGGTGAACCTCGGGGACGCCGGAACCCTGTCGCAACTCTACGCCAACCTTACCAGCGACTCTGCCAGCAACGCGTGGCCGAACTTCCAGACCGCCATCCAGAACCTGCCGAATGGCATTATTGATGACGATCCCTTCGGCGGACTTGCTCAGCCCGTGCGGATGTCCCACCTGTCTCCTCAGACGGCAGAACTGGTCGGACGCGTGTTCGCGGCCATGATCGCGGAGGTCACTGCAGGACGGCAGCCGGAGCAGATCGCGGCCAGCGTACGCGCCGCCTTGCTTCCGGCTGTCAGGCGCAAGACACCCACGGCTTGCGCCGCGGGATCGAAGCGTCTGCTCCCACCGAACAAATCCCAACGCACCACCAAAAGCGCATAAGAAAAAGCCGGCGGCTGATCTCAGCCGCCGGCTTTCATTTCACAAACGTTAAGGGCTACGGCAGCCTTTCTGCCAGCCCCGGAATCGTCTTCATCAGGTCGTTGTAGATGACCATCACCGCAAACAGCACCAGGAACACGAACGCCGCCTGATACACGCGCTCTTTGATGTTCATGCTGATATCGCGCCGCATCAGGCCTTCAATCAGCAGGAACAGGATCACACCGCCGTCGAGGATGGGAATCGGCAGCAGGTTGAAGATACCCAGGTTCAGGCTGATCCCGGCCGTCAGTTCCATCAGCGGCGTCCAGCCCTTTTGCTGCGCGGCATAACCGGCATCCTGCGCAATGCCGATGGGGCCGGAAATGGCCCGCATCGAGATCTTGCGCTGAACCATCTTCTTTGCCAGTTCCAGAATCAGCAGCGAGTACTTCTTGTTCTGTTCCAGCGACAGACTCAGAGCTGCCGGGAACGGTAGCTTGACCACCTTGGTCACACCTTTATTGACGAATCCCAGCCTGTATCTCTGCTCTTTCGGATCCTCGGTCGGCGACAATACCGGCTGCAGGTGAAAGCTCAGGGTCTGGTCGCCCCGAGCGACGGTTATATCCACCGGCTGATCCTTACTCTGCTGCAAGCTCTCAATCATGCTCTCGATCGAGGGCACCGGCTGCCCGTTCATGGCAATGATCTTGTCGTTCTCTTTCATACCGGCCTTAGCTGCCGGCAGACCGGAATCGAGCCGGCCGATCACCACCGGCTCTTCGGGGAACCACCCGGCCGATCCCACTTCCGAGGTGGTCACCGCCTTGGGCATCAGCGTCTTTTCCAAAACCTGGTCGCCGCGACTGATCGTAACCGCCAAGGGCTGATTCGGACTCATCCAAACCCGTGGCTGCACCTGCTCCCACGTGGGATCGGGATTGTCGACACCTTCGATCTTGACAATCCGGTCCCCAGCCTGAATTCCAGCGCGGGCTGCAGGTGAATCCTTGCGCACGCCTTGCACGACCGCCGGTTTATCCAGATAGACAGGATACTCGTAATGCACCATGTAGACGGTGGTGAGCAGGAAGACGGCGAGGAGAATATTCATCACCGGCCCGGCAACGGCAATCAGGAACCTGTGCCAGCGCGAGTGGTTCAGGAATTCCCGGGGATCGTCGGTGCGCTCGTCCATCGGGTTCTCGCCGCTCATCTTGACGTAGCCGCCCAGCGGGATGGCGGCGATGCGGTAGTCGGTCTCGCCCTTGCGGAAGCCGATCAGCCGCTTGCCGAAGCCGATTGAGAAGACTTCAACCCGCACACCCAGCCATTTGGCCACCGCATAGTGGCCGAACTCATGGATCAGGATCATGAAGCCCAGGACTGCCACTACGGCGACGATTGAGGTCAAGAAGTCAGACATATTCGAGGTACGTACTCTCCATCCTGTTAGATTCCAAAACTAAGCGAAAGATGTTGCCCGCGGGCCTTCCGATTTCTTTAATTCCCCGACCCGCTGCTTCGCCGATTGCCGGGCCTCGGCATCGGCTTCGAGGACCTTTCCGATAGAACCCAGTTTGACGGAATTCGTAGCCCCCAGAACATCTTCGATGATCCTGGGAATCTCGTCAAAGCGGATGCTGCCTGCCAGAAACGCGGCCACCGCGACTTCATCGGCCGCATTCAGGGCCACCGTCTTGGCTCCGCCCGCCTCCGCTGCCTCGTAGGCCAGCCGCAGACAAGGGAATTTTGTCAGGTCCGGCGGACAGAAGTCCAGATGACGCAGGTCACTGACCGGAAAGCGCATATCCGACGGAATCCGCTCCGGATAGGTGAGAGCGTACAGGATCGGCAACCGCATGTCCGTCACCGAAAACTGAGCAAGTATGCTGCCATCTACAAACTCCACCATGGAGTGAATTGTCGACTGGGGATGGACAATAACTTCCACTTTTGCGGGCGGCATGTGAAAAAGTCTGCACGCCTCAATCACCTCAAATCCTTTATTCATGAGCGTGGCGGAGTCGATGGTGATGCGCCGACCCATTTTCCAGGTAGGATGATTCAGCGCCTGCTCCACGGTGATCGCCGCGAATTCCGAGCGCGGTGTGTTGAGGAACGGCCCGCCCGAAGCTGTCAGCCAGATGCGCTCGACCTCATCCATGCGCCCGCCGCGCAGGCATTGGTGGACAGCGTTGTGCTCACTGTCGATCGGCAGCACTGGCTTGCCCTGCTTGCGGGCTTCGGCGGTGATTAATTCGCCGGCTGCGACCAGACATTCTTTATTAGCGAGACCGACAATCTTGCCTGCTCGGACGGCTTCGTACGTCGCCTCGAGGCCGGCCACGCCCACGATCGCACTGACGACGAAGTCAACCTCGGCATGAGTTGCGACGCGAACCGCACCTGCCGCACCATGAACGACTTCGATGTCGCTGAGAGCTTCCTTTTTCAAGCGCGAACGGAGAGCGTTGGCATCTGCTTCCGTCGCCATCGAAACGACCCGAGGCCTCCAGCGCTGCGCCTGCTCAAACGCAGCTTCCAGATTGCCGCCAGCAGCCAGCGTCACGATCTGAAAGCGGTCGGGATAAGACTCCGCCACGCTGAGCGTGCTGCGCCCAATTGAGCCGGTGGAACCCAGAATGGCGATACGTTTCATGAATGTTTGCAGATTCACTCTACCGTGGCCGTCTTTCACTTCGTGAAGGCTGTGGCGTAGTGGTCGACCCAATCTCGTTGCTCCGGTGTTTCCGGCACGGATACCCCACGCGCTGCCGGCACTTTCTCTACGGCAGCGCACGGGCTCATTCCGGGCCGCACCAGTACACAAGCTGCCACCAGCCCCGTGCGACCGATTCCCTGGCGACAATCGACGACCACATTCTTGCCCGCCGACAGCATGTTATCGACTTTGGCCAACACTTCCGTCAGCCTTGCTTCCGAGCGGGGAACCTGAAGATCCGGAATGGGAAACGAGACGAAGTCCACTCCTTGCCTCTTCGCCTCCTGCCCTTCATCGCGCAAATCCAAGTCGTTTTCTTCCTCGGGAGCGAGCAATGACAACACTGAGCTTATTCCCGCTCGTTTCCAATTGGCGATGTCGTCGGTGAGCCAGTCTCCGCCACGCGGACGAGCGGCCAATGCCAACTTTCCTGGCCACGCTTCGTCGAGCCAATAGAGTCCCGTCCGCATTGCTACGCTTGCTCCTTGACTACGATCTCCCTGGGAAGATTGTCCACATCCACGCCCGCTGGCGCAGAATGCAGATGCGGTCATGTCCCTCCAGTATAGTTCCATCCGGCCGAGTTTTCAGGCAACCTTCCTCTCCCGGAACCAGTAAGGAAAGCAGGGGATTCGGTCGAAAGGCGGTCCATCTGTGTACGTTTCCCCACATTAAGAGAACTGTCGGGATGAAGTGGTTTTAGTGGGGGATACTGAGGCAGGTCCACCATCGCTTCAACACCTCACTGCATGACGTGCCAGGCCGCGTAGAACCACAGGACCGGGGCGGCGAAGAGCAGGGCGTCGATGCGGTCGAGCATTCCGCCGTGGCCGGGAAGAATGGCGCCCGAGTCTTTCACTCCAGCGCCGCGTTTGATCAAAGACTCGACCAGATCACCGAACTGCGCGGCCACATTCAATGCGATTGTGAGCAGGATAATCGGCCCCATCTCCGGCTGCTCCAGTCCGAACAACCCGTCGCGTCGCTGGATCAGGCCCCAGCGCAGCAGGGCGGAACTCAAGGGCAGAGAGTAGTGGAACAGCAGCCATCCCACTCCGACGCTCGCCAAGATCGAAGCGATCGCGCCTTCCCACGTTTTCTTCGGGCTGATGCGCGGGGATATGAGATGGCGTCCGATCGACTTGCCCACGAAGTAGGCGAAGATGTCCCCTGCCCACACCACCAGCAACAGGTACAGCAGATAAAAGGCGCCCGCCCATTGCTGGCGAAGTTGCACCAGCATCCCCATCGGCAGAGCGATGTAGGTGAAGGCAAACGCGGACGCTGCCGCCGCCGGATATGCACTCGAGAGATCTTGATTGCGCATGGCGCGCGTTAAGAAAATGAACGGCACAATCGCCGCCGCGAACGCCATCAGGATCAGGAACTTCCCTGTTGAAAGAAGCGGTGTCTCGCCTCCTGCGCTGATGGCCAGAGTGAAGAAGAATATTCCCGTGAACAGGTGAGTGGGCCAGACCATCGGCCGCACTCCGTACAATTCGGTCAGCTTCAGGAATTCGTGAATGGTCAGCAGGGCTACGATCGCTGCCACGATGGCCAGCACCCAGACCGGCGCGCGCAAGGTCAGTGCCAGCACAATCGGGATCAGGACGACCGCGGTCACGATGCGTTTTAGCAAGGGAGTAGTTTGCGGCTTCAGAGGTCATGGCTCGCCGCGCCGCTATGATCTTGGCACGAATCAGCGATTTTCACCACAGAGGACACAGGGATCCACAGGGATCGGCAGGGGAAGTTCCTCTGTGCTTTCCTCACGGGGCTCAAATGCGCGCTATCGCGATTTTTTGCCAACGATACGGTAGACTGGCCGAAAATGTCGCACGCTCCTAAAGCAGCTTCCGAAATCGACGCGCCACTTTCAGGTGAAATCGAAGAAGCGAAGCGCATTCGCGGTGGTTGGTGTATCGCATTGCGGGCAAGTTTGGAAGCAACGACGGTATCCCGCCGGAAGCAATCGTCGGCGCTTGGAAGGTTGACGCTGAAGGAAAAATCCGTGTCACGTTCATTAAGAACCAGCGTTACGACCCAGAACGATGGCCACCCAAATAGTCGAATCTCTCCTCGATGGGTGTAATGGAGAAGATAACAACTGACTTGATGCTCCATCGATCGCGAATCAGTGGGGCTATAATCTCGCCAGCCGATCGATGGATTTGCAAGCGGAGGACGTACTCATGAAAAAGCAAAAACGAATTCTTCTCGTCCTGATGGCGGGCGCGACGCTGATCGCGACCCAGGCAGGGTGCAGGCGAAGGCCGATCAAGAATGAAACCGCAAAGAAAATCGGCGGCCAGAAGCTCCACCTGCAAGGCTACTACCGGCGCTTCCCCTGGAAACAGGGTGGGCGCCAGGAAGCGATGACGATGGCCCTGGCGGGCACTACCGTTCCCTTAGCGCAGCATTCCTTCACCGCTTCCAAGGATGGTCAGAATTACACAAGCGTGGTGGTCGGGACCAGCCCATTCTCTCAGCCGCTGACCGGGTCCACGATCAATGCCGTGGTCGTGCCCCTGAAGGTAACGATCGCCTCGACGACATTCGATCCCACGGTACCGAACTCCTGTGACTCCAACATATCCGCATTGGCCCGGTTTCGGCAGTCACCGCTTGCGAACGATGTTCCTGATCTCACGATGAACGGTGTTGACCTGGGCAATGTACAGTTCATCAACGGTCAGCGTCGGGCTGAGTTTTGGACGACCATTCAAGGCTCCCCCGACTATCAGAATGAGCTGCACTATTCTTTTGCCAGTCCGTACACGCTCACTGCTGCTCTGGTTGCTGCGCATGGGACCACTGCCGGCAACGGCTGTGCGCAGATCGGAATCTTGTCGACAAACTGGCTCGACGGGTTTCTGCAGAGCACTGTTCTTCCCGCGCTCACCACCTCCGGCGTGGTTTCGCCCACTGCAGTGGTGCTGTTTCTCTTCAAGAACACCGTGCAATCTGACTCGGACCCGCCTGACACAACAAATTGTTGCATTCTGGGTTATCACAGCGCGGTAGGAGCCCCGGTTCAAACGTATGCGACCATCGACTGGGACACATCAGGGAATTTCAGCGGCGTGTCCGATGCCTCCATCGCCAGCCATGAAGTCGGAGAGTGGATGGACGATCCACTAGCCTACAATGCCACCCCACCGTGGGGAAACATCGGGCAGGTCTCGGGCTGTCAAAGCAACTGGGAAGTGGGCGACCCCCTCTCGGGAATCTTGATGCCACCGATCACGATGAACGGAAAAGAGTACCAGATGCAAGAACTCGCCTTTTTTAGCTGGTACTTCAACGAAGACGGCTCTCCTTCGGTCGCCGCGGGCGGCAAGTTCTCATCCAACGGAACATTCCAAGGGCCGGCTAAGGCATGCCCACCCGGAGGAACGAACTGATGGTCGTCCTTCCTTGTGTTGCATTGAACGACTAGCCCGTCTTCGGGCATACCTGCTGCACGTCATCTAGCCGAGCGTATTATGACGTGCATGTGCAAATCAACGATGGGTTTCTGTCTGCTTCTTCTTACTGCCTGAGCCATGGCTCAACAGGAAAAGGCACAAATACCTGAATTTCCCAGCACCGACGAAATCCAACTCGTCGTCACGCAGGCGGAGCGTGTTCTTGAACAATACAAACAATCCGTAACGATGGAAGCAGAATTGCCATCTTTTAAACGCGACGCATCAGCGATTGAAAAAGACACCGGAGTTTACGACATGGGTGTGAAACTGGTTGACGCTCTGAAGAAGCATCCAGAGGGCTTTCACGGTGTGGGCGGCCTACTTCTCATGTCTTCGCTCGATGACGCGTCCCGAAATGGGGCACTTTGCTCTGCCACCGCTTACAACGACACTATGGAAGCCGTTATGACCAAGTCCGATGTCCATTCCGCTGAGAACTGGATGCACGTCGGCCTGAGTTGCATAAACATATCGGGTTACTCGTACACGGTCAGCGAATCCGTGCAATCCTTGCTTGTCCGCGATCTCAAAGCACAGCAAATGCTAAACGAGAACGCCTCTGAAACTGTGAATCGCTGCACTGCGGCCCTAAAGAAGTGTGGGTCACAGAAACAGTAGGTATCGGCAAGGCTCGAGAGCAGCGGAGGGCGGAAAAGACAGCATAACTCATGATGGAATACCGAGTTCTCAACAGCATCGGCGTGACCTTGGTGGTTGTCGGTTGTGTGCTGCTGTACTGCTTTGGTCTGCCGCCCTCTGTTGATCCGAGCGGCGCGGTTTCTCTCATCCTCGAACAACGGGACGATGCAGAGATTGCCAAAGGCAAACGTTATCGTATGCGGGGTCGGATCGGTATCGCTCTTGTTGCTATCGGTTCGCTGTTTCAGCTAGGCGCTACTTGGGTGGTATAGAAAATCAGAGTAACCACTACCGCCGATCCTCGCTACGACGACGAGTGACGACCGGGTCAGTGAGCGTAATCCCATCTGGTTACGCCAAACAACCAGCCAGTCGGTGTTGTGCCTTTGCTCGGCGTAGAATACAAGCGCAGTTTGGACGGGCGGGGAGGAATATGGGAACGGCCAGTGAATGGCTATCAGCCGTTGTATGGGGAGGTCTTTGGGGCACCTTAATGGCGTGGTGGATGGCACGTCACCAAAACCCAAATTTCACGCGCAGACAGCAAATTGTGAGTCTGGTGCTCTGGGCACCAGCGGGGTTATGGTTCGGCATCGTGACGACGTTCCACGGGCGGGCATGGCGTCGGCCGCTTGTCTTTGTAAACATCGGGTTATGGGTGGGCATATACATTGTCTCGTGGGCCTTCCGCAAGAAACGCGCTATTTAACATCATAGACCGCAACTTTTCTCGTTCCCTGGCTGGCGTAATATCGCGTCTCTGACACTTATCAACCGTGAGTCAAACGGGCGTTTTCCTCGTGCTCATTTGTGGCAAGGCTTCGGTGTTATTCCTTCTCGCTGTCGGCCTTGAGCGCAGTCTTCACAGCGTCAGTCGCATCGACTCCGGTTTTCAATGTCTGATTGAAGACACCATTCATGCATTCACTCTCGTAGTTCGCACGACCGTCCCATGCCTTGTTGGACTCGGGATGGTAGACGGCGAAGCCATCCACATAGCCTCCGAAACCGTTCTTTGAGCGCAGCGCGATACACACGCGGTTCCGGCCTTTCTTATCCTCCACGACAGTAACAAGGTTCACCCTGAACGACTCGGGGTCTTTCATGTAATCACGAACGTGGCGCGCGCCCTGAATCGCTTGCGCGATCTCAGGTTTCGGTGTTTCGTTGTTTTGGGCCGCAGCGCAGGCTGTGAGAAGCAGAGCAATTGCGAGTGTAGTCTTCAATGGTCACCCTGTTGGTTGAGGTAATCTTCGATGATTCTCCGCAAGCGCGTCGAGTTCAGGCAGCATACCGGGTGCGACGGAGAGCGGGCACTCGTTGATCTCGGCACGCATAGCAGGACTGATGCAAATCTGATAGGGCATGGGCACTCTCACGCTGGCGCTCATGCTCCCACAGCAGGCGTACCTGTCCACAGAATGAGCATGGACAATTCGGATGGTTGGTGCAAATGACCTTCGTGTCGGTCAGCGTATCCCATTTTATGTCGAACTAACGTGCGTAGCGCCGCGGCCTGACATGACGGGACTACGTCGTTCCGAATTGTTCGTCGAAGCCTTTGCGAATGGCGATGTCTTCGTCGGAAGTATGCTGACCCTTGCCCTGCTCTTCTTCCTGCTCAGCCAAAACGCGGCGCAGCTCCTCGTCGGACTGAACCTTCACACTCTTCAACGTTCCGTCGGTGCTGCGATAGGTAACGTAGCGGATGCCTTCTGTTGCGGTCGCGGCTGCGATGTCCTGCGGGATAGCCCCGACCGACTGCCTATTCTCCAAATGCTTGGTTGCCAAATCTCGGATGAGCTTCGTATGACGCAATCCCTCGTTCGTGGCGTCGCTGCACTCCTTGGCAGACTTCAGAAGTTGTTTGTGGACAAATCTGTACGCGCTATTGAGCTTCGTCAGAGCCGCCTGTTGGTTCTACCTCCGACTGCGTTGGCGTCCACGTTCCCCGCGACGCTGTGGGTTTAGATGCCACCTCAAATCTGGGTTCAGTATCCTTGGCTTCGCTGCCGTCCCCAAACCGAACGACGTGCGCTTTGGTAAACGTAAATGATCCTTGCCGAGCCGATGGTGAATTGTTCCGGCAGCATCCCAAGATTGATGCGCGTTTCGATGAAAGCCCACTCGTTCTCGTAGATGGCCTTCGCATGATCCATGAAGGAAGCGGTGCCTATAGTGCAGGCTTTGAGCGACGTGGTCGGAAAACCCCAGATTCCGCCAAAGCCCTTCTCGAGATCGTCGTTCCCGACCACGACTGGATAGCCGATCTTGAGCTTTGCCGCATCCGGCTTAATGTCTTTTGCCCATCCGGAGCGGATCGTCATACCCAGAACTACAAACCCTTTATCGCGGTATCGCGCATAAAGCTCGTTCCATTGAGGAATCTCTTCGATACACGGCGCACACCAGGTGGCCCAGAAGTCCACCAGGACGACCTTCCCTTCGAGCGCTTTAGAGGTAACCCGAGTACCGTCGACCGATTCCAAATCGAAGGCCGGGATGGGGTGCAACGCCTCTGCGAAGGCAACTGTCAGCGATGCTGCAGACACAACGACGCAATATGCAGCCATCAGACTGAAGCCGAGTCGACGAGGCAGAGATCGCTCGATCATGGAAATTGATCTTCGTAATTTCGCGACTCCCAACGACTAGCCTCCAATACGCCGCGACCGAGGTGGACCGCGCC
>Ga0307478_10000520_pt1 | contig 39032 bp, 28 predicted proteins | sample atmos_gasesECM4C_2_FD_203713 | JGI IMG/M metagenome (GOLD analysis project Ga0307478, IMG submission 203713) | Hardwood forest soil microbial communities from Morgan-Monroe State Forest, Indiana, United States - atmos_gasesECM4C_05 | ecosystem: Environmental > Terrestrial > Soil > Temperate...
CCCACCGCAATCGCGCCTTCGGCCGCAAGTTGGAGGCACAACGACGGACTTCCCGGATTCGCAGACTCCGACGAGAGTAACCGGTGCGCTTGCGTGCCCACATAGCTCAAGGTCAACAAATCGGCACTCGTAATCTGGTGTTCGATGGAGAGTTCATATTCTTCCGCGTAGGGGAGACGGTTCTTATTGTAGAAGGCCGGCGAACTGCCGATCGTACCGAAGGCGTTAAAGAATTCGGTTAAGTTGTCGTATGGGGGTCCGCTCGCGGGATGCTTGGCCGAGAAGTGCAGCGGAGGCTGGGTTACCGGGAAAAAATTGGTGATCGAAGCGCCCACGGAACGATTCGTAAACGGAGCCGCAAACGTCGGCTGACTCTGGCCCGTAAAGTTTCCGAATGGAGCGTCTCCAATTTCATTGAAGTCGGTCGCGCCTTCAAATGTGCTGTAGAAGATGCCCCATCCGGCGCGGACGCTCGTCGTCCCGGACTTACCCAGGATTTTGCCAAGCAGGCCGTCGTGGTCTCCAAACGAATAAGCCAAGCCCAACCGCGGAGCAAAGTTGTTCCAACGAGTAGGCGCGAGAGTGCTCGGGACGTGGGGGTCTCCCGGGAACACCCAGCCGGTCGGGGAACCGGGGAAAACAACGGATTGTTCCCCGGGAATCAAGGTTTGAATTTGGTTGTACTTTTCTTTCCACGGCGAGCTGACGTCGTAGCGCAGCCCATAGTTGAACGTCAAATTTGATTTCACGCGCCAGCTATCTTGGCCATAAAAGCCAAGATAGAAATTGCGACCATACGAAGGATATGACTGGCCCTGCACGTATTGGCTCGGCGCGCCCAGCAAAAAGTCCACAAAGTCGCTCCCGGTTTCACTAGCCTGGCCGTTGAAATTACTTCCAAAGAAGAAGTTCCCGTTCGAAACGTTATCAATCAAATCTTCTTCTAATTGGTCGTAGTGATACTGCCCTCCGAATTTCAGCGTGTGCGTACCCACAATCCTGCTGTAGTTGTCCACGATCTGATAAATGTTGTCGATCAGGCCGTTCGGGCGGCTCGGCACGCCGATCACGAAGTCATTGAAATCAATTTCTGGAACGCCTTCCAGTGCGGGCACCAGTGGCACAATACCGGGGGCGCCGTTCGCACCGGAAGCAAATCCCAGGCTCGACAGCGTCACGCCCTTTCCCCCCTGTGGTTGGTTGAACAACGTATCCAGGCGGAAATATCCCAGGCGAAATTCGTTTACCGATGCGGAGCTGAACGCTTTCGTAGCCCCCAGATCGACGCTGTACGTTTGTCCCTTCCCATCTACGTTAAACCCCGGATAAACCGGTGCGTTCCCCGGCCAATACGGATCAATCCGGTTGTAGCGGTCCCAGTAAAAATACGCCGACAAAAGTCCGAAATCGGTGTTAGCGTCCCCTCGCCCGCTGAATTTGTTGTCGCTAAGATCTGTTGCTCCCGCATTAGTGGTAAAGGTCGGGACACCCTGAGTGTTCGTCCCATTCGCAGGCAAGATGAATGGCAGCAAGTTTGCCGATATTGGATTGAAGGCCGTGGGCGACAGCGTCGCGTTAGGCAGAACGCATTGAGCCGTGCTTGTGCAGCCCGGAAAATAATACCGCTCACCGGGCGTTACGGCATACCCCAGTTGATTGCTCAATACCGACGCCCAGTTGCCCGATCCCGCTCCGCTCTGCACCGTGGTGGGATTTCCCTTTGCATCCACAAGGCTGCCTACCACCGAGGAGAGGTCTCCGCCCTCCAGCGCTGACGTCGGGGCACCGGTAATGCGTTGCGTCTGTCCCTGAATCAGTCGGTTTCCTTGATAATCGGCGAAGAAGAAGATTTTGTCGTGCTTGATGGGTCCGCCAAATGTGCCGCCGAATTGATTCTGGTGATATGCGCCGCGTTGCCCCTGGTCAAAGTAGTTCGCGGCGTCGAAATCGGTATTGCGCACGAACTCGAAAAGATTCCCGTGGTAGCCGTTCGTGCCGGACTTGGTGACGACGTTAATCAGTCCGCCGCTGTAGTTACCGTACTCGGCGTCAGGATTGTTCGTCAGAATACGAAACTCATAAAGCGAATCGAGATTGGGAATCGCGCCGGCGCCGGAGAATCCCAACTCCTGCACCAGTATTCCGTTCAGAATGAAACCGTTTTCCGATTCGCGCATTCCATTCACTGACACCGCGCCAGAATTCAAATCACCGGAGACTAACGGAGCGGCAAAGCCCGCCGAGATGAACGGTCCGGCGAAGGCGCCGGTCATCTGGGACGCCGTCTGCGCCACTCCGGGCTGCAAGCTCAGCAAATCCGTGTAGCTGCGCGTCACTAGCGGCACATCCGTCATCGTCTTGCCGGTGATTACCTCGCCCATTTGCGTGCTTTCGGTGTCCACGTGCAACGCCGAGGCGGAAACTTCCACTTTCTCTGACGCTTCGCCGATCTGCAGAGGCACGTCAACGACGAGAGCTTGGTTGACGTCCAGCACCAGCCCGGTCTGGCGGTAAGCTTTGAATCCAGACTTCTGCACATCAATCGTGTACTTGCCGACCGGAAGCTCTTGGAACGAGTAAAAGCCCTGCGTGTTCGTTGTTTGCGAGAGGGCCACGGCCGTGTCCACATTCGTGGCAGTCACGGTCGCGCCGGCCACCACTGCCCCGGTGGGGTCAGTGACTGTGCCGGAAATTGTTGCAGTGATGCCGGCAATCAGCCGGCCGGCTGGAAAAAGCGCGAGCGCAAATAGCAGAACGCCCAAACACCTGCCGATTCTCGAACTCCGCATCCCACACCCCCCGTTTTTGCGTGAATTGCCCCGAACAGCGGCAGAGCGATTCCGTCTAACCGCTTATCCCATTGCTCAGGCTTATAATGTAGCCTCAATTCTTTGTCAAGATGTTTCGCCCGGCTCGCCTACGTTCCGTGCCGCGGCCTGAAGACAGCGTTGATGCCGAAAAGTTTAAAATTCGTATCCATCCGATAAACCGTGAGAAGAAAAATGCCGAATTCGCGTCGCAGGGAAAGGAATACCGGGCTGATAACCGTTTAGATGTCGCACAAATCGGGGAGCTAAAAAGACATCTCGCGAGTTAGGCGCGGAGTACTCAAAGTGAGGGACGAGCTCAAGCGGATGGCAACACGCCACGCCGAATGAAGGCTTGTGACGCCCCGAGCGAAAATCTCAGGCGCGACCGGCGGCCTCGTCCTTCAGCACCAGTACCAGTGGGTCCAATCCCAACGTTCGATCCACCGAAATACTGGCACAATTGTCGACGATCCAATCGGCGCCCGCGACCCGAAGTTCGGCTTCCGAGTGCGAGGTCCGCAGAGCGACGACGCGAGCCCCCGCTGCCTTTCCCGAGCGCACGCCGGCTCCAGCGTCTTCGATCACCACGCAGTCGCTGGCGGCGACGCCGAGCTTCGCTGCTCCTTTGAGGTAGGGCTCAGGATCGGGTTTGCCGCGGGTGATATCACTCGAGGTGACCAGGTGCTTCGGCATCGGCAGGCCCGCTGCGCCGATGCGCACGATCGCAAGCGGACGCGTGCAAGAAGTGACGATCGCCCAGCGATCGGGCGGAAACGCTTGCAGCAACTCTACCGCGCCGGGCAGAGCCTTCACATCTTCCAGATCCTCGATCTCTCGCTGCTCGATCTCGCGATTTTCGGCCTCGGCATCGCCCTCGGGGAAGTATTCGCGAACGGTGGTAATGCTGGGTCGCCCGTGCGCCTTGTGCACCACCTCAGTGGGATCAAATCCGTGCTTCACCGCCCAGTACGTCCATACGCGGACGACTGCCGACGTGGAATCTGCCAACACACCGTCCAAATCGAAAAGTACGCCGCCGCAAGAAATACGAATCATGCCGTATCATAACAGCCTTCACCGGAAGATTTCCCGCGACGCAGGCGGATTACAAGCGAGATCGGGAACGTGCTCGGCGTCACCGGTCGTTAGTAAATGCGAATCGAACTGATCCGGTTGTTCCAGTTCTTGTTCGTGTATGGGCCGAGGCTCCAACTGCGCAAGTCCGAGATGCTCTTGCGAGTGGAAGCGTTCGTACCGCCGAAGTTCGCGTCGTTGTAGAAGGTTACGGTTACGTTGCCGTAGATTTGAATCGAGGAGACCTGATCGTTGAAGCCGGGCGGAACATTCAAGCTCGTGCCCTTTTCCTGGCAGAAATAATCTCCGGCAAAATGCGCGTCGCGGAAGAAACAGGCTCCGATGCGCGGCTGGTCCGTAGGCCGATGGTGCCGGCCGGAATTCCACCACCACGCAGGAGTGCCACCGTAAACGGTGACCGTGAATCGTGCGCGGCAGCCGCGATCCACCCATATTCCGTATCCGTCGTTTCCCCAGGTCACGCCGCGCGTACAAGGATTGCCGCTCAATTGCTGGAGCATATCCACCTGCGAGCGAGGATCATTGATTTCGCAGTAGCGCCGGTGATTCTTGTTCGACTCGCACGTCACCACATACGTACCTGGACCCGGCCCCGGGCCTGTCGGTCCCGAATAGCCGAGCTGAAAGACAGCTCGGCACCCGCGATCTACCCACACGCCCCTGCCGTCGAATCCCCAGGTTTGGCCTTGCACGCACGGTGATTGGCTGTTTTGCCGCGCCAGCGTTACACCGCCTCGCGTATCCGCCGGACAGTATTGCCGCCCTCCGTCACTCGAAGCGCAGGTGATCGTATTTTGAGCTGCGCAGCGTTCCGGAACGGCCAATACGAAGAGAACGGCAGCAATCAAGACGTACATCCAGCGTACAGTCATACGTGTGGCGCCTCCAAGTTACAGACGGATAGCCGCGTTCGCCCGAAAGAAAATCCGCGGACGAGAATCCCACCTTGTGCTGCGGCCCAACTTTACTGGTCGTTCTTTGCGACGTGATAACCCGCCTTCATCGCGTCGGCCTCGGACATATACTTGCCGCTCTTTGTTTTTCCGTAATACCGCGTTCCCTCTTTGTGATACACGCCGGAATCCGTGTTCACCCAAACCATTCCGCTGCCTGAAGGCGGCGGAGTCTTAGAAGCGTTGGAAGGTGCCGCGGACTTCGTGGACTTTGCTGGAGCCGCCGCGGGTGCAGGAGCAGATGAGCTCGCCGCCGGTGGAGGCGTTGCTGCCGCCGGAGCGGCGCCCGATGCTGAAGTCGAACTTGCACTCGAACCAGACGCCGTGCTCGTCTTCGTGCTGCGGCTCTTCTTTGCCGGTGCGGTTGACGAATCCCCTGTCGCAGAACTCTTGGAAGAATCGGCAGACGCTGGTTGCGTGCCGGCATCGGCGGATGCTTTCTTCGACCGCGTTTTCTTGGCGCTCGTGGAAGTGTCCGCAGTGCTTGTGGACGCTGTAGAAGAGTCACCCGATGCGGATTTCGAGGACTTCGAAGATGGCGTCTTCTTCGCAGTGGCAGAGTCGGTCGCAGAACCCGAAGCCGCCGAAGTATCCGTCGCCGCGGACTTCGATGATTTGGACTTCTTCGACTTGCTGGCTGAGGTTCCGCTGCTGGGGTCCGAAGTATCCTTTGCAGATGAATCAGCTGCAGCCGTCTTCTTTTTGGATTTGCTCTTGGATGTCGCGGAACTGCCGGACGAGCTGTCCGCCGCGCTCGTGTCGGAGCTCGCGGTTGTCTTCTTCGATTTTTTCTTACTCGTGGTGCCGCTGCTATTGCTGGCATCCGATTGTTGATCCTGTGCTTTCAACGGCGCCACGAACAGCACCATGGCCGCCAATGCTAGCCACGCCAAGGATGCTGCCGCCCTCCGCCAAAGTTTTCTCATGATCGTTCTCCCCATCGGAATCGCAGTGTTGGAAGGCACTCGCATCGCCCTGAATACGGCGCGCCGCTCGGTTGGGAAGCCGCGGGCTGGTGCGGCGGCTTCGTGAATCTGGATGATGTTTCTGCCGCGCAGGCGACACGCCCTTCACCCTCGAAGGTCGTGCAGCGATTGCCCTGAATCGGCGGGATTGTACTTCGCGGACCAGGCGATTTCAACTTTCCCCCGCACGCGTTCTCAATCTCTCCTGCCCCGGCGTGCGTTTCGGCCTTCGTGGATGTTACGGTTTGACTGGCAGGCGTAGCCGGATATAAGTTCGAATGAGTGATTAAAGGAGCCCCCAATGAAGACCAAGGCCGCCGCGAAATCTAACAAGGTTTTGGTGATTGATGTTGGCGGAACACACGTCAAACTTTTGATGAGCGGGCAGAAGACGCCTACTCAAATCGCTTCCGGTCCGGATATGACGGCGAGCAAAATGGCCCGCCTAGTGAAACAAGCCACGCGCGGCTGGAAATACCATTGTATTTCGATGGGTTATCCAGGTCCCGTAATCAATGGCCACCCATTGCGCGAACCGCACAACCTCGGTGGCGGATGGATGGGATTCGACTTTCGCAAGGCCTTTGGGTGCCCGGTCAAAATCATTAACGACGCTAGCATGCAAGCGCTCGGAAGCTACAAAGGCGGCCGCATGTTGTTCCTGGGTCTGGGAACGGGATTGGGCTCAGCCATGATCGTTGACGGCATGCTGGAACCGATGGAATTGGCGCATCTTTACTACAAGCACGGAAAAACGTACGAAGACTTCCTCGGGATCCGGGGCCTCGACAAATCGGGCAAGAAAAAATGGCGGCGACAGGTTTTCAAGGTCGTGGAGACTCTAAGAGCCGCCCTTGAGGCTGATTACGTGGTGCTGGGCGGCGGCAACGTCAAAAAGCTCAAGAAGCTGCCGCCGGGTGCGCGAATGGGCAGTAATGAAAATGCGTTTGTGGGCGGATTCCGCATGTGGCAGAGCGCCAGTGGCCCCGCCAGTTCGCCACGTGAATCCAAAGCGAATCCGCCGAGAAAGTAGTCCGGCCGCTAGCGCGCCCCGAACAGGCGGATGGCGGGCCGTTCGCGCTACTGCTGCGGCGAGTTCGGGGCTCCGATTTTCGTACCGATCACTTCACCGGAAATGATGATTTCCACTCGCCGATTCTGCTGCCTGCCCGTCGCGCTATCGTTGCTGGCAACCGGATTCGACTTTCCGAAGCCCGTAGCGGTGATCGAGGTGGGGTCAAGTCCCTGTTGGACCAGATAATCCCGCACTGCGCCGGCGCGCTGCTCGGAAAGAGTCTGATTGAACGCGTCACTGCCAACGCTATCGGTATAACCCTCCACGGACAAGTGCAGGCCGGGATGAGCCAGCACGATTCCCGAGAATTTCGCGAGCGCCTCGCGCGCGGGTGGTTGCAAGTCGTATTTGCCAAACGCGAACAACACGTCTGCCATGTTTACCTGCAAGCCGCGCGGCGTGTCGGTCGTCGGCAATATGCGATTGAACTGCGCGAGCAGCGCGGCGCGTAGCGCCTGCTTATCGGCCTCGGCCTTCGCGGCAGCGTCTTGCGCGGCCTTAGCTTGCTGCTGGGCTGCGAGCGCTGCTGCATCAGCTTGATTCTTAGCTGTGTCCGCCTGCGCGCGCGCGGCATCCGCCTCGGCGCGGGCTTGCGCCTCGCGAGCCGCGTCGCGCTCCGCTTGCAGCTTTTGCAACTCTGCCTGCTGACGCGCGGCTTCTTCCTCCTTCTGTCTTGCGTTGGCCGCATCTGTGGCCGCCTGCTGCGCCGCGCGTTCCGCCGCCGCTTTCTGATCCGCCGCGCGCTTCAAAGCAATCATGCGGGCGTCCGCGGCCGTTTGCACCGAGTCGCGCGCCGCAGCGATTACTTCCTTCCTGTTGGCCTTGCGATTGAGCAAAGCCTCCGCCTGGTTCAACGACGCGACAGCTTTCTGATAAGCATCCGGCGCGAGCGTATCCGCTCCACCGCTTTGCGCGATGGCGACCGCGTTGCGCGCCTCGTAAACCTCTAAGGGAATCTTCGGAGAAAGATTCGTCACCGATTCTCGCGCCTTGGACATATCGTAGGTGTATTGTCCACGCTGCAGCAGTTCGTAATTCGCCGTCACCTGTTCGAATGTTCCGGCCGTGTCAGCCCGCACCACATTTTCCATAACCACCACGTCGCTTGGCATGTTCACCGCGAAGTACGGCTCCGCGGTCACGATCATGCCAAATGATTGCAAATTGGTAGTCGCGGTCAGCTTGCTCTTGTTGCCATCCAGCAGCAGTTCGCCAAGATTGTTGGGCTTGCCCTCCGGCGTAATCGCCCACAGCACATACGTCAAATACTCGTTCCCGAAAGTCTGCGCAGGCTGCATGTTCTGGTAATTCGCATTCACAATTATCGAGCCTTGTTTACTATCCACCTTGGCATTGCCCTTCGCCAGCGGCATCAACGGCGTGCCGCGAAAATCCACCATGGTCGAGCCGCTGCGGTGCTGGTAGCTGATCGCGGTGACAGTCTTCCCGACCATCGTGACGTGGTAGATCGATTGGTCCGGTTGCTGCGTCGCGGCTGGTTGCTGTTGCGCGCCGGCCTCTACCGCGAAAAACACAAACACAATACCCAAAACAAGAGATGCCCTTTTCATGGCCTAGACGCTCCTCAGTAGAATGTCGTCGTCAATTCCAGGCAGTGTCGTGCGCAATACACACCGGGACCGCTGCCGCCTTCGCGCGTTTGTGATTTGGGCAAGAGTGTACCAAAATCCCGGCACCGCTTCTGCAACTTCCCACGTTTCAAATTTATTGGCGTCGCTCTCGATTTTTCCGCGTGTCACCATGTAGGATATCTAGCGATGATCCAACGGGCTTTTCTTGGAGTGCTGTTTCTGCTGTTTCTTGTGCCATCGGGCCTCTGGGCTTGTACCTGTTCAAAAGAGCCTCCAGGCAAATGTCCGGGGCTGCAGTCGGATGACGTGGTGTTCCTCGGGACTGTGACCGATGTCGCGAACCTCCCATCGGCCCCTGCCGACACCACCGCGACTGACACCGCCACTGCGACCGACAACGCCACTGGTGTCCAACCCAGTGCTCCTATCACCCGCTACCGTTTTCACATTGACGAAAAGTTCGCCGGCCCGGATGCTCCGGAAATTGACGTCTTTTCCGGTGGCGATGACGGCGACTGCGCTTACAACTTCAAAAAGGGCGAACAATATATCGTCTTCACCCAACAGGAAACCGAAGGCCGGCTGTTCGCCGTAATCTGCAGTAGTACGCGTCCGGCAAGCGATGGCCGTGCGCTGCTGCCGCAATTGCGCGCTATGCGCGATCACAATCAAGTCGCTTCCGTTTTCGGCGTCCTGCGCCGCTCGGATCCGCCTCTGCTCGCACCCACCGACGACCCGGAGGACCCGCTCCCGCACATCAAACTGAAGTTGCGCTCGAAAGACGACCGCTTTGCGACCAGCACCGGACCCGACGGCGTGTATTCCTTCTACGACGTGCATGCGGGCGAGTATCAATACACCGCCGATCTGCCCGCGCGATTTGAGTTCACGCAGAAAACGCTGAAGGGCGGCCTGCCTCCATTCCGAATTCCCAACGGTGCTTGCTACGAATACAACGTCAACGCGCTGCCCACCGGGAAAATTCACGGCAGCGTGCTGGGCCCCACCGGCAAGCCTCTGAAGCTTGCCTCCGTTGAGCTTTATCGCGCGGACCGTTTCGACGCATCGCGTCCGGGCCTCTGGAGTTTTCAGGGCGATAACGGCAAATTTGAGTTCGATCACATCGGCCCCGGCGAGTATCTGCTCGTTTTCAATCGCATGAACCGGCTCGATCCCAACACTCCTTTCCCGCGTACGTTTTATCCCGGCACGCCGGACCAGACGGAAGCCAAAATCATCAAAATGAAAGACGGCCAGCAGCTGCTGAACGCGAATATCAAACTCAAAGACGGGTTTCCCACACGGGCAGTCAAAGTCCACCTCGAATGGGAGGGTGGGCGCCCTCCAGGCGAGGTAACTATCATGGCCAAAGCCGAGCAGGGCGATAATCCCGCCGCGAAAAATCTGGGCGACGGCCTGTACGAATTTACTTTGCTCGCTTCAACGCGCTATACGTTTTCAGCCTGGGAAGATCTCGATCCTCAACGCGCAAGCCGGCGCCACGGCGATGCTAGTTGCACGATTCCGGCGCGCATCGTTTCGGACGAGAACACGGTGGACGGCGCAGACGGGGATGCCGCCGAGATCACCCTGACCTTCGTAAATCCACCTTGCAACTAGCCACGAATTGTTTCCCTTGCGTTTGACTTGCCGTTCCACGGCTGCGAGAATCCCTCGGCGATAATTGGGGCGTCAATTCAAGCGATCGGAGCGCAAATGAAGAGGATTTTCGGCATGTGTGCGGTGGCGCTGCTGTTATGTGGTCAAGCAACGAGCGTGGCAGCGCAGGAACCCAGCAAAGATACGAAACCCGCGGCGGACGCGAAAGCTGGTGAAGCGAAACCCTCGGAGGCCAATCCGCCCAAGGAAGAAACTTTTGTCACAGACCACACCATCCGAATCGGAGGGCAAGCCATTGCATACAAAGCCACTGCCTCGACGATTCTTCTGAAGGACGACAAGGGCGAGCCCACTGCACTGATTTATTCCACTGCCTACACGAAAAACGATGTAAAGGATTTCAGCCAGCGTCCCATCGCATTCATCTACAACGGCGGTCCAGGCTCTTCTTCGATCTGGCTGCACATGGGCGCCTTCGGCCCGCGCCGCGTGGTGAACTCCAACGCCGGTTTTACGCCACCCGCGCCCTACAAGCTGGAAGACAACGCCAATTCCCTGCTCGATAAAGCCGACATGGTGTTCATCGATCCCGTCGGCACTGGCTTTAGCCACGCGGTGGCAAAAGCACAGAACAAGGATTTCTGGGGCGTGGACCAGGACGTGAAAATGTTCGCGCAGTTCATCAGCATCTACACAAATCGCAACAATCGCTGGAACTCCCCGAAATTTCTGATCGGCGAGAGTTATGGAACTTTCCGCTCCGTGGCGCTGGGAAATTATCTGCAATCCCACGATGGAATGTACATCAATGGAATCGTGCTGATTTCGTCCGTGCTTAACCTGGGTACAATTTCGTTCAACCCCGGCGACGACACGCCTTACATTCTGTATCTACCCAGCTACGCAGCCACCGCGGCGTATCAAAAGACGCTCAAGGAACCGCCTGCGGATTTGAGCGTCTTTCTCGCCGATGCGCGCAAGTTCGCTGCTACGGAATATGCCGATGCGCTGATGAAGGGATCGAACATCAGCGCGACTGAAAAAGAGGACATCGCGAAGAAGCTTTCGCACTTCACCGGCCTCAGCGAAGATTATCTGCTGAAGGCCGACCTCCGCGTCAGTCTCCCGCAATTCAATGTGGAACTGGAACGCAGCCGCGGGCTGACCACCGGCCGCTACGATTCACGCTACACCATGCCCACCTACGATTTGCTCACGGAGTACGCGGAGGAGGATCCCTCCTACGTCGCTGTGCGCGGAGCTTTCACCGCCGCGTTCAACGCTTATACGCGCGAAGAGTTGAAGGTCACGATCGAGCGCTCCTACCAAGTCCTGAGCGGCGAAGTCAGCGGCAATTGGGACTGGAAACATCAAGGCCCCGGCTCGTCGGGCTTTTTTCCTGGCTCGGCTAACGTATCGGGCGACCTGATTCAAGCGCTGATGACGAATCCGCATTTGCACGTTCAAGTGGAAAACGGCTATTACGATATGGCCACCCCATTCTTCGCCACCGAATACACGATGGATCATCTGTTTTTGCCCGGGAATCTTCGCAGCAACATCCAGCTGGAATACTACGATGCCGGCCACATGATCTATCTTCACGAAGAGGATTTGGCCAAACTGAAGTCCAACATCGCCGCATTTATTGACGCAGGTCCGAAGTAGATAAACCGAGTCCGCAGGGTCGCCCCTCGTCCGCCGTAGTTTCCCGGACGAGGGGTTTCACTTCTCATACGCTTCGTCGCTCAACTAATCTGCGGGATTCCCCTCCGGCGGAATCGCCGGCCCCTCGCCCTTCACGTAATGTCCGTACCAGTCCAGATAGCGCTCGTATCGATCCTTAATGAACGAGGGTTTGGTGAATTCGTGAAATTGGCCGGGATAAACCACGAGCAATGTCGGCACACCCAGGCGCCGCAAACTCTGGTACATCTGTTCGCCATTAATGACGGGCACGTTTGAATCCGCGTCGCCACCCATAATCAGCGTAGGGGTCGTAATCTTGGTCACCCTGCTGAACGGCGACAGTTTTTCCCACAGCGCCCGATTTTGCCAAGGGAGTCCGAGTTCGTATTCCCAATCGCGCGAGTACAAATCGTGGCCCCAATTGGTGATGTAGAGAAATTCGCCCGCACCCGAGATGGCAGCCTTAAATCGCGTCGTCTGAGAAATGATAAAATTCGTCGAGATCCCCCCGTACGACCAGCCGCCCACGCCGAGCTTGTCCGGGTCGGCGATGCCCTGCGCGACGGCATACTCCACCATAGCCATGTCGTCGGCGAAATCCTTGTCGCCCCAATCCGCAAAAATGGCCTTGCAATAGTCCTGCCCGTAGCCCGACGAGCCGCGTGGGTTAGGAGTGAGCACCACATACCCATTCGCAGCGAACAGCTGCGGGTCAAAATTGAATTCGGCGTAATAAGCCCACACGGGGCCGCCATGCGGCTTCAAAATCGTGGGATATCGCACACCGGGCTGATAATCGGGCGGCTTGTACAAATACCCTGCGACCGTCGTGCCATCCTTGCTCTTGAAGTGAACGTATTCGACTTCCGGCAGCCGCAGCTCGGCCATCAACGTATCATTCGTCGTCGTTAGTTTTCGCAGTTCGACGTCAGGAGGCAGATAATACAATTCTGCGGGATCCGTTAGTTCCCCGATCACGGCCGCTACGGCGCCGTCCTTGCCCAACGAATAGGATTCCAACATCTTACGTCCGCCGATAGGCCGTTGAATCTCGCCACCGATCGCCGGCACGCGCAGTAAATTCTGCGTGCCGTCATCATCGGCGATGAAGTAAATCCATTTGCCGTCGGCCGAAAATCGCGGCACGCTCGAATTTCGATCGAGCGCCAGCGTCAATACCTTTGTTTCACCGCCGGTCCCGGGGGCTAAGCCAATGTGAACTGTCGCATACTGAAAAAGCTTCGCGTCCAATTGCGTAGTAAACGCGATCCACTTTCCATTGGGAGACCATGCGGGTGCTGACTCCGCTCCGGGTCCAGTGGTCACCTGAATGAGCGATTTGCCTTTGTCGCTGTTGCTAGCGCTTACAGTCCATATGTCCGTGTTGTAATTCAGGTCGGGCTCTGCAGTGCGATTACTGGCAAATGCGATTGTCGAACCGTCCGGCGACCACGCCGGGTCGAAATCGTCATAATCACCGGAAGTAATCTGCGTTTCGCTATGATTGGCAATATTGAAAACGTACAGATGTGTCCGCCGCCGGTCGAGATAGCCCGACTCGTCTTCTTTGAAATGCAGCCGGTCGATGACCCAGGGTCGCGGTTTCGGCTTGGCCTTCGCGCCCTTCGCTTTGTCACGCGCGGCTTCCAACTCTTCCGGCGAGGGATCTTGGAGCAGAAGAACCATCCGGTCGCTCGCCGGCGACCATGCAAAGCTTTCCACGTCTTGAATCGTATCCGTCAGCTTCTGTGCTTCGCCACCCTCGCGGCTAAGCAACCACACCTGCTTCTTGTCCGAATCATCGTCCTCGCTGGTCCCGCCGCGCGCCGATATAAACGCCAGGAATTTTCCGTCCGGGCTCCAGCGCGGATGCGAAGACGTCATCTCATCCGCCGTCAGGGGAATCGCGGCTCCCCCCGACACCGGAACCATCCAAATGCGCTCGTAATTTTTGTCGTCTTTTATACTCGCCGTCCGTACCGTGTATGCGACCCACTTCCCGTCGGGACTGAGCTGCGGATCTCCGACTTCCTTGATTCGAAAATAATCGTCCACCATGAGATTGCGTTTGCCGGAACCCGGCGCGCCAGCCTGAGCGACGTTGCTGGCCGGAGATTGCGCCCGGGCGAGTCCGAGAGCCGCCATGATCAGAACTAGCACCGCGAATCTATTGCGAAAATTCATGGGTAGCGCCTTTCTCATTCAAATCAATGCGAGCGGGCGGGGAGTATAACAGAACGTAGATGACGGACGGGTTCGGGAAGGCCCTCCCGGCGTGCGCTAGAGAAAAAGTCAAGGCGGTCCCTACCGCGAACGAGATTCACTTATTCGCGAATTTGCTGACCAAGACTTCCTGCCGGTGCATCGGAGAGAAGCTCTCGCAACAGCTCAGTAGTTGTGCCAACACTTCGTAGTAGAAGGCATCGTTGTCGCTGTTCAGCAGATCCGCGGCGGAATCCCACACCGAGATGGCCATCGCGTCGCGACTTTCCTCGCCTTCTCCCCGCAAAACCAAGAGGACGCGAAATCCCGGCAATTTGTCCATCGCTGCGATCAAGGGCGCCACAGTTGCGGCGAATTGCTCTACTTTCCCGGGGCGAATCCGGTAATGCGTTACACGAGAGACCATGGCCGCTCCCGAATCACAGTAGCCCTGCAAGCGCGGCAATTCTACTGCGCGGCAGCCATGACGTAAATTATTTCGTGCTCCATTGACAGGCCGATGAACGGCCAGTAGTGTCGGACGAATGGCCACCTCCCACGACGCGTCCGCGGGTTTTCAAATCCGGCCGCACCCGCATCTGTACGAAATCAACACATGGGCTTGGCTCGAGAAACTTTCGGAACGGCAGAAAAAGAATGTAACCCTCGCGAATGTTCCAGACGCGGAGTGGGACGCGCTCGCAAAGCTGGGATTCAACATCGTCTGGTTGATGGGTGTCTGGAAGCGCAGCGACGAATCGCGCCGCATCATGCTCGAAAACCGGGGGAATCATCCGGATTTCGATCGCGCGTTGCCTGGCTGGAAAGCCAGTGATGTGGTCGGCTCCCCGTATGCCGTAGCGGGCTACGTGCCCGACGCGCGCATTGGAGGCTGGGAGGCTCTCGACGCCGCCCGCGAAAAAATGGGTGCACGCGGCATGGCGCTGTTCCTCGATTTCGTCGGCAATCACACGGCGCTCGATCATCCGTGGGTGCACGATCATCCGGAATTCTACGTTCAGACGGGGCAACAAGATTTCGAGCGAGATCCATCGCTTTACTATGCCGCTGAGACGATCCAGGGAAGGCGTTTCATCGCCCTCGCAAAGGATCCCTACTACCCGCCGTGGAACGATGTCGCACAACTGAATCACTTCAATCCCGGAATGCGCGCCGCGCAGTTGGCAGATTTACGGACGATCGCAAGCCATTGTGACGGTGTTCGCTGCGACATGGCCATGCTCCAACTCAACGACATCTTCGGCAACATCTGGCGGCACTTGCTCGGCGACACACGGCCGCCGGCGACCGAAGTGCGCGCCAATGTGCCGAACCTGGTGCTGCTAGCCGAAGCGTACTGGGGAACGGAACAGCGCCTGCTTGATCTAGGGTTTTCATTCGCGTACGACAAGACGCTTTACGACGCGGTGCGTGACATCAACATCCCAGAAGTGCGTAATCGTCTGGCCACGAGCGCCGAACAGCAGCGACATTTCGCGCGCTTCATGGAAAACCACGACGAACCCCGGCGCCCAGAAGTTTTTGGCAACGAACGTCTCGCAGCCGACGGCACTTTGCTCGGCACCCTTCCCGGCATGCGCTTCTATCATCAAGGCGAGCTCGCAGGCCGCAAGGTTCGCCTGCCAATCGCGCTACGGATCGCCGCGGACGAGCCGCCTGATCCCGCCAGCGAAGCATTCTTCCAGAAAATATTGCAAATCACGCAACAAGATGTATTTCACCGGGGCGAATGGACGCTCCTTGAGCTCGTCCCGGAAGGCGATGCATCGCCAGACGGATTAATCGTTTATGAGTGGCGTTCAGGAAACACCTGGAAAGTGATTGCGGCAAACCTGACCGGAAGTGCGTCGCAGGGGCGGCTGCGCCTGAGCGATCGCGTCTCTGTCAGTCAACAATACATTTTCTATGACGAACTCAACGATGTGAAATATCCCAGAAGCGGCGAAGAGCTCCACAACTTAGGCCTTTTCATCCGCCGCGACGGATTTCAAGCTCACCTGTTCGATGTTACAGCCGCGCCTTAGTACCGACGTGCAGTCAAATCGTAGTGAGAAGGAATCGGGCTGGCCTGAGCAGCGCGTTCGGCCAGGGCGGCGCATCGCTTCTTTGCCATTGAAAATGCTAAGGCAGTTCACTATGATGCCGCGCTTCGCACGTGTCTGTGCAACGGCTTAATGCCAAAAGCTTCCTCAGAAACCGGGCAACCGCTTCCTGCCGATGGCTCCCACCTGCGTCAAATCGGTTTTCTTCCGCTTTTGGCGATTTTCTATGGCTACACCGCCGGGGGGCCGTTCGGCTATGAAGCGATCTTCCGCGATTCCGGACCGGGCATGGCGTTGGTCTTCCTCACTTTCGTTCCAGTCTTCTGGAGCATTCCGATTTCATTGGCATCTGCTGAATTGAACAGCATTCTGCCCGTACAAGGCGGCTTCTATCGCTGGAGCCGCGCAGCTTTCGGTGACTTCTGGGGATTTCAGTGCGGCTGGTGGAATTGGACCGGCACATTCCTTCTCAATAGTTTGTACGGCGTGCTGGTGATGGACTACTTGAGCATTTATTTCCCTTCGATCAAAGGCAATGAGAAGTGGGCCGGTGCATGTCTCGTACTTATCCTGCTGGCGTACTTGAACGCGCGAGGCATTCAAGTGGCGGGGTGGCTTTCCGTCGCGCTGCTGTTCGCGGTGCTTGTGCCGGTCTCCTGGCTATGCGCCGTGTCGCTCTTTCGTTTGCATTACAACCCGGTTGTGCCGTTTGTTCCGCCCGGGGCGCCATTTGGAAAAGTCTTCGGCGAAGGGCTCGCGCTCGCCATGTGGAATTACGCGGGATACGAACAGCTTTCCAGTTCAACCGGTGAGATGAAAGAGCCGCAGAAGATGTTTGTGCGCATCCTGGCGTGGAATACGCCGATGAACATCCTCACTTACATTCTGCCCACGACGCTCGCGCTCGCCGTGCTTGGCAATTGGCAGGAATGGCGGACGGATTACATCGTCACCGCGTCGCGGCTGATCGGCGGGCCCGCACTCGGAGCAGCGATGCTGATCGCCGCTATGATCGGTTCCCTATCGCTCGCAAATAGCACGATTCTTTACACCACGCGGGTGCCGGCGACAATGGCCGAGGACGGCTACCTCCCCGCATGGCTCGGCAAAATACATCCGCGATTCAGAACACCGGCGCGCGCCATCGCGCTTTCCACGGTCGTCTATTGCGTGCTGGCGAAATATGACGTGGAGGATCTCGTCAACATTTACATCTGGACGCGCATCGCGACAACTCTGCTGACGCTCTTCGCCGCCTGGCAAATGCGCCGCAAAGCGCCGAACGCGCCGCGTAGTTTCCGCATTCCGGGTGGCGCTATGGGTTTAGCCTACGTGCTAATTTTTCCGGTAATTCTGTGCGCAGTGAAAGTCGCGCAAAGCGAGGATTACGTATGGAGGTACGCGCCGTGGCTGCTTGCGTCGGGCCCCGTGGCGTATGCGACTCTGCGCTACGGCTTTGGCCTGAAGCCCTCCGCAAAGGTTACGCCCAACGCGTAGGACTGTAATTGACAATCGCGCCAGGGCAAATTCAAGCTGACGTTCACCGAGTCGCCCCGATTTTCTCCGAAACTGTCTTCGCCTGCAGAAATAGCAACAAATAATCCTGGCCGCCTGATTTCGAATCCGTCCCGGACATATTGAATCCGCCGAAGGGGTGCGCGCCAACCATCGCGCCAGTGCACTTGCGATTCATATACAGATTCCCGACGTGGAATTCTTCCTCGGCGCGTTCAATCTTCTTCGGATTCTTCGAATAGACCGCGCCCGTGAGACCAAACTCGCTGTCATTAGCCATGGAAAGCGCCTCGTCGAAATCTTTCGCCTTGGTCACCGCCAGCACCGGCCCAAAAATCTCTTCCTGGAAGATGCGCGCCTTACGATCCACATCCGCAATCACAGTCGGCTCGATGAAATACCCCTCGCCGGGAGCGCGTTTGCCGCCCGCCACCAGCCGGCCTTCCTTTTTGCCGTGGTCAATGTAGCCGAGAATAGAAGTCATCGCCGCCTTATTGATCACCGGGCCCATATAGTTCGCGGGATCTTCCACCGGCCCGACCTTCATTTTTTTCACGCGCTCGACCAGCTTGGTTAAAAACTCATCATAGATTTTTTCGGCTACGATCGCCCGGGAACATGCCGAGCATTTCTGCCCCTGATATCCAAACGCGGAAAGGGCCACGCCTTCGACGGCTGCGTCCACGTCCGCCTCATCATCCACGACGATCGCGTCCTTGCCGCCCATTTCCAGCACCGTGCGCTTGATCCACACCTGGCCGGGTTGCGTCTTGGTGGCTTGCTCGGCGATGCGCAACCCCGCTTCCTTTGATCCAGTGAAAGCGATGAAGCGCGTCTTGGGATGTGTCACTAGAGCTTCGCCGGCGGTGCTGCCCGGGCCGGTGAAGAAGCTGACTACGTCCCCCGGTACGCCCGCCTCGTACAAAATATCCACGAAGATAGCAGCGATCGTCGGCGAATCGCTCGACGGCTTCACCACTACCGTGTTTCCGGTGACGATCGCCGCCAGAGTCATCCCGCCCATAATCGCGGCCGCGAAATTCCACGGCGGAATCACAATGCCGACGCCCAACGGGATATACTTCAGGTAGTTTCGCTCGCCGCGCATTGGCGTCAATTTCTGCGCCGCGCCCAAGCGCAGCGCTTCGCGCCCGTAGTATTCGCAAAAATCAATGAGCTCGGCGATGTCGGCGTCTGCTTCCGGCCACGTCTTGCCGATTTCGTACGAAAGCCAGGCGTCCAGCTCATAGCGGCGCTTGCGCAAAATATCCGCGGTGCGATACACGCACGCGACACGCTCTTCCACCGGCACTCGCTTCCAGCGCTCGAACGCCGCATGCGCCTTCTCCACGGCATTATTGGCCATTTCCACGGTCGCTTTTTGAAAGATTCCGACTATCTGATCCGGGTGCGACGGATTGTGCGAATGGATCTTTTCCGTCGTGGTGATACGTTGCCCTCCGATGGTCAGCGGATAGTCGCGGCCAAATATCCCCTTCACCTGAAGGAGCGCCGCTTCCATCGCCTTGCGATTATCCGGCTGCGAGAAATCAATGAACGGTTCGTTATGGAATTCCCCGCGGTTCAGATCAACGGAAGGATAGGCCGTGCCGGTTGTCGCCGTGGACGTCATAGGATTGTGCCTCGATGTGTGTGCTGTTTGGGTTTGATAACGCCCCATTTTAGCTCTGGGTAGGCACCGGCACAAGGAGGCAGTGACCGGCAAGATTGGCGTTGAGCTCCGCAGGCTCGTGAAACCCGGTGAAGTACGGAGAGAAAGTTAGTTTGTATCGAGTAGAAAATGGCAGTTTGTATCGAGTAGAAATCGACGCTGTTGTTTGTTTTGAATGAGTTGCGGGAAATGACGGGAGTTTTCAGGCCGTTATTTGTATCGAATAGAAAAAGGCGTTCGGACCGGTCTTTGCGAGCGTTGCGGCCATTCACCATATCCGCTCCTCCCCGTGAGCGCACTAGAACGCCGGTCTATGTTAACATACTAGTTAACATAAGGCAAAGGGAATGACGGTCGGGGGCCGGGCTTGGTGGAATCGTCCACGGTAGAGGAAAGATTTTTGTGGGGATTGAAGTTACGACTGAACGATGGCCGACTGGAGCAGGACTGCAACGCGCGGACACTGATGGCCTAAAGACTCTTTGCTACGTTTCGACGCTGGCCTGGTTTCTGCCTTCCCTGCCTGATTCTTGCCCTGCTTTAAACTTGGCCCCGGGGCCCTATTTGCTTCTGCAGCAGTATATGCAAACGGCGCGCCAATCTTCAGGGAGCGGCCGCCCGCCATATCTCCTTGCAATTCAGCGGCGCGTCGGGGCGAATGTCTTGCACACAACACTCGGCGCAGTTGAAAAAGTCAACGCGAGTTGAAAATTTCATCATCGCTGCCCGTTATCCCGACTAGGGTTGCCGGGTCCCAGGCGCCCAGTCCGACAACGACTCAAGGAAAGATTGCAGCGCGGCATCGAACGTCGCGGGATCGTCAACGAACACGGCATGAGCGGTGCCCGGCATCGCCACGAGTTTCACATTGGGAATGGACGCCGCCATTTCCTTCTGAACGTCGAGCAGGGGCGAACTCCCTGACGCAATCACCAAGGCCGGCTTATCGAGTTTCGCGAGCGCGGGCCGGCGATCCGCGCCGAAAATATCAGCGATAAGCATCGCAATGCCTGTGTTGGTGGGCGTTTGCAGCGTGGATTGTACGATTTTAGGGAGATCCAAATCCGGGTGCGGTTTCGCAAAAAACGATTGGACCATTCCTTCGGAAAACTCTTGCGGATGATTCGCGTAAATCGAAATGTTGGAGAGGATCGCCTTGCTGAATTCTTTATGCATTTCGACTTCGGCGAGGCCATATGAGACTGGGCTATCCACTAGCACGATCCCGGCGATGGAATCGGTTCCAAACTGCTGAAGATAGGCAGAAACGTCTTGCGCGCCCTGCGACCAGCCGACCAGGACACTCTTTGAAACTTTGAGTCGCGCGAGAATTTCGCGCAAGTCTCGCGCGCGGGATTCAGGAGTGTTTCCGTCTGCGGTCTTGGCGGAATCTCCCTGGGATCGAGGATCGATCGCGAGCACGCGGTTCGTCGGCGCAAATTTTGTGAGCTGTTCGTTCCACAGATAAGCAGGCAGGCGCCAGCCGGGAATCAAGACGATTGCGCGCGAAGACGATTCGTCGCCGGATTGCAGATAATGAATTCGTACCCCTGCGCTCGTGGTTGCGAACCCTTCCTTGATTGCGTCGGCTCCCTGCACGCCGCCGCTGAACACACTTCCGGCGATTGCGGCGAGCAGCAGGATACGAAGAACACAGTTCTGAGGTTTGATCACAGCGGCTCCTTGCCCGGGCTTTTAGACGCGCGAGGCAGCTACGCCGGTGCAGCGCAAGAGCTAGAAGTGGCGGCGCCGGGTGCACAGATAGGGCGCTCGCCATTTGGAAGGCACTGCGTCAAAGTAGTTGAAAGTCATGCGGCGCTCAACGCAATCCCTATCGCGCCTGATTTTGCTCGGCTGCTGTCTGGGCGCGCTGACCTCTGGGCGTGCTGCTCTGGGTCACAACTCAGCACAGACCGCGGCGGCAACGAAGAAGCCGCTGAGCCATAAGAAAATACCTCCAGCAACAGCCGAGGAAATGGAGGCGCTTGAGAAGATTTTGGCCAGCCAGCCGAGCGAACCGGCCGCGCTATTCAATCTGGCGTTGGATTACGCGACCATCGGCGAAAACACGAAAGCAATCGACCTGCTGGAGAAAATGGCCGAGGCTCATACGGGGCTCGACCCCAAAGGTGGTACCGATAGAGCGTTCAAGAACATCGCCAGTGAACCTCGTCTTGTCGCGCTGGTAAACCGGATCGAGAAAGAAAATCCTCCTATTGTGCGCAGTGCCACGGCGTTTGTGGTCGGAGAAAGAGACTTGGCACCGGAAGGCATCGCGTACGATCCAGTCGGCCATGAGTTTTACATGAGCAGTTTGAGCAAACATAAGATCGTTTGCGTCAGCAGCGACGGCAGTGCGCGAGACTTCAAAAGTTCGCGGCAGGACGGGCTTGGCGAGACGCTAGGGATGAAGGTGGACGCAAACCGGCGCATCCTTTGGGTAGTAAGCGATTCGTTTGGCGCGAAGGCCACGGAGAGTCCTGCCGGTTTATACCAGTACGACCTGACAACCGGTGCGCTGCGATTCAAGCACCTGCTGCCACCGGGGTCGAAGGGCTTCCTAAACGACGTTGCCTTGACGTCGGCGGGCGAGGCTTTTACCACGAACACCGGCACTGGCGAGGTGTTTCGGACGTCACCCGAGCGAGACGGGCTAGAATTATTCCTTCCAGCAAACAGCGTGGGGCAGGCGAACGGTATTGCCCTTTCAAGCGACGACAAAGTGCTCTTCGTGGCAGGATGGATTGGAGTAGCCCGCGTGGACATTGCCACGAAAACAGTAAATCTATTGAAGAAGCCTCATGACATCACGGACGCCGGGTTGGACGGCCTCTATTTTCATGACGGAACCCTGGTAGGCATTCAGAATCCGGATCTGCATCCTGCGCGGGTGATGCGCTACACCCTCAATGCGGGGTTGGACACGATCGTCAAGGCAGAGGTGCTCGAAACCTACAATCCGCTTTTTGACGTGCCCACGACCGGCACGTTCGTGGGTGATTCGCTTTATTTTATGGCGAACACGCAACTCGATAAGCGGAGGCCGGACGGCTCGATGCCGCCGATTAGCGAATTGCAACCCATTCGGATTCTAAAGTTGCAACTGTGACCTGCACCGGACCGCAGAAACGCGGCCGCCCAGAGGTCATTTTCGATAGATGACGCCGTCTTTCATTACGAAGGTGACTTTTTGCAGCACGGCGATATCTTCGAGCGGGTTGCCGGGAACCGCGACGATATCAGCTGCATATCCCGTCTTGATCTCGCCGATTTGATCCTGCCAGCCGAGCAATTTTGCGCCATTGATCGTGCCAGCCTGAATTGCCGCCAGCGGCGACATGCCGTACTTCACCATCAAGACGAACTCGCGAGCTTGCGTGCCGTGAGGAAACGGCCCCACATCCGAGCCCATTGCGATGGGAACGGCTGCAGCGAGCTGCTTCTTGAATTCGGCGGCATGCAAATCGAGCAAGGCGCGTTCATGCGCGGCGGCTTCCGAAGTAGCAGCATGGTCCGCGAAATACTCGGAGATAGTAAACGTGGGAACAGCGAAAATTTCCTTCTCGTGCATGATGCGCATCGTTTCGTCGCTGAGCTGAAACGCGTGGTCCACTGACTCCACACCTGCGCGTGCGGCATAGAGCGTTCCGGGCTCACCGGTGGCATGAACGGCGACGCGGTGCCCTGTTCGCGCGGCTTCATGAACAGCGGCGGCGAGTTCAGCCTCGCTGTACTGATACGGCGTCGAGAGCTGGCCATTGACGACTCTATCCGAGCCCGTTTCGTAAATCTTGATGAAGCTCGCGCCTTCTTTCAGCTGTTCACGGATAGCGGCAACAAGTTCGTCGGCATTATTGGCATAGGTCGCATTCGGCAGCACGTGCTGTTCGGGGTTGTAGCCGATGGCGTCTTCATGGCCGCCCAGAATATTGATCGCGTTCCCGCTGATGCGCAGGCGTGGCCCGGGGATTTGGCCGGAATCAATGGCGTTGCGCACAGCTGTGTCCGCCGAGCCTGCGCCTTCCGTGCCCATGTCGCGCTCAGCGGTGAATCCGGCCATGAGGTCGTCGCGCGCGGCAAGTGTCGCGGTGATGGTCCGCTGCGGTACGGATTCCTGAATTGTCTGAAGATCTTCGGCTCCGGGATGCAGGAACAGGTGCACGTGAGCGTCAATGAGGCCGGGGAGAAGAGTAGCGTCCCCGAGGTCAATGATTTCGGCGCCGGATGGGTGTGCGACTTTCGCACCGACCTCCTTTATTTCATGGCCTTCGATCAAGATTTCGCCGGGCGTAGTGATGTGCCCCGATTCGACGTCGAGCAAACGCGCCGCGTGTAGAACGACGGCCGACGCGACCCCCGCTGATCGCGCCGGCGAAGACTGCGCAACAAGAGGCGCGCAGGAGAAAACGACTAGAGTGAGAGTTGCCAGAACACGTGGAGTTTTCATAGGCTCGCCGCGATATTAAACCATTCCGCTCCGCAGCTTTAGAATTTTTCGCGGGGATCTACGCTCTTGAAGCCATAGGTTTCGTATCGCCATGATATTTTTCCATCGCGCAGGCTGACGAGCGTATAGCCTTCCGGAAACGCGAGCCGGGGGCCATGCCACCAATTGCCGCAGACCGCGCCGCAGCAAACGTACTGGCAGTTCTTGTAGTTCACGAGTTCATTGATGTGAAGATGGCCCTGCAGCACAGCCAGGATGTTGCGGCCTTCAAAGAGCGCAATCACCTCGGACGAATTCGCGACTGACACGGTATCGTAGCGCGGCGTGCCGTCGGGCTTCGGCCCGTAGGCAAGATATCCGGTGATGAGCGGCACATGGGTGATCACGACCACCGGAGCTTGCGCCTCGATGCGGCCGAGATCGTCGCTGAGCCAATGCAGTTGCGCGTCGTCAATTCGCCCTTCCCAGAATCGGTCCGGCGTCGGCGAGACCGAATCCAACACAATGAAGTGATAACCCTTATGATCGAACGAATAGTAAGTGCGCCCGCCGATCCGATCTTCGTACATTTTCTTGCCATAGCCCGGATCGGTCGGCGCGACTCCACTCTTTGTGAGAACGCCGAAAAGGTCGTGGTTGCCAATGGTGTGGTGCAACGGAACTTTCAGGCGGTCTTCGGTGCGTTGGTACAAATCGAACAAAACATCGGCGCGAGTACGCCCCACCGCCAGCACGTCATAAACCAGATCTCCGCCGCAGATCGCAAAATCCGGTTTCGCCGCCTCAATTTTCGCAAACGCCATCGCGCACCCGTGCGCGGCGTCGAGTTCAGGCTGAATGTGGGTGTCGGTGAAGAAAACAAAGTCGAGCGAGCCGGCGGGTTTGGATTCGGCTCCGACCGCGCTAAGCCATCGTGCCTCAGGCAAGACCGCAACCGCACCCGTCGCGGCCAAGGTTTTCAGAAATTTTCTACGGTCGGAATCCATACGGTCGTCCCATTCTCGCCGCGGCACAAACCTGGCGAACAACATTCACGGATGCGAGCTTCCAGTGTACTTGGTTGGCGGCGCGCCAATCCATCTGATAACGTTACGTTTTCGCGGGGCAGCGAACGAAATCGGAGACGTGAAACTCGATTAGGGGTTACGGTCGCTTATAAACCGCGCGAAACCTTCGCACCGCGGGCTCTTCCGGATCGAAATAATCCTCGAACGAAATCTCCTGCAGGCCCGCACTGACAAATTCTGCTAATTCCTCGCGCGTGAGCGGCCACGGCATTTGTCCCTCGGCGTCCGCGGCATCGCGGCCTCTGGCGATCACCAGCAGCATTCCCTCAGAGCGCAGAAATTCCGCGATCGCGCGCATCGCTCTTGGCCGCAGCGCCGCTGGGAGTGCTTGCAGAGTGTAAACCTCGAGCACGAAATCGAACTTCCGCTGCCAGGATTTCGGCGGAGTGAGCAAGTCGGCGACGGTATAGTCCACGGAACTCGTTGGAAAGCGCTTCCGAGCTGCGCTAATCGCCGTCGGCGCCACGTCAAATGCTGTCGTCCGATATCCCCAAGCGGCTAATTGCTCCGCGTCGTCGCCAAGACCGCTTCCGATGACGAGGGAGTGCTTCCCACCCGTTTCCTGCGGATGCAAGCGCCAAAAATCCAGCAAATTCGAATTGGGACGCAGATCGGCCCACGGGATTACCGCCGCACCAGCTTCAGCCTCGCGATAAAGCGCCTCGAACCAGCCAACCGGGTCGCCCTTGCGGTTGAATTCCGCCGCCAACTCCCGCGCGCGAGCTCGATTACGCGTTGAATCTGACATTTTGCTTCGAACTATTCGATAACTCCGCCGCACCAACGGGCGGCTTCCCATCGAAGGTGGGAGAAGCTTGCCGCAACTCTCAGCGCAGGTGCTTGAGGATTTCGCGGGCGGCGTTGTGGCCCGACGCGCCGGTTACGCCGTTCCCCGGATGCGTGCCGTTGCCGCAGAGGTAGAGGCCCTTCACCGGAGTTGCGTAACGTGCCCAGCCAAGAATGGGGCGCATCGTGAAAATTTGGTCGAGCGCTAGTTCGCCGTGAAATGGATGGCCGCCGGTAAGCCCGTAGATGGCCTCGAGATCGAAAGGCGTCAGCGTTTGTACCGCAAGAATTTTCGACGGAAAGTCCGGCGCATACTCCGCAAGAGTCTTGATCACGGTATCGCGCAAGGAATCGCGCTGCTGCATCCAGTCACCGATCTTCAAATGGTACGGCGCGAATTGCATGTAGATGGACATGACGTGCTTCCCCGCGGGCGCGAGCGAATTATCCAAAATCGACGGGATCGAAATATCAAGGTATGGTGCGCGCGAAAATTCGCCATACTTCGAATCATCAAAGGCGCGCTCCAAATAATCAATTCCCGGGCCGATGTGGATGCGCCCGGCGAGTGCGGCTGCGGCGTCACTCAAATTTTTCAAAGCGGTGAAAGTCGGCAACGCATCGAGCGCGATATTCAATTTCGCGGCGGTTCCGCTGCAGCGGTAATTCCGCATCTTCACGACGAAGCTGGGCGGCAGATGCACGGGATCGAGCAGCCCGAGCAACGTACGCTGCGGATCGGCTCCAGAAATCACAGCCTTCGCTGAAATTTCCTCGCCGCTCGCAAGGGCCACCCCAGTCACTTGACCGTGCTTCACCAAAATCTGCGCAACTTCGGCACCCGTACGAATTTCCGCTCCCGCTTCCTTGGCAGCGGCAGCCATCGCGGCGGTGAGCGCACCCATCCCGCCACGCGGATAAGCTGAATTGCCCACAGGGTACGGGTCTGCCGCCGCGCGGAGCAGCAACAGCGCGGTGGACCCTGCGGACCATGGGCCAAGTGCAGCGCCGAAAATTCCCCGCGCTGCGATCGCGCCACGGAGCAAATCCGTTTCGAAAAATTCAGCCACGAAATCCGCGGCGGCCATGGGGCCCCAGCGGATCAGGCGCATCATTTCTTTTTTGCCGAGCCCGCGAACCTTGCGTCCGATTTTCAGCAGCTTCCAAATGTCTTCCCTGGAAGGCTTTTCGATCACCGGAGGAGTGAGTTCAAGCAATTGCGCGGCGATTCCGGCCACGCGCGCAAGGCTTTCCTGAAATTCGATGTACTGGGCCGCATCTTTCGCCGAAAACTTGCGGACTTCTTCGGCGGAGCTTTTCGCGTCGCTGTAGAGCGTAAGAGCGCGAGAGTCGTGATCCGGAGCAAAAACACGGACCGGCGATTCGAGCTTCTGCAAGCCGTGGCGTGCGAGTTGCATATCCTGGAGGATATTGCCCAGCGGAGGTCCGCCGGTATGCGCAACAGTGGAGCACTTGAATCCCGGATGAAATTCTTCAGTGACGGCCGCGCCACCGACGATATTTCGGCGCTCTAGAACCAGAGGCTTGTGGCCCTTTTTCGCAAGATAAAACGCAGCGACCAGCGCGTTGTGGCCACCGCCGAGAATCACGACACTGCGATGCGCGGCCACTTTCAGTTTTTCCCCGTGTCCTTCAAAATTTCCAGCGCCGCGAGGCGCCCGGGCGCGCCCATGATGCCTCCGCCCGGATGCGTGGCCGAACCGCACATGTAGAGTTTCTTGATCGGCGTGCGATACCGCGCCCAACCGGCAGCCGGCCGTAGAAAGAAAAGCTGCTCCAGCGAAAGCTCGCCCTGAAAAATATTGCCTTCGCTGAGGCCGGTCTGCCGTTCGATATCGAGTGGCGTAATGACCTGTTTTCCGATGATCAGATTTTTTAGGTTCGGTGCGTACTGAGAAATCGTGTCAATCACGGTGTTGCCAAAGGCCTCGCGCTGCTCGTCCCAATTGCCCTGGCTCAATTTGTACGGCGCGTACTGGACGAAGCACGAAAGGATGTGTCTTCCCGGAGGCGCGACCGAAGGATCGGTGAGCGACGGGATCACCATATCAATGTAAGGACGGCGCGAAAATTCCCCGTACTTGGCCTGGTCATACGCGCGCTCCATGTATTCCATCGAAGGCGAAATGGAAATCGCCCCGCGCAAGTGATTTCCCGGCCCGGGCAGGCACGTGAAATCCGGCAGTCCATCGAGCGCCAGATTCACTTTTCCGGACGATCCGCGATATTTGTAGCGCCGCACGTCTTCCAGGAAATCGTCAGGTAGTTCGCGCGCTTCGATAAATTTCAGGAAGGTGAGATTGGGATCCACGCTCGAGGAAACGACGTCCGCGTGAATTTCCTCGCCGCTTTCGAGGACCACGCCATTCGCGACCCCATTCTTGATCAGAATTTTTGAGACTGCCGCTTCTTTCCGAATTTCGACGCCCGCTTCGAGCGCCGCGTCGCCAATCGCATTGGAAATCGCACCGGTGCCACCGCGGCTGAATCCCCACGATCGAAACGCGCCATCAATTTCGCCCATGTAGTGATGTAACAGAACGTATGCCGTACCCGGCGAGCGAATGCCCAAAAAAGTTCCGATGATGCCGGACGCAGACATGGTCGCTTTCAAAACGTCGGTCTCAAACCACTGATCGAGAAAATCCGCGGCGCTCATGGTCATGAGCTGCACGAGGTTGTATTTATCTTCCGCGTCCAAATCCTGGAAGCGCTTGCCGAGGAACGCCAGCTTCTTCAAGTCTCGTGGATCGAGCGAAGTAGGGTCGGGCGGAATCATTCCGAGGATCGGCTTCACGAACCGGCACATCGCCACCATGGACTTGCCAAATTCTTCGTATGCCTCGGCGTCGAGCTTGGAATGGCGCTCCAGTTCGCGGCGCGTTTTGCCATGATCGTTCTGGCGCCAAAGATAATCGCCGTTCGGCATCGGCGTGATCGTGCCGTCGAGCGGCAGAATTTCCAGCCCGTGCCGCGGCAGATCGAGGTCACGAATAATTTCCGGGCGCAGCAGCGACACTACGTACGAAAAAACCGAAAATTTGAAGCCGGGAATGATTTCTTCGGTAACCGCCGCCCCCCCGAGAACGTAACGCCGCTCGAGTACCAATACTTTTTTGCCCGCCTTGGCGAGGTACGCCGCGTTCACGAGGCCATTGTGGCCGCCGCCGATTACGATGACGTCATATTTCTGTGCCATGGATATTTTCGGGTGACTCGGCAGTTCGATGATTGAACGGCGAGGCCGAAGCATTCTACAAGTAGCTGCGCGGCCCCACAAGAAGGAAGCGCGTTGCTGCTGACCTCAGGTCAAAGAGGTAGTGGCTTGTGATGAGTGGCTGGTGGCTAGAAATTAGGGCGGGAGGGCGCGACAAAGTGCGAGATGCTGGCTTGCGGCACACGCGATCCGAGAACTATAATCGCGGGCCGGGAATTCCAGGTTTTTGACGTGCATTGGGGGCGATTGTGCCGATTGGAACTGCGGTTCACGACAGAACTTCGAAGCTCTGCGAGAGCATGAACTATCGCGAGTGGTCCGGCTATTACGCCGTCAGCGTCTACGAGATGCATCACGACCACGAGTACAACGCGATCCGCAATGCTTGCGCCCTGATTGACGTCACCCCGCTCTACAAGTACCGCATCACCGGCAAAGATGCGACGAAGTTCGTCAACCGCGTGATCACCCGCGACATCAACAAAGTCGCGATCGGCCAGGTGATTTACTGCTGCTGGTGCGACGAACAAGGAAAAGTAATTGATGACGGAACGATTTCGCGCCTCGGCGAGAATTCCTACCGCTGGACGGCCGCCGATCCCAGCATCCGCTGGTTCCACCAGAATGCGCTCGGCCTCGACGTGCAAATCGAGGACATCTCGACCCAACTTGCAGCCCTCGCGCTGCAAGGACCTACTTCCGGCCGCTTGCTCAAGCAAGTCGCCGAAGCAGACATCACCAACCTGAAGTATTTCCGGTTCACGCACGGACAAATCGGCGGCGTCCCGGTAGATATCTCGCGCACCGGATACACAGGCGACCTCGGTTTCGAAATCTGGATTCCCTGGAACGACGCGCCCCGCGTTTGGGATGCCCTGATGGAAAAAGGCCGCCAGTTCGACCTGCATCCCGCCGGCATGCTGGCTCTGGACGTAGCGCGCATCGAAGCGGGTCTGATTCTGATCGAAGTGGACTATTTCAGCAGCAAGCGCGCGCTGATTGAATCGCAGAAATACTCGCCCTATGAAATCGGCCTGGGTCGGATGGTGGATTTGAAGAAGGAACATTTCATTGGGCGTGACGCGCTCGCGGCCGAACACCATCGCGGCCCAAAGCGCCTTTTGATGGGTTTGGACGTCTATTGGGAGGACGTGGAGCGCCTTTACGACGCCGTCGGACTCGGCCCGCAAGTCCCCAGCACCGCTTCGCGCAGCGCAGTGCCGGTATACCGTGGCGGGTTGCAGGTGGGCAAGGCGACTTCCACAACGTGGTCGCCCACTCTGAAAAAAATGATTGCACTGGCAAGTTTGACCCGCGAACACGCCGCCGCCGGCACGGAACTGCAAATGGAACTGACTGTCGAAGCTGTACGTCACAAGGTGAGGGCGACAATCAAAGATTTGCCGTTTTTCAATCCGCCAAGAAAGATGGCCACGCCCGTAACGTGAAAATCCCGACTGAAATCAAAGGCGAGCGCCGATGAGCCTGCGCGCGGTGGTGCCCAGCGCGGCTCCGGTGATCGGTGCCAGGGGCATATCTCGTTCGAATGCACACCCGCTGCGATTCCTGCTGCTAGTAATTTTTCTGACTGTGAGCGTGACCGCCGTGAATGCTCAAGACGCCAAGCCGAAATGCCCGCCACCCACGCGGGTGGATGACGTGAAAGAAACGATTCACGGCACGGTCGTCAGCGATCCGTACCGCTGGCTCGAAGATCAAAATAGTCCCGAAACGCGCGCATGGATTGATGCGGAGAATGCCTGCACGCAGTCCGTCCTCGCACCGCTACCTGGACAAGACGCCATCGCCAGGCAGCTGGGAGAATTGATCAAAGTGGACACGATCAATCTGCCGACGGAACGCGGCGGCAAATATTTCTATTCCAGGCGTGCGGTGGACGCGGATTTATTCGTTCTTTACATGCGGAGCGGGGTTCACGGAACGGAAGAAGTACTGGTGGATCCCTCGACAATGAGCGCGGACCACACTACCAGCGTCACTTTCGAGGGGTTCACAGAAGATGGAAAGCTAGTAGCCTACGGAATCCGCAAGGGCGGCGAAGACGAAGTCGCCATCCACTTCTTCGATAGCGACACGCGCAAGGAGCTTCGCGATGTGCTGCCGCGCTCCCGCTATCTCTCCGGTATTTCGTTCAAGAACGACAAGAGCGGAGTTTTTTATTCGAAGCTGACAGCAGATGGGCCACGCGCCTACTACCATGCGATGGGCGCCAACCCCGCTCAAGACGCGAAGATATTCGGCAACGGCTACGGCCCCGACAAGATTCTAGGTGTAACCGTTTCGCAAGACGGCCGCTACGCATTGTTCACAGTGTTCTACGGATCGGCCTGCGACAAATCGGAAGTCTACGTCCAGGATTTGAAAACCAGTGGCCCGATCGTGCCGATCGTGAACACTCTTGATGGATGTTTTCAGGGTGATATTGCAGACGACACGCTATACCTCGAGACAAATTGGAAGGCGCCCAACTGGCGCGTGCTCGCCATACCCTTGGCGACGCCCTCGCAGGACCATTGGAAAGAAATTATTCCAGAAGGCGAATCGCGCCTCGAAGATTTTCGTCTGGCGGGCGGCAAGATTGTGGCGCAGTACTCGCACAATGCCGCGTCGGAAATAAAAATCTTCAATGCCGACGGCGCTGCTGCAGGAGGAATTGAACTGCCGCAATTGGGCACGGTTGAGGGAATTACAGGCCGCTGGAAAGGCAACGAAGTTCTTATCTCGTTTCAATCTTTCGCCGTTCCCACCACGATTCTTCAGTACGATCTCGCCACACGCAGACTGGACACCTGGGCCAAGCCGAACGTGCCGATTGATTCAAGCTCATTCGAAGTGAAGCAAGTCTGGTACGAGTCCAAAGATAAGACGCGCGTGCCGATGTTCCTGTTTTACAAGAAGGGGCTGCGGCTGACTGGCGCGAATCCCACATTGATGACCGCGTATGGCGGATTCGACCTGAGCGAAACGCCCGCTTTCCGCGACGATGCCGTGCTGTGGGTGGAGCGTGGCGGCGTCTTCGCTTTGCCGAGCCTGCGCGGAGGCGGTGAATTCGGCGAGGATTGGCATCACGCGGGGATGCTCGAGAAAAAGCAAAATGTCTTCGACGATTTTTTCGCGGCGGCGGAATGGTTGATCGCGAATCATTACACGCGGCCAGATAAGCTGGCCATCACCGGACGCAGCAACGGCGGCCTGCTGATGGGCGCGGCGATGACGCAGCGCCCCGATCTTTTCGGCGCGATTGTCTGCGGCTATCCGCTTCTGGATATGATCCGCTATCAGAAATTTCTGGTGGCCCGGTTCTGGGTGCCCGAGTACGGATCCTCGGACGACGCGAGCCAGTTCCCTTTCCTTTACGCGTATTCGCCTTACCACCATGTCGTGAAAGGCAAAAAATACCCGGCGGTGCTTTTCATTACGGGAGACAGCGACACACGCGTCGCGCCGCTGCACGCGCGGAAAATGGCGGCGGAAATGCAGGCTGCGCAAGCCGGAGACAAGCCAATTTTGCTGCTCTATGACACGAAGCTGGGTCATAGTGAGGGCCGGCCGGTAAGCAAAATCATCGAGGAAGATACGCAGGTGCTCGCGTTTTTCTTCTGGCAGCTCGGCGTGAATAATCCATGACGGTTTCACAAGCAAGATCAACCGATTGAGCGGCTCGGTTTCACGCATCGTCGCATCGGTCGTTTCACATAGAATTTCTGGGAGGCAGGAATAATGTATCGAGCAATTCTAACTGTTTGTGTGGCCGTGGCGCTTGCAACCGCTTTCGTGCCGCCGGCGCGCGCGCAAGCCTCGCCCGCTCCGATTAAAATAAGCGTGGATGCAACGCAAGCGCCGCAAAAAATTCTGCACACGCACCTGGAGTTTCCGGTTCAGCCCGGACCGCTCACCTTGAACTATCCCGAATGGATTCCGGGCGAACATATGCCCGACGGGCCGATCATCGAAGTCGCTGGAATGAAGTTCTCGGCGGGCGGTAAAACGATTCCGTGGCGGCGCGACCTGGTTGAAATGTACTCGATCCACCTCAACGTTCCCGCTGGAGTCACTACCCTCGACGCGGATTTCGATTTTTTGCTTGCCGCGGCCAATGCCCAATTTTCCGCGGGCGGCTCGGCGACGGCGAATCTAGACGTGCTGAGTTGGAACCAGGTTGTGCTCTATCCGCAGGGCTTGCCGGCCAAGGATTACACTTTCGTCGCTAGCCTCAAGCTGCCCGAAGGCTGGAAATTCGGCACCGCGCTGCCGATCGCCAAGCAAGATGGCGACACAATCGAGTTTGCTCCGGCGCCCCTGACCACGCTGGTGGATTCGCCGGTCCTCACGGGACGCTACTTCCGGGCAATTCAGCTCACTCCCGGCCAAAATCCTCCGCACGAACTCGACATCGCGGCGGACAGCGCTGCGGCTCTCGCAATCACTCCCGACACGGAACTGGCGTTGCACAATCTGGTGATGGAAGCCGGTGCGCTTTTTGGCACGCGTCACTACCGCGATTATCATTTTCTGCTCACGCTCAGCGACGACGTCGCTCATTTCGGCCTGGAGCATCACGAGTCCAGCGACGATCGCACCTCCGAACGCAGCTTGATTGACGACGCGGAACGCCTGGAATTTGCCACTCTTCTTCCGCACGAATTCGTGCATTCCTGGAACGGAAAATACCGCCGCCCCGCGGGTCTGGCGACTCCCGACTATCAGCAGCCAATGAAGGATGATCTGCTTTGGGTTTACGAAGGTTTGACGGAATACTTGGGCGTCGTTCTGACGGGACGCAGCGGCCTCGAAACTCCCGAGCAATGGCGTGATGAATTCGCCTATCTCGTGGCAACCTACGAGCATCGCCCCGGCCGCGATTGGCGCCCCTTGCAGGATACGGCGGATGCCGCTCCGTTCCTATACAACGCCGCGGGCGACTGGTCGAACTGGCGCCGCGGCACTGATTTCTACGAAGAGGGCGAACTTTTGTGGCTGGACGTGGACACGACCCTTCGTTCGCTCACCAACGACAAAAAATCCATGAACGATTTCTGCCGGATTTTTCACGGTGGAACCGGCGGCGAGCCTGCACTTAAGACCTACACCTTCGACGACGTCGTCGCGACGTTGAACAGCCTCGCACCATACGATTGGGCCGGATTTTTGCACTCGCGTCTCGATGGTGTCTCAACCAAGACGCCCGAAGAAGCGGTCACCAACAGCGGCTGGAAACTGATTTACACCGAGCAGCCGAACGACGTTTTGGCGGTAGAAGAAGGTCTCGCGCGACGCGCTGATTTCACGTTTACCGTGGGAATGTCGGTGGCAGACGATGGCATAGTCGGCGACGTCACTCACGGCGGGCCTTCTTACAACGCCGGCATCGGACCCGGGATGAAAATTGTCGCGGTGAACGGGGCGCAGTACACTCCTGAGGGACTGCGCGCGACGATTGACGCCACGAAATCATCCGCATCACCGATTCAGCTGTTGGTGGCGAACGGCGCACAATTCAATACGGTTTCGGTGGATTATCACGGCGGCCTGCGGTTTCCGCACATCGTGCGCGATTCCAGCCGTCCGGATTATCTCAGCGAAATCACTCACGCATTGGTGTCGCAGCCGCAGCAACAGTAAGAGCAGCATTTCGTCTGGCGCGGAGATGTGCATATGAGATTTCATCCCGTAGCGATTGTGGGCATCCTGCTGATTGCCGGCGGTATCGCGGCGCTCATCCATCCGCAGCTGAGCATGCCCGCCCATAAAGAAGAAATTCAGGTTGCCAGCGGGAAAGCGATCATTGAAACGAGACGGATCGTCACGTTTCCGAAGGCATTCTGCGCGTTGCTGATTTTTGCGGGCGCGGCGCAGATATTTTTCGTTTGCCGGGTGCGCTCCAGGGTCTAATCCGTCTCGGCGATGCCATGTAAGAGTATGCGCCTGAGATTCCACGCGTGGTGACACCCATGACGATGAAACGTACGGGAGATTCATGGAAGACCGCCGATGAATACGGCCGGTCGCTTCCGTATTTCACCGTGAACCTGCTGGTGCGGGATTTGCAGCGCTCCCTCGCGTTCTATCGCGATGTGCTGGGCGCGACCGTCACCTATTCCGACGCGGATTTCGCAGCGCTGAAGGTAAAAGATCTCGAGTTCATGCTGCACGCCGACCACGCCTACGATCATCACGCGTGGTTTCCAGATCTTACGCGTGGAGAGCGGCGCGGCTTGGGCGCCGAATTGCGGCTATTTCAGACCGACCCGGATCTGATCGAATCGCGCGCGAAGAAATTCGGCGCCACCATCCTGCAACCTTCGCAAGATATGCCCCACGGATGGCGCGACGTAATTGTCTCCGATCCGGACGGTTACACCTGGGCAATTGGAACCGCGCTAGGATCCCAGTGCCCGCACGGCAACGGTTGAAGATCTTGTAGCGGGTTCTTTAGTCTGCCAAGCGTGTTTGCCGCGCACCAGTTGGCGCCATGACGACATTTTCAATGAGTGGAGGAATTATGAGCCGTAAGTTGCGCGTTTCCGGCGTAATGCTGATGCTGCTCTTGCGTGGATTTGCACTGCAGGCGCAGACGACGGAAAAACGTCCGATTACTTTCCACGACTTGATCTCCATGCATCGCCTGAGCGAACCGCAAATTTCCCCGGACGGAAAATGGATTGCTTACAGCGTGTCAACCCCGGATCTGGAAACGAATCATTCGATACGCGACATTTGGCTCGTCCCGGCCGCCGGAGGCGATGCGCGGCAACTGACGCGAGGAGGCGGCGATACCCGTCCGCGCTGGTCGCCCGACGGCAAGAAGCTCGCCTTCATTTCCGCACGCGATGGTACGCCGCAGGTTTATTACGTGCCGCTGGAAGGCGGTGAAGCGACGCGCGTCACTTTTCTTTCGACTGGCGCGGACAACGAATTGTGGTCGCCGGATGGCAAAACCATCGCATTTATTTCGTCGGTCTATCCGGATTGCAAGGATGACGCCTGTGACTCGCAACGCGACGCCGAAAAGGCGCAGAGCAAGGCGCACGCACGCATGTACGAAAAATTGCTGTATCGTCACTGGACCGGCTGGTGGGACGGCAAGCGCAGCCATCTGTTCGTAACGCCCGCGAATGGCGGTACGCCACGCAATCTCACACCGGGGGCCACCTACGACGCGCCTCCGTTCAACCTGGAAGCTCCGGAAGCGATTGCGTTTTCTCCGGACGGCAGCGAACTATGCTTCACCGCCAATACCGATAAAGACGAAGCGCGCAGCACCAACGGCGACCTCTTTACCGTCCCGGTTTCCGGCGCCAGCCAGCCGCAGCGAATCACGACGAACGCCGGCAACGATTGGGGCCCCGCGTATTCGCCCGATGGAAAGTGGATCGCCTATCGCGCGCAGATGCAGCCCGGCTACGAATCGGACCGCTGGCGGTTGATGCTTTACGACCGCACCACCGGCAAACGCATCAATTTGACGGACAATTTCGATCAGAGTGTCGAAGCTTATCAGTGGACTCCGGACAGCCGGAACATTTACTTCCAATCAGAAGTGAAAGCGGAGATGCCAATTTATTCGATCGCTGCTGCGCTGGGAAGTTCGCCGAAGGAAATCGTCTCCGATGGCTTCAACTCCGATTTCGATCTGAGCCGCGACGGACAAACCCTGGCGTTAGCTCGTACCAGCCTGACGATGCCGGCGGAAATTTTCACCGCCAAGGCCGACGGCACCGCCTTGCAGCAGATTACGCACCAGAATAGTGCGCTACTCGCGCAGCTCGATTTGCCGCAGGCCGAGCCGTTCTGGTTCGAGGGCGCGGAAAAAACGCAAGTGGAAGGCTTGCTCATCCGCCCGCCGCATTTCGACGCCGCGAAAAAATATCCGGCGTTGCTGCTGATTCACGGCGGGCCGCAAGGTGCCTGGGACGATTCCTGGGGCTATCGCTGGAACCAGCAAGTTATGGCCGCGCCGGGATATGTGGTGGTAATGATCAATCCGCGCGGCTCGACGGGATACGGCCAGAAGTTCACCGCTGAAATCAGCCGCGATTGGGGCGGCCGCGCCTATGAAGATCTGATGAAAGGCCTGGACGCGGCTACTGCGAAATACGCATTCATTGACGGATCGGAGGTCTGCGCTGCAGGCGGGTCCTACGGCGGTTACATGATTGATTGGATTGCCACGCACACCGGCCGCTTCAAGTGCTTGATCAGCCATGCGGGTCCCTACGATGAAGTGAGCATGTACGGCGCGACGGAAGAGCTCTGGTTTATGGACTGGGAATTCGGCGGCCCGCCGTGGGAGCATCCGGATCTGTACAAGAAATGGTCACCGAATGAGTACGCAGCGGAATTAGGGAAATACAAGACGCCGACTTTGGTGATCGGCGGCGAGCTCGATTTCCGCGTTCCTTACAATCAAGACCTGGAATTTTTCACCGCGTTGCAGGTGCAAACAGTGCCGTCAAAGCTGATCATATTCCCCGATGAGGGCCACTGGGTTTTAATGCCGCAGAATAGCCAGCTGTGGTACCGCGCCTTTCTGGATTGGCTGGGACAGTATTTGCGTTAGCGCGTCGCCACAGAAACAGTAAGAGGCGGATTTACGATCCGCCCCCCTGCCATTTCATCCAAGGTTGCTGCAAATCAGCGAATCTCGATGGCCTTGGTTTTACCATCGAATTCTATCTGAACGATGCGATCTTCCCGCATCAGAACTTCTGACTGGCGAGCTTTCTGCGCGAGCTCAATCCATTCGACCGGAACCGTGGCCACAGTCTTGCCATCGCCGTTCCGGACGATTCTGAGTTGATTGTCGCCGTCGTTCGCTTTCAGGCTGTACTGGCCCGGGGTTAGCTGTTCGTTGCCAATCGTAAGCGTGTGATCAACCTGAAGTGGTACGGAATTGGTGCGCGCCCAGAGCGGCAGCGAGAGTCCGAACATCACGATCGCTGCGAGATAACTTTTCGTACGAATCCTCATTTTTCCTCCGATTTCAGTTTGCAGGTTCCCCAAAAAAATCGAGCGCAAAGTCCTCGATCTCCCCGCTGGCGAGGCTCGCGGCGCCTCTTAACAGCGCGTCGCGCCCCCTTTATGAAAGATGCAGCGGTTTCCGCGATGGTTTCGCTTTTCGTGAGGCGTAAATCGCTGATTCCATGGCAGTTGTACATTGTCTCTGGATCACATAATCGCCGCATTCTCGATTGATGCGCGTGTCGTGTGCGTAGTTGTGCGGATTGACAGTTGCGTTGATGGGTGACATCTTCCGTGCACCTTCCGGCCCCCGAGGCGTTCGATGAAAACTTGGTTGCGCGCGGGCCTATGTGCCCTTGCAGCGACGATGTGGTTTGCTCCGCAGAGCCGAGCGGAATCGCTCAGCATTACAAGTTCGCCGCCGGGCGCGAGCGTGGACATTAATGGCGTGCCGGCAGGGACCACGCCGTGTCGGATCGACTACCCCGGGGGCTATTTCCACAAAACGCATCTGGTCTTCAGCGCGCGCCTGGACCACTCCATCACCCTGCGAATTTCCAAGGACGGCTATTCGACGCAGCAAATTCCGCTCACCGAGGGACCATTTGAGTGGGTCGCCGTCACCGGCAAACACCACGGAAATTATTTCTTGCTCAAATCCGATCATTTTGCCCTGAAGCTCGAACCCGCGGGGCTCACCACTAACGAAACGTGGCCCGGAGACGACAGAGTCGGTCCCATCCATCCGCGAAACGTGGCGGCGTCGCCCGTACCGGGAGGCGGCAAATCGCGCGGAACAGGAAGCGTCGCAATTGCCTCTGATCCCGCTGGCGCGGAGATCTACGTGGATGGCAAATTCGTGGGACAGACCCCGTCGAAGATTTTGCTGGCGAGCGGTTCGCATCGCATGGAATTAAGAGCGAGCGGAATGAGAACTTGGGAACGCGAACTCGAAGTAACGCAAGATAGCGAACTGACGCTTCATCCGGTGCTCGAACAATCGCGGTAAGCGTCGCTCGCAACTTTCGCATTACCGCACAACGACGATCCGCGTCGCTACTGCGAAGCTGATTGATATCCTGGCCCTCTCAGCGCGCGGCCGGCTTTCGCGCTGGTCGATGCGCCGTGATCGTATTCCACTTGGCCGTTTACGATCACGTAGTCCACGCCTTGCGAAAGTTTCGTAGGCTCCGTGTAAGTCGCTTCATCCATAATCGTCGCCGGATCGAACACCGTAATGTCGGCAAAATAGCCGGTTTTG
>Ga0307478_10000521_pt1 | contig 39031 bp, 41 predicted proteins | sample atmos_gasesECM4C_2_FD_203713 | JGI IMG/M metagenome (GOLD analysis project Ga0307478, IMG submission 203713) | Hardwood forest soil microbial communities from Morgan-Monroe State Forest, Indiana, United States - atmos_gasesECM4C_05 | ecosystem: Environmental > Terrestrial > Soil > Temperate...
CCTTCTCGTCGCTCAATGCGAAATTCAGACCTGGGCATGGGGATGGTTCGGCGCTAGGTTTTTCGATCGATCCATGCGGATAGACGGCAGCCATCCTCTTCCAGCAAAAATGTGCCGACACCAAAGCATTCACCGAATATTCGATGCGAGTCTGGATCGCGGGCTGCTCGCGTGATCCATTGCTGGCCCACGCGGTACTGCGATGCCGTAAACCATTTTTGTGGGAGAACCTCCACGAGCCCCGCTTGCAAGTAGAAAACAAAAAGCGCGAAAGCCGGATCATCTTGAGCCACCAGCTTGTAGCTGCTCGGCACGATCAACTCATCGACTCTCTGCAAATCCGCGGGCACGTCGATCTTGTGCGTCCCCGGCGGCAGGTTCAGAGGAATCTCAAAATCCGCAAGCGGCGCGGTCGCGGCGTAGATGCGATCGGAAGACTGCTTGAACCAGCCAGCCACCTCAGTTAATTCGAACCCTTTCAGTTGGTCGGGATCAAAACAGGTCAGGCGGATGCTCCGCCCCTCGGGGCACCAGATCCCCAAGAAATTTTGGCTCACCAGAAAAGGACGGCAATAGGTATTCAGAGCGAGTCGAACTTGATCGCCACCCTGCGCCAGGCCCAGCGTCACCACATGCGCGAGCGACCCCTGCTCTCCCTGATGCGCCCATGTGAAGAATTGGCCTGCGGAGGAATGGAACGAAGGGAAGGTCTTCCAATACCAGGGAGCAGGACCCACGGTAGTCGCGAGAATTTCTCGAATCCGCGACGCGCTGACATCCGCCATTAGCCGGCCGCCGGCACACCCGGCCCTTTCACATGGGCGCGGATGAATTGAACGATGTCGTCCATAGCCGTGCCCGGTTGAAAGATTGCGGCCACACCGGCCTTCTTCAATCCGTCGATATCTTGATCAGGAATGATTCCGCCAACGAGCACGATCACATCATCCATCTTGTTCTGCCGCAGCAGATCCATCACCCGCGGAACGATTGCATTGTGCGCGCCCGAAAGGATCGAGAGGCCGATTACCTGCACATCTTCCTGCAAAGCCGCGTTGACGATCATCTCCGGCGTTTGCCGGAGTCCGGTATAAATCACTTCCATGCCGGCGTCCCGCAATGCGCGGGCAATTACTTTCGCCCCGCGATCGTGACCATCCAGGCCCGGTTTTGCGACCAGCACGCGGATTTTTGTCTCAGCCATCGACAGCTATTTAACCACAGAGGACAGAGGGATCACAGAGGCAGGACAATTCTCGGGCCTCGGGTACGCGCCGTTTTCTGCTTTAAATCGTTTTGATATCCAAACTCCGCCACAGATACCAGCACGCCACACTGCGATACGGCGCCCACGCCCTGGCGATCTTTTCCATGTCTTTTGGCTTCGGTAGCTTGCGCTTGCGGTAATGCTTTTTCATTGCCGCCTGGACGCCGTAATCCCCGGTTGGCAGAACGTCGGGGCGCTTCAGGGTAAACATCAAAAACATTTGCGCTGTCCACACGCCGATGCCCTTCACTTGCGTCAGATGCTTGATGACTTCGTCATCGGGCATCTCCAGCAAGCGCGAAAAGTCGAGGACGCCGGCCGCAGTTTTTGCGGCCAGATCTTTCAGGTACCCCGATTTCTGTTTTGACAAACCGACGCTACGCAGTTGCTCATCACTGAGCTTGAGAATTCCTTCCGGCGTGAGCGGTTCGCCTGCCAGCGCGGCGAAGCGTTTGAAGATGGTCACGGCTGCTTTCCCGTTGAGCTGCTGATAAACGATTGCCTCAGCCAGGCTGTGAAACTCCGGCGGGCCGTATTCCATGCGGCAAGGTCCCACACGCTCGATGATCATGCGCAGCACCGGATCGCACTCCTTCAAATGATTGATCGCTTTTCGCATGGGTTATAGATGTACCACAAATTCCTGTATCGGGGCGAACAAAAACCGAAATACATTCACGTTCAACTTTGTTCTGTTATGCGGAGCAGTCTCATCGAAGTGCCAGCAAAAGCCCCGCCAGTCCGCCGCCCAACACGATCCATGCCGGATTTAACTTCCACCGCAAGAGAATAGCAAGGGATGCCGCCGCGATCAGCCAAGCGGTCCATCCTCGCAGTGCATCAGCGGCCAGACGGTAGGTCACTCCCGCCATCAAGGCCAGAGCGCACGCATTTACGGAATCCAGAAATGCTGCCATCCAGCCCGATCGCCGCAACCGGAACAACACCGGAGCCAGTAGCCCAACATAGAAGAATGATGGCAGGAAAATGGCCACGGTTGCGAGGACCGCCCCCCAAACGCCTCCCAGGACGTATCCAATGAAACATGCCGTGGAAAGCACGGGCCCAGGCGTGAATTGGCCGATCGCCACCGCATCCAGCAATTGCTGGTGTGTCAGCCAAGCCTGCTGGCGAACCAGCCCTTGCTCCAGGAAAGCCAGCAGCACGTATCCGCCGCCATACAGGACGGCTCCGACTTTAAGGAAGAACAGCGTGATCTGTCTGAGGGACGGACGAGCAAGAACCGGCGCGGCAGCCGCGGCCAAAAATGCGCCTGAGAAGGGGACGAGCAGTGTGCTCCACCGTGTACTTGTGGGGAATGGGACACGAGGGCGATGGCGTAGCAGAGTGGAAAGGAAAAGACACTGCGCAGTGCCCGCGACGTAGGCTTGCCTAGCCAGCATTCCCAAAACGCCGCCGGCAAATAGGATGACGATCGGATTCAAGCCTGCGAAGAAGGCGGCTAGCGCCGCTGCTCCCAGCCCTGCCAGGCCCCAATCTTTTACCGCTGTTTTTCCCAACCGCGTGATCGCAATTGCAATCACCGCGATCACAGCGGGCTTGATTCCCGACAGCATAGAAGTAGCCTGCGGCAGGCTGCCGAAGCGTACGTAGGCCCAGGCAAATGCTCCGGTAATCAAGGCTGCCGGGAAGATGAAACCTGCACCGGCGATAGCCAGCCCAGCCCAGCCTCCGCGCACAAATCCGATGCTGATGGCAAGTTCCGTGGAAGTGGGCCCGGGAACCAGGTTCGCGGCCCCAAGCATGTCGAGAAATTGTTGGTGCGTGACCCATTGCCGCTTGCGGACGACTTCCTCTTCCATCATTGCAACATGCGCCGCGGGGCCGCCAAAGCTGATTGCACCCAGCCGAAGAAAGAATGTCGCGAGTTCGCTCAGCCTCTGGGAGCGTGAAACCGGCCGCTCCTCTGCTCTTGTGTCAGTCGGCAGGCCCACGCTTGCTTCACCGGTCCTTCGGAGATTCCGATTGGTTGCTCGAGGTGCACCGGGCAAGGATCAGAAACAGAAGGCACATGAGCATGGCAAAATCGGTTCGCGCGTCACTGACCATGAACCAGAATCCTTGTCCGGCTCGCGTCAATTCGGCGATTTTCGTCGTAGCGATGGCGGTGCAGATGATGAGCAGCAGTGGAATCGCGGCCAGCCTTGTAAGCAATCCGAAGAGCACCAGGAGCCCACAACAAATCTCGAGTGTGCCCACGAAGCGAGCCGTCAAGGCAGGATGCGGGAAGCCGATTCGCGTGAACCGGTTCACACCCATGTTGGGATCGATAAATTTGAGGACACCTTGCGTGAAGAAGATCAAACCGACAGCGATGCGTATGAAAATCGCCGCTGCGGAAAGTTTTGCGTTTTCATTCACAGGCTTACAGTCTACCGAAAAGAATTCGCGCATCGGGCTGCACGGAACCCTACGACAGAAATTTGATTGTAGCCTCCACTAACTCTGCCGTCGGCTTGTACGGATCTCCAGGAGCGTCGTACTCGATCGAACAGTAGCCTCGATACCCGTGCTTTTTCATAATGCCAAAGGTGCGCGCCAAATCCACCCGCACCGGCTGCTCCTGGCTGTTGATCTCGCCATCCTTTACGTGGCAGATCCCGTACGCGTGTCCGAACATCGCGTCAATCGCGCGATAGCCAAAATCATCACCATGGGCCGCCAGCGAATTTCCAAAGTCCGGCAGCGCCCGAAGCCAGGGGCTATTCACTTTCTCGATTACTTGAAGAAGGAAAAATGGATCTTCGCTCACCGGATTGTCGTTTTCGAGGTGCACCACGACGTTCTTTTTGGCCCCATAGTCGGCAACTCGCTGCAAAGTGCCGGCGGCGCGGCCCACGTCGGGCTTCGAATCCTTTGCGCCTTCGATATGGATGCGAATACTGGGTGAGCCCACGGCCGCTCCGACGTCAATCCACTGCCTGCCTGAGTTCACCGCCCGCTCCCGCTCGCTTGGATCCATTGCGTACTGGCTGTAACGAGCGTCGACGGCGATGTCCACGATGGAAGACTTGGCCTTCTCCACCGCCGTGCGAAATTGATCGAGATACTTCGGGTCGGTCGATGGAAAGACAGGACTCCACGGTTCAATCTTGTGTACGTCGAATCTTTCTGCCACATGAGCTGCAAAATCCTTCAATTCAATTCGCTGCGACGCAGGAACTGCACTCGGTGTATCTCCCTTCCATTCCGCAATGAACTCACGAAACGGATACGCTGCCACAGCCACCCGCTCCCGCGGGGCGGATGGAAACTTTACTGCTGGCTCTGAAGGCGCGGCCGCGATCACCAATGTCGGCGAGATCCAAGCTCCTGCCGCCGCAGCCGCACACTGTCCGAGGAATCGTCGACGTGAGGTCGCGCTCATGCGCGAAAGTGTAACAGAGCAGTGCGCATCCCCCTGCCACGCATCCCGCCGCGATGGACGGCTCCTGGCCCGTTGAAAGACCACAACAGCGAACTACAACACCATGAATTCACCCCAGTCCGTGGCGACTGTCATGGATGTTGGCACTCCCGTCAGTATGTGCGCTGCAAGGCATTTCTGAGGATTCTGGAAGCTCGATCGATCGTGAGGCAGATCACGTTGCGGATGCTTCGCGAACTACCGATTAGCTCAAGTTCCCGTTTCAGAGTTTATTCATGCTTTAAGTAATCCACGGTATTGCTGCCGGTGCGGGCACCATAGTGTACTGAGACCCTCCTTAGCAGGTTTGGAGCTAGCGGAGCATCTTATGGGAGCCGACGCAACTCGTACCTCAAAGTCCAATCAGTCTCACCCGGATACCGGTTTGCAGATCGCGCCTTACAGGGCTCAGGCTTGGTACTTCGCTTACATGGACACACTTTTTGAGTCCGATCGGACCAGGATGGCTGAAAGAATCAGGTCAGCCGAACAATTGATCGTAAACCGTGAACGGGAACTCTTCAGTCGGCGGGGCGATACATCAGAGCGGCAGGCTTTAGCCAATGCGCTACATGCTCTGCGAGCGCTGCGGTCTTGCGTCGGGATCTAGACTCGAGTTGACGAAAACCTACATCGCCAAATCCCTGATCAATGATCCATTTGAATAAGGATTACAACAACGCGGCTCCCCGCCCGTGCATCGAAGCTGTGCCAGTGATGATGGCCCGAAAAATACGAGCTGTTCAAAACTTCATCGTACTTCGACTCCACCGCGAAGCATCCCGACTGGTTGGGCGGGGACGCATCTGGTGTTCAAGCTCTCGCTCCGAGCGCATAGCCTCTCGCCTCCCCGTGTACTGGCGAGTCTTTGCAATTGCAAAAAGTGCTAGGACCCGAACCACGCAGAGCGGTAGGATAGCCTTGCGTCGAGGTGTTCTATGATGGATGTGAACGAGCTTCTGCGGGAGAAACAGGCGGCCATCGAGCGCGTCCGGAAGGAAATTGCGGCCCTGCAATGTGTCATTCCCTTGCTTGCAGACGATGGCGACATCCCCTCGTCCATCGTGCGGCCACGGTCAGTCGGGCTCACATTCCAAACCTGATTGAGCGAAATAGCAATTTTCGACTGCCAGACTCAACCGATTCGCAAGCTCGAAGTCGCCCGCGACAGGATCAACTAGAGCAGGACGTGCGTCCCACTTCGGCTCTCGAGTTGATCGCGCCCACCTGAACAAAGGTACACCGCAGGCAAGAAGGCAGCGGGTGCATCCAAATCGAATCGACAATCAAAGGATTTGAAGTGGTGGAGGCGGCGGGAGTCGAACCCGCGTCCGAAAATGTCACTGGTCAAGAGAACTACATGCTTAGTCGTGTTCATGCCCCAGGCATTACCCTGGGACGTTCGCGGCCCGCGCTCAGAACCGACAAGAAACGCGTTCCGCTAGCCTGTGGTCTTAACCTCTCATCCCAGACGTAGAAGAGAAGAGCAGCTCGCTGTGCGACGTCCTTCGGAGGCCCGCGAGCAAAACCTCCTGGGACGGCTGCCTAATTAATTAGGCTGCGTATGCCATCTGTTGATTGGCAATTATCATTTTGCACGCGATTACGGGTGTGTGCACCCCGGCATGCCTCTTGGCCGCAAGCATCTCCGTCGAAGCCGTGACGCCCCCACTGGTGGGATTGGCCTTACAAAGAACCACTTCCAGACTAGGTCGCCCCAGACGGGAAGTCAATTCATTGGATGATCTGGAGCACCCGTTGGTTCCGGCTTCCTTTGCGGCGACACGCTCATTGCAATACCAATCAGGACCATCCGAGAAACGCTGCCGTCACCCCCACCGTATCGATGAATCCGTGTGCCAGAATGCAAGCCAATAAGCTCCTGCCCGAGACCATATAAGTTGCTCCGAGAATCAGTCCCGCCATACCTGAATCGATGATTCCCGCCGGACCCTTATAGAAGTGCCCATACCCGAACAGCACCGAAACCGCGATCACCGCAGCCCAATATGCGGCCCTGGACGATCCTCCCGCCTCCGCCGCGCGATTGAGCAGGTACCCGCGGTATCCAATTTCTTCTCCGCACGCCGCAAAGGTCCACACCAGAAGCAGCCAGCGCAGGGCGACCGTGGCATGACCTGCAATCTCGTTCATGCCGCTGGGCGCGATGGCCGGCGGCCAGAAATGCTTGGTGATCGGTTCAATCACAAGCGTACCCAGCAGAATTCTCAACGCGGCCGCGGCCAGCGCAATTAATACCGTGCGCCGCCACGACGTCGGCCATCGCAGGCCCATCGCACTCCATCCGCCGTCGCGTAGCCGGAATGAAATCAAACCGAGCAGAAACAGGATCGGCACCTCGTTCGGAACAACGTGATACACGTTGTGTCCAATGACGATCGCCGCTCCCAGCGCAAATTCAGCGAGCGAAATCCATCTCCGGCCGCTGGAACCTGCGTTCGTCTGCGGCAAAATTGGATTGCTGCGGTTCTGAGGAGCCGCTTGCTCTGCAGAAATCGATGTGTTCAATGTCTCCGATCTCCCTATCATTTTTCGCTTATGCCCACTTCATCGCGGCAGTGCGCGCGATCTCCGGTACTGCCGCGCGCACCAGAGAGCGAAATTTGTGGTCAGCATCAGCAACGCGCAGCTGCCAACGAGTCCGATCGGCACGATCCACCAGCCCAGTAGCTCATGCCCGCTGGCGGGAGCCCCGCCGAAGCCCATCCGCACCGAGTAGGTGGTACCGCCAGTGCTGTCCGGATAAACCCAAAATCCCGCGGTCTGCGGATGAAAGGGCTTGATCGCTGCCACGAGAATGAAGACAACTCCGAGAAAGTAGCCGAGAACCGCGCTCAACAGGACAAAGAAGCCCGCCACGCTCAAGCTGCCCCATCGGAACAGGCTCTCCAGAATGCGCCAGGGCAACCGGCTGACTTCGGCACGCTTCAACAAATCATCGGCCATGTACTCGCCTGCCAGTTGTTCCGGGTTTCCCAGCGAAGCCAGGGCAGCGTCTACTCCGGCGAGTGTCATCTCCCCGCCCTGCGTGGCGCGATCGAGGATATGGCTGCGCAACTCTTCCACAATCTCGCGCGCGTTCTCGGCGTCGAGTCCGCGCAGGCGGCCGCGCAACCGGTTCAAATAAGCATCGATCCTCTGTTGAGCATCCACCGGCATAGGTTTTTATTTCCTCTCCGCAAGCGGCGCCAGCAATCGGTTCATGCTGGTAGAGAAACGAGTCCAGATGGCGGCCATTTGCAGCGCCCGCTCTTTTCCCGCAGCTGTGAGTCCGTAATATTTGCGTGGATGCCCGCTCTCCGACTCCACCCACTCGCCTTGGATCAGTCCCAACGCTCGCAACCGGTTCAGCAGGGGATACACAGTGCCTTCCGACACGATCAAATCCGAGGCGGTCTCCAGCCGGCGCAGGATTTCGAGACCATATAGCCTTCCGTCCCACAACGCCGCCAGGATGGCCAACTCCAGACATCCTTTGCGGAGTTGAACCTCCCAACTGACCGCGCCCGACTGTTGATCTCGATCACTCACGCCAATACATTGCAATACAAGGTATCATGTTGTCAATAGGAACGACGTGGCCTGCACGTTTTATTTTGCTTATACAATTGAATATTGTTAATTTTTATAGCTTGACAAATCAATTTTATTAACTTATATGTTGAATCATGAGCGACGGAAAAAGCCTTGACCGCAAGCCGTCGAACGACTGGCAAGAGCTCACCCAGCTCACCCAAGGCCAGCCCATCGTGGTCGAGCGTGTCCGTCTCGCCGCAAAGGACATCGCCGTTGAGGGCAGCTTCGAGCTTCCCCAACTCGCCCGCCTCGCGATGGAGGACCAGATTTTTGTCACGGCCTTCGTCCGGTCCCACGGTTCCATCAAGGAAATGGAGAGGATCTTTGGCGTGAGTTATCCCACGATCAAATCGCGGCTGACCAGAATTGCCGACAGTCTGGAGTTCGTCGACACCAATCCGACGCCGACAAAGGCGGAAATCCTCGAACGCCTGCAGCGAGGAGAAATCTCGGCCGAAGACGCGATCAAACAAATGGAGGCACTGCAATGATTCCGTTCGTGGCTGTCGTCAGTCTGCGCAACCAGCAGAGTCGCACGTTTCGGCTCTGGATTCCCCTGGTGCTCATTTGGCTCTTACTCGTGCCTCTTGCCCTCTTGTTGTCGCCGTTTATTTTCATCGCCTGCCTGGTCTGCCGCGTGAATCCGTTTCGCGGCCTCGCCGTGGTGTGGCAGGTGCTCAACGCACTGACCGATACCGAGCTTGAGGTCGAACATCGCGCCGCAGGAATGTCGTTTCACATTCTCTAGGAGTCTGCATATGAACGAACAACGTCGCCAAGTCCTCGCAATGCTTTCGGAAGGCAAAATCAGTGCCGACGAAGCCGAGCGCCTGATCTCCGCGTTGGAACAACCGGCCGGTCGCCCCTCGGATTCCGATTCGGCCCAGGGGGTTAAGAACCGTCCTAAATACCTCCGCGTACAAGTCGATTCCGAGGAAGGCGGCCATAATGGCCCGACCAAGGTGAACGTGCGCGTTCCTATGCAACTGCTTCGCGCCGGAGTCAAGCTCGCCAGCCTGCTTCCCGCTCAGGCTTTGCAACGCGCCAACCATGCCATGCACGAGCAGGGCATCCCAATCGACCTGACGCAAATCAAGGCGGAAAATCTGGAAGAGTTGGTTGAGCAACTCAATGACCTCAGTGTGGACGTCGATCAGACAGATGAGCGAACAAAGGTAAAAGTAAGAGTCTTCTGCGAATGAGCGACACTATGTGCGATCGCTCTAAGCCGGCACTCTCGCGAGGTAAGTCTCCAGCTTGTGTTTCACCTCCGGCCACTCATTATCGAGAATGCTGAAATACACCGAATCGCGCACCCGGCCGTTCCACGTGACCACATGCCTTCGCAGCGTGCCTTCTTCTTTCGCCCCAATCCGCAGGATTGCATTGCGCGATTTGTCATTAAGGGCATCAGTCTTTAGCTCCACCCGAAAGCATCCCCATATTTCAAGGGAGATACTTGGCCTCAGTATTGACCGCAGTGCGCTGCCACGCAGGCGCGATCCACGTCGATCCAATCTCGACCCGCCGGTTCGAACGATCGATATTCATAAATCGCGTGCTGCCAATTACTCGTCCCGAACTCCGCTCAACGGTCGCAAACACCACCGATTCGCCGCGCTCCTGCTCCTGAAATGCCTTATCGACAAGCCTGAGAAAGTCCTCTGGAGTTTTCATCGCGTACGGAATCCACCGAAAGATCTCTTCCAACGAGTCCTTGGCGGCATCCCAGAACAACTGTTGGTGCTCCCGGCGTAGAGGTTCGAGTCGAACCACAGAACCTTCCAGCGTGACTGGCAGTGCAATTTCGAGCGGTGCGGCGATTGTCGTGTTGTCCATAGTCCGAGTAGGAAGGGCAGGACCTCGGCGTAACCTTCGCCGGAGTTTTTCCGCTTCAAGCTGGCGAACGCGTTCTTCGGCGTCGCGATTGCTATCATATCTTGCATCTTGTTCCCGCTCCGGGCATCAGAACTACGACGGCCGGTCTCACGAACCATGAGTTCATACGTCAAACTGGATATGATCCGGGGCTGCTTACTCCAATGTGCGGGGTGTTGTCCGTGAAGGCGCAGTGTCTTCCGTTCTCGCAAATCCCGCACACCACCCGCCTTTTTCTCGATTTCCTGGCATACTCGTTGAAAGTTCAGCCCTTTTACCCTCGTCCCCCTCATCTTCGTGAATGGCTAAAAGAGGAAGCCGCCACAGTGAGCTTTGATTCTTCGCGGCGGCAACGCGTCACCGAACTTTTGGTGCGACAAAACAAAGCGTGGGGCGCTTCCGCAAGGACCCTCGCTAATATCGATCGCCTGGGCAAAGGCGCCAAGGCAGTGGTCACAGGACAACAGGTCGGGCTCTTCGCGGGACCGACGTTCGCCCTATACAAGGCGCTTGCTGCCGTGAAGCTTTCCGATGAAGCGACCGCCGCCGGTGTCGATTGTGTTCCCGTCTTCTGGCTCGCTACTTATGATCACGATCTTGCGGAAGTAAACCACGTCTCGGTGCCTGGTCCCGATGGAGGTTTGCAGCCGCTCTCGACCACCAGCCACGGAGTCGCTGGAGCCCCCGTCGGGAGCGTGAAACTGGGGGATGAGATTTTGGCCGTTCTCGAACAGGCAGCTTCGCTGCTCGGTGAGAACGAGGCGGTGGCCCTCCTCCGGGAAACTTATCGTCCCAGCGAGACTCTGGGCACCGCGTTCGCCAAGCTCTTTGCCAGGCTCTTCGCCGATTGGGGCGTAATTGTGCTCGACGCTTCCGATCCGGAACTGCACCGGGTCGCTGCACCGATCTATCGCGCTGCCGTCGAGCGTGCCGGCGAACTTTCTTCTGCATTGCTTGCTCGAGGCGAAGCCCTTGAGACTGCGGGCTATCACCAGCAGGTGAGGGTGACTCCATCGTCAGTCTTGCTGTTCACGATGCAAGACGGAGCTCGCACCGCGATACATCGCCAGGGCGAAGGTGCGACCGCAGAATTTCAACTTGATGGCCCTTCGGGCGAGAGAATTTCGCAAGACGAATTGCTCCGCCGTCTCAGTTCCGCTCCCGAGCAGTTCAGCCCGAACGTGCTGCTGCGGCCGATCGTCGAAGATTACCTGTTGCCGACGCTGGCCTACACTGGAGGCGCCGCCGAGACCGCCTATTTCGCGCAGGCTGGCGCCGTATACGAGAAGCTTCTGGGCCGCGTGACGCCGATTATTCCCCGCTTTTCTGCCACCCTGGTTGAGCCCAAGGTTCAACGCTTGCTGGAAAAACATGAGGCTGCGGTGTCCGACGTGTTTGGCGGACCCACTGAGCTGTGTCAAAAAATCGCAGCCCACAGCATGCCCGAAGATTTGCAGGCCGCCTTCGAAGCAGCTAAAAAATCTGTCGATGCCAATGTTTGTACGCTGAAGGAACGTCTGACCAGGCTCGATCGGACTCTACTGGATGCCGCCGAAACCGCGCGCTCGAAGATGCACCACCAACTCGAGCGCCTGTACTCGCAAGCCACTAGGGCCGAGTCGCAGAAGGTAGAGCTGGTCACACGTCACAGCGAAACTCTTTCACAGGCCCTCTATCCCGAAAAAGAGTTGCAGGAACGCGCGATCGGCGGAATCTACTTCGTGGCCCGTTACGGCAGAGAACTGCTACACCAACTCTACGATTCTATTCAGACCGACTGCAACGATCACCAGATCCTGGAGCTGTAGCGGCTCTCAGCGGGATCTAAAGCCACCAGCAAGGGATCCAACAGAGTCATGTGGCTGTGTTGCACTGTGTGCTCGTGGTTCGCTCTATTTACTTTCGCTGGCCGCCAAGTACGTTCCCAATCCAATCATGATGGCGCCGGTAACCGTTCTCTGCCTGCGCCGGAATACCGCCGACGACCGGATGCGTTCTCCCAGCGGTCCGGCCAGCGCGATCACGATCAAATCCGCCGTCGTGTTCAACACTACTGAAATCGTCCCTAACGCCACGAATTGCAGAAAGACGTGTCCCTCACTCCGATTTACGAACTGCGGAATGAAGGAGAGAAAAAACAGTGCCGTCTTCGGATTGAACACCTCGGTCGCTACACCCTGCCAGAGCGGGTTGCGAGCCCTCGAACTAAAGTCGGAGGCCGGAACCCCATCACTGCCGTCTTTGCGCGCGTCCAGAATCATTCTTACGCCGAGAAAGCACAGATAAGCCGCTCCCACATATTTCACTGCGGCAAACGCCGCCGCCGACCTGGCCAGGATGATCGAAATCCCTAGCGCCGCCGCAAACACATGCACCATGCCCCCAAGAAAAGTCCCCAGCGCCGACAGCACGCCTTCCCGCCGTCCACCTGCCAGGCTGCGCGCGAGCACGTACAGCATGCCCGGGCCAGGCGCGATCGCCAACAAAACCGCCGCGGTCAGGAAAAGCAAGAATCGAGTCGAATCGAACATTCGTGTTCTCCAGATTGATGTCGTTACTTCCGCAGCCAGGATTCAAGTTCCGCCAGCGATTCCACCCGCGAAAGTTCACGATCCCGGTACGCCCCAGCCACATCGAACAGCACAGCCTCCATTCCGGCTTTGCGAGCACCAACGTAATCGACCGAGTGCACATCGCCCACGTAGAGGCTCTCCGCCGGATCAGCTTTCATCGCCTCGAGAGCCGCCTGGAAGATCGCCGGATGCGGCTTTTCGTGCCCCACAATCCCCGAGTCCGTAATGGAGGAAAAGCAGTCCACAATGCCGCAGCGACGCAACACGAATTCAATCTTGCCGTCCGAATTGGAGATGACCGCAATGGCATAGTGCTGCCCGATTCTCTGCAGCGCCTCGCGCGTTCCCGGCAGGATCTGATCCCAGTTTGCAGACTGCCGCGTATTTTCGACCAGCGTGTCGCGCATGGCGTGGTCCATAACATTCGAATCGTTCAGTAAGTGCGTGTGAAAGGTCCACCAGAAGCTGTGGTCGACCCCGCCATCCAACATACTGGCGTCGAATTCCTCCTTAGTCCGCCGCTCCAGCGCCTGCCAGCCCTCGAGCGTCGGATGGCGATCGTAGGGAAGCGGCGCCAGTATCCGCGTGCGGTTCGGAAAGAGCAGCGTGTTGCCGACATCGAAGAAGATGAAGCGCCGTTTTGCCATGATCTATCTTACCCAAAGGATTTTGTTACGCCCGGACTCGCGCGATTCCGCCTTGCTCGACTTGTCCTCAACCACGGGAATCCCCGATTCGAACCGCTGTGTCACCCTGACGTTCACTTTATCGCGGTAGAACGGTGACCACTCAGAGATGAAAGATGTAATATCTGGTATCCGGCCACGCCCCGCAGTTGGCACGGTTCGTTCGACAATGGCACTTTTTCCAGGCGCGTTACTAATTTCAAGCTTAACTCGGACTGCCGGCGCCGCAGCGGGCTTCTACTCGATGGTTCGCGTCCATCGGGCCGCATTCCTGGGGTTGATGCTGGCCGTGCTGTCTCGTGCCCCCGCGCGGCAAGATGCCTACAACATCTTGTGGGCTGTGGTCTTCGGATTTGCCACGCTCAATATTCTCAGTCTGACCGCCCGGCGTTTCGAGCCAACCCGCCGCGGCCTCAGCTTTGGCGAACTGCTGGCCGTCATGGTGGTCGGCATCTCCGTATTTCTCCTGGGATGGGAGATGCTCACCCTGTTCCACGTCTTCCCCATTAAGCTACAGCGATGAGTTTTGCGGTATGATTCGCTCAAATGGCCAAGACGCCCCCTACCTTTGAAGTGACCTGTCCGTGTTGCAATGCGGTTCTCAAAATCGACACCGAAACTCGCGCCGTGATCGCGCACACCGCGGCGGTCAAGCCGAAGACCTTCAGCGACATGGAAGCCGCCGCCAAGGCGATGCGTGAGCAGGACAGCCGCCGCGAGTCCATTTTCCAACAGTCCGTTGAGGCTCAAAAACATGCCTCCGACCTGCTGGAGAAAAAGTTTCAGGAGGCGGTCAAGAAGGCGAAAGAGACTCCCGATACAGGTAAGCCGATTCGGGATTTCGATCTCGACTGATCGCGCATGAGCCGTCCTCTTCTGCTGGGTCACCGCGGCGCCCGATCCATCCACTCAATCCCCGAAAACACGATCCCGTCTTTCGACCGTGCTCTGGCGGACGGTTGCGACGGATTTGAATTCGATGTGCGCTTGACTGCCGACGGAGAAGCGGTTGTCTGTCACGATCCCCGGGTCGGGCCAGTAGAAATTGCCCTCACGTCTGCAAAGAATTTGCCGAACTTGCCCCGCCTGGACGACGTTCTCTCCCGTTACCCTCAAGCATTCCTCGACATTGAATTGAAAGTTGCGGGTCTCGAGAAGATCGTTGCTGATGCCTTGCGGCTGCGTCCACCGCAGCGCTTCGTGGTCTCGTCGTTTCTCCCTGAAGTGGTGCAGCAACTGCACGACACCGATTCCGCGATCGAACTGGGACTGATCTGCGAGACACAAACTGAGTTGCGCCACTGGAAAGAATTGCCTGTCCAGTACGTCATCCCTCACTACAAACTGGCCACCACAGAACTGATCGATCAGATGAAAGACGCCGGAAAGAAAATTCTTGTCTGGACTGTCAATTCTCCGAAACTAATACAGAGATTCGCAGCAGACGGCGTCGACGGTATCATCTCCGACGATGTGAACCTGCTTTGCCGAACTTTGCAGGCAGTAAGCGGGGAGCACCAAACGATCAGAGGTTTACCCGACCGAGGATCTCACCGTTCCCACTGATGAGATTCGGCGTCATCCTGAGCGGAGCCGCTCTTCCGGCGGACTAAGGACCTCGCGTGTACTGAGTGCGAAGTCGGCCCGGGTGGCCCCCAACTCAACCTCGCGACTCCCTGCCGGTTATTCAGGCTTGCTTCGCCGTACAGTTCGGCGCATTCTGGCAACGCTCGGGTTGATTCCGGCACCCAGTTTCGGCAGACTCGATTTGGAGGGCGAAGTCAGGTGGGGAACAGTAGTCAGTTTTCGGAGGCGCGCCGTCATCCGCGTTTCAAGTTTGAGGTGGAAATCCGGGTGTATCCGCGCAACCGCAGCGTTGTGCGCGGGCACACCGTGGATCTCAGCGAATCGGGAATCTCTGCCATGCTTAGAGTCGAGGTGCCTGTCGGTGAAGTGGTTCGCCTGGAGTTTGCGCTTCCCGGCGGCGAGGTCGAGATTCACGCGTTGGTGCGTCAGAGGAACGCCTTCCGCTACGGTTTCCAATTTCTCGAGTCTAAGTCGGCGCAAGATCTGATCTCTCGCGCCTGTAAGGAACTCGCCATGGATCAGGCGCTGCACGATTCCCAACCGCTATAATCGTCTAATCAAGTTCTGGGAACTAAGTCCCAGCGATTCACGTAAGCACAGACTATGAAGTTCAGCAGTCTATCCTTCCTTTTACCTGTATTGGTTTTGACTGCTTGGTCGCAGCAGGAATCTCCCGTTTCGGCCTCGCCACCTCAAACCGACCCCGCCGCAACCGTCGCGCAGCCGGAGAGAAACGCGCCTCCGCGAGATGAATCCCGAAAACTCGATCTCACGCCCGACTCCGCTGGCAAGCTTTCCCAGCCGCAGATGCAGGAACTATTTCGCGTGGTCGCCGACAAAGATATCGAGAATGATAAACGCCAGCGCGACTACACCTACATCGAACGCGAGGTGGAGACCAAGTTCGATGGAAAAGGCCAGACCAAACATACCGAGGTCAAGACCTACGAGGTTCTCCAGATTTACGGGGAACAAGTCGAGCGTTTGACCGAAAAAGACGACAAGCCGCTCGACGCCAAGGAAGCTGCCAAAGAAGACCAGAAGATCCAGAAGATTATCGACAAGCGCAAGGATGAGTCCGAAGCCGACCGCAAGAAGCGCGAAGAAAAACAGGCAAAAGAGCGTGAGGATGGTCGCAAGTTTGTGCGCGAAATCGCCGACGCTTACAACTTCACTCTGGTGGGGACCGAACTAGTCGGCGGGCGCGAAGCCTGGGTGATCGATGGCGAACCCCGCCCCGGTTTTGAACCGCACATGAAGGAGTCCAAGTTCCTTCCGAAATTTCACGGGCGCGTATGGGTCGACAAGGATGACCTGCAGCTGGCCAAAATGGAAGTCGAATGCCTCGACACGATTTCCTGGGGAGTGCTTCTGGCGCGCTTTCACAAAGGTTCGCGTTTCATGCTGGAGCAGACGCGAGTCAACGACGAAGTCTGGCTCCCGCTCCACCTTACGGTGAAGGTCGACGTTCGACTGGCCCTGGTCAAGAACTTCAACGTCGGAGTGGAACAGACATATCGCGATTACAAGAAATTTCGCACTTCCGCGAAAATCGTAGGCGTCAGCGAAATCAAGGATCAGGAAAAAGAGAAATAGTTCCTCCCTCCGCTGTCTACGCTCCGGTCCGGCTGCCTTTCTTCTTCATATTTGACCCGTACTCCGACCTGCGATAGAAATATTCGCCTTCAACAAAGCCATGCTGTGGACCAGGAGGTCGTGCATGAGTCACTCGATTCGGCGTTCGCTGTTGTTCTTTCTCATCATGGTGCTGCCCTGTTCGGGGCAAAATCGGAGGAAAGTCATCCTCGATCAGGACGCGCGTGGACCGGCGACTACCGACCAGCAGTCCCTTCTCGTCATGCTCCAGTCCCCACAAGTCGAGACTCTCGGAATAACCGTCGTCAGCGGAGACCAGTGGCGCGACGAGGAAGTCGCACACACTCTGCGCATGCTTGAGCTGACCGGGCATAAGGACGTGAAAGTTTATCCCGGCGCCGTCTTCCCCCTGATCAACAGCAAAGAAGAGATCGCTCGCTGGCAAAAATTGTACGGTGTGGTCAGCTATCAGGGCGCGTGGAATGAGAAGAAGGTTCACACGCCAGCCGGAAGCGTCAACGCCGGAGCCTGGAACTCGGGCTTGTATCACGGCCCCTTTGAAGTTCCGGATTTGCCAGAAGGAAATCCGACGCTGCGGGCGGAAGAGGAGGACGCGGCGCATTTCATCATCCGGATGGTCCACAAGTATCCCCGCGAAGTGACCATTTATGCGGGCGGGCCGCTCACCAACCTGGCCCAGGCCATCAGCCTCGATCCGAAGGTGCCGGAACTGGCTCAGGAATTGGTGGTCATGGGCGGAAGCATCGCCCCCATCACAACTCTGGCTTGGACGACCTCGAATCGCCGCGAATTCAATTTTTGGTGGGATCCCGAGGCGGTGCATATCGTCTTGCGGGCGGCGTGGCACAAGATCACCGTGACCACCGTCGACATTTCCGTGAAAACTCACATGACCAAAGCCATGATCGAGCAGATCGCGAAGACCGGCACGCCCACTGCGCAGTACATCGGCAAGTGGGCCGACGAAGAATTTCTTTGGGATGAATTGGCCGCCCTGGCGTGGATCGATCCCAGCATTATCACCAAAGAGGAGTCCCTTTACATGGACATCGATATTTCGCACAACGCCGGATATGGCAACACGCTGGTCTGGATCCCGGGCAACCAGCCCGGGCTCGGAGAACAACTCGTTCATGTCCAGACCGAGCTGGATGTCGAGCGCTTTGATCGTGAACTGATGGACTTGCTGTCGCGAGAGTCAAAGTAGGGACAAAACCGAAACCGAACGCTGGGAAACGACGTGCTGCGCCTGCGCGTCGGACCGATATGATTCCGGCCGAACGAAAAATCGGCGCCCAGCCTTGTTTTTGTATATCGTATTACGATATAATATGCGTGTTGGACCGCTGACACCGCCGCGAGCGCGATCGCTCGCTACCCAGTGGATGTGATAATTCAGTCGTGCGTTGATCTCGCACAGCCCGTGCGTCCGGTCCAGCTTCAGCAAATGTTGAAGGTCGTGCCAAAGGACAAGGCCTATGCGGCCATACAGGGAGTGGCGGCCCGTGGCCTCCTACTCCTTGACTGGGGGGAGACACCCCTCGCGCTCCTTGCGAGCATAGACGAAAGCCGTGCTTGGCCAGAAATCGTGTCGGGGATTAGGAGCGCCGAAGCAAACGGCTTCAGAGCACGGGAGTTGGCTCAAGTGTTGTCGTCAGAACACCAAGCCGAATTCTTGAACTTGTGGACGGAAAGCACGAAGGACGCGTGGTACTTCGGGTACCTACTGAAAGCAATCCAAAATGCACAGATACCCCTCGACGCTAAATTGCCGCTGTTGTCGAAACTTAAGGAAAAGGTCGTGGCCTACCGTGGTTCGTTCAAGAACCAAGCCGACCTTATCACCGCGATTAATGAGGCGCTGTCAGAAGAGCGGGCGGAAGCAGATTCCGCCTGGCTCGATGCGCTCGCGGGTGGGAATGACAAAATTTGAGATTTGCATGGTATATACGATTGATATATACTTTATCCGGAGGTTTTCATGCCAAACCCCGACATCGCCAAGCTCTTCCAGAACGGCCGCAGTCAGGCGGTCCGCTTGCCCAAGGAATTCCGCTTCGAAGGAGATCGCGTGCGCATCCGTCGCGTCCCACAGGGAGTCTTGCTGGAGCCTCTCGTCCCTGACACCGGTCGCTGGTTCGCCGAACTCGACCAGTTCAACTCCGAGCCCTTTATGCCCCGCGGACGCCGCCAGCCCCGCGCGCCGAAGAGGAAGGTTTTCTGAGCCAGAGCATAGGGCAAGTCAAGGAAGAGCGTAGCCCCCAACCCTCCCGTCTCGAGGGCCAGGAGGGAACGGCCCTCAGCCCCCTGCGACCCATAACCCAAAGAGCCGTAAATGGATTACCTTCTCGACACCAACGCCTGCATCACCCTAATCAACGGTGAGCCGACAGCTGTCCGCACTCGCTTCCAAAAAGCCGCCGCCGCGGGCGCCCACATTCTGGTCTCCTCCATTGCCCTCTTCGAACTCTGGTACGGCGTTGCCAAGAGTACAAGGCAAGACTTCAATCGCAAGCGCCTTGAAACCTTCCTTTCCGGCCCGGTGCTCGTGCTCCCCTTCGAAGACGAAGATTCCCGTGTCGCGGGCTCGGTGCGTGCGGCGCTCGAAACCGCTGGCAAACCGATTGGAGCCTATGACGTGCTCATAGCCGGCCAGGCCTTGCGACACCAGTTGACTCTGGTAACCGCAAACATTTCGGAATTCTCGCGGGTGAAGGGGCTGACTTGGCAAGACTGGGCTAATCCATAGACTGTGGGTCGGACACTCCTGTCCAACGCCTTTGCACTTAGTCTTGAGGTTGGGTTTGAAATGCCGAGGGCTGCTAGAAAACAACCGCAAGAGCATCGGACGAAGTGTCCAACCCGCCTCAGTCCCCCTTTGCTTTCAACAGCTTACCCCCATCCAATCCCCCAAACCACCGCTAAACCCCGAATTTGCACCGTTCGTTGGGATGTGGATGCGCCATTCCTCACCGTTCCAATAGGATCGGGTCAGTTCAACACCCAGGGAAAAGTGTAGAAAACCCAGGTTGAGAGGCCCAGGCCTCAAAACCACAACTTTGCAGTTGAGACGTAGTCCCGGGGAGAGCACTTACCAGAGGCCAAAGACTTTGGCCAAGAGCTAAACCTTAGGAGCGAAAGCTACCATGCGCAAGCCGATCAAGTACGTAGAAAAAGCAGCAGTGGGCGTAGCCAAGGCTACTTGGGCTGTCTTTGAGCGGGTTAACCGCATCAAGCCCAATCCGTCGCCCACGCCTAAGTGGTCCGATAAGCCGCTGCTCAAGTCTTACGAGAAGTCGAAGCCACCACTGGGCTGGCCGCGCACTACCGATTCGCTCTGCCCGAAGTGTGTCCCGGAAATCCGCCAGCAGATTCTCGATGGACACCTGCCCCACGAAGTTCTGATGAACGAAAAAGTCGGCGAGATCAAGGCTCAGATCGTCGAGCGCGACGGCAAGATCCTGATGGTCAAGGATTGCCCCAAGCATGGCCACTTCGAAGACGTGATGTCGATCGACACCGAATTCTCCAGGCACCTCGAAGACGTTTTCCCCGGCCGCGACATCGCCGCGCACAACGACGAGCATCTGCATCATCACGGATCGTCGACGGTGAAGTATGGGCGCGGTTCGGTGCTTACCATCGACCTGACCAACCGCTGCAACATGATGTGTGATCCCTGCTTCATGGACGCCAACCAGGTTGGCTTCGTCCATGAGCTGTCGTGGGAAGAAATCAAGACCATGCTCGACAACGCCATCACCATCAAGCCCCGGCGTCAGATGAGCGTGCAGTTCTCCGGCGGCGAGCCCACGTTGTCGCCCTACTTCCTCGATGCAGTCCGCTATGCCCGCAAGGTTGGATACAACTCCGTGCAGGCCGCGACCAACGGCATCGAGTTTGCCAAGAGTTTTGAATTCGCGCAGCAGGCTGTAGAAGCCGGCATGCGCTACGCCTACCTGCAGTTCGACGGCATCGGCAACGCTGCCAACGCCCATCGCATGGTCGGCAACCTGTTCGACGTAAAGCTGAAGGCCATCGAGAACCTGCACAAAGCGGGATGCGAAATCGTCCCGGTCATTACCATCGTGAACGGCATCAACAACGAGCAGGTCGGACGAATCGTAAAATTCGCGCTCGACAATCCGAAGACGATCAGCTTCCTCAGCTTCCAGCCGGTCAGCTTCACCGGCCGCGACGAAGCTGTCACCGACGAACGCCGTCAGGCCCAGCGCTACACGCTGAGCCATCTGGCGCACGACGTTAAAAATCAGACTGGCCTGGGCGAACCGTCACGCGACTGGTTCCCCATCAGCTTCATGGGTACCTTCAGCGACTGGGCCGATCTCATGCACGCGCAAGACGCCAACAACAACTGGGGCCAATTAAGTTGCGGTTGTCACCCGAATTGCGGGACGGGGATGGCGGTGATGATTGACAAGGAGACCAAGGAAGCGGTTCCGGTCACTGCGTTCCTGCATGGGGATCAGCTGGCAAAAGATATTGCCAAAGTGAACGATGCGGCGCGGTCGAAGTTCTGGACGGCGTTCGGCATGGCGCTGTGCCTGATGAAGAACTACGATCCGTTCCAGTCGCCGACGCATTTCAAGCTGATGGACCTGTTGAGGAAATTCGACAAGAATTACAACGTAACGGGAGCGAACTACGGCAAGGTGGGACCGGACCGGACGATCGACGACGTGATGAAGCGGCGCACGAACGACCGCTGGAATTTCCTGTTCATCGCGGGCATGTGGTTCCAGGATCTGTTCAACTACGACTTCCGGCGCACCGAGCAGTGCATCATTCCGTACGCCACGCAGGAAGGCGAGATTTCGTTCTGCGCCTACAACACCGGCGTGGGATGGCGCAACATCATCGAGAAGATGCACATGACGGCCACGCTTACCAAGTGGTACGAGGAGCACGGGCGGCATGAGATTTTCGCCGGCGGCAAGAAAGTAAAGATGGAAGAAAAGGCCAGCGATTATCTTAAGCTTCGCGAAGAGATCGTAACCAACGAATTACAGAACGATCTCGACAAGCTAGGCATCGCGAAAAATGCCCGCGAAGAGAAGAAGCGCGCCCGGGACGCGAAGGCCGCTGAAGCGCGTGGGCCGCAGAAGAATGACGAGGCCTACAATGCGCGTATGGCGTCGCTATATCGCGAGGTCGTCCTGAAAGAGAAGCCGGTGCAGTCGCAAGATGGGTTCATTCCGCTGGGCGCCCTGGCGAAGCCAAATGGCAACGAAACGCAGGCTCCGAAGCCGGAGATTGCGGAACCGGTAGCGGGGGACTAGCTCTCAGCCTTCAGCAAGAACCAAACAGGGCCGCCTTCGGGCGGCCCATATTATTTGTCCGGATCCCGCACGAAACGCCTGGCTGTCCCACTGCACTATTCAATCAGAGTTGAAGCCGGCGCTGGATCGATCTTGCATCAGCCTGCCGCCGAAGTGGGGGCGTATATGTACATCACTGTTTTTGATCTTCTTCTGAAACGGTTCCCGAGATGGAGGAATATTTCGCCGGCGAATCGGGCGGTCATCGTGGGGCCGCTGATCGTCGGCGTCTTGTTGCTGCTCGGGGGAACGGCCATAGCGACGGAGTATCACTACGTGCCGCTGATGACTCTTGGTCTATTCTGCGGAGCCGTGGTGGCCAAGGTCCTGGGCAAGTTTCTTGCGCCTCAGATCCAGACCCACTTGACGGTGTTTGTGGGAGGCATCACGACGGGGAACATCGGGTCGAGCGGCGCGGGTCTGCGGAAAGGGATCGGCGCGGTAGCCGATCAAATCGCCAAGCTTGTGGCCTTGATTCCTGCGAGCGCGGGCGATATCAGCGGTGCTACGACGCTGGGAATCTGGGTGGCGCTGTTGACCGCGTTGGTGATTCTGGGCGCGAACGCGTATTTTGCCAGCCAGCAGTCAAGTCCGGTAGGGAACCGGGTGGAGTCAGCTTCCGAGATCGGCCGGGCGGGCGCGATCAGCGGGAGTACGGCGCAGGGCTAGAAACCGACGATCACGGGCTCGGGTTGAAGGCGGATGCCCCAGATTTCTTCAACGCGGTGCTGGATCTCTTCTTTCAGCGCGAGGACTTCAGTGGCGGAGGCCCCTCCGCGATTGACGATGGCAAGGGCGTGCCGGCTGGAAATGCCGACATGGCCGAATCCGTGGCCGCGGGTGAATCCGGATTTTTCGACCAGCCACGCTGCGGAAACCTTCTGGCTTTTTTCCAGCGCGGGGTATGCAGGAACAACCAGTCCCTTGGCAGCGGCGCGCTTTTTCAAGTCTTCATGCTGTTCCTTCGTGAGCACGGGATTTTTGAAAAACGATCCTGCGCTTTGGGAGTCAGGGTCGCCAGGAACGATCAACATGCCCTTGAGCGCACGAATGTGGCGCACTGCTTCGCGCGTTTCAGCCAAATTGGGGCGAGTCTCTCGTCCTTCGAAATGACGCTTCAAATCGGCATATTCGAGGTGAGGTTCGCCGCCGGGCACCAGGGCATACGTGACGCGGAGAATCACGAATCGGTCGCGCTCGCTGGTATTGAAGATGCTAGAACGGTAAGTGAATCCGCAGGCTTCGTTGCACAACTCGCGAACCTGGCCATCACGGCGATCGAAGACTTCGACAGAATCAATGGTCTGGGAAACTTCCTGGCCATAGGCACCGACATTTTGCACCGGCGTGCCGCCCACGCTGCCGGGAATCCCACTGAGACATTCGACTCCGGCGCACTGCGACCGGACAGCGTGTGAGACGAAGCGGTCCCAGGATTCACCAGCGCCGACATCGAACAACACTCGCCCTTGATCGTCTGGTGCCGGCCGCTGGTCAATGCCGGCGATTGCGACCTTGAGCACGAGTCCAGGCCAGCCGGAATCGGCAATCAGGAGGTTGCTACCGCCTCCAAGGAGGAACAGAGGCACCTTGTCCGGCCGCGACCAGGCGATTGCTTCTTCCACTTCGGTTCGCGTTTTTGCCTCGACGAAGAAGCGCGCAGGGCCGCCGATGCGGAACGTGGTCAGCGGGGCAAGTGAAACATTTTCTTCGACGAGCATGGGGTCAGTTTCAATATACACACACGCTACGCCCTGGTCGCAGAGACGCGGTTTTGCAACCTCTTGTTCCAGTGCAGTCCGGAACTCACGCTACAATGGAGTCAGACGAAGCGAGGAGCCGCCAAAAATGCCGATGTATCCCGAGATCGTGGTGATCCCCATGCGCGAAGAACTGACTCGCCTGGGAATAGTAGAAATGCACACTGCGGAAGAGGTGGACCGGGCGCTCAAGAACCGTCCTGGCACAACGATGGTGGTGGTCAACTCGATTTGCGGTTGCGCTGCCGGGCGGATGCGGCCCGCGGTCCGCGTGGCGATGCAGAATTCGATTCGGCCCGACTACGCCTTCTCGGTGTTCGCGGGCCAGGAGAAGGAAGCCACTGACCGCGCCCGCGAATACTTTACCGGGCAGCCGCCCTCCTCGCCGTCGGTGGCGATTCTACGCGACGGCCAGCTCGTCTACATGATGCCTCGCCGCGACATCGAATTGCGCGAAGCTCCGGCCATCGCCGCCGATCTGAAGGCTGCGTTCGACAGATTTTGCGCGAAGCCGACGATCGTGTAGTTCACATCCTTTGTCATTCCCAGTCGGCTGATTGGCGGTGCCGGCAAACACCCAGGTTCCTCGCTGTGCTCGGAATGACACAGCTTGAGGACTGCTCGGAATGACGACCGCTTTGGGCCTCTAGTTCTTTTTGCCCGTGCTTGCCATGAAGGCCTTCACCACGATGGCGTTCGGCTGCACTCCGACCGGGATCAGGGTCAGGAGCGAATATTCGGTCGGCTCCAGTTTCCGCGGCCTTCTTTTCTGAATCACCGTGACGTCTCCAGACTGCGTGTCGAGGACGAGCAGGTAGTTCTGGTCCGGTGTGAGTGCCAGAGCGTCGGGGCGGCTGCCGACGGTGAGCGTGGCGATGCGGCGGCCCATGTCGATGTCGTAAACGGCAACGCTGTTGGATCCGAAATTCGACACGTAAAGCCGGGAATTGTCGAGTGTGACCACGCCGTGAGAAGGATGCTGGCCAATCTCCTGGCTGCTACCGACTTCGTCGTTGCCGGTTTCGATCATGGAGATGCTGTCGGAATCGAAGTTGCAAACGACCATCTCACCGCCATCGGGCTTGAGGGCGAGGCTTACGGGTGTGCGGCCGACGTCGAGCAAGGCGAGGACGCGGTCATCTTTTCTGTTGGCCGTCGTGGCCGCATCGTTTTTCAGAGCGATGGAAGCCACCTGAGACGATCCGGAACAGGAGACGAAAGCCTTGCCTGAATCCGGAAGGATGGCAATGTCTTCCGGTTGCTGGCAGACGGGCAGAGTGGCACGCACGCGCAGGGATTTGGCGTCGATGAGGGAGACTGTGTTGTCGCCACGGTTGGAAACGACGACAGTTTCTCCGTCCGGCGAAACCCTGGCCAGTCCTGGGGCGCCGCCGACGCGGACGTTGCCGACGACGAAGCGCCTGTCAAGGTCGATGACGCTGACATTCGACGAGCCGGAGTTGGCCACATATGCGCGCTTGCCGTCCTGAGCAACGTCGATAAAATACGGTTTGCCCTGAACGCCGATGGCGCCCACGATCGTGTTGCTCTCAGCGTCGATAACGCTCACGTTGCTCGATCCGGTATTGACCACGTAAATCTCATTCTTCCTGCTGTTGGCGGCCACGCCGGTCGGTTCGCTTCCCACCCGAATCGTCTTGGCCAGGGCAAAGGTGCGCAGGTCAATGACGCTGACCGTGTTGCTTTTGCCATTGGTAACGTAGGCGAACTCGCGATAAGCCGGTCCATAGTCGGGAAGCGATTGCTCGCGGAAGTACCACCAGGCGACTCCGCCCAGGATGGGGATGAGGACTGCGATGAAGAGGAGCTTTCTCAAGATGGCGTCTGCCAGCGGGGAAGAAGAAAGATTAGCAGAAATGAACCGCGGGATGCGGCTTCATCAGTACAGGCGGAAATCGACCTCCACAGCGAGTTCGTAGTCGACGGGAACACCGTCTTTCGTAGCGGGCTTGAATTTCCATGTGCGCACAGCTTCCACAGCCTTTTCATCGAGACCGTACCCGAGGCCCTTGGCGACTTTTATATTGCCAATATCTCCTGAAGCGGTGACAGTCACTTTGAGTAAAACCACGCCGTTGATCTTCGCCTTCCTTGCCTTATCTGTGAACTGCGGAGAGGGTTGATAAACGGCGCGGGGAAGTGTGGTCCCGTTTGCGTCCGGATAGCCCGTCTCATTGTTCGTCGCGGAGGCCAGGGAGCGAGCGGGTTTGTGATTCGCTCCAATGATCTCAAGGTGAATGAATCTGCCGGGGTTGTAGAAGAGTTGGCAGCGCAGCCGCAGGTACTGGCCAGGGAACTCGGAAGGCAGGGCTTCGTAAGGAGAGGATTTCGTAATCGCGCTAATGGCGTCGGTGTCGATGTCGTTCTCACCAGACGTTGAAACCACCGAAATATTCGCGAGGCTTCCACCCTGCAGGATGTCGAACTCGATGACGGCTGCGCCGCTTTTGTCGGTTGTGGTGCTGAGGCCGCGAGGGGCGTAATTATGCCAGGCTCCGCGAAGATAGGGGAGCACTCCAGTGCGCAAGTAAGAATCGAGATCGACGCCGAACGTATCGCCGAGGACTTCAACTTTGCCGATCTGCTTCAGGGCTCGAACTGCGGGGCGGTCTGGGGGTGCACCTGGGGGGACTCGTTGCATGCCCGACGGGGCCGTGGACTGGCCCGAAGTAGAAGTGGCGAAGGCGAGGGTCATCGCAGCGAGAAGAGAAGATTTCAGCAGAGGCCCAAGATGCATACTGCCTCCTTCACACCTGAACGTAGCGACTGCGCGATCTTGCGTGTTCTGGTTGCCACGTCGTAGGAAGCGCGACGTTTAGGTTGGGGCACCCAGATATCTACCGGGGGCCTGGCGGACTCGCGGCCGCTGCGGAATCTGGCCACACTACCTGCGCCCGCACTTGTTCGGGATCCAAACGAAATACGATTTTGATGGGAACCTCATCCGCCACAGGTATCCCGTCTCTCTTTGCGACCTCGAATTTCCATTTGCTGATAGCACTGACGGACGCGTCCACGAACGTCGCGCTTCCCTCAAGAACCCGGAAACCCTTGACCTTGCCGTCGTCGCCTACCGCGGCTTCCAGGCGGACGATGCCACCAAGTCCGGCGTTGTGTGCCTTCTTCGGGTACTTGGGAGTATGAGCATTGGCCACGGCCTGAATCGGCAGGGCGTGAGTGAACGTGTGGTCTGGCCCATTTGGGTTGTAATAAAAGCGAAAACGGAGTCTGAGATTGTCACCTTTGAATTCTTTCGGCAAGGGCGGTAAGTGAGTTGAACCGAGGATTCCTCCCCACGCCGCCCGGTCTAACTCAAGGTCTCCCGACGACGCAACCATTTTCGTGCCAAGAACGTGACCATCCCCCTGGATGCTGAACTCAATTGTTAGACTACCTTTCTTGGTTTTCGCGCTGTCAGGAATGCGTGCGTACCAGTTCGCTTGCACGTCGGACTGCACACGTTGAATATATGGGCCGAAGTCCACACCCTGCGTGTCGCTCAGAATCTCCGCTGGCTCGGTATTTGCACGGTCGCGGACTGCCGCCTCGGTCGCATCCCGAATCGCTTTGCCGGGAGTGGAAGGAACGGGGAGCGATTTCGATTCCTGAGCGGTAAGGAAGTGTGCTACCAGGAGCGGGGCCCCGACCACCACAAGGTGTCGCATCGCCCAACCCTTGATCATTTCGTTCTCCTGTCTGGAGTCAGAGTTGCGAACCCCCACATCTTGCAGAAGACGCGAGATATGGGCCCCCGGTGTCTGATTCCGGAGACTACTTGCTCACCGCAGCTGTCTCTCTCGTTCTAATCGACGGCACAGTTCTTCCCACTACCGTGGCGATCTGGCGCACCTGCACCATCAATTCGTCGAACTGGTCGGGGAAGAGCGACTGAGGACCGTCGGAGAGCGCTTGATCGGGCGCGTGATGGACTTCGACGAGCAATCCGTCGGCGCCAACGGCTACTGCAGCGCGCGAGAGTGGCGTGACCTTGTTGCGCTTGCCGGTGCCGTGGCTGGGATCGACCAGGATCGGAAGATGGCTGAGGCGTTGTACTGCGGGGACGACGCTCAAGTCGAGCGTGTTGCGAGTGTGATCGGCGAAGGTGCGCACGCCGCGTTCGCAGAGCGCCACGTTGTAATTGCCTTCGCTGAGAATGTATTCGGCAGCCATAAGGAATTCTTCCAGCGTGGCGGACATGCCGCGCTTCAGCAGGACCGGCTTGCGCGAGCGTCCTGCGCGCTTGAGCAGCGAAAAATTCTGCATGTTGCGGGCGCCGATCTGGATGACGTCGGCATACTCCTCGACCAGGTCAAGCGACTCATGATCGATGGCTTCCGTGATGATCTTCATGCCGAATTGCTGGCGGATTTCCGCCATGATGCGCAGGGCTTCTTCGCCGAGTCCCTGGAAGGAGTAGGGCGACGTGCGGGGCTTGTAGGCGCCGCCGCGGAAGAACCGGGCTCCGGCGCGATGCACGCGCTCGGCTACGGTAAAGGCTTGTTCGTGGCTCTCGATGGCGCACGGTCCGGCGACGATGGCGAGGCCTGGGCCGCCAATGGTGGCGTCTGTGCCGGGGAAGCGGAGGATCGTGTTTTCCTCTTTGATTTCGCGGCTGACCAGCTTGTAGGGCTTGGAGACCTGGATGACTTCCTGCACGCCCGCCATTTCTTCCAGCGTCCCGGGTTCGAGTTCGCCCTTGTTGCCGGTGATGCCGATGGCGGTACGTTGCGCGCCGGGCATGGAGTGGGCGCGCAATCCCATTTTTTCGATTTTCTGGCAAACGTCGCGCACCTCGGCTTCGGTGGCGTGTGCCTTCATGACGACTAACATTGGCTCACCTTAGGAAAGGACATAGGGCTGCGGCTTCGGCTGCCGAAGAGCAACGTCCGATTTACAAGCCACCGCCGCAGGAGAAGCGGTGACAGCCCAGTTTATCGTTCCCCGGTCAGCACCGCAAACGAGGCACGCGGCTCAATTCTTTCGGCGAAAGATGTAGAAGGCGGCTTGATCGCTCCATTGATGTTGCGCCGTTCCGGCGATGGGGATTCGTTTCTCCATCTCGTAGTGAGCGAAAATCCATTGCTGCAGGGGCTGGAGGTAGGCCAGTTCTTTGGTCGAGCCCAGGTTCCACCAGGAGTCGGCGTTGTCGACGTAGACCACGAACGGCGGTTGGGCTTTTTCGACTTCGGCAATCATTTCCTGGCGCATCTGCTGAGCATATTTTTGTTTCTCCGTGAGACCGTACATGTAGATGTATCCGGTAGCGGAATGGCGGTGCGAGTAGAAGTAGATGGCGGGTTCTGAACCGAGGACTGCAACCTGGTCTTGTGGCGCAGAGTTGGCGCGCAGATAGTCGGCGACTTCGCCATCTTCGGCGCAACCGTCTCCGCAGCCGTGAGAGTCGTGCAAGGCTTGTTGCGGGTCCCAATGGAAATAGAATTTGCGCTGTCCGCGGACGGATAACAGAAATGCGAGGGCGAAAATTAGGACGGGGAGGGCGGCGAGCCAGGGTTTTGCCCTACGTTCCAGTAAAAGGTCGCGGGTCGCGGCGACTCCGATTCCGGTCCAGAGAGACGCGGCAGGGAGCAGGAGGATGAAGTAGTGCGGGCGGAAGTAGTAGCCGGGAAGAACGGCGAGTATCGAGAAGAGCAAGAATCCGACGGAAAATGCGGATTGCGATCGGACTTTCTTGTTCCAAAGTAAGGCCGTCAGGCCGACGCCGGCGATCTCCCAGATCACAGCCGGGCGGAGCATCCAGGGACCGACGGCGCGAATCATCTCCCAACCTTGGGCGAGGCTAATCTCCGAGGCGTAGGCGCGGCCGTAGGAAAACGTCCAGAACCAGAATTGTCGAAAGACGCCTTCGTGCACAAGGATTAGACAGGTCACCACAAACGGAAGCACTACTCCGGCGGCGAAGACTGAGCCGCGAAGCGCCAGGTCACGAAGCCGGATCTGGCGTTGGCTCCACAGGGCGTAGAGTCCGGCAAAGAGCGCCAGGAATGCTCCGTGTTGCTTCATCAGAATGCCGACACCGAGCGCGAGTCCGCTCAGGAAGAAGAGCGAGATTTGTCCGGTGTCGAGGGAGCGGAGAAGAATCAGAATTCCCGCTACGGCGGCGAGGGCCACGAAGTGGGTGGCGTGTCCCTGAAGGCCCAGTACCGATGATCGAGTCGAAAGTAGGGCATAGGTGCACCCTGCGATCAGGCCCGTTAAGGGCCCATGGATCCGTTTCGCGAGCAGGAATACGAGGAATGTTGTCGCGGCGTTGACCAGCAAGATCCCTAAGTGAATTCGGGCCGGAGTCTGTCCGAAGACAGCCATGATGACCGCATAAGACGCATAAGTGCCCGGCAGCTTCATGTTGTAAGCGAGCTTGTATGGAGGGATGCCATCGAGCATCAACTGGCCGGAATAGGCGTACTCGCCTTCATCGCGTTCCAGTGGCATGTGGCGCAAGTGAAGCCGCACCAGCGCGAAAAAGAGGATGACCAGCAGAAGCGCGCCATAGAGGGCGTACCGCTGCCAGGGCGTTTGCACTTGCGCCAACTCAGAACTGGCCGAAGCGCGGCCGCCTGGAGTTTTGATCTCGGTGATCAATTCCAGTGAATGCAAAATGAAATCTCAGGATCCAGTGTTGGCCGATATTGTACCGGGAATGCGAGTTGTGAATCTCGCTGCGGTAGACTGCATCCAACCCGATTTCAAACTTCCTGTGCGAGGCTCCTCATGAAAGCAGCCGTTGTCCCTGCAGTGAACGGCAAGTGGGAAGTGAAGGACTGGCCGACACCCAAGGCCGGGCCGAATCAGGTATTGATCAAAATTCACGCCAGCGGATTGTGTTACACCAAGGCCTACGATCGCGTTGCGGATGGGAAAGTGCGCTTCCGGGCAGTGGTCACGATGAATTAAAGGTCCTCGAAACGTGTACGGACCCCGACGCCGTACCGTCGCCATTGTTATATTCCATTCATGCCCCGCTCAATGGCCCGTGAACAGGATATCCTCGGCCGGCGTCCGCCGCGGAGCCGGCCTCGAGTCACTGCGCGCCGGATTGGCATCCATACTTCGAGCGCAGGCGGCGTCAGCAATGCAGCCGAACGCGCTTACCGCATCGGCTGCAATACGTTTCAAGTCTTTTCATCGAGTCCCCGGCAGTGGGCTCCTTACGAACTCGGCGAATTGCAGTGCGCCGAGATGAACCGGTTGCGCGCGAAGTACGACCTGAGGCCGCTGGTGATCCACACTAACTACCTCGTGAACCTTGCCAGTTCGAATGAGGTTTTTCTGCACAAATCAATGGAGGCCTTCCGCGGTGAGGTCGAGCGCGCGCTATCGCTGTGTGCGGACTATCTCGTTCTGCATCCGGGATCGTTTCGCGGAGCGGACCGCGAGCAAGGACTGCTGCGCACCGCTGCCGCCATCGCCGCCTCGACCCGGGGCATCGATCTGGCGAAAGGCGGGCTGACCATTCTGATTGAGAACACGGCGGGTTCCGAGTTTTCTCTCGGCGGCAGTTTCGAACAGGTGGCGGAAGTACTGGATCGGCTGCGGGGAATCGTGCCGGTCGGAGCTTGCATCGATACCTGTCACACCCACGTCGCCGGATACGACATCGTCAGCGAAGACGGACTGTACGCGACACTGCAGCATCTCGATGCCACGATTGGGCTGAGCCAGGTCAAAGTCTGGCATTGCAATGACGCCAAGGCGCCACGGGGATCGAAGCTGGATCGCCACCAGCACATCGGCAAGGGGATGATCGGCAAGGAGACATTTCGCTTACTGCTGAACGACCTGCGCCTTTCGCATGCGGCCTTCATCGCAGAAACGCCGATCGACCGCCCAGGAGACGATCGCCGTAATGTGGAAGCCCTGAAGAAATTTGTCGTAGAGACGTAGCTTGCTACGTCTCCCGGTGGAACGTCGTCGAGCGTGCTCAGAGAGACGTTTGCAAGCAGGGCCTGCGCGCGCCGTTGTAGAATCTAGGTTTCAACTTTCGAGCCAAGCCGCCTATGCCGCAGGAACAAAAAACAGAGGTCGCCACGACCCGCGCTGAACGTCCCAATGACGAGCGCTACGACGCCCAGCGTGTTGAGACCAAGTGGGCAGAACGCTGGCAACAGGATCCTTCGTTGTACGCCGCCGAGCCTGACTCGGCGAAGAAGAAATATTACGTGCTCGAAATGCTGCCTTATCCCTCGGGCGCGCTGCACATGGGACACGTGCGCAATTACTCGATTGGCGACGCGCTCGCCCGCTACATGTGGATGAATGGGTATAACGTGCTGCATCCCATGGGATGGGATTCGTTCGGCTTGCCCGCGGAAAATGCGGCGATTTCCGCCAATGTTCCGCCGCGTCAGTGGACCCTGCGCAACATCGCCAACATGAAGGCGCAGATGACGCGGATCGGTTTCGCCTACGACTGGTCGCGCGAAGTTACCACCTGTTTCCCGGATTACTACCGCTGGAACCAGTGGTTCTTTCTCAAGATGTACGAGAAGGGCCTGGCCTATCGCAAAAAGAGCAAGGTGAACTGGTGTCCGAAGTGTGCGACCGTGCTGGCCAACGAGCAAGTGGTCAACGGATGCTGCTGGCGCCACGAGGATACGCTGGTCGAGCAGCGCGAGTTGGAGCAGTGGTTCCTGCGCATCACCCAGTACGCCGAGGAATTGTTGCGCGACCTGGACAAACTCCACGGCTGGCCGGAAAAAGTGCGCACCATGCAGCGCAACTGGATCGGCCGCAGCGAAGGCACGCTGGTTGATTTCAAGCTCGATTATGGTGAGAACCACAAGGGCTTCGGGCCGGGTGGGTCGACGATTACAGTATTCACCACGCGCGTCGACACGATTTTCGGCGCGACTTCGGTACAGTTGGCGCCCGAGCATCCGATTGTTGCCGATCTTGCGGCGGCCAATCCGGATTTGCGCGTGAAAGTCGATCAGTTGATCGCCGAACAACGCAAGGCCAAAGAAGCCGGAGATATCGGGGAGATCGAAAAGCACGGCATTCCGACCGGCCGTTATGCCCTCAATCCGTACAACAACGAAAGGGTCCCCATCTGGGTGGCGAATTACATCCTGATGGACTACGGCACTGGGGCCATCATGAGCGTGCCCGCGCACGATGAGCGCGATTATGAGTTCGCGAAGAAGTATGGGTTGGAAGTCCGGTTGGTGATTCTTCCCGTGTCGAACGATCCCGAGGAGACAGTGACCGAGCCGCCGTTACCGTTCACGTCAGAGAACGGAATGCTGATTAACTCGGGCATTTACGGCGGTTTGAGTTGTGAAGACGCCATCAAGAAGATGTCGACCTACGCCGAGCAGAAAGGTTTCGGAAAGGCGACGGTTACGTATCGCTTGAAGGATTGGGGCATCTCGCGCCAGCGCTACTGGGGCACGCCCATCCCAATGCTTTATTGCGAGAAGGACGGCATTGTTCCGGTGCCGGAGAAGGATTTGCCGGTGATCCTGCCCGAGAAAGTCGAGATCACTCTGACCGGGGGTTCACCGCTCGGCCGGGTGCCGGAGTTCGCCGATGCGACCTGTCCCAAGTGCGGTGGCCCGGCGCGGCGCGAGACCGACACGATGGATACTTTCGTCGACTCATCGTGGTACTTCTATCGCTATACCGACGCGCATAACGACCGCGCTCCGTTTGATTCGAAAGTTGTCCAGTACTGGTTCCCCATCGATCAGTACATTGGCGGCGTCGAACACGCGATCCTGCATTTGATCTACTCGCGTTTCTGGACCAAGTTCATGCGCGACCTGGGCCTGATCACCAATGACGAACCCGTCGAACGCTTGTTCACCCAGGGCATGGTGATCAAAGAAGGCGCCAAGATGTCGAAGAGTCTGGGCAATGTCGTTTCGCCCGACGAAATGGTCGCGCGCTACGGAGCCGATGCAGCCCGTCTATACAGCTTGTTTGCGGCGCCTCCAGATCGCGATCTCGACTGGCAGGACTCCGGGATTGAAGGAATTCAGCGGTTCCTGGGGCGCGTGTATCGCTTTGTGGTGCGGAACGCGGGATCGGGAAAGCTGCAAGCAGAGACGTTGCAAGCAACGTCTCTACGGCCGGAGGCGCGCGCCATCCAGCGCAAGATGCATCAGACCATCAAGCGCGTCAGCGATGACTTCCAGGGGCGCTGGCACTTCAATACATGCATCTCGGCGATCATGGAATTGGTGAACGTGCTCTACGGCGCCGAGGAAGCAATCGCGCAGAATGCAATCCCAGCGTCATTGTTGGGCGAGGTGCAGCGCAATCTGGTCTTGTTGCTCGCTCCGTTTGCGCCGTATTTGGCGCACGAACTCTGGGAGATGCTGGGGCAAAAAGAGAGCCTGCTCCGCGCGCCCTGGCCGAAGTATGACCGCGAACTGGCCAAGGAAGAAGAAATCGAAATTCCGGTGCAGGTCAATGGCAAGCTGCGCGGCCGCGTGGTCGTGGCGGCAGAAGCCGAGGAAGCGTTCGTTCTGGAGCGAGCGCTCGCCGACGAGAAAGTGCGAGCAGCCGTCAAGGGCAAGCAGGTTGTGAAAAAAATCTACGTGCCGGGCAAGATGGTGAACCTCGTAGTGAGGTAAGAGAAGCAAGAACGGAGCGGGCATGCCCTGTGCTCGCTCTTCACAGACTCACTACTGACTCACTGATCCCAGCACCGGGGATAGCACCAACGCGTACGGGCTGCTTCCAAAATCAATCTCTTCGATCCGCTGCCTCTGGTCGTCCATAGTTCGCAAGGTCACCGCAGAATACGGAGCGGGTGATGGCAACCGCTTGATCCTCCCTTGCACATCCGCAACTTCCTTTCCGTTTTTCACGATTGTGATGTGGACATCGCCGTTGGGGCCGAGCCACTCCGCCTTGTAGTGACCGGGACTGAGTTCCGTTGTGCCCACACGCGCTGGTTGTGTGAGGTCAAAGGTTCCGCTATTTGTGTTTTTCGCGAAAGCTCCCACCGAGAGGAGGACGACAACAGCTGATGAAAGTGCTAGGTATTTCATTGATTGCATAAACCACTCCTCAAATTATTTGACACTACGACCCGGCTCCGCCGTCGAGCGCTCGCATAGCGACGTCGAGGCCCTCGATTGTCTTTTTTGGCGCCTTACTTGATTGGATGCCTCCTCAGAAAGACTCGTTGCGCAATATGTCGGCATCCGATACAGATGAAAATTGTTCGTCTGATGGCGAATCTACGAGCGCCGCGCCGCTTCTCAGGAGGAAGCAGCAGAGCAATGGATTGCGTTATCCTGATAGGTCATGCTTCGCGTCTCGCCCACGACCGAAGGGTTTCGCGCTGCATTTCGCCGCCCATCTTTTACCTTGGCGGAGATCATGTGGCGCTGGGTTGTTGGAGCCACGGCGGCGGCGCTATTCTTCTTCGGGATTTTTGAATACCTCGACACGCTGCCTGTAAGCCGAGGCGAAATGTTGTTTCTGCGAAGCCGCCAGCCCTACCTGGTGCTTCAGGCGATCGCGCACATTTTCCGGGGGAGTGTGAGCCGGGCGTTGTTGGCGGCGATCGTCGTCGCTTTACTGTTGAGTTTGCTTTGGATGGTTGTTAGTGCGCTAGGAAGGATCGTCACGGTTCGCGCGATGCTGGCCTACGTCCGTGAGACTACTCGGAATCTGGTCTCCTCATCGAACGCTGGCGAGGAAGAAACGAAGACTGCAAGCCGACTCGTGACGCGACCGTTTCGCGCAGTACTCCGGTTGAATTTCCTGCGCACGTCGATAGCCTTGGCGGCGGTGATCGGACTTTTCGGGGCGGGGATTCTGGCGGGCTTTGTCTCTACTGACGCGCATCCCCGCCCGGGATTAGCGTTCTTGCTCTTCATGCTGCTGGCCGTGCTGGTCTGTGCGACGTGGTTCTCGCTGAACTGGTTCTTATCGCTAGCTGGAATGTTCGCGGTTCGAAGCGAAGATGATGCGGCGGGCGCGATGGGAGCGGCCGTCGCCTTCTGTCGCGAACGGATGGGAGCCGTTCTCGCGGTGAGCACGTGGACAGGATTGGCGCACCTGGCTGCGTTTGTTTGTGCCACAACCGTTGTTTCGATGCCGCTCGGACTTGCTGGATTTTTGCCTGGCAGGCTGGTTGTTTTTGGGGTCCTTGTGGTCACACTCGGTTATTTTGTAGTGGCAGATTGGCTCTACACGGCGCGGTTGGCCGGATATATCTGCATCGCCGAACTCCCAGAAGAATTGCTCAAACCACAGCCTGTTCCGCGACCCACAGCGGAGTATCCGTCCAGCCAGATGCCGGTTGCATCTGCACCGCCGCTGCAGACGACGATTGATCGAGAGGAACCGATTCTGAGCGACCTGCCCAATCTCACCGGAGAGACGTAGCTTGCTAACCTCTCGGTATGCCGGGCTTCGGAACGTTATGTTCTGAACATGGGCGAGGGATGTTGCCAGCAGAATCTCGACGGGTGGGTTGTTCTTCCGTGCACCACGGCCTTTACACCGTGCCGACGATTCTGAGAAACTCATGCGTGGCGAACAAATCCCCGCACAATTCATCCTTTTCCGATCAGTCGATCGTTATCCTCGATTTCGGCGCGCAGTATACGCAGCTCATCGCGCGCCGCATCCGCGAACAGAATGTCTTCTCGGTCGTGCTCCCGTGCACGGCCAAGCTGGACGAGATTAAGAGCCACTCGCCGGTTGGGATCGTGCTTTCAGGGGCGCCGTGGTCGGTCTACGACAAGGATGCGCCTCCGGCCGATAAGCACCTGTTCGATCTTGGCCTGCCAGTTCTCGGCATCTGCTACGGCCTGCAGTTCATGGTGCACACGCTCGGCGGGAAGGTACGTCCTGCCGATAAGCGCGAGTACGGCCACGCAGAAGTGGACATCGTCTCGGACTCTGCTCTGTTTCAGGGATTAGCCAAGAAACTCGCCGTCTGGATGTCGCACGGGGACGAGGCTCTGGAGTTACCTCCCGGCTTCGAATTGATGGCGAAAACCCACCACGCGGTCGCGGGCATCCAGAACGCGGCGAAGAAATGGTACGCGGTGCAGTTCCATCCTGAAGTGCACCACACACCGCAAGGTACACAAATTCTGAAGAATTTCGTCTTTCAGATCTGCGGCGCGAAACCTACCTGGACAGCGCAGCACTTCATCAATTCCACCGTCGAGCAGATCCGGCAGCAAGTCGGCAGCGGACGCGCCATCTGCGCGCTTTCCGGCGGCGTCGACTCCTCCGTGGCAGCCGTACTGGTGGATCGCGCGCTTCGCGATGCGAAAGGCAAATCGCGGCTGACCTGCGTTTTCGTCAACAATGGCGTTCTGCGCAAAAATGAATTCGAAAAGGTCCAAAAAACCCTCCGGGAGAAGTTGGGGCTGCATGTGGATGCCGTGGACGCGACCGACCGTTTCCTCGGCAAGCTTGCAGGTGTTAGCGATCCGGAAAAGAAGCGCAAGATTATCGGGAACGAATTTATCAAGGTGTTCGAGCGCGAAGGCCGCCGCATCGAAAAAGATGAGGGCAAGGTGAAGTGGCTGGTGCAGGGAACGCTCTATCCCGATGTGATCGAGTCGCGCTCGGTGCGTGGGCCGTCGCAAATCATCAAGTCTCATCACAACGTCGGCGGACTGCCCGAGAAGATGAAGCTGAAGCTGATCGAGCCACTGAAAGATTTGTTCAAGGACGAAGTCCGCAAGATTGGCCGCGACCTGAGCGTGCCGGAGGAGATTCTGCAGAGACAGCCATTTCCCGGCCCCGGGCTGGCCGTCAGGGTGCTGGGTGAGGTGACACGCGAGCGGCTGGCCCTGTTGCGCGAATGCGATGACATCGTCGTAACCGAGATCAAAGAAGCGGGTCTTTATAACAAGATCTGGCAATCCTTCGCTGTTTTACTTCCAGTCATGTCGGTCGGGGTGATGGGCGACCAGCGGACGTACGCTTATACCTGCGCAATCCGTGCCGTGAGTTCGGAAGACGGCATGACTGCCGACTGGGTGCCTCTGCCGAACGAGGTGCTGAAGACGATGTCTACCCGGATCGTAAACGAAGTCAAAGGCGTGAACCGTGTAGTGTACGACGTGACCTCGAAGCCGCCCGGCACGATCGAGTGGGAGTAGGTCCCACCTTATCCCTCAGAACTCGGCGGTCTTCTGCCGCTCTCGGATCGAGCCCTCCGATATTACCGCGTGAGAATTTCAAGCGGTCCCGGGTTTGTAACTGCCTGGTAAGTCAACTGCGGGGTTTACCGCAGCGAAAGGCTGTTGCTCTAAGAGGGATGTTGTATTCGCCTCGGCTGTCTCCGACTCAACTAGAGAAGTTACTTCAGTGCGTTTGGAGCGTGATCTTTTCTTGTTCGGTTTTGTGTTTCGTCCTACAACCACAGTGACGATGAGCGCACCTAAGGAGCACTTGCGCGCCTCATTGGATCGCAGGTCGGACGGTGCACGTCATGTCTCGCTCGGTACGCTTGGTTCCATCACTCGCGGTCTTATCGTTCCTTACAGGTCTAAGTGCAGCGGCTGTCGCGCAGACTTCCATCAACGATGTGCACATTACGCCGCGCGAACAAGGGATTGCAGTCGCAGCGCCGTCCCTGGCTTCGAACCTGCCCGTCGGAGGCTTGATTCGGGCTAGCGTGAACCTTGTCATGGTGCCCGTTACGATCACCGATGCCATGAATCGCCCGGTGGTCGGCCTCGGGCAGAACAACTTCGAGCTTTATGAAAACAAGAAGCCTCAGGAGATCAAGCACTTCTCCAGCGAAGACACGCCGATATCGGTCGGCATTATCGTCGACACCAGCGGCAGTATGAATTACAAGCTGGACCGGGCGAGAGAGGCGGTCGCGGAATTCTGCGACATAGCCAACCCAAACGACGAGTTTTTCATGATCACTTTCGCGGATACTCCCCGGCTGGCGACGGACTTCACCACACGCCAGGAGCAGATCGAAAATGATTTATTGACCGCCCGGTCGAAAGGACGCACGTCACTCCTCGATGCCATTTATATGGGTGTCCGCAAGATGCGCAACGCCAGGTATTCTCGACGCGCGCTGCTGATCATCTCCGATGGTGGTGACAATCACAGCCGCTACAGCGATCATGACGTCAAAGCCGCGGTCAAAGAGGCGGACGTACTGATCTACGCCGTTGGCACCTTCGATCGCTATGTGAACACGCAAGAAGAATTGATGGGTCCGGAGCTGCTGCGCTCGATTACAGGGCTGACTGGTGGGCAGACGTTTACGCTATCGAACGTGAATGAGATGCCGGCCGTGACCCGCGCCATCGG
>Ga0307478_10000522_pt1 | contig 38997 bp, 33 predicted proteins | sample atmos_gasesECM4C_2_FD_203713 | JGI IMG/M metagenome (GOLD analysis project Ga0307478, IMG submission 203713) | Hardwood forest soil microbial communities from Morgan-Monroe State Forest, Indiana, United States - atmos_gasesECM4C_05 | ecosystem: Environmental > Terrestrial > Soil > Temperate...
TGCATACCGTGTTACGGAGTTGGAATCAAATCGCCGCAGCCCTGAGCGAGCCCCATCGGAGACGAAGACCACAAATCGACTCCTTATCTTAGCGCTTATGGGGCCCTACCCCTGGTTTTTTTGTAAGTGCGGATTCTAAAAGAGTTAGGGGCTGGGAGTAACTCATTTAGTATGACTGTGGAATGCGCGGAAAAGTGGAAAGCCCCAGACGCAAAAGCGACGTCTGGGGCACTCGCTCTATACAAGGCTAACCGCAGGGCGTCAGAATTGCAGTTTCAGGGCGAATTGGATTACCCGAGGGCCGCCCACGGTTGAGGAGTACTGCCCAAAAGCGGGGCTTCCAATGTCGGTGTTGGTAATCGCAAAATTCGGGTGATTGAAAATGTTAAAGAACTCGGACCGGAAAGTCAGGTTCAGTTTTTCGTTTATCGGTATTTTCTTGGAAACAAACCAGTCCCAATCCTGCTGCCAGGGGCCACGAACTTGAGGAATATTGCGGCCGAGGTTTCCGAGCAGCGCGCAGGGATTTGCAGCGGAGCAATCACCGCCAACTACGAACGATTGATTTCCGGGGCCACCGAAGATATTGAGACCTGAAACCGTTGTCGGCCCGGTAATGAGGGACGTTGTGCCAATGATGCCCTTATTGAAAACGCTGGCGTTGGTGAAGTTTTCGGGCGCGCCGCTCTTCATCAGATCGTTGAGGTTTCCGATCACCTCGGGGAAAGTGGAGCTCGGCGGCAGCCCGAGAAGATTAGGTGCGCAATTGGAGCACGTAAAAGTAACTGGCACGCCGGACTGAACCGTGGTCAGCCCACCCATAGACCAATCACCAAGTATGTGATGGAGAAGGCGTCCTTGCGGGCCAGGGATGTTGTAGGTGTAAGTTATTTGGAGGCGGTGCGTCCTGTCGAAATCTGAAAGACCACGAGCGCTGCGCAGATCCAATTGATTGCCGGTGGTGGCGCCCAAGTCTTGTTCTCCGGCGACGTTACCGGACTGATTGTCGATGGATTTAGAGAAGGTGTAAGCACCCTGGAAAAAGAGATTTCCCATTTGACGCTTCAGGGTGAGTACAAATGCGTTGTAACTCGAATGACTATTTTCGGTCACCGTGTTGAGGCCCTGGGGAGAGAAACCAAGGATTCCTACACGTGCGTTGGTATTTGCGAGGGTGTTGTCCGTAATTACGGTTTGTGGAACGCCATTCAGACCGCCGACGGTGATAGGATTCGCCGCATTGGCCAGAAGAGCTTGATTGACTTGCTGGCCATCGAGCAAGTGCACCCCTTCGGAACCGATGTAACCCGCTTCGAGGCTGAAATGCCAAAGAAGATCGCGCTGAATTGTAAAGTTCCAGTTACCGGAATAAGGGGTCACCAAGTTTCGGACAAAAGGATTCAAAGTCAGAAGATTGTTGTTAAACGTGGGATTTCCCCCCGCGTCAAATCCCGTGAAGGCTGCGGGTGTGGGAAACTGCGGAAACTGGCTCGCCGTCGGGAGATTTGGAAATGGGCTGGAAAGAGGGGTTCCTGGGAAAAGGACGTTCGAGAGCTGGAAAAACGGCGAGGCGGTGATCAATTGCAACAGCGTTTGATTGGAAATACGAATGTAGTACAAACCGTAGCCCGCGCGTATTGAGGTCTTGCCGTCACCCTTTGGATCCCAAGCTAAGCCGACGCGGGGCGAGAAATTATGCGGACTACTACTGAATAGTGTCGAGTTGCTCACGCCGGGAGTCCCCGTAATACTGCCAAATTTCGCACCCGCGGGGAGAACGAAACCCTGCAGTAGTCCGGTGCCACCATTCTCTCTCGTTGCGGGACTCAGAAGAGCCGGATCGAAGTTTCCGAGCCGGTCTTTGACATCGGTCGAGGGGCCCAAATAGTCATAGCGAACGCCGAGATTCAGCGTGAGGCGCTTGAAAACTTTCCAGTCATCTTGGAAGTAGCCGGATGCATCCCTGGCGCGAAAACCCCGGTCAGTTATTCCCGTACCCACGAATGCTACCTCGACATTACCTTGCAGAAAATTTGGCGTGGAAGAGAACTCAACGAACCCGCGCGATGCGAAATTATTGAAAAGATTAATTTGATAACGGCGCATTTCGCCACCGAACCGGAACGAATGCTTGCCGTGAGTCCAGGACAGCGTGTCTGCAAGATGGAAGGTATTGTCGGTGTCTGCTTGATCGTTGTTGGTTGAGATGCCGCCAAATTCCTCGCCGAAGTCATCGGTAAAAAAGAGCGGAATATCGGGAAACTGCGCGCTATTGAACCTGCTCATACCAATGGAGGCCAGGGTCGCGGGAACTTTGGGAACGCTCGCGAATGCGATTCGGTTATAACCAAAACGCGCTTCGTTCACGAGGTTTGGCGAGATGGTATAGGTCCAGGACAGCGATGCCAGACGGTTGTTCAGAGGGTTGGATTGTCCGCTGCCGAATCCACCGGCGTCTTCACCGCCCAATGGGTTGTTCAAGGAGGAGTTATCCCAGAAGAAGCGCTCCGAGATCTTATTTCTTGATCCGATTATGCGATCCACATTGATATCGAACTTATCTTCGTTAAACTGCAAAGGCTCAGACACGGTGAACAGTCCGAAAGTGCATGCCGCCCCAACGCAACCCGGGGAAGCCTTTGCGGAGGGCACAAGAAAGCCTCCGAATGGACCATGAGCATTGAGAAGCGCTAACGCTGTCGGATCGACGCTCTTAATCCCGAACTCCTGTTCGATATTCGCAGCCGTGCGTTGCGCGGGATAGACAGGGATGTCTTGAGAGATTGCGCCGGCCACGCCGTTGATCTGGCGCGTTCCTTGGTAGGAGCCAAAGAAAAATGTGTCTTTGAGCTTCGGAACGGGACCGCCAAAATTTCCGCCAAACTGATTCTGTTTCAGTTCCGGGCGCGGAGAGCCGGCGGAGTTGAAGAAGAACAAATTGGCATTCAGATCGTCATTGCGGAAAAACTCATAGGCCTCCCCGTGGTAGTTGTTAGTCCCTCCGCGCGTCAGGACGTCGATATTCCCGCCCGAGGTCTTACCCTGCGATGCATCGTAGAGGCTGGTCTGAACGCGGAATTCTTCCAAGCTATCCTGCGAAGGCACGGGCACATTGACGAAGTTGTTGCTTCCTAGGTCGTTTGCGTCGATACCGTCTATGACCAGATTGTTGGCCGTGCCGCGTTGCCCCGCAACAAACACGAAGGCATCGCCATGCCCGGCAACCGTTGGATCGGGCAAAGCCGCGGAAGTGCCTGCATTCAACGCCAACAGATACTGGAAATTGCCCGTAGCCAGGGGCAACTCGTGCAAAACATCACCCCCCAACACATTGCCGAGTGTAGCGTTGCTGGTGTTGACTGTTTCTACGGCATCGCCAGAAACCGTTACTTCCGCGGAGACTTCCCCAAGTTCCATCACGACGCTTAAGTTGGTGACCTCGGTAACGTGGACGGCAACGCCATTTAGAACGGAGCGCCGGAAATTGGGGCTCTCGACGGCGACATCGTATGCGCCTGGATCGAGGAGCGGAAAGACAACGGTGCCATCGGGGTTGCTCTGCTTGATCTGTGCAGCGCCTGTTTTTGAGGTTATGGAAACCTTAGCTCCTCCGATGCTAGCTCCTTGAGGGTCCGTCAACGTGATGCGGATGGCCCCTTTCTCGGAGGTGATCTGAGCGTAGAGGGACTGCGAACCGAGGAAAAGCAAAGCGATACAAAACGAAATGAAAAAATGAAGTGCGCTGCGGCGCAAAGACATGTGAATCTCCCGTTGACCAAATTAGGCAGAACTTTTCTGGGCTGCCCCGCCAAACATGTGAAAAAGCTCAATATCCATCGAGCGTCGATAGGATCATTCGCATTTTCAGCAGATATTGCCTAGCAAGCGATAAGCCAAAGGAATTACCGTGGGCGGAGTCCAATTATTGTCTTGTTTTGTTGAGGTTATGTCGATGTGTCGGCGGGGGTTCGCATAAATTATTCCAAATTTATATGCATACCCATATTGGAACGCTGCGCACCTCTAGTTTCTTATTTTGAGTTCGAGAATTCTTGGCGGGATACATTTATTGGAAGTCTTGAACTGTTGACCAGTGGGAGGGGCTGCGCCCCGAGTACTTTCCTGTTGTCCCCGGGGCGGCAACAGTTGAGCTTTTACATTTCCATTTTTCCGCGGGCCATTAGATCCCAGACGCGCCAGAACTCTTTCATTTCGGGCGGGGTGCCGAAGGAGACGCGGACGTGGGTATTCATTGAGGGAAAGAGGCGGGCGACGAGGATGTTGTTCTTTTTGAAGTGGTCGATGACTTCGACGGCGGGGCGGCTGGTTTTGAGCATGGCGAAATTTGTGCACGAAGCGATTCCTTGAACTTTTCGGGCTTTGGCTTGGTTGAAAAATTCCTGGCGATCTTCCGCGTTGCGTTTTTCGCTCATCTGGACGTAATCGAGATCATCGTAGGCGACCAGGGCGGCCCGGGCGCCGACGGCATTGAGGCCTTCTGGGAGACGGCGCGCGGCGAGAGCCTGGATTCTGGCGGGTGCGCCGACGGCATAGCCTACGCGGATTCCTGCCAGGCCAAAGACTTTTGAAAAAGTGCGGGCGACGATGACGCGATCGTCGTCCATGGGTTTGTCGATGAAGGAGATGTAATCCGGTGTGGCTCCGACAAAGTGATGGTAGGCCTCGTCGATGAGAACGGTGGTGGCGGGCGGAAGTTTGCGGATGAAATCTTCGAGGTCCTTACGCGGGGTGAGGCTGGCGGTTGGGTTGTTGGGGTTGCAGATGTAGACGAGATCGGTTGGGGCGTCGGCGCGCGCAAGCATGGCTGATAGATCGTGGGAATAATTATTGGCCAAGGGAATCTCGACGACTTGCGCTCCCAGGGCTTTGGCGCAGCGGCCGATGGATTCAAAAGTGGGCACAGCGGTGATGAGGGTCTTGCCAGGACCAAGAAAAGAGGAAGCGGTGGTGCTGAGAATTTCTCCGGAGCCGCAGCCGAGGACTAGTTGCTCGGGCTTGATGGAATGAGATTTGGCGATTCGTTCGTGAAGGGCGTTTACGGCGGGATCGGGATAGCGATTCGCAAAACGGAGAGCGTCCTGCATGGAGGCGATTACTTTTTGCGAAGGGCCGTAGGCGTTTTCGTTGCGGCTGAGGATGATGGGGCCGCCGGGCTCGGCTGCGCGGGAGGCGGGCACGAGTTCGCTGAAGGCTAGATCCGCGAGCGTTGGGAGACCCGCGGCGACGGCTGTGCCGACGGCGGCGTTGCGGAAGAAGTTTCGTCGTGTGGTGGACATAGGCTCCTCGCTATTCGGCTTTTGTTGATAGCAGAGAAGGGCGTAGGAGGTCAATCACACGCTGTCCTTCTGGTTTCGCTCGGTGCAGGGTTACCCTTGGCTGTAGGCCCGTTTCAGGCCTTCTATATCAATCTTAGTCATTTGAAGCATGGCATTGCGAACCCGCGCTGATTTCTCGGGATCTTTGTCGTGCAGTAACTTGCCCAGAATTGAAGGGATAATTTGCCAGGAGACGCCGAATTTGTCTTTGAGCCAGCCGCATCTTACTTTTTCGCCGCCTTCGGAAAGTTTTTCCCAGAACTCGTCGACTTCCTGCTGGGTCTCGCAGTTAACGAAGAGCGAGATGGCGGGTGTGAAGGTGAAATGAGGGCCGCCGTTGAAAGCGATGAATTCTTGTCCGTCGAGGTGGAAAGTTGTGGGGCTCAGAAGCTTTGAGTTCTTGAAAATCGAGACATAGAACTTCGCAGCTTCTTCTGCTTGGCCGTCGAACCACAAGAATGGCGTGACCTTTTGCATATAGTTCTCCTTTTAGTTTCTCCTAACGAAATTCGTTGTTCAGCCGGCGCCTTTCTCCATCCCGGCAATTCCACGCGATGCAAACAGCTCGGCCAGCCGGTCGTAGCTCGCAGCCACGCCCTTCTCCATGCCGCTCTTGAGGACTGCATCCCGAGCTTCGCGCGACTGGTAGAGTAAAGTCGTCGTCATCGTAGTCTTTCCGCCCAGCTCGGATAGGAGAAGTGTGTTCAGCGCATCGCCGGCGTACCAAGCCTTGTCAAACGCCTCGGTGCAGACGACGCGTTCTTGCGGGACGATCTCGCGAAAAACGCCGCCCATCCCCATCTCGGCTCCGTCGGAGTCCTGGCGCCATACATAACGATAGGCACCGCCTACCTTTAGATCGATTTCACAGACAGGCATCGACCAGCCGGGCGGCCCGAGTAGCCACTGCTTCACCAGTTCGGGCTTCGTGAAGGCGCCGAAAACCAGGCGTCGCGGCGCGTTGAAGTCGCGCGTCATTACGATCTCCCGGTCTCCGCGCGTCGTCAGCTTGAAATTTCCAGGGTTCATCATCGGTGATCTCCTTTATCGCTTTGTGCGGGCACTTTTTTTCTGGTTGGCCTTCAGCTCGCCGATCTTGAGCTGATCCAGAAGGGCGTCGAGGCGCTGGAAGTTGGCGGCCCAGATGCGGCGGTATTTCTCGAGCCATTCGTTCGCCTCGGCAAGGGGCTTGGCTTCGAGGCGGCGAGGGCGGCGCTGTGCATCTTGGCTGCGGGAGATAAGGCCGGCACGCTCGAGGACTTTGAGGTGCTTGGAGACGGCGGGCTGAGTCATTTCGAAAGGCTCGGCGAGTTCCAGGACGGAGGCTTCGCCGGAGGCGAGACGGGCGAGGATGGCGCGGCGGGTGGGATCGGCGAGAGCAGCGAAGGTGGCGTCGAGGCGATCGGAAGAGGTCATTGCATAACTCACAGGTTGTACAACCTTTTGGTTATATACAAAGGCGCGTTTGCTGTCAAGCTCGAATAAACCCTGAGGTGACTTCCTTCCGGGCACGCCGCAACCAGGCGCACTGGCAGATCTTTGCGGGGCAAAACCTTAAGCGGGGAGAGAGACAGCCGGCGTTCCTGGCGGTGTATGCAATGTCGAGAAAGGACTTTCGTATACGGACGAGTGCTTATGCAGTTTCAGTTCCCCCTACCGGCGCAAAAAGCGGCAATCGCAGCGGTCGCAGCGAAATGGGCGGACATAATAGCTTGGCCAGAAAAGCTTCGAAGAATCCTCGCTTTCCAGATCTGCGGGGGCGTTTGCCTCGGCTCCATGGACAATGAAATAGCATAGCTGCACCTCTCTTCTATCGAAGAGTCTTAGCCCTCTTCGCACGTCTACAATTAAGGATAGAGGCCTTTTTAGCTATCCGGTAAACGCTGTAGAAGCGGTCGAAATTTTCCCTTAATTGGGAACTGGACGGGGTGTCCCTCGGCGCGGCTACGTCTGGTCGATGAGGCGGTGGTGGATGGCGTAGAGGGCGAGTTCGAGGCGGTCAGAGACGCCCAGTTTGTCGAAGATATTGTGCAGGTGATTCTTTACGGTTTGCTCGCTGATGAAGAGTTTTTCGCCGATTTCCTTGTTGCGGAAGCCTTGGGCGACGAGCTGGACGATTTCTTTTTCGCGGTCGCTGAGGAGCGGCTTTTCGCGGCGCGGGCCGGACTCGGAAGATTTCGAGAATGCTTTCATGACCTCGGCGGTCATGCGGTTATCGAGCCAAATTTCGCCGGCGTGAACGCGGTGGATGCTTTTTACGAGCAGGTCCGTGGCCGACTGCTTGAGGACTACGCCGCGAGCACCGAGGCGCATGGCGCGGACGACGTCGCGATCGTCTTCGGCGGCAGTGAGCACGATGACGCGCGTGGGGAGCGTGTCGAAATTAACTTCCTCGAGGACCGCGAGGCCATCTTTATCAGGCATGCGGAGATCGAGCAGGAGAATTTCGGGTTTGAGTTTGGCGAGAAGTTTAATGCACTCGGCGCCATTCTGGGCCTCGCCGACGATGGTGATGTCCTCGTCGGAATCGAGAAGTTTGCGGAGGCCATCGCGAAAGATTGCGTGGTCATCGGCTAGAAGGACGCGAATTTGTTGTTTAGTTTTGGCCATGTCAACCGAGGGGGACTTCGATAGTCAGTCGAGCGCCATGGCCGGGGTTTGACTCTACAGTCAACAGGCCCCCCACGGTACGCGTACGCTCCTTGATGGAAATCGGACCCAATCGCAAGCGGTCGAGCTCATCCCCAGTGAACCGGCCAGCGAAACTGAAACCTTCGCCGTTGTCGTCAACTACCAAAACGATGCGACTGTCATCCTGCGACAGTTTTACCACGACATGGGAAGCCTTCGCATGCTTTTTTATGTTGTTGAGTGCTTCACGGTAAATCTGGAAAATCTCGCGGCAGACGCGGTCGGGAGCGTGCAGGTCGGCGGATTCGATCATAACGTCGAGGGCCAGGGTTGATTCGTTGCGGTAGCGCTCGGCGAAACCGTGCATTAAATCGACGAGATCGGCGCTTTGGACGCGGAGGGGGCGGAGGTCGGTAACCATGCGGCGAAGCTCGGCGGACTCGTTTTTGACAGTGTGCTGTAGGTTGCCGAGGCTGGCTTCCGCCTGGTCGGGAGAGGCGGCGACTCGGCGGCGGAGGACGTCGAGCTGGATTTCGATGCTGAGAAGGGTTTGGAGAATGCCGTCGTGGAGGTCGCGGGAGATGCGGCTGCGCTCGCCTTCGATGGCGCGGGCGCGGAGATGGCGGAGGAGGAAGACGTTTTCGAGCGAGGGGCCGATGTGGCGGGAGATGCGTTCGAGCCAGGCGAGGTCCGGGCGCTCGAAGGGCTTGCGGCCGTTGATCAGGAAGAGGCGACCGGCAGGCTGACCCATCTGGTCGAAGGCCACAGAGAGCATGGAACGCATGCCGAGCTCTTGCTGCGTGGGGCCGGGAAGGCGCGGGAGAGTGGCTAGGCGGCGGCCATCGCGGCGGTCCCATCCAAAGCCGCTACCTGCGCCTTCGAGGCTGTTCCAGCAGACGGTGGCGTCCATGTCGTCGAGAAGGAAGCCGTCGGCGCGGGCGAGGGAGTAACTTTCGGGGACGAGGCGCTCGCTTTCGCCGGCCTTGAGCCGCCAGAGGTAAATGCGCTCGAGATCAGTGTCGCGGTAGGCGAGGAGGGCGACCTCGACCCTGAACGCTCTGGCGAGTTCGTCGAGGAGGAGACGAAGGGATTCGGCGAGGCCTTGGTCGACTTGGAGAGTGGCGGTGATGCGGGAGAAGAAGTCGTTTTGCGAGGCGAAGTGGCGGCTGCGGTCTGCGAGGAAGGCCAGGGCAGCACCGCCGGCGAAGGTGCCGCCGACTAGACCTACCCAAGCAATGACGCGCATCCAGCCGATTTCGCCTTTCACGGCGGTGAGCAGAACGAGCATGAGGGCGAGCGCGCCGGCTAGCGGGATGGCGGCGCGAAGTCCCCAGCGCATCCCTGCGACCCAGCAGATGAACAGATACGGAAACCAGACCGGGACGGACAGCGGGCTGATGTACATGAAAAAGCCGAGCGCCAGGAGATCGCAGGCAATCGGCAAATGCCAGGAACGTTTCCGTAGGAATCGCTCGAGCGCGATGACCGCGAGAGAAACGATCAGGTAAGCGACGAGGAAAGAAATGGAGCGCCTGGCCGCTTGGGGATTCGGCTGCTCGAGCAGCGCCAGAATGGAAAGCAAAACGACGATGGGGCGCGCGTAGACGATTTGCCGCTCGAGATGGCGGCGATCCGTTTCGTAGGGGCTCATGCGCGGGGACGCGATTCCTCTTGAAATAGTCTAGCAAGACGCGCGGATGGCGCGAGGCGGCGTATCCAGCTTGCCACGGTTTAGGCAACGTGCGGGCAGGTCAGCCTTTAGGTTAATGTGCTCTCGTGTGCAGTTGGGTAGGAACTCGGAACTGATGGTCCCGATAAAGCAACTCCTGTGGAATTCCCGAATCTAACGCTCTAGGATTGTTAGCTTCGGAGCTGGCCCGGAAACCGTGAACACCCTCTACTCTAATATAGCGTGCGCGTTTCTCGCCTTGTTCCTCTCGACTTCGATATTCGCCGCTGGGGCAAGTCCGCAAGAGTTCACCGAGACTCTCCTCAGCACAGACAATGCCTACAACCCTATTCCCGGTCCAGATGGCAGGTACATTGCCTATGTCCGCACGGGATGGGGAGAGAAGTCATGGGTCGGGTTCGGGCGGGCGAGCCTTGTTTCGGATGTGAAGATTATCAACACTGAAGGTGCCCCGACCTCGAAAACGCTCGCTAAGGATTATTTCGTTTCAGGCTGGACACCGGACAGCACCCATTTACTTTGCTTTCGAGACGGGAGATATACGCTAGTGTCCGTCGACGGGAAAGAGAGTAGGAAAGGGAACATTCCCAACAATCAGAAACTCAACTCTTTCTCGGAGTGGGTCGCTTACCTACCAACGATTAGCTCCGTCGTATGGAATCGGCAGGTTGATAAGTCCAATCGGGCGATTGAAACGCCGGACCAAACTATAGTGAAAGAGAAAGGTTTTTTGGGCGGGCGCGTGGTTCCGTCGCCAGACGGTCGATACCTCGCCGTTTACAGCGAGTCCTCCAAAACAAATCTGCGCGTATATAACATCAACTCCCAGACGTGGAAAGACTTGGGAGAGGTGAGCATCCATCCCGACACGAACTGGTTGTATATTCAGCCAAACTGGAGCCCGTGGTTCGCCGACGGCTCCAGACTTGTTTTCCTGAGAGGCTCTTCGATAGTGATTAGCTCCCCGGACGGGATTCAGCAAAACGAGATCAAGGTCGATGGTTCAGCGGGACTGCCAGTACCCTCCCCAGACGGCAAATCAGTTGCTTACGTTACGTACGAACCGCGCCCGATGAACAACCGTCCAGATCTGCAATTTTGGGGAGGGACGACGATACTGGTGATTTCGGCCGCGGATGGGTCGAGACCGCGCAGGCTCACCGAAAAGAATCCAGATGAAGTATTGGACTTGAAATGGCTAGGCAATGAGACGCTCGTTTTCGACCGAGTCGCAGATGAAGTGTTCTATAAGCAGTCGCGTATTTGGAAGGTTTCTGTTCCGCGATAGCGATGGTGTTTTTGCAAGGGGAATGCTTCGCGCCCACACGTAGCGATTTGGCGGGTGCGCGCATCAAAATTATTATGAAGTTCAAGAAAACCAAACCGGAAATGTTTGTGTGCACGACTTCGGCGGCGCGGCCGTTTGGGTGCATGGAACTGTGGGCGGGGAACGAGAGGGCGCATCGTTCGCTAGAGCTGGCCGGGTTGGAAGCGGACGTTATCGCTATACCCTCCGGCGCGGAGCGCGGCGGGGACCTGTCTGCTGTGTTTTCGTGCAGCGACAATATTGCGCGGGTGGTCCTGGCGGATTGCGTGGGGCATGGGTATGTGGCCAGCAAAGTGGCGCGGCACGTCCATCACTTGCTGCACAAGTTTCAGGATGTTCGGGACACCGCGGGGCTGCTGGCTTCGTTGAATGACGAATTCACGCTGGATTCGGAGAAGTCGAGCGAGGCATTGCGGCTGACAACCGTGGTAACCGGGACATTTGATGGCGGGACGGGCGAGTTTAATTTTGCGTATGCTGCCCATCCGCGGATGCTGCTTTGGAGGGCGAGAGAAGGAAAGTTTTTTGAGTTGGGAGAAGGGATGGAAAACTTGCCGCTTGGCATCGTTACAGGAGAGATGTACAGCGAGCAGAGCATCCAGCTTCGTCCGGGCGACATGATTCTGGCGTTTTCGGATGGAGCGACGGAAGTGCAGTCACCCAGCGGCGACCAGCTGACGCCACGCGGGTTCCTGCGTCTGGCGGAATCTACGCTGGCTAAATTTCAGGGGCCCGTACGGCTGCCTGATTTCTCCTCGGCGCTGCTGGACGGTGTACAATCTCACCGGGGAAGCCCCGAGTTGGACGACGACGTTACGTTGTTGACGTTGCGGCGTGTCGGCTGACAACACCGCGGCAACTTACCGAAAATTCCATTCGGACGGGCACGGCGTGCCCCTACGGAATTCCTGCGCGCGAATGTTTGTCAGAAACGCGGACTCGGACTATGGTGCGGGCTGCTGGGGCGGATGTGCCGCGAAGTATTCGTCGAGGCTGGTGCGGCACTCGGCAATGCCCTGCTGGACATTCTTGTCGAGAGCCGCGACAATCGCGTCAACGTCTTTCCCCGTAGTGGGTTCGTCATGCGAATAAAAGTGCGTCCAGACCGAGACTGCCGTCTTGACGTTGCGAAGCTCGAGCTCCATAGTGACGCGGGCTACTTCCGTACTTCCTGAGACTTCCTTGAAGTCATAAAGACGACCGTGCAAAAGAAAATCTCCATGGATATCGCTTCGCAAAACATAAACCCCGCGATAATGGCCGGACGCTCGTAACTGCCTGAGCATAATTTCCGCGATCATCTCCGTGGGCGGCTCCGCCCAGCGATGATATTCATAAGTTCCCATGCCTTCGCCGCCGGAGCTATAGACGATCTCGTCCTCACGATACAGCGCGGGGCCTGTTATGCGGCCAATCAGGAGCGTGACGGGAACGGGATTTGGATTCGCCGCTGGCGCCAGGTCTCCAGGAATCGTTAGCTGGTAATACTTGCTGGGCCTGGCAGCGCCGCAGCCGGCCGCTAAACCAAGCGTCAACGCGAGCAAACATAAAGAGACTTTCGCAGGCATCCGAAAAACACGGCGCTCACGTGCGGCACGCGCCGGGTTAATGGGCAGTTCAGTGGAGCTCGTCATGTGTTCGCTTTTTCCTCGCTTCATTGGCGTTCACCGGGTTTGTGTTCGGTGGGATTGGTCGCGCGAATGAGAGTATAAGGACGTTTCTTGATGGTGTTCGTGAATTCTTTCAGGTTCTGGGAAACGCGGCGGAAGTTGTCCAGGAGCTCGTCGATGTTTTCGGTGTTGACGTCGAGCGTTTGGTCGACGCGGCTGGTAATGTCGGTGAGCGTCGTCAAGGATTTGCGAAGCTCGACCACCGATTGGTGGACGTCGGCGCGGTTTTCGCCGAGAAACTCGTCGATGTGATCGAGGGTCTTGTTGGCCACCTCGGCGGTATTGCGCAGGTCTTGAAGAAGCGGTTCCAGCTTCTGGCTCACGGTATCCAAGTGCTGAATCGTGGATTTGATCTGCGGACGGTTTTCTTCAATCATGCCGCGCGCGTCTGCAAGAGTAGCCGAGAGGTTTGCACGGTTCTGGGCGTTCAAGAGGTCATTCACGCGTTCGACGGTCACCTTCAATTCCGAGGAGCGATCGTTGAGTGATTGGATGAGTTGCTTCGCTTGCGGGGCGATGTCATTCAGCTGCGCGGTGAGGGCGTTGAAATCCACATAAGCGTCCGAGGGCAACAGAGAGCCTGGAGGGGCGAGCGCAGTCTGAGCACCGCCTGGGAGAATTTCCAGGTGATTGTCGCCCAACGGGCTCATGCTCATGATTTTGGCGCGGCTGTCTGTCTTGACGGGCAGATCGGTTTGCACGCTGAAAATTACGTCGATTTGCGCGGGATTCTTCGGGTCGATGGCTAATTTTTCTACGCGGCCAACTTTGGGGCCACCGGCGTAGCGCACGGACGCGCCCTGCTCGATTCCGCCGGCGAACGGAAAATAAGCATGATAAGTCTTCGTCACGCGGCCGAAGGCCCCGGAGATGGCAAACACCATGCCTATCAGCACTGCCGCAGCGACGATAACGAAAAGTCCCACGAAAACAGATTCGCGCTTTCCTGCCATCACGTCCTCTTTCCTCTGCTAGCGCTCGTCACAAGCGGCGGTCTTGCGTGAGCATTTGCAGATAATCCATTTCGCGCGCCACTTCCGGCTCGGGCACGCGGTCTAGAAATTGGCGCACGCGCGGCTGCGTGCTGGCGCGCATTTCCGCGGTCGTGCCGATGGCCACGACGTGGCCTTTGTCGATGAGCACCATGCGGTCGGCGATCAAGTAGGCGCTGGCCAGTTCGTGCGTGACCACGATGATGGTCATGCGGAACGCTTGCTTCAGTTCCAGGATCAACTGGTCGATACCGGCAGCGATGATGGGATCCAATCCTGCCGACGGTTCATCAAAGAAGAGAATCTCTGGGTCCATGGCCAGAGCGCGAGCGACGGCCGCGCGCTTCTTCATGCCGCCGCTGAGTTGCGAAGGCATGTAGTATTCGAACCCTTCGAGTCCAACTTGTTCGAGCTTGAGGCGCAGCATAATTTCGATGGTTGAGTCTTCGAGTTTGGTGTGTTCGCGGAGCGGCAGGGCTACGTTTTCGCCGACGGTCATCGAGCCAAACAGCGCTCCGCCCTGGAACGACATGCCGATTTTTTTGCGAATCTCATCCATTTCCGAATCGGGGATCGCGGCGATGTTTTTGCCCTTGATCCAGATTTCTCCCGAGCTCGCTTTTTCCAGGCCGACCAGCGTCCGCAACAGCGTGCTCTTGCCAGAGCCGGAGCCACCTAGAATCACTAGCGTTTCGCCGCGCTTCACGTCAAACGTAATGCCGTGCAGAATCTCGACCTCGCCATAACTCACGCGCACATCGCGCAGAGAGAGCATCACCTGCGAATCGAGCGAATCCGTGTTTTCCGTATCCGTTGGCAAGGTCACACGTTCCTAACTGCCGCTTACGAAAAAGAACAGGCCTGTAAAAACCAGATCCACCAACACGACGAGAAAAATCGAGACCACAACAGCCCTGGTCGTTGAGCGGCCGACCTGCTCCGCGCCTGCTCCTGTTGCCAGTCCTTCTTGGCATCCCACGGCCGTGATGGTAATGCCAAACATCACGCTCTTCACGAGTCCGGTCATTATGTCGCGCAGAAAAAGCGAATCCAGCGAGACTTGGATATAACGGCGAAACGTAAAATCGGCTTGCGCCACGCCGAACAGCGAGCCGCCGAGAATGCCCATGGCGTTGGCCCATATCGTAAGACAGGGCAGCATCACAATCATGGCGAGAAATTTGGGGGTGACCAGAAAACGGATCGGACTGATGGCCATCGTTTCCAGCGCGTCGATTTCTTCTGTTACTTTCATCGTGCCGATTTCCGCGGCGAACGCCGAGCCCGACCGGCCGATCACCACGATGGCCGTGATGAGCGGCCCAAGTTCGCGCGACATCGAAACCGCCACGGCGGTGGCCACATAGTTCATCGCGCCAAAGCGTCGCAATTCGTAAGCGGCCTGAAGCGCGAGAATCAATCCAATAAAAAATGTAATCAAAGAAAGAATCGGCAACGCTCGGACACCCACGTCCATGGCCTGCGAAACGGCGCGCTGCAAGCGCAGCGGCTTGCCCTGGAACGGTCCGATAAACGTGTAATAGGCCGCGCGGCCCCCCAGCGTAGCCAGGGAGCCGACATAGGCAAGGCTGTTCGTCACGCCGTCGCCGATTTGTGACACGAATTGCATCGCTATTCTGTGGGAGTCCCTTTCCTGTAACGCAATTCAGTGAAACTCGGGAAAACCTGCCGCCCCCGAAATAAATTTGTCAGCCCGCGAGCGCCTGCTCTTCGTTGTCATAAACTTCAAAAATCTTCAGCAAGCGCGAGAGCTGCAGGACTTCGCGAGCGGAGGTGCTCAATCCAAAAAGGATGAAACGCGAGCCGACATCGCGTGACGCCTTCAGGCCTTCAACCAGGGAAGCCACTCCGGAGCTGTCGATGTACCGCACCTTGCTGAGGTTCATCACCACGCGAGGCGTGCGGTTGTCACGCACTTCATGCAGGAGGGCCTTGCGGACGGCTGGCGAATTCGCCAGGTCGATGTCTCCCGACAGATCGAAGATTGTGGTCTTATCGAGTTGCCGGCTAGAAATCTGCACAGTGTGTTCTCCTTCGAGTCTTACGAGTTCACGTTCTTCTTCGCCGCGCGAACGTATTTGACCAAGCGGAGACAGTTGGTCCCGTTCGTGCGTTTGTATTCGACGATGTCCATGCTCTGCTTAATAAAATGCAGCCCCAGCCCGCCCGGCTTTACTTCCTCGAGCGCTCGCATGCAAAGATCTGCCTGCTCGATGGACGGGCCTTGATCGCAAAGCAGTATCTCAAGCCCATCGGAAACCTCAGCATTGGCTTGCCTGCCAACGGAACTGAGTAGCATCTCAATCGGCTGATCCAGCCGGCCCTTGTACGAATGCCGGATGATATTCGTGAGCGCTTCGTCGACGGCCCGTGTAACGGCCCTGCACTCTGGCTCGGGGAATCCGAACGCTTCCGTTAAGCGTTCCATGGTGCCACGCACCGCGCAGAGCAGACTCGGATCGCTCTGAAACTCCAGCCTCAAGAGCAGACCACCGCCCGAATTCCCATCAGGCCCCTTGGTTTTAGACCGCCACGCTGGATAATCGATGATCATTTGAATCTCAATCTCGCCACCGGCTTTGCTTCGCCTGCGGAGCGAAGTCATCGCACGCCCTGATCAATCTCCGCGGACTCCAAGAAACTTTAGCCGCGTCTTGCGGAACACGAAAAGCAACGGTCCGCCAGCTATCGTGCTTGCAAAAGCTCGAACTGCTCAGCAGCGGCAAATGCTCGCGGAAGGCCGTTCCCAGCAGCCACGGAGAACAAATGCGGAACGACGGGTCCTCAGGTCTGGGCTGAGTTTTGCATAGCGTACTGTAAGCGTTTGGACCCGCTTCTTGCAATCCCGCAATAAAATTTGGATGCTCCAGGCTGGGGTTTTGATTCATGAAATGCAGCAGCAAGGGGGCCGGACCATGTTATTCGCAATTTGGCCGCGGCAGCCGCGCTCGCCTGCTGCTTTTCATCCCCGCTTTTCCCTCGCGAGAAAGTAGCGTAAACTAGGTCAATCGCACGGCGGTGGGAGTAGCTCAGCTGGTAGAGCGTCGGTCTGTGGCACCGAAAGTCGCGGGTTCAAATCCCGTCTCCCACCCCAACCTTCACTGAACAGTTTTTGCCAGTTCTCTTACTTCCCACAGAACATTATCTTAACTTCGTACTTGAACAAGGTGCGGTCCGCGGTAAGCAGAGTCATATTTTCCATGCGAGCTTGGGCGATGAGCATGCGGTCGAATGGGTCGCGATGATGAGGTGGGAGTTCGCCTGCGATGAAACAATGAAAATGGGTGATTTCCAAAGAACGAATGGCCAATGCTCCGAGGGCATTCGGGACAAACTGTGAAGGCGGTTTCGGAAGTGCTAGCGTGCTGAGCGCGTACTTGATGGCAATTTCCCATGAACTGGCGGCAGACAGATACAGCTCGGCGGCCGTCGAAGAGAGCAGGTCTCGCGCTCTCTGGTTCAGCTTGTGCTCGGCGCCGAGACTCCAGAGGAAGATGCTTGTGTCCAGCAAGTAGTTCATGCTTTCTTTTTCGGGCGCTTCATTTTACCTTCGAAAGCGGCCAGCAGAGCTTCTGGGAGGGGAGCGTCAAAGTCGTCTGGAATCGTCATCTGCCCCGCGAACGCTCCGAGCTTTCGCTTCGCACCTGCGGCTGCCGCCGGGACTAGCCGGGCTACAGGAACACCGCGATTCGCAATGGTGATCTCCTCGCCAGCAGCGACTCGCTTCAGCAGCCGCGAGAACTGCGTTTTGGCCTCGTGGGTATTCACGGCTTTCATATTTTCCATAGTAGACTAAGTTACTCGACTAAGTCAAGTTGAGCCGGCTGCGCGCTAAGAAGCGAAACTTGAGCGCGCCTAACACGAACAGTTCCAACTGTTCGAGGATGACGGCTCAACCTTCCCCGTTTTCCCGAACTCCAGTAGTCTAGAAGCCTTTCGTGCTGACATTCTTAACGGGGGAATCCAACTCTGACGATGACTTTGATTCAGTGCGGTGCTGCGCTCTTCGACATGGACGGTGTGCTTGTCGATTCCACTCCCGCCGTCGCTCGCGTGTGGACCGGCTGGGCCCTCGAACACGGCTTGGTTCCCGACGAAGTTGTGCGCCAAGCGCACGGCCGCCCTAGCTTGGCCACGATCATCGAATTGCTGCCCCAAGGTGATCACCACGCGGAAGATCGAGAAGTCGAGCGCCGCGAGATCGCGGACATCGCCGATGTTGTAGCGCTTCCCGGAGCGTTAACGCTCCTGCAATCGATTCCCCAACATCGCTGGGCGGTTGTCACCTCAGCGACTCGGGCGTTGGCGGAGGTGCGATTGCGCGCGGCAGGATTGCCGATCCCGAAACATCTGGTCACCGCGAGCGATCTCCAGCGTGGCAAGCCCTTTCCCGATCCCTACCTGAAGGGTGCGGAGATTCTCGGAATAGTTCCGGCAGAATGCGTTGTTGCCGAAGACGCAGCGTCTGGAGTTCGCTCCGGCAAAGCGACCGGCGCCCGTGTGCTTGCACTTCTCACTACCTCGACACAGGACGAACTTTTATCCGCCGGAGCGGATTGGATCGCCGACGATCTGAGCGCGCTGACTCTCGCTTCGGAGGTAAAGACCACGGGGCTCGCGTTTCTTCTCCGTGAGAAGAAGTGAGACAAGCGCGCAGCAAAAAGAGCTACAATCCTCCGTTTCGGCGGGTGGCCAAATTCAATTTGGATGGGAGAAGTCGCGATGAGCATCTTGAAGCACTGTAAGTTTCCTTTGGCTCTGGTTTTGTGTTTGATGGCAATGCCCTTCGGCATTAAAGCCCAAGACAAGGACGCAAAACCTGCTGACAAACCCACCGACGCAGCAACAACCCCGACGCCAAAGGAAGAATCTTCCGTCACGGACCACTCAATCAAAATCGGCACCCAGACGATTCCCTACAAAGCAACCGCGGCAACAATTCTCTTGAAGAACGAAAAGGACGAACCCATCGCTCTGCTCTACTCGACTGCTTACACGCGGAGCGACGTCAAAGATCCAAGCCAGCGCCCCATCTCGTTCGTCTACAACGGCGGCCCAGGCTCCGCTTCCGTGTGGCTGCACATGGGTTCCTTCTCCCCGAAGCGCGTCGTAACCGTGAACGCCGACGCCACGCCGCCCGCTCCTTACAAGCTGACCGACAACCCAAACTGCCTTCTCGACAAAACGGATTTGGTGTTCGTCGATCCCGTCGGCACGGGCTTCAGCCACGCCGTCGGCAAATCGCAAGACAAGGATTTTTGGGGCGTCGACCAGGATGTGAAATCGCTCGCGCAATTCGTCAACACTTATGTGAGCCGCAACAACCGTTGGAATTCGCCGAAGTTCTTGATTGGCGAAAGTTACGGCACGTTTCGTTCCGCCGCCCTCTCGAACTATCTGCAATCGCACGATGGCATGGATTTCAACGGCATCGTCCTTATTTCCTCCGTGCTCGATCTCGGAACGATTTCGTTCAATCCCGGCGAGGACATGCCCTTCGTATTCTATTTGCCGAGCTATGCGGCGACGGCGTGGTATCACAAGGTGCTCAAAGACCGCCCCGATAATCTCAGCGGATTTCTCGAAGAAGCCCGACATTTTGCGCAAACGGGATACCTGGACGCGCTTGTGAAAGGTGCGAAGCTCGGCGCTTCAGAAAAAGCCGAAGTCGCGAAACAGCTCTCGCGTTACACCGGCCTGAGCGAAGACTATCTGATCAAAGCCGATCTGCGCGTGAACCTCCCGCAATTCATGAAAGAACTGCAGCGCAGCCGCGGCTTAACAACCGGTCGTCTCGATGCCCGCTTCTCAGGCTACAGCTACGATTTGCTTGGAGAGTTCGCCGAGTACGATCCACAAGACACTTCGATCACCGGCCCCTTCACTGCGGCTTTCAATACTTACGTTCGCGAGGAGCTTAAGTTCGGACAGGACAAGGTCTACCACACTGGCTCCGATGAAGCGGGCAGTAGCTGGGACTGGAAGCATCGCAGCGGTGAAAACTTTGGCTTTCCCGGCTCGCCGAACGTCGAAGGCGATTTGATCCAGGCGATGCTTACGAATCCGCATCTGCAAATTGAAGTCGAAAATGGATTGTATGACCTGGCCACGCCCTTCTACGCCACGGAATTTACGATGGAGCATCTGGGCCTGCCCGAAAAACTGCAGAAAAATATTCACCTGCAGTATTACGACGCGGGGCACATGATGTATCTGCGGGACGAGGATCTCGCCAAGCTCAAAGCCAACATCGCTACCTTCATTGATGGCGCTTCGAAATAGCGCACTCACAATTTGTTTTTCCTCATTCCTGCACGTCGAAAATGTCGCGGGCAGACCATTCGCCGCCGAGCGAGCCGCGTCAGTCCCAAACGGAACGCCGCGGCTCGCTGATGCCTGTGGTCTGGGCGGTAAGCCGTCTCCATCCTCCCTGTCACTTTTGAGCACGTCCGCTGAGAGTTATATCCCGCGCGTCCTTCCCAACGTTTACAATCGTCTCTGTCATTACTCGTTCGACCCAACCTCTCCTCAGGTGACCAGGTTAAGAACCAATGGGAAACCCAACTCAAGTAGTGGCGGCGCAAGCCGCACCAGCACCGGCGCCACCGCAGCAACGCAAATTTGACACCGCCCAGCTCATCACCGCGATGCTCAAATCTCATGGGCATGTCAGCGACCTGATTTTTTCGCCTGGCCGCGCTCCGCAGATTGAAGTCAGCGGCCAGCTGGTCGAGCTGAAGTTCAAAGGGCTCGAATGCCTCAGCGCGCAAGATACGGACGACATCGCGCGAGACTTGATGGGCAAAAACGAACATCCCATCCGGAAGCTCGAGCAAGAAGGTTCGGCGGATCTTTCCTACGGAGTTGCCGGCGTGGGCAGATTCCGCGTCAATATTTTCCGTCAGCGCGGAAGCTGCGCCGTGGTTATGCGCGTGATACCGGACCGCATTCCAAGCTTTGAAGAACTGAATCTGCCTGCCAAGATGCGGGAAGTCGTGCAGCTGCGAAACGGGATCGTCCTCGTAACCGGGCCGACGGGTTCGGGAAAGTCATCTACGCTGGCGGCCGTCATCGACATGATGAACACGGAAAAGGCGTTTCACATCTTGACCATCGAAGATCCCATCGAGTTTCTTCACAAACACAAGAAAGCTACAATTCACCAGCGTGAGCTTCACAGCGATACTCCCACTTTCTCCCTCGCTCTTCGCGCGGCCCTCCGCCAGGCTCCGAAAGTAATTCTCGTCGGAGAGATGCGCGACCGCGAGACGATTGAAATCGCCCTGGAAGCCTCCGAGACTGGGCATCTCGTCCTTTCCACGCTGCACACCATTGACGCCGCGAAAACTGTTGAGCGCATCGTCGGCGCGTTTCCCATGAGCGATCAGCAAGGCATACGCAACCGGCTTTCCAAGGCCTTCCGCTCCATCATTTCTCAGCGCCTCTTGCCCCGCAAAGATGGCACGGGCCGGGTCGCCGCGATCGAGATTCTCACCTCTACTATGCGCACTCGCGAATATGTCGAGAAAGGCGAAACCGAGGGGAAGTCCTTGCTCGACGCCATGCGCGATGGCGACACCGAAGGCATGCAGCACTTCGATGGAGAAATCGAGAAGATGATCCGGTCTGGCACCGTGAGCATGGAAACTGGCCTTGCTTTTTCTTCTAACTCTGGCAACCTGCGATTGGAACTTGCGGATTTCAAGGAAGGAGAAGCAAGCGTCAAGAAATCCGAAACGCCTGCCGAAAACACCGAGATAGAAATCGAACGCTGATCCCGCACCTTGGAGTGCGGCAGCCCTGCTGCCGCTTTTCCCAGCGCCCGCACGGCTCTATATTTGGCTTAATAAATCCCTGTACCTCAATTGTGGTGTGCTTCCTCACGCGCGCATTCCACAAGCAATCCACGTTAGAATCCCTCTCGAGAAATGAATCCCCTCGGAAGCCAATCGGATACCCACTTCTGGCCCTCGGCCGAAATTGGGCTGCTGCTCACGCTTGTTCTCGGGCTGCTAGCGCTCTGGAAACCAACCCTGGGCGAAAGCGTCTTTCGTCGAATCGAAAAATCCCTCTCGCGTTTCGCACAGCGTAAGAAACTCGCTGTCTGCTCGATGTTTGTTGCTGTCGCGGCCATCCGTCTCGCGGTGTTGCCTTTGCTGCCCGTGCCCATCCCAGGCATTCACGACGAATTTAGTTATCTACTGATGGCGGACACGTTTGCGCACGGCCGTCTCGCCAATCCAACTCACCCCATGTGGATGAGTTTCGAAACGTTTCACGTGAATTGGTTTCCCGCCTATGCCTCGATGTACCCGCCTGCGCAGGGCTTCGTGATGGCCATCGGGCAGTTGCTCGGCGATCCGTGGATAGGCGTGTTGCTCAGTGCCGCTGCCATGTGTGCCGCAATTCTGTGGATGCTTCAAGCGTGGATGCCAGCGCGATGGGCCTTATTGGGCGGGGTGTTTGCGGCGCTTAATTTGGGTCTAGCCAGTTATTGGATGAACAGCTATTGGGGCGGAGCCGTCGCAGCCGCCGGCGGAGCGCTTGTGCTGGGAGCGCTGGCGCGCATCGCGCGGCGCGCAAGCGTGGGCAGCGCGCTGCTTCTTGGGTTGGGCATCGCCGTTCTCGCAAATAGCCGCCCGTATGAAGGGTTTCTCTTTTGCGTTCCAGCCGGAGTGTGGCTCCTCGCGTGGCTGGCGGGAAAAATAAAATCGCGCGACTCACTCGGCGCTCGCATTCGAACGGTCTTGCTGCCGCTATCCGCCGTCCTTGTTTTGACTCTTGCATTCATCGGGTATTACAACTGGCGGCTAACAGGCAACGCCCTGCTCTTCCCGCACGTTCTGAATACGCGCACTTATCACTCGACACCGCTCTTTCTGTGGGAGCACCTCAAACCCGAACTTACGTACCACAATCAGCAATTCGAGGATTTCTACAACGGCTGGGAGCGCGAAGACTACCAAACCACGTGGAAGGACGCGCGGGACGTAACGGCGGAAAAACTCGCGAGAATGGGCGTTGAATTCTTTTGGCCAGGCGTGCTGTTCCTTTTCCCTGCGCTTCCGTTTGCTTTTCGGGACCGCAAGATGCGCTTGCTGGTCGTTACGTTTTTCTTGTGCCTTGCAGGTGTCTTCGCGGTGATTTGGTCTGCGCCACACTATGCAGCGCCGCTGACTTGCGTCATCTATGCCCTGCTAGCTCAGGCCGTGCGCCATCTGCACACAGTGAAGTGGAAGGCGCGCCCGGTGGGCGTGGCGCTGTCCCGTGCACTCGTCGTGCTGCTCGTGGCAAGCACATGCGTTAATGTTGCGCGCCGTGCTTGCGATCCGCTCTGGTGGACCTGCACAGGCGACCCGAGCCGAGTCGCCGTAATGAAACAGCTTCTTAACACTCCCGGAAAACACCTCATCATGGTGCGCTACTCCGACGATCACAACATCCACAACGAATGGGTCTACAACGGCGCCGACATCGACGGTTCAAAAATCATCTGGGCCCGCGAGCTCGATGAAAACCAAAACGCCAAGCTCTTCGCCTACTTCAAGGACCGCCAAATCTGGCTCGTCGAACCCGACGTTGACAACATAGAAATCAAACCCTACGCTCCGCCGCCGGACCAGTGATTGTGGGCTGGTCGTTGACGGCCCGGCGCAATCTTAGCGAAAAGCCACCATCAGATTGTTTACGCCGAATTCGAACCGGCGGTGAATGAATTTCTGAAAACCGATGCGCTGGAGCATTTGTTGCAGCGTCTCAACCGGGATGCGTTTTTGGTGTTCGTCGCTTTCCATCTCGTCGCTGACGAGGCGGAGGCCGTGCAACACGCGCAGGATCGGATCAACCATCGCCGATGGCCACGTCAGAATCAGCGAACCGCCAGGTGCAATGACGCGGTGCGCCTCGCGCAGAACCTTCTCCGGTTCGGTGAGATGTTCGAGAACAGCAAGCATCACCACGTGATCGAAGTGGCCATCCGGAAACGGCAGCGGCGAACGCAAATCCCCGCGCAAGCGCTGCCAGCGGCCTTGCACGGCGTCCGCAACTTGATCGTCGAGGCCCACGCCCATCGCGATGCGGTCGGAAGCATAATCCAGAAATGCAGCCTCCAAACCGCAACCGAGATCGCAGACACGCGATCCGGGACGAATGTAAGGATGGGCAGCGCGAAAACGCATCCTGGCGATGAAATGGTCGATTCCGGTGTAGGGCATTTATTTTAGATCGTAGTCGCCGATGTACGTGCCTCGGCTTATGCCGAGCATGCTCAGAAAAAAGGAAGCGAAAATAATCTGAACACCGATGAACAGCCACATCGACCAGAAAAGCACCTGTCGAACCTGCGCCAGCGGACCAAAACCGCTGGCGGCCCACTGCCAGGTAACCCACGCGCATCCACCAAAACCTGCAAGAAAGAGCGCGCCGCCAAGAAGCAGCCCGGATTCGAGCGTGACGCGTTTTAGCGCGCGCTTCAGAGACACAGTATTTCGATCGAACCGCTCCGCATAACTGAACACTTTCGCGAAAGTTCCAATCGAAAGGATTTGCACGCCGAGGAGCGTGAAGATCACTCCGAAAATCATCGTGTGAATGTCCAAAACAACGTGCGGCGAAATGCGGCGCGGCCCAGGCAGCAGCCAGCACACGATAAAAAGCCCGAGCGCCACAAGCCACGCGCCGGGCAAAAGAAAAAGCCAGTTCGGGGCGTACATCAGCATGAAACGCAAGTGGCGCCAGCCATCCCGAAAGCTGCGAAGGTGCGGCGGGCGGCCGCGCTTGTCCGGCCATAGCGTGATGGGAATCTCCGTGATGCGCGCGCCAAGCTGAGCGGCTTTGATCACGAACTCGGACGCGAATTCCATGCCCGTGCTGCGCAAATCCAGACGGTCGTAAACGGCGCGAGTGAAGCCTCGCATGCCGCAGTGGCTGTCACCGATGCCAGCATGAAAGAAAAGATTCAGAACAGACGTGAGCACCGGATTGCCGACATACTTGTGGTGCCAGGGCATCGCGCCTGGCTTGATTTCTCCGCGAAAGCGGTTGCCCATAACTACGTCGTAGCCCTGCCGCCACATTTCGACGAAGCGCGGCACTTCGCCAAAGTCGTAGCTGTCATCCGCGTCGCCCATGATGATGAAAGCGCCGCGCGACGCGGAAATTCCCGCGCGCAACGCCGCGCCGTAGCCGCGTTGCTCGACACGAACGACACGCGTGCCGAGTTTTTCAGCGATTTCGATCGAGCCATCCGTCGAACCGTTGTCCGCGATGACGACTTCCCCGCGCAGGCCCGCTGCCTGAAAAGACTTCAGCGCCTTTTCCACGCAAAAGGAAATGGAATTCGCTTCGTTCAGACAAGGGATGACGACGGAAACATCCGCAGGCGGCGCGTCGCCGCTCACGCCGAGCTTCGTGGTCATCTCGGTCTTGATTATCGGAGCGCGGTCTAAAGCCAAGTTCCCTGTCTTTCCCAATCCATCTCGAGTTCGATCGGAACGATCGCTTCTCACGCCGGCATTGTTGCGCCGTGACTTCCAGCTTGCATTTTGGTTTCCCGCCATTATGATGGCGGAGTTTCCGATACTCCCCTGAGACTCCACATTGTCTAACACATTGGACGGCGCTTCCACCAGCACCGCGGCACCCGCGGCCGTTCCCAACCGCGGCCGGCTGCTGCAAGTCCTCGGTGTGTGGTTCGGCATCGCCGTTGCGATTGGAAACGCTATCGGTGCGGGCATCGTGCGCACGCCTGGCGACATCGCCAAAATGCTGCCGAATGCGTGGCTCTTCATCGGTGTGTGGGTTGTCGGTGGATTGTACGCGTTCTTCGGCGCTTCCTCGCTCGCCGAACTTGGCGCCTCCATTCCCCGCAGCGGCGGCCAATACAATTATTCGCGCCGTGCCATCGGAGAGTATGCGGGCTTCATCGTCGGATGGAGCGACTGGCTCTCGACGAGCGGCACTGCGGCGGCGCTTTCCATTGTGATTGCCGAGTACAGCCGCGATTTTTTTCCCGTGCTCGCGGGGCATGAGCCAATGATTGCGGTCGGCATTATCTGCCTGTTTTTTTTCTTGCAATGGCGAGGAATCCGCTGGGGCAGCGGAACGCAGCTGATTACGTCTGCTATCAAGTCTGCCTCTTTTTTGCTGCTCGTAGCGGCTTGCTTCGCTATGGGAGGCCATGCCCGCGCCGATGCTGCTACTTCTTCCGCCGCATCCCCGCTGCCGCCGATTCCTGCCGGCTGGCCATTTATCATCGCCATCATCCTGAGTTTGCAGGCCGTCGTTTACACGATCGACGGCTGGGATGGGGTTGTTTACGTCGGCGGCGAAGTGCGCAATCCGGGACGCGATATTCCGCGCGCGATCTTTGGCAGCGTTTTCTCCGTGATGGGAATTTATCTGTTGCTCAATCTAGCGGTGCTTTATGTGTTACCCCTGAACGAAATCGCCGGAAACGACTTTGCGCTGGGTGCGGCGGCCGGGCGCATCTTTGGAAAGTACGGCGACCCGGTGATCCGTTCCATCATGATCGTCTCCATTTTGAGTTCGCTGAATGCCAATCAGATTTTTTGCACGCGCACGCTGTACGCGATGAGCTGCGACGGATTGTTTTTTAGCCGCGCCTCTCGCGTGAATAAAGGCGGCACTCCAGTCCTCGCGCTTTTTCTCAGCACCGTGGCCGGCGTACTCTTCCTGCTGACGGGAACATTTGAGCGCGTCATCGACATGCTCGCGTTTTTCTTCGTTGCGAATTATACCCTGTCTTACGCGTCACTCTTTCTACTGCGCAAGCGCGAGCTGCAGATGGCGCGGCCGTATCGCGCTTGGGGTTATCCCTGGACGACGGGAATCGCGCTGACCGCTTCCGTCGTATTTTTGGTCGCTTCGATTGCCACGGACTTGCAAGGCTCTCTGGCGTCCGGTAAGTTTTGGCCGCCAAGCCCAGCGGTCCTGGCGCTTGCAGTGCTGGTACTCAGTTATCCCGTGTTTCGCGCGCTAAAATGGGCGAGGAAAGATAAAGCTTTGACCGACTCGTCGTCATAGCCGGCGCCGCCACTCTACTTATATTTCTTCTTCGCAGCGCCTCCTAGTTGCTCACTTTTTCCGCGATGCTTTTTCCCTGCAGGAAGAGGAGCAAATAGTCTCTCCCGCCTGCTTTGGAATCGGTGCCGGACATGTTGAAGCCGCCGAAGGGATGCGCGCCCACCATGGCACCGGTACATTTGCGATTTAGATAAAGATTGCCGACGTGGAAGGATTCCTGCGCTTTTTCGAGCTTCGCGGGATTTTTTGAGTAGACGCCGCCGGTGAGACCGAACTCGGTGTTGTTGGCGATTTCGAGAGCCTCATCGAAGCTCTTTGCTTTGATGACCGCGAGCACGGGGCCGAAGATTTCTTCCTGCGAGATGCGCGCGTGGGGATCGACGTCGGCGATGATCGTCGGTTGGATGAAATAGCCATCGCCCGGCGCGCGTCCGCCACCGTGGAGCAACTTCCCTTCCTTCTTGCCAACTTCGATGTAATTCAAAATCGTGTTCATGGCGGACTTGCTTACGACCGGACCCATGTAATTGTTGGGATCTTCGCTCGGGCCGACGGCAATTTTCCTGGTGCGGTCGACAAGTTTTTCGACGAAAGAGTCGTAGATTTTCTCGGAAACAATGGCGCGCGAACACGCGGAACATTTCTGGCCCTGATAGCCGAAAGCGGCTTGTGCGACGCCATCGACCGCGGCGTCCACATCACCTTCTTCATCGACGATGATGGAATCCTTGCCGCCCATTTCGAGGACAGTGCGCTTGATCCAGATTTGGCCAGGGACGGTTTTTCCAGCAAGTTCGCTGATGCGCAGGCCGACTTCCTTGGAACCGGTGAAGGCGATGTAGCGAGTCTTGGGGTGCTTCACGAGGACGTCGCCGACTTCGGCTCCAGGACCTGTGAGAAAGTTGAGCGCGTCTTTTGGAATTCCCGCTTCATACGCGATCTCGACAAATTTTGCGGCAACCGTTGGCGTATCGCCCGCAGGTTTGAGGACGACAGTGTTTCCCGTGACGAGCGAGGCCATGGTCATGCCAGCAGCGATGGCGGCGGGAAAATTCCAGGGCGGAATCACTACGCCGACGCCGAGCGGGATGTAGACCAGATAATTCTTCTCGCCCTTCATTGGCACAACCTGTTGCGGGCCTGCAAGCCGCAGCATTTCGCGGCCATAAAACTCAAGAAAATCGATCGTCTCGGCAGTGTCCGCGTCGGCCTCTGGCCAGGTTTTGCCGGCTTCGTAGCAAATCAAGGCGTTCATTTCAAATTTTCGTTCGCGAAGAATCTTCGCGGCGCGGAAGAGGCATTCGACGCGCTGCTCGGCGGGCACGCGTTTCCACGATTCAAACGCTTTGTTGGCGGCTTCCACGGCCTGCGCGGCCATTTCGGGAGTGGCCGTTTGAAAAATGCCAATGACCTGCGAAGGGTGAGATGGATTGGTCGAGGTGCGCTTCTCCGCGGTAATCACTTTTTGGCCGCCGATGTACATCGGGTATTCGCGGCCAAACTCGGAGGCGACTTTTTTCAGCGCCTCTTCCATGGCTTTTCTGTTTTCGGGCTTCGAGAAATCGATAAACGGTTCGTTGGTGAACTCAGAAACGCGGATTTTGGCTTCAGCGGTGGCCATGGCGGTTTTCCTCCTCGACGGACAAACTAGGATTGTACTGCGAGGGTTGCGGGAGCGACAAGGCGTGTTGGGTCGTGCCCTTTGAGTTGTGATTCATGACTGGAGGCTTGGCATCTTCGTTGGAGCTGGAATTGGAAGCGTGGTTGGGATTGGAGCCGGCGGAGGAGTTGCGAGCGGCCTCGGCTTGGATGACGCAGTTGGGGCGCCAAGGCCCGGACCACTCGAGTTTCACGGGAGCGTCGGAGGCTTTCCTGTCGATGACCAGCACGCCGCGAAGGATGAGACTGAGGGCGTAGGTGATGACGGCGGCGCGGCGGGAGGAGATGCGGCCCTGGGCGAGGAGGACGACGAGGTGGCAGAGAGTCGAGTTGATTTCCTCGGCAGATTGAAAGGTCGGGACGGATTCCCCGAAAAGCTCAACGGAGAGGTCGGCAACGTCGGCGACGGCGTAAGTAGTTTTGCCTACACGGTCGGCGTATCTGAAGCAGAGGCCGGTGGCGGGATCCTGAACGGGGAGGCGGCAGCGACCGTTGGCACGGTTGCGGCGGCGACAGCGGGCGGCGCCACGAGGGGTACGTTTGGGAGTTCTGGAGTTTGCGGTAAACCCCAGTCCATAAGTGCCGCCCAGGGTTGCGTAGGCTTCGCGGGGGTAGGGAGTCCGATCTTTTCATGTTTCAGATTGAGGGCCTGTTCTCGAAGGCCGAGATAAATACTCTTTGGTTCAGGGGCCACGACTTCTTTTTTAGTATTTTGCGCGAGAGCACGACGGTCAGTTAGCCATCCTGCGGCGACTTTTAGAGATAAGGCGGTCAATACAACAAGCAAGAGCCATTTGAGTTCGGACTGCATGGACGGTAATCATACCCCAAGAGTCCGGAGAGAAGTTCGGGGACGAGAGTTCGTGCGTAGCTGGGAAAGGTAGCGGGGACTGCGTGAATCGGCAAGAGTTGAGAATGGTAGGGAGAAAGATTTTACACGCAGGGCACGGAGGATGCAGAGGACACGGAGAAACGATGAAGGGTAGCTAGGAAAAGCGGCAGCAGAGCTGCCGCACTCCAAATTAGCGCAAGTCGCGGATAATTTCGCGGGCGGCGTTGGCACCGGATACGCCGGTTAGGCCGTTGCCCGGATGCGTGCCAGAGCCGCAGAGGTAGAGGCCGCGAATGGGCGTTTTATAGCGAGCCCAATCGAGAACGGGGCGCATGGTGAAGAGTTGGTCGAGGGCGAGTTCGCCGTGGAAAATGTGGCCGCCGGTGAAGCCGTAAATGGTTTCGAGGTCGCGCGGAGTGATGACCTGCATGTATTCGATGAGGCTGGGCAGATTGGGGGCGTACTGCGCGAGAGTCTTGACAACGGCGTCGCCAAGGTCGCGGCGGCGAGCGTCCCAGTTTGATTCGGACTTAACAATGGTCTTGCCGTCCGCGGAAGCGCCTGCAAGTTTGAAGGGGGCAAATTGCACATAGGCAGAGAGGACGTGCTTGCCTTCCGGCGCGAGCGACGGATCGAGAATTGTGGGAATGGTGACATCGAGATAGGGCGCTGGGGAAAATTCGCCGTACTTGGAAGCGTCGAAGGCGCGTTCGAGATAGTCGATTTCCGGGCCGATGTGAATGCGGCCGGAGAGTGAATTGAGAAATCCTTCGGCGGGGTCGAGAGCGGAGAAAACGGGAAGGCCGCCGAGAGCGAGATGAACTTTGGCGACGGTGCCTGCGGCGCGAACGTTGCGAATGCGCAGAGCAAAAGTGGGATCGAGCTGCGTGGGATCGAGAAGTTTGAAAAACGTGCGCTTGGGATCGACACCGGAGACAACGGCCTGGACGGCGATTTCTTCGCCGTCGGCAAGGACCAGGCCGATGACAGCGCCGTCTTTAACGCGAATGTGTTGAACCTCCGCATTGGTGCGGACTTCCACGCCGGCTTTGCGAGCGGCATCGGAAAGCGCAAGAGTTAGCGACCCAAGCCCACCACGGGGGAAAGCGGCAGAACCAACGGGATGAGAATCCGCGGCAGCGCGAAGGAGAAGTACTGCCGTTGAGCCGGCGGACCAGGGACCGAGCGCGGTGCCAAAGATGCCGCGCGCGGCAACCACAGTGCGGAGCAGATCCGTTTCGAAAAATTCGCTGACGAAATCGGCGACGGCCATGGGGCCCCAGCGGAGTAGATCGAAGATGCCGCTCTTGCCGAGGCTGCGGACGCTGCGACCGGCCTTGAAAAGATTCCAGAAATCCTCGGGCGAGGGAGTGTCAATGGCCGGCGGCGTGATGGAAACGAGCTCACCAAGAACGCTGAAAAGATGATCGAGCGTTTCGGCGAATTGCGTGTACTTCGCGGCGTCTTTTTCGGAATGGCGGGCGATTTCGGCGGCAGTTTTGGCGTGGTCATTATAGAAGAGAAGCGACCTGCCATCGGGCGTGGGGGCGAAGACGCGCGGATCGGGCCGGAAAATCTCGCAATCGAGTTTGTGAAATTCGAGATCGCGGGCGATGTCGGCGCGAAGCGGGCCGACGGCGTGTGAGAGTGTGGAAGCGCGGAAGCCGGAATGAAATTCTTCGGTGATGGCGCCGCCGCCGACGATTTCACGGCGTTCGAGAACGAGCGGCTTGAATCCGCCTTTTGCCAGATAGAACGCGGTGATGAGAGCATTGTGGCCGCCGCCGATAAGAGCTACTCGCTGTCCGATGGGCATGATTAGTTCTTGCTCCCACTCGAACGGGCGGCTTTTGAATTTCCCCAATCCTTGAGGATGACCTGGCTGGCGATGCGGCCGGGAGCGCCCATAATGCCGCCGCCGGGATGCGTGGCGGATCCGCACATATAGAGGTTGTCGATGGGGGTGCGGTAGTACGCCCAGCCGGGGACGGGCCGGAGAAAAAAGAGCTGCTCGAGAGAAAGCTCACCTTGAAAAATGTTGCCTTGCGTGAGGCCGAACTCGCGTTCGAGATCGAGAGGCGTGAGAATTTGCCGGCCGGTGATCATTTTTTTGATGTTGGGAGCGTGCTCGGCGATGGTGTTGACGACGGCGTCGCCGAAGGCTTCGCGCTGTTCGTCCCACGTGCCCTTCGCAAGCTTGTACGGCGCGTACTGAACGAAGCACGACATGACGTGCTTGCCGGGAGGCGCAACGCTTGGATCCGTCAGGCTGGGAATGACGATATCAATGTACGGCTTGCGCGAAAAATTGCCGTACTTCGCGTCGTCGTAGGCGCGCTCCATGTACTCGATGCTGGGAGAAATGGAAATCGCGCCGCGCAGATGCGCGCCCGCGCCGGGGAGACACTTGAAATCGGGTAGCGCGTCGAGAGCAAGATTCACTTTGCCGGAAGAGCCGCGGAACTTGTAGCGACGGACGCTTTCGAGAAAATCGCGCGGGAGTTCGCTGGGGTCGAGAAATTTCTCGAAGGTGAGATGCGGATCGACGCTGGAAGAGACGACTTTGGCGGAGATTTCTTCGCCGCTTTGCAGAGCAACGCCGCAGGTGCGGCCGGCCTTGACGATGATTTTCGCGACGCCCGCTTGCGTGCGAATTTCCACGCCGGCTTCGCGGGCGGCGTCGGCAATGGCGTTAGAGATAGCTCCAGTCCCGCCGCGGCTGAACCCCCAGGAACGAAATGCGCCATCGATCTCACCCATGTAGTGATGGAGTAGAACGTAGGCCGTGCCCGGCGAGCGGATGCCCAAAAACGTACCGATGATGCCGGAGGCGGACATGGTGGCTTTAAGAACGTCCGTCTCAAACCACTGGTCGAGAAAATCGGCGGCGCTCATGGTCATGAGCTGGACGAGGGTGTACCGCTCGTCGGAAGAAAGACTGCGGAAACGCTGCATCAGGAAGTGAAGTTGCTTGAGATCGCCGGGCTTGAGAGTGGTGGGGTCCGGCGGAATCATCGAGAGCAGGGGCTTCACGAAGCGGCACATCGGCGTCATCATTTTTGAAAATTCGTCGTAGGCTTCGGCATCGACGCGGGAGTGGCGGCGAATTTCGCGCTGGGTGCGGGCGTGATCGTTCATGCGCCAAAGATGGTTGCCATTGGCCATGGGTGTGAAGGTGCCGTCCAGCGGGAGAATTTCCAGCCCGTGCCGCGGAAGATCGAGCTCGCGAATAATCTCCGGACGAAGAAGCGAAACGACGTAAGAACACTCCGAGAATAGGAACCCCGGAAAGATTTCTTCGGTGACGGCAGCGCCACCCAAAACATGACGGCGTTCGAGGACGAGCACCTTCTTCCCTGCTTTGGCAAGGTAAGCAGCGTTGACGAGGCCGTTGTGGCCGCCGCCGATGACAATAACGTCGTAGTGCTGCGCCATGCAGAATGACCCCGTTAAAGATGCGAACTGAAAAGAAGAATCGATGCGACTGGAAGCCGGGACATTTTACTGGCAGGCGAGATGGCGCACAAGGGCGGCACGGAAACATCCGTGAGAACACGAAACCTGCAAATGACTACTTTACCAGCGGATAGGGCGGCGGAATCTCGGCGTAGCCGGGAGCGGCGCTCTTGAGGTTAGGCGAAACCGAGGCGCTGGCATCGCCGATCGCCCAACGAATCCCACCCGCCAGCAGATTCAGGTGAAACGGATTCTGCCAATTTTCGGGGCGATCCCCGATGGCATTGTAGAAAACTCTTCCTCGACCTTGGAGGCGAGCCCAGACAACCGGATAAGGCGCACGCTTGTAGGCGTTGCCGTTCATCGTGGAAGTATCCAGCGTACAAATCACATGCAGGTCGGGAGCAAAATCCTTCATCGAATACCATTCTTCCATCAAGCTCACGGGAGACAGCACCCCATCGAGCCCCGGAAACTTAGGATCGTTGATGATTACGTTGGCGGTTTGCAGCCGAGGGTCCTTGGCTTGTCCGTGGATGATGAATTCGCCGCCGAGCATCCGCAGATACGGATCAGACTGTTCGCCATGCGCGATGTAGCGATTCGAAAGATCCTTCGAGTCGGGTTCCGTGTGGAATGTGTCGGTGGCGGCATGAATTCCAACAAACCCGAGGCCGTTTTGAACGGCATCAAGTAATGCCTGCTTGCCCTGCGGGGACATGGGCGGGTTTTTGTCGGTGCCTTCCTGCGTAAGGTCGCCCGTCGTGAAAAACACGACTGCGGCGTACTCATGAAATTCCTTGGAGTCGAAGATCCGTCCGTCTTTCGAAGCGGTGAGATCGAATTTATTTTGAGCGGCGAAACCACGGATAGCCGTTTCGGCAATGCTCGGATTGCCGTTCGTGACTTTGATTGCGGCGTGCTCAAAACCAGACGATTTCGTGAATAGCAGGACAGATTTATTTTTCGCGGCGCTGGCCGGATGAGAAAGCAGAAGCCCTGCGCCCGCTGCCGCCGTGGTGCGAAGAAAATCGCGTCGCGTGGAGAGTGAGTTCATTTTTGTTTGTCCGTAGAGGTCAGAGTTTCGAACCTTCCATGTCAATCGACCTGCATGGAAGACGGCGTAGTCTACTGCGAGCGGCAGAAGCGGGCAAGTACCCAAACATAGTTCAGACCCGTTGAGTGGAGGGACACGGCACGCGGCCAGATTCGTGCCAAGCTCCGCCTTATTCTCGCAACGAGCGAAAGGAACCCACCATTCTTCGCGTCTTGTGGGATACTCTGCGCGTCGAAAGAGCGCGACCGCGCAGCTAACTTTCAATGAGGACCGATCGAGAACATCGCGATGCCGCCTACGCTTGACCAGACATTTTCTGAATCAGATCGCGTCCCCCGTCGCAGGTGGGCCATCGCCTGTCTCCTCGGCTTTGGAGTTCTCGTTAATTATTTTGATCGGGTGAATCTTTCTGTCTCGAAAGATGCGTTGAACGCTGCCTTTGGAATTTCCGCCGTATCGTTTGGCTATTTGTCCAGCGCTTACAACTGGACCTACGCGGCGCTCCAGCTCCCCTCTGGCCTGTTACTCGACAAGTTCGGCGTTCGCCGCGTCGGCCGCGTCAGCACGATTCTCTGGTCCGTAGCTTCCTTTGCTGCAGCGGTTTCCACTGGCATCGGTGGTTTCTTTGCGGCGCGGCTACTTCTAGGAGTCGGTGAAGCTCCCACTTTCCCCGCAAATTCCAAAGCCGTAGGCTACTGGTTTCCGAAACAAGAACGCAGCCTCGCAACGGCCATCTTCGACTCGATGGCAAAACTTTCTTCTGCCATTGGAGTGCCTCTTCTCGGCATCCTGCTTTTGCATTTCGGATGGCGGTGGAGTTTCGCCGCGACGGGCTTCATCAGCATTATCTATCTCATTTTGTTTTATGCGTTCTACCGAAACCCGAGCGAAGACGCCCGACTTTCGGATGCGGAGCGGCAATTCATCGCGAAAGGCGGCGCGCAACCGGAGGATCAAGTGAAAGCCGCGAAAGGAGCGCCGCTCTGGTACCTGCTTCGGCAAAAGAGAGTGTGCGGCTTGGCGCTTGGGTTTTTCGGCTACAACTATACGTTCTACCTGCTCTTGACTTGGCTGCCGTCTTATTTTTTGGCGGCCCATCACGTGGATTTGCTTCACTCCGTTGTGTACACCAGTGTGCCATGGCTCTTCGCGACGGTGACCGACCTCATCGTTGGAGGATGGCTCGTCGATGCATTGATCCAACGCGGCTGGAATGCCGCGCGCGTTCGTCAGGCCGTTCTCATCGGGGGAACCAGTCTTGGCCTCGGCATCCTGGGGACAGCTTACGCTCAGAGCGCCGCTGCGGCGGTTTTCTGGATAAGCATTTCCATCGGCGGATTGTCCGCAGCGTCGCCGGTAGGCTGGTCGATCCCTTCGCTCATTTCTCCCAAGGAGAGCGTAGGCACGGTTGGTGGAATCCTGAATTTTAGCAATCAGCTTGCGGCGATCGCCGCTCCGATCGTCACAGGCTACGTCGTGCGTGCCACCAATTCCTATGCGTGGGCTTTCGCAACAACAACGATGATTCTTCTCATTAGCGTCGCGGCATATGTTTTCCTGCTGGGGCGAATGGAACCGGTACCGGAGCCTGCGTGATTCAAGCGGCCACGCTGACAAGAACTTCACCTAGACGTGGCGTTGGATCGCCGAGAATCAGCAATTTCCAGATGTTTATATTGAGAAAGCAGAGGAGCTTTCATCAACGTGTCCGATCTTTTTTTAGAGAGAAACTCCGCGCTTCCAGGGAATGAAATCGTCCTGAGAAAGCAACTCCGCCTTTGTGCGCGCTTCTCCGCTCGCGACCTGAATCACCCGCTCCAAAATCGTTTCGCCCATTTTCTCGATATTGGTCTCGCCAGAGATGATGCCGCCCGTGTCGATGTCGATGATGTCGGACATGCGCTGCGCGAGATTCGAATTCGTCGAGATTTTCATTACCGGCGCAATCGGATTTCCCGTTGGCGTGCCTAGTCCCGTCGTGAAGAGAATCACATTTGCGCCGGCCCCCACCTGCGCCGAAACGGATTCCACGTCGCTCCCCGGCGTACACTGCAGGTTCAATCCCGGCTCTGTGCAGTATTCCGGGTAGTCCACCGCGGCAGTGACGGGCGACGTGCCGCCTTTCTTCGCCGCTCCCGCGGACTTCATCGCATCGGTCAGCAATCCGTCGCGGATATTGCCCGGAGAAGGATTCATTTCGAATCCCGCACGCACGGCTTTGGCGCGCGCAGCGTAGTCCCTCATAAGATTCGCAAAACGGTCGGCAACTTCCTTGCGCACGCAACGATCGATGAGCTGCTGTTCCACGCCGCAGAGTTCTGGAAATTCGGAAAGGATTCCGATGCCGCCGAGCGCCGCGACTATGTCCGCAGTGTGCCCAATAGCGGGATTCGCGGATAGCCCTGAAAAGCCGTCCGACCCGCCGCATTGCAGGCCAAGCGTGAGTTTGGATAACGGGGCGGGCTGCCGCGTGATTTTGTCCGCCTCGACCATGCCTAAAAAAGTTTCGCGGATGGCTTTGCTCAACATCGCGGCCTCCGAGGCACTTTTCTGCTGCTCATAAATCAGGACAGTCTTTTTGAAATTCGGGTCGCGCCGCTTGATTTCCTCGAGCAGCATCGGAACTTGCGCGTGCTGGCAGCCGAGGCTCAGAACGGTGGCGCCGGCAACATTGGGGTGGTGAATGTAGCCAGCCAGCAGCCCGCAGAGGTTCCTGGCATCCTCATGCGTGCAGCCGCAGCCAGCCTCATGCAGTAAAAACTTGATGCCATCGACATTTCGAAAAACTCTTGCAGAAGCACTGGCCCGCTGCGTTTCGCCGAACGCGACTTTTTTCAGCTCGTCCGATTTTCCTTCGCGATAGAGACGCGCCAGCTCGGCCACCTGGCTCCGATAAATCTGAGGGGCCGCAAAACCCAATTCTTCTTCGAAAGCCTGTTTCAAGACCGCCAGATTGCGGTTCTCGCAGAACACGAGTGGCAGAACCAGCCAGTAATTTCGCGAACCCACCTGGCCATCGTCTCTGTGATATCCCAGAAATGTTCTGTGCGCCCACGAGGAAACATCCGGCGGAGTCCAATGCGGGGCGGCGTTTTCCGTCTCGCGAAATGCGGAAGCGGCGTGACGGATATTGCGCGTGGAAAGCAATTCGCCGCGCCGAAGATTCTCGACGGCATGGCCCACCAAAACTCCGTACATGACAATGTCGCCGCCAGCGTTCACGTCCCGCGTCAGGAACTTATGTTTGGCCGGCACATCGGCAAGCACAGCGCAGTCGTCGCCCAAATAGCTTACGACCTCGCCTTTACGTAAATCGGCGAGCGCGACAAGCACGTTGTCCTTCGCGTCGAGCCTGAGAACTCTTGCCTGTGTTGAGCCATTATCTGACATCTGCGTTACGCCCTTATCTGCCTTTCCGTTCCTCATTCTATCTAGGTCGTTTGTCACGCGCTAGCGCGGACGGCTACAGCCCGGGCGCTCTGCGATACGTGGCCGGAACGTGAAGCTATACCAATAGCACCCAAGTCTTGGATCTCACGTCGCAAGTAGGCAACAGCTTGCTAGGGCGCGAAGTTCGCACCTATAATCCGTTTCGTCCTTGCGGCTCATCCCGAGGAAGAAACTCGGAGGAATCGTGCCAGTCGGAACCGCATTTCACGAGAAAACGCTCGCATTGTGCGAGAGCCTGAATTACCGCGAATGGTCGGGCTACTACACGGTCAGCGTCTACGAGATGCACCACGAGCACGAGTACAACGCCATCCGCAATTCCGCCGCGCTCATCGATATCTCGCCGCTCTTCAAGTACCACATCACGGGAAGCGACGCGACGCGCTTCGTAAACCGCGTGATTTCGCGCGACATCAACAAAGTAGCCATCGATCAGGTGATTTACTGCTGCTGGTGCGATCCGGAAGGAAAAGTGATCGACGACGGCACCATCACGCGTCTCGCCGAAAACGAGTACCGCTGGACGGCCGCCGACCCGAGCTTGCGCTGGTTTCGCCAAAATGCTCTGGCGCTGGACGTGCACATCGAAGACATCTCCGAACAAGTGGCGGCGTTGGCGCTGCAAGGGCCGACGTCAGGAAAGTTGCTTCATGCCGTGACGGGCGCCGATGTGGCCAACCTGAAATATTTTCGCGTGACGCACGGGCAAATCGCAGGCATACCTGTGGACATTTCCCGGACTGGTTACACAGGAGATCTCGGATTTGAAATTTGGATGCCATGGAAAAACGCCGGAAAAGTGTGGGATGAACTGATCAAGAAAGGAAAAGCATTCGACATTCACCCAGCAGGAATGATCGCGCTGGATGTCGCCCGGATTGAAGCGGGGCTGATTCTGATTGAAGTGGATTATACGTCCAGCAAGAAAGCGTTGATTGAGTCGCAAAAGTATTCGCCTGCTGAAATCGGCCTCGGAAAACTTGTGGACCTAAAAAAAGACAATTTCGTCGGACGCGAGGCGCTGGCGCGCGAAAAAAAGAAGGGCGGCGCCGAGCGCGCGCTGGTGGGGCTGGAAATCAATTGGAACGAGGTAGAGGCGCTGTACGACAAAATGGGAATGGCGCCGCAAGTGCCGAGCGTGGCGTCGCGCGTCGCCGTCCCCGTTTATTACGCCGGCAAGCAAGTGGGAAAGGCTACCTCAACGACGTGGTCGCCGACGCTGAAAAAAATGATCGCGCTGGCGTGCGTAAATCGCGATCAGTCGTCAACAGGCGCCACACTGAAGATCGAGATGACTGTCGAAGCCGTGCGTCACACCGTTTCGGCAAAAGTGGTGGCGCTCCCGTTTTTCAATCCCGTGAGAAAGACGGCGGTCCCCATAATTTAGCGCGCTTGAACTGCATTCGAAGTGGATGTGCCGTCGAACTTACGCGAACAGCAAGAAAAGCGCGAGCAGTCCTTAGTAACTTCCCGGATGTTCCGATCAATGAGCTTTGGCGAAGCTCTCTTCCTTAGCTAGCAGTTCATCCAGGAAACTCCTGTCCAGCAATTTTCCACGAAGGACAACAGCGCGGATTCTTTCAGTGTTGTGAATGTCCTCGACTGGGTTCGCGTCGAGCAGCAAAAGATCGGCGATTTTTCCCGGTTGGATGGTGCCTTGCGTTTGCAGCTTGCCTAAAAACTCCGCTGGAAGTTTTGTCGCAGCTTGCAAAGCCTGCATCGGCGTCAGTCCGGCCTGGACCAGTAGCGCGAGTTCTTCATGCAGGCTCGAACCGGGGAAAACATACGGAGCAGTGGTGTCCGTTCCAGCCATGATGGGAACGCCCGCCGCG
>Ga0307478_10000524_pt1 | contig 38950 bp, 28 predicted proteins | sample atmos_gasesECM4C_2_FD_203713 | JGI IMG/M metagenome (GOLD analysis project Ga0307478, IMG submission 203713) | Hardwood forest soil microbial communities from Morgan-Monroe State Forest, Indiana, United States - atmos_gasesECM4C_05 | ecosystem: Environmental > Terrestrial > Soil > Temperate...
CGGCACTGGCCGCGCTTTCTCAATTTGACGAGGCGGAAATACAGCTGCGCGCAGAGTTGCAAATTTCGCCGAACAGCGAACTGCCTTACGTCAGCTTGGCCTCCGTGACACTGAAACGGCATCGGCCGGCAGAGGCATTGGCTTCCGCTGAGCGTGCCGCGCAACTCGCTCCCGACTCGGCTGAATCGCACTACGTTCTTGGCCGTGCGTACCTCGAACTGGGTCAGAGTGAGCCGGCCGTGCGGGAATTCGAACAGGCCAGCAAGCTTGCGCCGGGCAGTCCTGAAGTGCACTTCAATCTCGCGAAGGCCTACGCCAAGGCGAAACTTCCGGAGAAAGCCGAACAGGAACGCACCATTTTTGCCCGCTTGAATGCGTTGGCAGAACAGCGGAGGAGCCGTTCTGGAAATCAGGCGTATAGCGGCTCTCACGACGCAGTTGAACTCTCTCCGTCGCGCATCGGAACAGAAAAGTCAGCGGCGGCCCAACAACCCTAGCTCTGGCGTGGAAATGATTGATTGACGAAACGGGAACGGTCCGATGCACACACAAATTAGGACGCACTCCTGGTGCGCCGACGCAGTATGGGATGAGAAGGCCGGTCTTCTACGGGATGCTGCTGTACGCTCCCAAATTTACCCGACTAAAGAGACCGAAACGTTGTTTTTGCCGTGAGTCTTGATGGCATACATGGTTTCGTCCGCCATGCGAATGATTACATCCAGCGAATCAGGCGGATCAAGAAAAGTCGCGGCACCAATGCTGAAGGTCACTTTCCAGCTACGAGCTTTCATCTCTTCCAAGAGCCGCAGACGAAGTTTGCTAAGCACGAGTTGTGCGGCGGTGGCGTCAGTCTCGGGCAAGAGAATTGCGAATTCGTCACCGCCGAGGCGCCCAACATAATCGCTGGTACGCAGATTACTGGTCAAGCCCGCGGCTACCTGCACCAGCAATTCATCCCCCTCCGCATGGCCCAGAGAGTCGTTTACCTTCTTGAAGTTGTCGAGATCGAGATATGCAATCGTAAAAGGCCGGCGATAGCGGACGCTTCTAACCCGCTCTTTATCAAGCGCTTCATAAAATGCGCGGCGGTTGGGAACGCTAGTGAGTGAATCGATACGAGCGAGGTCATGCTCTTTGGCCAGCAAAGTTTTCAAGCGGGATTCACTCTCGCTGAGCGCCTTCTCTACTCTCTCCCTGGAACGCAGGTTACTAACCGTGCCCCAATATCCAAAAACGCAAGCCAGCACAGCCACAACGGAAAACGCGGCAATCGCGTTTAGAGTCGCTCTTGAGATTTTGTCAGCCTGAGAGATCCGGCCCGCCAATAGGCTTTGTTCGTCCGATTTCATTTCGAGAATAATGTTCAGCACACGACTTCGCTGATCGTTTGCGCCGAGTTTACCACCAGACATCAGATTCAATTGTGAGATACGGGCTTGCTGGCGCGAATTGTCCGAGGTCAATCTTTCTAACTGGAAAATGTGCTCGCGAAAGCCGCCATTTTCAGATAAGGCTTGCTCGGGACTAACCTCCGCCATGCTGTTTCGCGTCGCTTCCAGTTCTGCGATTACCTCATCGGTGTGAGCAACCCAGACGCTGGCTGTAACCTGGTTTTGTGCAGTTCGGTATGACAGAACAGCGACCGCCAGCAGCGCAAGTACCATGGCGAGGAATCCCGCAGCCAAACGGACATGGAAATTCTGGATCATTTATATATATCTTCCAGTCTAGCTTGTCTGGTGAGGAGCTTCGATTACGAAGGTACTCCGTGTCATGCAGTGATATCTCCACGCACGAAACGAGTAGAGATTTCAAATGCGCTGAGTTACCTTACCTTGGGCGACGGAGCGATACTGAACTCGATGGCTGACGCCAACAGGTTTACACCCATCGGTGTGAACGACAGAGCCCTAACGGAGAGGATCAACGACCAACCACGACCAACGCCTTTCCTAATTGTTCAACCCTGTGCCCACCAACGGCAGACTCGCCGCGGCACCCGCGCTGTTCGAGATCGCCAATGCCGCTTTGTACGTGAAGACATCCGGCGGGGTAAACACGATCTGGAACGTGCACGTCTGCTGCACGCCGAGAGTGGTTGGGCAGTTATTGGTTTGAGTATAGGTGCCGTTCGCCGGTGAAATGGCGATTCCAGTAATATTGACCGCGGCTGCGCCGTCATTGGTCAAGGTCGCGCTCTGAGTTACGCTTGAGCCGACCACCACGCTGCCGAGATTGAGTGACGCGGGCGCGAATCCTAACGCCAGCGTTTCACCAGTTCCGGTCAGACTGATGGTTTGCGTCGCACTGCCGGGACAGTTGTCCTTCAGAGTTACCGCACCCTTGCGCGTTCCGGCTGCGGTGGGCGTGAAGGTGACTGTAATCGTGCAGCTCTCTCCGGCCGTCATCGTTGATGGACAGGTATTGCTCTGGGAAAAGTCGCCACTGCTCGCGATGGAGGTGAAAGCCACGGAGTGATTGCTAACATTGGTCACAGTAACTGTCTGCGAAGGGCTGCTGAGTCCGATCTGCAGTAGCCCGAAGTTCAGGGTGGAAGCAGAAAACGTCAGGGTCAGCGGCGTATACACTGCCGCGGTATTCACCACCACACAACAAATAGAGGTAGTTGAAATCCCGCCGTCCTCCAACGCCCGTCCCGTGGCCAGTAGCGTCATGGAGTGATACGCCAGCGCCTGGCTCAGGCTTGCCGCGGCGGTGAATTTGCCTGTGGCTTCGCTGTAGATGTCCACCTTGTTGGTGGGGATATAGCCCGTACAATCTTTTCCGCAGCTGATCGACTGCCCGATTCCTCCCGCCACCAGAACGGTGCCATCCGTCAGCAGCGAGGCTGTATGAGCGTAACGCGCGATGGTCATGTTCCCACTTAGTGTCCATGTGTTGGCAGAGGGGTCGTAAAGCTCTGCCGAATTGATGGGGAACCTGCCGCTGGCACCGCCGGCGACCAACACTTTGCCATCCGCAAGGAGAGTGGTGGTGTTAAGGTCGCGCGCCGTGTTGGTGCTGGCCGCGTAACTCCAGGTGCCGCTCGAAGGATCGTAAAGCTCACAGGAAGTGGTGCTGCCGGATCCTCCAATGGCCAATACCTTCCCGGTTTTCAGCAGCACGGCGGTATGGTAAGAGCGAGCCGTGTTCAGGCTGCCCGTTGTTGACCAGGTGTTGGAGGTGGGATCGTAGAGTTCGCTTACCGCCGTATCGGTGCTGCAGCCGCTCGCCGTGCAGCCGCCGGTCACTAGCACCTTCCCACTCGGAAGCAGGCTGGCGCTATGACCAAAACGAGCCACGGACAGGGAACCGGCTGAACTCCACACTCCGGTCGTCGGGTCATACAACTCGGCGCCTGCCAAGACAATGCTGCTGCTGCCCAGTCCGCCCGAGACCAAAACTTTTCCGCTGGTCAACATAACGGCGGGAAACGATTCCCGGGCCTCAATCATGCTGCCGGTGAGTGTCCACTTGCTGGTGCTGGAGCCAAAGACCTCTGCTGAAGAGAGAATATTACCGCTGCCGTCCACTCCGCCCATGGAGAGAGCCTTCCCGCCCGTCATCCGTATCTCGGCGTGTAACTCACGAGCCGATTGCATCGTCCCGGAACTTACCCATTGACCCTGGATCTGAGCGGAGGCTGGCTGTAGTGTGGCGAGCGCGGTTGCGAACAAGAAAACTGAACACGAGAGTCTCTTCATGAGAGTTCCTTTCCCTGCATCATGTCTTCTGAGATCAGCGCCGAATGGCGCCGTCGGCCCCTAGTGATTGCAGAGTATACACGCCCGTCTGTAGCCGCAAAAGGCCTTAGTTTTTCGGGCGGGGTGCAGAGCCAAACCTTCTATGGAAAGTGTTCTATGGAAAATAAGGACAAATCACTGCTTTTCTTTACGCTTTTCCGTACGTGCTCTCGGCGAAATTTGCATTTTTCATAGATGCGGCATGCTTTTCCGCGCACGCGAGCGATAACTCGGCAGGCTCAGCTCGTGAAGAGCGTGCGTTCTGTTGCTTGCGCTTGTAGGGTTACACCTGACTTCCTCAATTTCGTCATTCTGTTAGAAACAGCGTCTCGCACGGCTCTCGATGGCAGGGGGCATGCATATCCAAGATCAAATGTCTCTCCGTATTCGACATTGCGTGGAATGCCCGAAGTGCCACATTTGCTATTTGATTGCGTTCAACCCCTATCGCAACGGCGCCTATCTGGTGCGCAGCGGCGAAGGTGATTCCGAGGAATACACACTCTATTGCTTCTGCGAAGGAGCACAGATACCAAACCGCTGGAGATGGCGGCAGGTGAAAGTTTGTGAGGTCACGAAAGTAGCTCATGACCGCGGTTATGGCACGGTCGACGAAATCTTTGCCATAAATCCCCAGCAGCAACACGAGCCCTGGTTAGACATCAGCAAGTACGTCCATTGGAGGGAGAGCTAGCCGCGGTTGGAGTTCGTGCCGTTTGTTGTCAATCCGCTTGCTTAAACAACTCAAGGGAATACATCTGAGGAGGATGTTATGAATCGACGCCAGATTTTGCAGATAGTGGGCCTGGTATTTCTATCTTATGGTTTGGCAATCGCCCAGACCATCACCACCTTCGAAGCGCCCGGGGCGGGTAACGCGGCCGGCCAGGGCACGTTTGCGGAGGGCATCAGCCTCACAGGCCAGACTTTTGGATACTACGTGGATGCCAGCGGCGTGGACCACGGGTTCCTGCGTTCTCAGGGCGGCGCCTTTACCACCTTTGACGCACCGGGGGCCGGCACGGCCACTGGCCAGGGGACTTTCGGGTTCAGCCTAAGCCCCTCCGGAGTGCTCGTGGGATATTCCATTGACTCCAGCGGCGTGATGCATGGCTACGAGCGCACTACCGACGGCAACTTCATCACGATCGATGCCCCGGGCGCAGGCACCAGCGCCGGACAAGGCACCTTCACCTACAACATCAATCCGGCAGGAACCGTGGCGGGATTCTACTTCGACGCGACCATGGTGGCGCACGCGTACCTCCGCGACCCCGACGGCGCCTTCACCATCTTCGATGTTCCGGGCGCGGGCACCAGCGCGGGACAAGGCACCGGCACCGCGTCCGTGATTGGCCTAACCGCAACGGGGAAGCTCACCGGACCTTATATTGATTCGAACAATGCGCTGCACGGCTATGTGCGCGACTCCGACAGCACCATCACCACGTTCGACGCTCCAGGCGCGGGCACCGGCCCCGGCCAAGGCACCGATACAGCCGGACTCAACCCGCAAGGAGTGATCCCCGGAATCGCCTTTGACTCCAATGGCGCGGCTCACGGTTTCGCGCGCGCGCCCAACGGAACCTTTATCACGATTAACGTTTCCGGCGCGGGCACTGCATCCGGGCAGGGCACTTTTGCGCAGGGCGTCAACGCGTCCGACGCGATTACCGGATACATGATCGACGCCAGCAGCGTGGCTCACGGCTTCGTTCGCGCGAACAGCGGAACCATCACCACCTTCGACGCGCCCGGTGCGGGTACCGCCGGCGGTCAAGGCACCTTTCCGCTAACCAATAATCCCCCAGGCGCGATCGCCGGCTTCGTCGTCGATGCCAGTGGGGTGTCTCACGGTTTCGTGAGGAGTGGTAGCTGACGTTCGATTCAGCCCGGTGCGGCGCGGCGCCTAGAAAGAGCGCGCGAAGCGCCACGCCGGGCTTCTCTTTAAAAGGCGGCGTAACAGAATTTGCGCCTTTGTTCGCGAATCCGGGAACAGCGATGCCCGCTTTCCGAAGCGAATCCCTGCGAGTTGCTCCCGCATGAATGTAGCTTCGATCCTAAGATCCGTATCTTCGTACCTTGCAGATAGAACCGCGCATCTCGACGAAGTAGAATGACGCCATGAAGTTGCCGCCTCTCCGGGCCATTGCGAGCGCCTACATCATGGCGATTGCCTTCTGGTGCGGGTTTGCGCTGCTGATGGGCCTGCAGTTCAGACCATTCAACCCGCAACATCCCTGGTCATGGTTGATCGACCTGCTGTTCGGGGCTTTGCTTCGAAGCATTGCCCTGGCATTCTGGACTCCGCCAATTTTCTTTCTAGTCGGCAAGTATCTGAGTTTTTCGAGCCATCGTCTGCGTTACGCGCTGCTTTGGAGCCTAGGCGCAGCGCCATTTGTGCTCCTTTACGCTAGCATTCTCTGGGTGCTGATTCCTCCTTACGACGACGTCCTGCAGAAATCCGTGGCACGCTCTTTTCAGTCGTGGGTCGGCATGATTCGAAACGGATTTGCCGACCAGATCTTCATCTACATCGCCGTCGTCGTGGCTGCCCATGCGTATAACTACTTGAAACGTTTGCAAAGGGAGGAGCGGGAGCGCTACGAGTATCAGCAGGCCCTCGCCGCCAGCGAACTGCAGGCGCTCAAAATGCAACTGCATCCTCATTTTCTTTTTAACACCCTGCACGGAATCGCAACTCTGGTTGACGGTGACGCCAAAAACGCAAAAGCCATGATCATCAAGCTATCGAATCTACTGAGGAAAGCGCTGGATCGCGACAGCTCCGATCTGATTCCACTGGAGGATGAACTGAAGTTCGTGCGCGAATATCTCGAACTGGAAAAGATGCGCCTCGGAAGCCGACTCAGCGTTCAGTGGCTGGTTGCACCAGAAACCTGCCGGTTGCTGGTGCCGCAGATGATCCTTCAGCCCCTCGCCGAAAATGCAATTCGGCACGGCATTGCTTCGTCGCGCGAAGGGGGCTGGATGGAAATCGCGGCGAGTGCAAACACGGGGATCCTCACCATTCAGTTGCGCAATAGCGTCGGTGGTAGAACCTGCAACGGAACGGGAGTAGGTCTGCGCAATGCGGAAGCCCGCCTGAAATACCTGTATGCCGGAGACGCGAGTCTGCGTTTCGAGTTCTCTGACGAGAGTACCGCCAGCGTGCTTTTGTCCCTACCTGCTTTGAATTCGAACCAGATCAGCGTTGAACGGCGCCCGGTCAAAACTGTTCTATAAGGGAGAGTCAGTTATGCGCGTTCTCATCGTCGACGACGAACCCCTGGCCCGCACCGCCCTGGCGCAGATTCTGAGGGCAAGGCCCGACGTCGAGCATTTCGATTCTGCCGACGACGCGATTGAAGCGCAAAAACTTCTGGCCCAGGAGAATTATGACGTCATGCTGCTCGACGTAAGCATGCCCGAATTGTCCGGCCTTGAGCTGGTAGCCAGTCTGCAGCATTTCGAGCGACCATTGCCTTCCGTAGTCTTCGTAACAGCGCACGCAAAGTATGCGCTGGCTGCTTTTGAAAGTCACGCCGTGGACTACATCGTTAAACCTTTCTCGGAGGAACGGGTGAACCAGGCCCTGGACTTTGCCTCGCGCCGGACGGCAAGCGAGCGAGCGGCGCAATTAATGCCCCATCTGACCATGCTGACCCATCAATGCAGCTCCAAAATCGCAATCAAGAGCAACGGAAGGATTTTGTTCATCGATCCCCGCGATGCAGTTGCGGTGGAGGCGCAAGGGAATTACGTTTTGCTCCAGCGGGAGGCGGGGTCAGATCTTCTCAGAGAATCGATTTCCACGATTGCGGAGAAGCTGAAACCATACGGATTTATCCGCATCCATCGCTCGGTGCTGGTGAATGCAGCTCTGGTACAAGACATCCGCCCCTGCGCGACGGGAGAGTATCAGCTTCGGCTTAAGGACGGACGCGAATACACCGTCACCCGCACCTACAAGAAGAATCTTAGCGGCCTTGCAGCCTTCTGGATCGGAACTGGAACCTTCCTCAACTAGGACGTCGGGCGTCGTTCACAGGTATGCCTTTCGGCAACCAGGGACGGCGAGGCGTCCTCAAAAAATCAACTCGTGGCTATACTTGCTGGCGGAGGGAGAGGGATTCGAACCCCCGGTACCCTTTCAGGTACAGCGGTTTTCAAGACCGCCTGTTTCAACCACTCACACATCCCTCCGCATAGCGCAACACCTGCGAGGTCCTTGGTGCTTTTCATCACTACCTGATTGAGATTGTAGATGGCCAGCCCAATCGAGTGCAACGATCCAAAGCGCTAGCACGAGAGATGCGAAGCACCAAGATGGCAGTCGCTGGTGGTTATTTAAGGCCGAATGCGCGGGAGTGAAACTCCATGACTTCGGTGAAGTGGGCCATAAAATAAGAGAGACTGTGATCGCCAGGATACAAATGATACTCGTGTTTCACGCTTTCCTTTTGCAACTGCTCGTGAAGTGCGGCGGCGCCTTTTTCGAAGCCGTAGTTGTCATCCTGGCCGCAGTTGAAATAAATAGCCAGCCGTCTCAGGGCAGCCTGGTTTTTGTTCGCCAGATCGAATGGGCTATTGTTCTTCCAATGTTGAACTGCGATCGGGTTGCCGAACGCTTTCGCAAGTACCTTGCCTAGAGGAGCGCCGGAACGGGCGGCTGTATCGAGCTCTCCAGGTGATTCGGTGATCAAAGCCGCGCTTTGGGCGCTGACTGCAGAAAATAGTTCCGGATGGAAGAAAGCGAAACGCAGCGCGCCGTAACCGCCCATCGAGATGCCGCTGATCGCTCGATAATTTCTGCCCTGCCTGACGCGGTATTTGTTCTCGATGAGGGGAATGAATTCCTTCAGGAAGAAGTCGCTGTAGCGCACGGAACCGTCGGCAGAATTGATATAGAACGTTTGTCCACCCTCGGGAGCGACGATGAGAAATTCTCCAATTTTGCCTTGCTGCCGGAGATCGTCGAGCAGAGTCCATCCACCCGTGTTGAAAAGAGTTCGCTCGTTGTCGCCGAGGCCATGCAAAAAATAAAGCACCGGATAGGCTTGGGATGGATGCTTCGCTGCGCCGGCTTCATAGCTGGCGGGCAGGTAAACGCAATAATGAACAGGATGTTTCAGAACCTGGCTGTTCAACGCGTTGCAGTCGATCCGGCTCTGAGCGTGTCCAAGAAATGAGAAGAAGAGTGCCGCGAACAGCAGAGGGATTCGGAGATGGCGAGCCATTCGTTTCAGTTTACTCGTAGCGCAAGGCCTGAACGGGATCGAGGCGGGCGGCGCGCCCCGCAGGGTAAAGGCCGGCTGCGAGGCTGACGAGGAAGGAAAACAAAATAGCGAACAGCACCAGCCACCACGGGACTGCCCAGAAATGCTCGGGAGGGAAGGACTGCTGCTTGAGATAGACGTTCGTTCCCAGGTTTATGACCTGGCCAATAGCCCAGCCGAGAGCTACTCCGACGATGCCACCGAGAATGCCCATAGCGCCGGCTTCAGCAAAAAAAAGCTTTTTTACGTCAGCGTCGCTGGCGCCGATTGCCTTCATGATTCCAATTTCGCGGCGACGCTCGAGGATAGCCATCACCAGGGTGTTTACGATTCCGATGAAAGCAACTGCCAGGGCAAGGCTGCCAAAGATTCCGAGAAACACGTCCAGCACTTTGAAAAATTGTTGAATGCTGCGGCTCGCATCAAGGATGGAAAAGGTGTTGAATCCCATTTTCTTGATGGCGTCTTCGACTTTCTGCACCTGGCCCGGATTCTTGACGCGCACGCTGACTGAGGAATAGACCGGTTGATCGCTGGCCGCGCGCGAAATCTCGCGCAGGTCGGTGGGTTGCATGACATGCAAGGTTTCAGCCAGTCCCAGCGGCAAAAATACTCGCCCGCGCGTTGGGCCGCGCATACTCTCGGGATCGAGATCAGCAACGCCAACAATGGTCAGTTTCTGCTCGCGCGAAATTACAGAGTAGGCAGCCCCGGCCAGCGCTTCATTGTCAGAATTCGCCTCATTATTAGACGAAGGTTCTACAGGCGTGCCCTGTTTTTCCCGCTGGGCGTAGCGCATGATCAATTCCTTGCCCAGAAGCGGAGCAGCCAGTTCCGCTACGTTGGTCTCGTCAAGACCGGGTTTCGGACTTCTTCCCAAAAGTTCTTCGGCGAAGGTTTTCTGAAGGATCGCTTCCGGCGCCGTATTGGACGAGAAGAACCGTCCCTGTATTCCTTCAAATGCGTCGGTTGACTGGGCAGAAGCCGGCAGCGCTGCGACCGTCGTCAAATGAGGCTTGTCGTCATAACGAAGCTCGGTGATGAAGCGAATATCGGGATACGCTTCAAGCACGTTGGGTAGATGTTCGACCTCAGCTCGTGTGGGCTCGTCCAAGATGCGACTCTCGCCCGGCGCGGGACCGGAGCGCTCTTGTTCACGATTGAAATTGCGCAGGTCGCGACGGGAAGTGACAACGACGGTGTCAAATAAACCGGACTTCATCAAACGACGCGACGCCAGTTGTTGCAGTCCGATGCCGAGAGAGAGCATCGCGACTAGCGAAGCCACGCCCACCGAGATGCCGATGGTGGTCAGGGAATTTCGCAGCAGAGATTCGCGCAGGTTGCGAACGGCGAGTTCGGTCAGATCGGTAAGCTTCATCGGCTCTCTCTATTCCTTCCAGCTTGATCCATGGCCTTCGAGGCGGCAGTGACGGAGTTTGATTCGTCGCCCACCAGCTTGCCATCGGCCAGGAAGATGAGGCGCTGGGCGTAGCGCTCGGCCAGGGCGCGCTCGTGCGTTACCATGACGACCGTCATCGCCAGCTGCTGGTTGAGCTCGCGAACAATATTCATGATCTCGGTTCCGGTACGGCTGTCGAGATTTCCCGTGGGCTCATCCGCGAGCAGAAGCTGAGGGCGGTTGATGAGTGCCCGCGCCAATGCGGCTCGCTGTTGTTCTCCGCCGGAAAGTTCGCTTGGACGATGGTTCATGCGCGCCTGCAGGCCCACTCGAGCCAGGGCTTCGCGCACAAGGCCCTCGCGCTTTCCGCGATCGACCTCGGCAAAGCGCATAGGCAGTTCCACATTTTCCGCAAGCGTCATACTGGCGATGAGGTTGAATGATTGAAAAACCATTCCGACCGTGTGCAGGCGATATCTGGCAAGGTCTTCGCGCGAGAGTTCCGCGAGATTGCGGTGTTGAACGATGACGTTGCCGGACGTCGGGCGGTCGAGACCGGCGATCAGATTGAGGACGGAAGATTTTCCGGAGCCGGAAGATCCCAGCAGAGCAACAAACTCGCCCGCGCCCACGGTGAGAGTGACGCCATCGACAGCACGGATCAGAGTCTCACCCATGCGGTAATGGCGGCAAAGTTGTTCCACACGGATGGCTGGAGGATTGGCTGGCGAAGCCTCCAATGCGGTAGGGTTGCGCTGCGTTGGTTTGTCGAGGCCGTCCATGAGCTAGCGGACCTCTCCTCGAAGCACCCGCAATGCGTCAGCGGCCTTCACGTCACCATTGCGCGCTGAGGCAGAGCCGCCGTTCAAATCGCCCTCAGCAATATCTCCCTCGCCCGGCGCGAGAAACAGGTTATGCTCCAGGCCCTGTTGTCTGGTGTAGAGGTCGTAATAACGGCCCTGCAGAGCATAAAGTTGTTCGTGAGTACCCCGCTCCACGATTTGGCCTTGCTCCATCACCAGAATCTGGTCAGCGCGGCGGATAGTTGAAAGCCGGTGAGCGATTACAAATGTGGTGCGCCCCTGCATGAGGTACGAAAGTCCGTGCTGAATCATCTGTTCGGATTCGGAGTCCAGGCTCGAGGTTGCTTCATCGAGAATCAGGATACGGGGCTCGGCCAGAATGGCGCGGGCGATCGAGATCCGCTGCCGCTGGCCTCCGGAGAGCTTTACGCCGCGTTCGCCAACAATCGTCTCGTACTTGTTGGCGAAGGTCTCGGCAAACTCATCCACGCGTGCGATTCGGCACGCGCGCAGGATTTCTTCCATGCTTGCGTCGGGACGTGAAAATGCGACGTTGTCGCGAATCGTGCCGTCGAACAAAAAAGATTCCTGCAGCACGACTCCGAGACGAGTGCGGTAGGAATCCAGGCGAACCGTACTTAAATCCATGCCATCCACTAAAATTCTGCCTCTGGTGGGGACGTAGAAGGCGGAGATCAGGCCAATGGTGGTGGATTTTCCCGAGCCGGATGAGCCTACTAGAGCGGTCACCGTCCCGGGCTCGGCGCGAAAAGAAATATCGCGCAACACTTCGTGAATTCCATCGTAGCTGAAACTTACATCCTCAAACTCGATGCGTCCCACGATGTCGCGCAGCGCCACGGAACGTCTGGGATCCTGATCTTCCGGCCGCTCGCGCATGATTTCCTGCGTGCGCTCGAGTCCTGCTAATGCTTCGGTCAGCTGGGTTCCGATGGAAACAATCTGCATGATGGGCGCGACTAAAAAACCGAGCAACAGCGTGTAGGAGAAGAAACCGCCAACTGTCAGCGTGCCCGATGCAATCTGGTGAGTGCCTACATACATCGTGACCGCCCCAACACCTCCAAGCAGCACACTAGCCGAGAGGCTCATGACTGACGTAGCGGTGAGGGTGCGCATCACGTTATCCAGCAGGCGTCGCACGCCGGTGGCGAAGATTGCCTCCTCGCGTTGTTCGGCGTGATAGCCCTTGATCACGCGCACGCCGCCGAGCGATTCCGTGAGGCGACCGGTGACCTCGGCATTAATCTTGCCGCGTTCGCGGAAAATCGGCCGGATCGTGGCGAACGCTTTATTGAGCGCCACGGCAAAACACAGCAGTGAACCGACCGCGATCAGCGTCATCTGCGGACTGGTGCGGAATAATAAGACCAGCGCGATTCCGGAGGTGACCAAGCCTCCGGCGAAGTCGACCAGTCCTGTGCCCAGCAGGTTGCGCACGCCTTCCACATCGCTCATGATGCGAGCGACGAGATTGCCGGTTTTGTTGCCGTCGTAAAACGCGACGGGCAGACGGGAGATATGTACCTGCACTTCCTCGCGGAGTTCAGCGATCAAACGTTGAGCGGCTTTCGACAACAGCTGGGTCAGCGAAAACGAGGTAAAACCCTGCACCAGCGTTGCCGCGAGCACGACCAAGACCAGAGGCCGCAGCTGATCCATGTGGTGCTTGTTGATGATGGTATCGATCAGAAACTTGGTGGAATACGGCAGCACGAGGGCCGCGACCCGGTTTATCACCATCAACACAAAGCCCAGCGCGAGCAGCCAGCGGCGCGGACGCATCAGCCGCCAAACTTCCGGCAGAACGGCGCGGAGTCTCTGGACCTTGGGGATCTTCTGGGCTGTCTTAGGGTCGATACTCAATCCTTAATTGGACTCCACCAGGGCGCGATTCGCTTCATTATTACTGCACTGTGACATGACCGGGCCAGCCATTGTATCCTCGGGGCGTGGCACGTCCGCCTTCGCCGGAGCGCTCTCCAACCCTGGGCCTGTTGCTCGGCCTGATCGTGACGCTTGCCGCGGTTCTGGCCTATTCGGCTTATATTACGTGGCGAGTGGCAGGCTTGCGCCGGCTTCAGTCTGAACTGATCGACCGGGATCGCAAGGATTCTCTGCAGCTGCTCCGCATTCAAAACGATCTGAACCTGCTCGCGGTTGCCATGCGGGACATGATCGACAATGACGAACCGTATCCGCTGACAGCGTGGTCGGCGCAGTTCCAGCGCATCCACACTGATTTAGATGACGCCATGCACTTGGAAGCCGGATTGGCCCCTACCACTCGAACGCTGGAACAGAGCAATTCGCTAAGCAGTTCCCTGACGCAGTTCTGGGATGCGGTCGACCGTGTTTTTGGATTGGCTGGCGAAGGGCGGGAAAAAGATGCGCGGGGACAGATCCAAATTTCGCTGCAGGCTCGGCAAGAGGCCTTGAGTACGACCGTGGCCCGGCTGTTAGTGCAGAACAGCGACAATGAAGAACAGGCGGCACAGCGCATCATTCAGATCTATGACCGGGTGCAGCGGCAAGTGTACGTTTTTCTGGCGGCAACGCTGGCCGCGATTCTGCTGACCGGTTTTTCCATGATCCGGTGGAACCGGCGGTTGTTTGCACGCATGGTTGAGCTTTCGGAGCGGCGAAGCGAACTGGCGCAAAAGCTGATCGCAACCCAGGAATCGACGTTGCGTTACATTTCGCGCGAACTGCATGATGAGTTCGGCCAGATTCTCACGGCGATGGGCGCGATGCTCGGCCGGGCCGGAGTTCACGCTCCAGAAGGTTCGGCTTTGCGCAACGACTTGCAAGAGGTTCGCCAGATCGCGCAAGACACCCTGGAGCGCGTCAGAAGTTTGTCGCAGGCGCTGCATCCTGTAATGCTGGACGAGGCCGGGCTGGAGACTACACTTGACTGGTACATTCCGACCGTAGAACGACAGACCGGAATTGCCATATCCTATGAGAAGCAAGGTACGCCATTCGCCGTGGATGGAAGTGCTGCGGTGCAAATCTACCGCGTGCTGCAGGAAGCGCTGAATAATGTGGCGCGACATTCCGGCGCGACCCAGGCTTGGGTGCGATTGCGCTTTCTGCCGGCGACGCTCGAACTGGAGGTAGAAGATCACGGGACCGGTTTCAGCGGGCGTCCTGCGAAGCAGGGAATCGGACTGGTCGCGATGCGCGAGCGGTCAGAATTGATGGGAGGGCAGATTGGGTTTTCGACTCCGGTCGCGGGCGGTACTTTGCTCCGCTTGATCGTGCCGCGCGAAAACGTGGAGTTCCGGGATAAAGATCAGAGATAGATTTTAAGAAATCGTGCTGAAAAATAGAAGCCCACAAATTATGACAAATAAGATCACAGTGCTTCTTGTGGATGATCACAGCCTGGTGCGGCGTGGATTCCGGCGAATGCTTGAGGATGAGCCCGACATGCTGGTCGTCGGGGAAGCTGGCGACGGCGGCGAAGCTATCAAACTGGCGCGCGAGTTGAAGCCGAAAGTTGTGGTCATGGATTGCGCTTTGCCTACAATGAACGGCTTGGACGCAACGCGAAAGATTCTTGAGGACCTGCCCGACACGGCCGTGCTGATGCTCAGCATGCATTCGGAAAATACCTGGGTACGGCAGGCGGTCGATGCCGGAGCCAAAGGGTACATTCTGAAAAATGCGATGAACCTGGAACTGGGTCCGGCGGTAAGGCGCGTGGCCGGCGGCGAAACGATTTTTGATCCCCAGGTGGAGCAGCCCTCGGCGCTCAAAGGCGAGCGCAGCAGCGGGCTTACGCCGCGCGAGCTTGAAGTCCTGCAGATGATTGTCGACGGCAAGTCGAATAAGGAAATTGCTACCGCACTTGATCTGAGCGCCAACACGGTTGCCGTTCATCGCGCGAATATTATGAATGCACTCGACATTCACAAGACCGCCGAGCTGGTTGTCTACGCCATCCGTTCCGGGCTGGTAAACGTTCCGTGAATCGCAGATCGTTTCTGCGGAATATGGCTGGTCTGGCGGCGTCGTCACAGTTGCCATTGCTTCGGGCTCTGGGCGGGGCCGGAGGAACAACGGCTTCGCCGGGCTTTCGGTTGGTTGATGCAACTATCGGCGCAGGCATCCGATTCCAGCATAACAGCGGTGCATATGGGGGGAAGTTCCTGCCTGAAACGCTGGGTTCTGGCTGCGCATTTCTCGATTACGACCAGGACGGCTGGCCCGACATTCTCTTGATCAGCGGGATGGACTGGCCCGGCCACAAGCAACGCCGCTCCACGCTGCGGCTATATCACAACAACAGGAACGGTACTTTTACCGACGTTACTTCCCGCGCCGGACTTGACGTTGAAATGTATGGCATGGGCGTGGCCGTCGGCGATTATGACAACGACGGGTTCCCAGATATTTTGGTGACCTGTGTGGGGCAGAACCGGCTGTTCCACAATACCGGTAAAGGTAGATTCACGGATGTTACGAGCGCCAGCGGTCTGGCAAAGCGGTTGTCGTTCAGTACGTCCGCCCTGTGGTTCGATTACGATCGCGACGGGTTACTCGATCTTTTTGTTTGCAACTACGTGAAGTGGTCGCCCGAGCATGACGTGTTCTGCAGTCTCGACGGCAAGCACAAATCTTATTGCACGCCGGAAGCCTATCGCGGCGAGACTTGCTGGCTGTTTCATAATCGCGGTAACGGTACCTTCGAGGACGTGACCGCCTCCAGCGGAATTTTCGACAGCAGCTCAAAATCTCTGGGTGTTGCCATGCTGGCTGATGCCCAGGGAGGAGGCTTTCCTGATCTGCTGGTGGCGAACGACACGCAACCGAACAAGCTGTATCGAAACCAGCGCAACGGAACCTTCAAAGATGCCGCAGTTGAAGTTGGGCTGGCTTTCAGCAGCGAGGGACGGGCGCGCGCGGGCATGGGAGTGGATGTCGGTGATTTCAGAAACACCGGCCATTCCGGTGTTGCCATCACCAATTTCGACAACGAAATGACCGGCCTGTACGAGTTCGGCGGGAAGACCTATGAAGACGTTGCGGCGCAGGCGGGCGTAGGTTTGGCATCCAAGAACAGCCTGGGTTTTGGATGCGCCTTTCTCGACATTAATCTTGACGGCTGGCTCGATCTTGCGGTGGTGAACGGCCACATCGACGAAACCGTGCGCAACATTCGCGGGAACGTGGGATACGCTCAGCCGCCGTTATTATTTCTCAACAATGGCAACGGAAGTTTTCGTGACGTCGCTGCGGAGCTCGGGGGTGGATTCGAACAGCCAAAGGTCGGCCGTGGGCTCGCCTATGCGGACTTTGATCGCGATGGTGACCTCGATTTGTTGCTTACTACCAACAACGGGCCTGCGTACCTGTATCGCAACGATCAGCTGGCGGGCAATCGCAGCATTCGCTTTCGTCTGGTCGGCACCAAATCGAACCGCGATGCCATCGGCGCCGTCGTACGCGTGGTCTCGAGCGGCTTGAGTCAGTCGCGAGTGGTGAAGAGTGGTTCCAGTTACCTGTCGCAGTCGGAACTGCCGGTTACGTTCGGAATGGAAAAGCGCGATCGCGTCGAACAAGTTGTTATCACCTGGCCGAGTGGCAGAACCGAAGAGTACAAGAACCTACCCTTGGGGCGATCTTACGAGTGTGTAGAGGGTAAGGGGATCAGTCCGCGGGATGGGTTCTGATCGTAACTTTTGATCGCAACTTTGATCGTAACGGGGCAGACGATTTCAAGGGTGGGCAAAAACGCCGGTGGCGCTGAGATCAATGTCTACCGACTCACTGACCCGCAAGAACATGGTGCTCGGATTCTTCATTCCCCACTTCGTATACGGCACCGCGAAGTGAAGGGTGGCGGCCCAGTGATCCGGGGTTGTTTCCACTTCGGCAGGGACCGTGAGTTCATGGTCCGATCCATGAATGGTAAAAATTCCGTGCACGCGCACCGAGGATTTTCCAGGGAGCAAGACAGTTCCTTCGACACGATCGGGATGAAAGGCAATTTCCGGATAGCGGTCGCTCTCCAGGATTTCGCGATCCATTTTCCGGTCGCGCATTCCGCTGCCGCTATCGCCACTCTTAGCATCCACCACTATTTCACCAAGTAACCGGCCCGAAGCGGGGTCGAGACGCAAAGAGCCCTGCTTCAAACGAAAGGTTCCACGGACCGTGTGAAGCACATCGCCCAAAGTGAAATTCACAGTAGAGTGCTGAGGATCAAGCTGGAAGGCCACATCCTGGCCGGCCACTGCAAGATTGGCAATCGCAGCAAACGCCGCTATGGCCAAAAGGACGTTCACTTGTCTCCAGCGGAAAGCCGGGTTGGTTTTTTTCATCTGCCTAAACGTCGCCCCAGCGTCGGACCCAGAGTGCACGATTACCATTGCAGCAGCAGAAGCTCCGAACAGAATCCCGGCCCCATAGCGGCCAGCAAACCGAGGGTGCCGGGCGCAGGACGCCGGTTTTTCATCACGTCTTCGAGCACAACCAGAACCGAAGCCGAAGAGAGGTTCCCAACCTTGCGCAGGCAATCCCAGGATGCGTCCAGTTGTCCGTTGTGCAGCCCTAACGCATCTGCTGAAGCCTCGAGCACCTTCGGACCTCCAGTGTGTAGAACCCAACTTTGCAGGTCGCCGCGCTTATGCCCGTGGTCCGCCAGAAAGGCATCCACGTCGCGCCCAAGATTTTCCCGAATCAAAGTCGGAACCTCGGTGGAAAGAATAATGCGGAAGCCCTTCTCGGAAATATTCCAGCCCATCATGTCTTCAGTGCTGGGATAAAAAATAGAACGAGTAGCAAGAATTTTTGGGCCGGCAATTTCTGGTCCACTCGATTCATATTCTGCCCCCGTCACAATGACAGCCGCGGAGCCATCGGCGAAGAGTCCCGAAGAGATAAGGTTCGCGACAGACAGATCTTCCCGCTGCAGGGTGAGCGAACAGAGTTCTACCGAAACCAGAGCCGCCGCCTGCGAAGGATAGGCGCGAACATAATCGCTGCAGCGCGCAATTCCGGCGGCCCCAGCAACGCATCCCAAGCCGAAAATTGGAGTTCGCCGGATGTTCGCGGGAAGTTTCATTCGGTTGATCAGGAGAGCGTCAATCGACGGGCTGGCCACCCCGGTAACGGTCGTAAAGAACAAGGCTCCCAAGTCTTCTGGCTGAACGCCGGAATTGTGAAGTGCGAGACAAAGGGCGCGCTCGCCCAATTCCTGCGCAACCCTGATCCAGATATCGTTGGCCTGTCCCCAAGTCTTGATGTCGACGTATTCTTCGGCGGGAACGGCGAGGTAGCGGCCATCCACGGTGACATTGCGGTGCAAGCGTGCCAGCAATAAAGGGTTCTTGAGTTGGTCGCCCCAGTAGTCCTGAAGTCGTTCCAGAAGAACCTTCTGAGAGTAGTAATGCTTAGGGAATGCGCTCGCTGCGCTGGCGATTCTCATGGATTCTGTGTCCTGAACTCAGTCTCGGCACGGAATCCGCCCAGCCAACCGAATCCTAAAAGCCTTTCCAGATTCGATGTTTGGACGCCCATGAGGGTTGTACCAACAGGGGGATAAGCGCCGGCTTTGCTATTGTCGCAGACTTCCGAATTTTTCGTTGTCACGCTCTCATACGAACGATTGCCGGCCCCTGGACATCCTGTGTGGCTGGCCCGGGGAACCGTTGAACTGATTATAGACATACCCGCGCGCAATACGTCCAAGAGATCTCGTTCGCGGGCCAGGATTTGTTCACTTACCCAATACCACAATTGAACTCGGTGTATTCCCGACGCGATAGCTGGAAAGGACGGTCAAGTTGCCGCTGCTCACGCTAAACGCCTGAATCCCTGCGGAAGCGCCCTGGTTCCCTACATACAAATATCTACCGCTTGGGTCCGCAACTAAAACGCTAGGATTGCTTTCGGTGCCGAAGGCGCCTGTGGTTGTGGTGGTGGTGAGTACGTTGGGCAGTCCAGTGGTCGCATTAATGGAGTATGCGGCCACGTTGCTGGACCCCTGATTGGCCACGTAAAGGAACTTACCTTGTGGGTCGAGGATCAGTGCAACCGGAACCAGATATCCGACGTTGAGCGGAGAGTTTGGAATTTCTTGCAACGTTCCGGAGGCGCCAATGCTGAAGATCGAGATGGAATTGGATCCGGAGTTCGCGGCGTAAAGATAAGTGCCGCCCGGGTCAATTGCAAGTCCGTTCGGATTGAGGCCATCGGTAGGGTATCCGTTTACAAACGTGAGTGTCCCAGCATTCACGCTGAAGGCGAGGATCAACCCGAGAGGCTGGCTCACGACGCTGACGTATAGAAAGTTGCCCGACGGCGTCAGTTGCATATTGAGCAGTGGCGCATTAATGGCAAAGGGAGAGCCAGTAACCTGCGTGAGTGCGCCACTGCCGCTATCGATCGAGAAAACGGAGATGTTATTCGAGCCCGCATTCCCCACATACAGGAAGGCTCCCGCAGGGTCCATAAGCAAGAGTTGTGGCAGGGAAGCATTCGGAGCCACCGTGGTCCGAGGAAAGACTTCGGTCAAAACGCCATTGCTGCTGGCAATGGCGAACAGTGAAATGTCGCTTTCAGCACTTCCGGCTTGACCAGGATTGGCCGCGTACAAGAATTTTCCCGAAGGATGAAGCGCCAGGGAGTGGGCTCCGTCACCTACAGAATAAGGACTCCCGGCAATTTGAGTGAGCACTCCGGAGTTCGGATCTTCCCGATACGCGATTATCTGATTGGCCGCGGGCAGGGCTGCGTAAACGTAATGATTCGCAGTACTGCCGCAGCCGATAAAGCTGCCCACGCTTGCGACAACGAATACCAGGACCAATGCTTTCTGAAGCATCCGTGACTCCTGAGAGAATTTGAAAAGCGAAGAACAATAATACTGGTTACGGCGAAAACTGGCAGGGAAACGTAACACCCTCTCATCATACGGTCCCAGCAAGCAAAAGTGGGACGTGTGTGGCGCAATTGTCCGGGGGACAGCGGCTGGGACTTCTCAGGCTCAAAACTGAACCCCGCTCCCACCCTCTCGCCCAGTGCTGCGATGCGGTGCTCATGAGGCCAGGTTGCACACGGTTGCCTCCGATCTTATGAATGTTACGCTGGAATGTTACGCGGCGGAGGCAAAGCAGTCAGTGGGCTGGACTTGGTCTGGGAGTACCTGCGGAAGGTTTGGCCAGCAAAGTATCTTCTTCACCGCCGCGCAGGGCCATCCGCAAGCGATCGAGGTACACATAGACAACGGGCGTGGTGAATAGCGTTAAGGCCTGGCTGACGATGAGTCCGCCCACGATTGTAATGCCGAGAGGGCGGTGCAGTTCGGAACCAGTGCCCGTGCCCAGCGCCAGGGGAAGGCCTCCCAACAGTGCTGCCATGGTCGTCATCATGATAGGACGGAAGCGCAGCAGGCAAGCTTCATAAATGGCTTCGGCTGGTTTCTTGCCTTGTGTGCGCTCCACCTCGAGCGCCACGTCGATCATCATAATGGCATTCTTTTTTACCAGGCCGATCAGCAAAATGATGCCGATCATTCCAATCACATTGAGTTCGTTATGCGTCAGCTGCAAGGCCAGCAGTGCACCCACGCCGGCGGATGGAATGGTCGATAGAATCGTGATGGGATGAATATAGCTCTCATACAACATACCCAACACGATATAAACCGTAACCAGCGCGGTAAAAATCAGGATTTTCTGACTGGAGAGCGAATCCTGGAAGGCCGCCGCCGTGCCCTGGAAACTTGCCGAGATGGTCGATGGAAAACCGATCGTACTCTGGGCGTTGTTGATAGCCAGAGTGGCCTCACCAAGAGAGATTCCAGGTGCCAGGTTGAATGAAATCGTGACCGACGGAAACTGGCTCTGGTGATTCACAGCCAGCGGAATGTTGGAGGGCGCGAAGTGAGTGAACGCCGCCAAAGGGATGGGCGCGCCGCCGGAAGCTCGTAGGTAAATATTCTGAAGAGCCTCGGTTGTCTGCTGAAATTGGGGCGCGACTTCCATGACCACGTGATATTGGTTGAGCGGCCGGTACATGGTCGAGACCTGTCGCTGTCCAAATGCGTCGTAGAGCGCGTTATCAATGTCCTGCGCGGCCACTCCTAAACGGCTGGCGGTGTCGCGGTCAATTACCAGTTGCGCTTGTAATCCTTTGTCCTGCTGGTCCGTGCTCACGTCGCGCAATTCCTGCAGGCCGCGCATTTTCGCCAGCAACTGCGGTGCCCAGGTGTTGAGCTCATTCAGGTCTTCGCCCTGCAGAGTGTACTGATATTGCGCATTGCTTTGGCGGCCGCCGATGGTCAAATCCTGGGCGGATTGCAGGAACAGAGTTGCTCCGGGCACAGCCGAGAGTTTGCCGCGCAAGCGGGTGATCACGTTGTCGGCGGTCACGTTAGGGCAGGACTGCCAGAAATGAAGATTCTGACACTTGCCCCGCTGTGCCAGAGGTTTGAGCATGATGAAGAATCGGCCCTGATTCGAAACCGTGTTGCCTCCGGCAAAACCCACCACAGAACTTACTGCCGGGTCCTTCATTACGATGCCGACGTAGCGTTCCATCTTCTCGCGCATCGCCTGGAACGAAATATCTTGAGCCGCCTGCACCGAGCCCATGATTCGTCCGGTATCCTGCTGCGGGAAAAAGCCCTTTGGCACCTTGATGTATAGATAAACGCTCAGGCACGCCACCAGGATGGTCACGATAAGAGTAAGGAGCTGATAATCAAGAACCCACGTCAGCGCATGGCGGTAGGTTGCCAGAGTCTTGTCGAAAACCCATTCGCTGCCGCGATAGAGCCGATTATGCCGCTCATCTTTCTCGGGCGGCCGGAGAAACTTCGCGCACATGGTGGGTGTGGTAGTCAGTGAAACCAGCAATGAAACCCCGATCGCAATACTCAGGGTGACGGCAAACTCGCGAAACAGGCGACCCACAATTCCGCCCATCAGCAGCAGGGGGATGAATACCGCGACCAGCGACACGCTCATGGAAATCACGGTGAATCCAATTTCTTCCGCTCCCTTGAACGCCGCTTCAACCGCGTTCATCCCCTGTTCCACATAGCGCGTAATGTTTTCCAGCACGACGATGGCGTCATCCACCACAAAACCGGTAGAAATGGCCAGCGCCATGAGCGACAGATTGTCCAGGCTGAAGCCCAGCAGGTACATGCCTCCGAAGGTGCCGACCAGCGAAAGCGGTACCGCAATGCTGGGAATGATCGTGGCACGCACGGTTCGGAGGAAAGCAAAGACCACAAGGATGACGAGAATAATGGAAAGGATCAACGTGAATTCGATGTCCTTCACCGAAGCGCGGACGGTGACGGTGCGATCCATGGCCACCGAAAGCTGAATCGCCGGGGAAATCGACGACTGCAGATACGGCATCAACGCCGTCACGCGATCGACGGTCTCGATGATGTTGGCCCCGGGCTGCCGAAAAACAATGATAAGGACGCTGGGCTTGCCATTCGCCAGGCCGATGTTGCGAACATCCACCACCGAATCCTGCACGTCGGCCACATCGCCCAGCCGCACAGGCGCGCCGTTGCGGTAGGCGATGATCAGGGGCCGGTACTGATCCGCCGTGAAGATTTGATCGTTGTCGTTGAAAGACCAGGATGTCGTCCCGTTCGCTACTTGCCCCTTGGCCGTATTCGCGTTGGCCAGATTGAGCGCGTTGCGCACCGTGTCCAACCCAACGCCCAATTTGTTCAACAGCATCGGATTCACTTCCGCGCGCACTCCGGGCTGGGCCGCTCCGCCGACGAAGACCTGTCCCACGCCACTTACCTGGGCCAGCTTCTGCGCCAGAATGGAATCGGCCGCGTCGTACATCTGCGGTACCGTCTCCGTGTCGGAAGTCAGGGCGAGAATCAGAATGGGCGCGTCGGCAGGGTTGGCCTTGCGGTAGCTTGGATTGCTCGGCAAGTTTGCCGGAAGCTGACTGCGCGCGGCGTTGATCGACGCTTGCACATCGCGGCCTGCCGCATCAATATTCCGATTCAAATCAAACTGCAGCACGATGCTGGTCGAGCCCAGTTGGCTGGTAGAGGTCATTTGATTGACCCCTGAGATGCGGCCGAATTGCCGCTCCAGCGGGGTTGCGACCGCGGATGCCATGGTTTGCGGATCCGCGCCAGGCAAGCTTGCGCCCACGCCGATTACCGGGAAATCCACTCTGGGCAGCGATGCCACCGGAAGAAAATTGAAGGCAAGAATGCCGGAGAGCAGCAGCGCCGCTGCCAGCAGCGATGTGCCAATCGGGCGCCGGATAAATGGTGCAGAAATACTCATGATACAAAGGGCAAAGCCTAATCGGCGGAAGCCTCTCCCGGAACAGCGTCGTGCGGAATCGGATTGCCGATCTTGTACTTGTCAAACCTTTGAGCCAGGCGGTCAAACCACAAGTAGACCACCGGCGTTGTATAAAGCGTAAGCAACTGGCTGAGAATCAGGCCGCCCACAATGGTAATGCCAAGCGGACGGCGCAACTCAGCGCCCGTTCCCGACAACAGCGCAAGCGGAAGACCGCCGAGCAAGGCCGCCATCGTCGTCATCATGATGGGGCGGAAGCGCAGCAGGCAGGCTTGAAAGATTGCTTCCTCTGGCGGCTTGTGCTCGTCGCGCTCGGCCTCGAGCGCGAAGTCGATCATCATAATCGCGTTCTTCTTGACGATGCCAATCAGCAGAATGATTCCGATGAGAGCCACCACGGTGAGATCGTTCCCGGTAAGCATCAGAGCCAGAATCGCACCCACACCGGCAGAGGGCAGGGTGGAGAGAATGGTAACCGGATGGATGTAGCTCTCATACAAGACGCCGAGCACGATGTAGACGGTGATCACCGCCGCCAGAATCAGCCATGGTTCGCTGGATAGAGAATTCTGAAACGCGGCCGCCGTCCCCTGAAATGAGGCGTGGATGCTCGGCGGCAATTGAATGTCTTTCTCCGCCTGCTGAATGGCCTTTGTCGCTTCGCCGAGCGAAGCGCCCGGTGCAAGGTTGAACGACAGCGTCACCACGGGAAATTGCCCCTGGTGATTGACCGAGAGCGGAGTATTGGTCGACTGCATGCGCGTGAAAGCTGAAATTGGAACCGGAGCCCCGCTGGTTGTGGCCGTGGCGGCATTGGCCGTTGGCGCGCCGGAATTCGGCGTGGTGCTGCTGGGGCGTACATAGATGTCGTTCATCGCCTCCGGCGTCTGGGCGAAGTTGGGAAGGACCTCCAGAACCACGTGATACTGATTGAGTTGCGTGAAGATGGTGGAGACCAGCCGCTGGCCGAAGGCGTCGTACAATGTATTGTCGATGGCCTGCGGAAGGATTCCCAGCCGCGACGCGGTATCGCGATCAATCGTGATATTCGTTTTGAGACCGCCATTCAGCTGATCGGTCGCTACATCGCGCAATGCCGGCGCGGCGCGAAGCTTATCTACCAGCTTCGGCGTCCATTGCGACAATTCCTGGGCATCCGCGTCTTCAATGGAGTACTGGAACTGGGTGCGGCTCACACGATCCTCCACCGTCAGATCCTGCACTGGCTGCATGTAGAGAGTGATCCCGTCCACTTTGGCGACCTCAGGCTGCAATCGCCGGATGATTGCGGAAGCGTCATCGCTGCGTTCATCGCGTGGCTTCAGGTTGATCTGAATGCGGCCGCTGTTGGGCGTAGTGTTTGTGCCATCGACGCCGATGAAAGACGAAAGACTGTCCACAGCTTTATCTTGCAGGATGACCTTCGCCAGTTCCTGCTGGTGCTGGGACATCGAGTCAAACGAAATATTGTCTGGAGCCTCGGAAATTCCCAGAATTACGCCAGTATCCTGCACGGGGAAAAAACCCTTGGGCACGATGACGTAGAGAAGCAGGGTGAGAACCAACGTTCCGAAAGTGACGATCAGTGTCGCCGTCTGGTGCTTCAGCACAAATTTCACCGTGCGGCCGTAAAACCCAACGACTCGGTTGTAATAGTCTTCTGTGACCTCGTAGAAGCGGCCCTTCTCGCCCTCTTTGCGGTGCTTGAGCAGCTTGGCGCACATCATGGGGGTCAGGGTCAAAGACACGCCCGCCGACACAAGAATGGTCACGGCCAACGTGACTGCGAATTCCCGGAACAGCCGCCCGACAATGTCACCCATGAAGAGCAGTGGAATCAGCACCGCAATCAGTGACACCGTGAGCGACACGATGGTGAAACCAATCTGCTCCGACCCTTTCAGAGCCGCGTCCAGCGGTGAATCCCCGGCTTCCAGGTAACGGTCGATGTTTTCGATCATCACAATGGCGTCATCCACCACGAACCCAGTGGAGATGGTCAGCGCCATGAGCGTCAGATTGTTGAGGCTGTAACCAAGCACGTACATCACGCCAAACGTTCCCACGATCGAAAGCGGGACGGCCACGCTGGGAATCACGGTGGCGCGGAAGTTTCGCAGGAAGAAGAAAATGACGATGATCACCAGGATGATGGTCAACACCAACTCGAACAAAACGTCCTTCACGGAGGCGCGGATAGTGATGGTCCGGTCGGTAAGAATCTGTACCCTCACCGCCGAGGGCAACGATGCTTGCAGCTGGGGCAGCAACTTCTTGATCCGGTCAACCACGCTGATGATGTTCGCTCCAGGCTGCCGCTGCACGTTCACGATCACCGCCGGAGTCAGGTTCATCCAGGCCGCGAGGTGAGTGTTCTCCGTTCCATCGATCACGTTGGCCACGTCGCTCAGGCGCACCGGCGCTCCGTTGCGGTAAGTCACGACGATTGGCTTGTACTGGTCGCTCGAGAAAAGCTGGTCGTTGGCGCCAATCGTATATGACTGGCGTGCACCGTCGATTACGCCCTTTGCCTGATCAACATTGGCTTGCGCCAACGCGGTGCGGACATCTTCGAGGCTCAACCCGTAGGAAGCGAGAGCGGTTGGGTTTACCTGGATTCGCACCGCCGGCTTCTGTCCGCCACTGATGGAAACCAGTCCAACGCCTGGCAGTTGAGAAACCTTCTGCGCGAGCGCAGTGTCGGCGAGATCCTCAACTTTGGACAAGGGCAGCGAGTCCGACGTCATAGCCAGCGTGAGAATCGGAGCGTCTGCCGGATTCACCTTGTTGTAGATGGGAGGATTCGGAAGATCCGTGGGCAGGTAGGTCGATCCCGAATTGATGGCGGCCTGCACCTGCTGCTCTTCCACGTCGATGTTCTGGTCGAGGCCAAACTGCAGCGTGATGACCGAACTGCCAAACGAACTGGTCGAGGTCATCTGGCTCAGCCCGGGAACTTGCCCGAACTGCCGCTCCAGCGGCGAAGTCACCGACGATGCCATGACATCGGGGTCGGCGCCGGGATAAAAAGTGACCACCTGAATGGTCGGATAATCGACCTCCGGCAGGGCGGAAACCGGCAGTTGCAGGTAAGCGACGCCTCCCACCAGCAGCACGCCCACCATCAACAGGGTGGTCGCGACCGGCCGGAGAATGAATAATCGTGATGGACTCATGAAGCGGGAGTTCCTGAAGCCGATTTTCCGGAGTTGGTTGCTCCTGAGGACGGATTGCCGTTCCCGTTTCCTCCGCTCGGCGTATTGCTGGGATTGTCGGCCCGGGGTTCTACCTTGCTGCCGGTTTGTAGTTTGTCCTGACCGTCAGTCACCACCGTGTCGCCAGGATTGAGGCCGCTCGTAACGGTCGTAATGTTGCCCTGAGTCAGCGAGATGGTCACATTGCGCGCTTCGACGGTTTTGTCAGGTTTCAGCGCGTAGACGAATGTCCCTTGAGGACCGCGGAGAATTGCCGCCGTGGGCAGCACCGTGGCGTTCTTGCGCGTCTCCAGCAGCAGGTTTGCGTTCACGAACTGATTAGGCCAGAGTTGGTTGTCGGCATTAGCGAACACAGCTTTCAGCTTGGCGGTTCCGGTCGTCGGATCAATCTGGTTGTCAATCGTCTGCAGTTTCCCCGTCGCCAGTTTGGTTTGATCGTCGCGACTGTAGGCATCCACCTGGAGCGCGGTGTTTTTCATATGCTTTGACACCGTCTGCAACTGGTCCTCGGGCAGAGTGAAGATCACCGCGATGGGCTGCAATTGCGTGAGGATCAGCATGGGGTTGGTATCGGCGGCGTGGACGATATTCCCCGGGTCTACCTGCCGCAGGCCGACCCGTCCGGTGAAGGGGGCGGTGATGTGGCAATAGACAATCTGCAGCTTGGCATTATCAATCTGCGCCTGGTCAGTGCGCACCTGGCCATCGAGCTGATCGACCAGGGATTTTTGCGTATCAACCTGTTGCTGCGCAATGCTGCCGGATGGAATCAAAGTGGTATAGCGGTCCAGATTCAGTTTGGCGTCGCGCAGCGTAGCCTGATCTTTGAACAGTTGCGCCTGCATCTGTTCCAATTGAACTTGGTAGGGCCGCGGATCGATTATTATCAGCGACTCACCCTGCTTCACATTCTGGCCTTCTTTGAAGTTCACCTGCATGATCTGCCCGTCGACACGGCTCTTGATGTTCGCCGTGTTGAAAGCAGTCACCGAACCAAGACCGGTCAGGTAAACCGGCACGTCCTGCAGTTGAACTTTGGCCACTGCGACCGAGACTGAGCGTGGAGCCGCGGCTTGGGCTTTCTGCTGTTTGGAGTCGGCACTGCTGCACCCAAAGAAAGCTGTGCAAGATAGGGCCAGCGCGAGGGTGACGACCGGCCGAAACCGGTAGTGCATCAGGTATGCGAGTGTCTCGGGCGGAGAATTTAAGTCGATAGTCTTCAAGCTTTTTAGTCCTATACAACTTTTTCACAAGATCGGCGGAAATCCTGCCGTTCGTTAGACGTACTTATCGTCGACTCGGTTGCGGCACCAGCAGCCAGGAAAAAAGCAGCAGGTCGTCTTACGCCAAGGTCCTCCTTCTGGAGAGGCTCAGGCAGGAACCGGAACGCAGATGTAATAGTAGAACCGTACTCAGCAAGCATCAACTGTGCCTTCGTGCAGGTCAAGGGTGGGGCGAAGATTTTACAAATCTTTACTCGCTGTGACCGTACGTTTACGGTTTGGCCGGTTGCAGGCCTGGCGGCACCGGGTGCAGGGCTTCATAGGTCGCAATCTCGGCTTCGTGTTGCAGGGTGAGGCCGATGTCGTCCAAACCATTGAGCAGGCAATGGCGCACGAATTCGTCAACACGGAACGTCGAGCGGAAGTCGTGATCGTCATGCACGTCGCAGCGCTCGAGGTCGATGGTGAGTTGGTAATTTTTCATCTCACGGGCGCGCCGCATCACCTCGGCTACCTCATTGTCCCGCAATTGCACCGTAAGGAAACCATTCTTGGTGCTGTTGTTGGCGAAAATATCGGCGAAGGAGGAGGAAATGACGGCGCGGAATCCGAAATCGCCCAACGCCCAGATGGCGTGCTCGCGCGAGGAACCGCAGCCAAAATTCTTTCCGGCCACCAGAATGCTCGCGCCTTCGTAGCGGGGCTCGTCCAGGATGAAGCCTGCGTTCTTCTTTCCGTCGGCGGAGAAACGCCAGTCATAAAACAGGAACTGGCCAAAGCCCGTGCGCTCAATGCGCTTCAGAAACTGCTTGGGGATGATTTGGTCGGTGTCAACATTCACGCGGTCGAGCGGCGCGACGCGCCCGCGATGTGTGCGAAATGGTTTCACTGCGTGCTCCTGTGCGTCATTGAAATTTCCAATTGCGAATGTCCGTGAAGTGCCCCGCAATCGCCGCCGCCGCCGCCATCATCGGACTCACCAGATGTGTTCGTCCGCCACGACCCTGCCGCCCTTCAAAATTGCGATTGCTGGTCGAGGCGCAGCGCTCGCCCGGCTGCAGAATGTCAGGATTCATTCCGAGACACATTGAGCACCCGGACTCGCGCCACTCGAATCCGGCGTCCAGAAAAATCTGGTGCAGGCCTTCCCGCTCCGCCGCCCGCTTCACCGTCTGCGACCCTGGTACCACCATGGCGCGTACCTTCGAACTCACGTGATGACCTCTCGCCACGCGCGCCGCCGCTCGTAGATCTTCAATGCGCGAGTTGGTGCACGACCCAATAAAAACTCTGTCGATCCCGATATCTTCGATCCGCCTCCCCGGCTCGATCCCCATGTACTGCAAGGCAAGCTCGGTTGCCCGCCGGTCGGATTCTTTCAAGCCGCTTAATTCGGGTACGCGTCCCGTCACCGGCGCTACCATCCCCGGATTGGTGCCCCAGGTTACAAACGGAGAAAGCTGTGCCGCGTCCATCTCGACGACCTTGTCGAACGTCGCTCCGTCGTCGGTCGGCAAGCCGCTCCAGTATTCAACGGCCTTCTCCCAGTCGCCGCCCCGAGGCGCGAATCGCTTCCCCTTCACATAGGCAAATGTTGTTTCATCCGGCGCTACCATTCCGGCGCGTGCTCCGGCTTCAATGCTCATGTTGCACAGGGTCATGCGGCCTTCCATCGAAAGCGCGCGCACAGCCGCGCCGGCGTATTCAATCACGTGCCCGGTCGCACCATCGGTACCGATTTGCCCGATGATTCCCAATGCAAGGTCTTTTGCCGTTACCCCTTCGTCCAACCGCCCGCGCACTTCGACCTTCATCGTCTTCGGCGTCTGCTGGGCGAGACACTGCGTGGCGAGAACGTGCTCCACCTCCGACGTTCCAATGCCGAAGGCCAGCGCTCCGAACGCACCGTGAGTGCTGGTATGGCTGTCGCCGCAAACTATTGTCATCCCCGGCTGGGTCAGCCCCAGCTCTGGGCCAATGACATGCACGATCCCCTGATCCGGAGAATCCATATCGAACAGGCGCACTCCGAATTCTTTGCAGTTCGCTTGCAGCGCTGCGATCTGCTTCGCGGCGATAAGATCGACGATCGGAGTTCCGCGAGGCTCGGTCGGAATATTGTGGTCGACGGTTGCCACGGTGCGGGCGGGCAGCCGGACGTTTCTTCCGGAAACGCGTAACCCATCGAATGCCTGTGGGGAAGTCACCTCATGCACCAAATGCAGATCGATGTAGATGATCGGAGACCGGCGGCTCGGCTGTGCCACCATGTGCGCATTCCAGATTTTTTCGAAAAGTGTTCGCTTGGATGACATGATATTAATGAAGCGCCTCGGACGCGGCCGTGCGCCAAAACTTCACTCGTGAGTCTCTAGTTTTTCATAGCACGCGGACGGGAGCAAGCCGCCCCCGCCGTGCATCCGTCCTCGGTTCTCAGGTATCATCAAAACATCATTCCATGATCAACGGCAAACGCATAGCGGTCGTCATGCCCGCTTACAATGCGGAGAAGACCCTCGAGGTCACGGTGGGCGAACTGCCGGAACTGGTGGACATCCGCATTCTGGTGGACGACCACAGTTCCGACAATACTGTCGATCTGGCGCGGCGCCTGGGCCTGCTCGTCTTTCAGCATGATCGCAACTACGGTTACGGACGCAATCAGCAGACGTGCTACCGCGAAGCTTTGGCGGCGGGCGCCGATGTGGTCATTATGCTGCACCCCGATTATCAGTACACTCCGCTCCTGGTCACGGCCATGGCCAGCATGGTGGCGTATGACGTCTACGACGTTGTGCTGGGCTCGCGCATCATTGGGGGAACGGCGTTGAGTGGGGGCATGCCGGTCTATAAATACATCTCGAACCGGTTGCTCACGGCATTTGAGAATATTTTTCTTCGCGTCAAGCTTTCCGAATATCACTCTGGATATCGCGCCTTCAGCCGCAAGGTGCTGACCGAACTTCCGCTGCTGGAAAATTCGGACGACTTCGTCTTCGACAATCAGATGCTCGCGCAGTGCGTGCACTTCGGATTCCACATCGGAGAAGTGTCGTGTCCTACTAAGTATTTTGAAGAGGCCTCATCCATTAATTTCCGCCGCAGCGTGAAGTATGGTTTCGGCGTGCTGGCGACCACGTTGCAATTTGCTGTGCAGCGAGCGGGCTTGATCCACTTCCCCCGTTTCAGCGACAAAGGCCGCAAACTCGAACCCGGCTACCCTACCTATTACGCCAGCCGAACCGAAACGGCGCGGCCCGCTTAGAAGAACAAGACTAGCCAGAGTTCAGGCCTACTTGTTTTTTCTGGAGAGAAACCCCAACACCTTGCTGGCGAACTCATCGGAAAACCCAAACCGAGCTTTAGCCCGCGAATAAAGATCGACCGCCTTCTTATCCAGCCAGATCATCGCTGATTTCCCCCATCCATCCTGCGGACGGGCAAAATAATCGGTGGAGTGTCCAGTGACCTTCTTGTCGCCCTCAATCGTGTAGTAGTACAAGGCCAGGCTCTTGCGCGATTCTCCCTCGGGGCAGGTCAGAGGATCAGGAAAGCCGTGCAGTGAACGCTCATCCGTGGTGAAAATGAGCGCGTGGTTCAGCAGCGGCGGATACTTCGCACCGCAGCGAGCCATCTTCCCATCTTGTCGCTCCCACAATTCGATCGCCCCTCCCCACTCTTCCCGCCATCCGGGATTCAGATACAGGATCAGATTCACGCGCCGGTGCCAGTGCGTGTGGAAGTGGTGCATGGAGAAATCCGTATGCACGTTCAGATAGCCACCCGGCCCGGATTGATGCAGGCCGCCACCCTCAAGCATTGGATCCGCCATTAAGTTGGAGATGCCGGTCAGTTCAGAAACCCAGGCGACAAACTCCGGGGAGTTCAGTTCGTCGGTAACCGCCGCCAGCGCAGGCGGAAAAAGCTGACGTTTTGCCATACCCAGTTTGTTTTCGTTAGCGTGTTTGTACTGCGTCCAGGAATCGGTTGTCGAGCGGGGAAACTGTTCCGCCAATTCCGCCCCAGTCTCTGGCTCAAGAAAATCCTGCAAAAGAATGTGCGGACAGGGTTTGTTCTCCCGGTATTGACTCGCAAGCGCCTGCAGAGGAGGTCCCCATCGTTCGTAGGGAAAAAGCCGGACAGGGGCCTGAACGGCCGGTGCAGAGGACATGAGCTGAAAATCTCCTTGTTCCCAGAATTGTATCTGATCGGGCGCTTCCGAGGCGTGGATTCTAGCGCTGAATGTTCGTTACGTTCAGGGAACCCGGCAAACCCGCACCGCACTATTCTGATAAACACAATCGAGTCCGGCAACGCCAGGTTGCTGCATCACCACCCATCCCACTCCGTACTTATTTTTCAACCGCGAGAAGTCTTCGCTGCCTAAATTCCTCCACGGAGTCTGAGCTTGCACTTGGGACCACCACTCCTCGGCCAGCGGAGGGAACATGCTCACCACACCGTTATCCTTTATCCAGTCGGCCAGTCGGCTTCTTTGCGCGAGACAGCGAAATCCAATCTCATCTTCTCCAGCGATGTGCATGTAATTCGGATCGAGCGCGAAGAGCGCATCCTCCGGCGTGTTCTGTCGAATCCAAACAAAAGCCTGCGCCCACCGATTTCTGGGCGCGACGCCGGGCCACTCCACGTGCGCGCTGTCCGGAAAAAGCGACCATTGGGCCAGGAACATCCCCAGACTCAAAGGCACAAAAAGTAGCAGCCAGCGCCATCCGTGGTTTTTCAACACATACTCGCCGAGAAATCCACCAATGACGACAAACATGACGATGTACAGAAAATGCAAGCTGCGCAACGGTTGCAGGCGAGCCAGAGACTCAAATCGCGCGGGCAGATCCACCATCAGCGCGCCCGCCAGATAGATCAAGCCGTAAATCACAAACGTACGGCTTGCACGTTCTACATTGAACCACTGGCGCTCTCGTGCCATCTTTGCGAACCACCAGAACAATAGCAGCGGCGCGGCGATTCCCAGCAACTCATACCAGTGCCAGTGCTGAATGTAATGAAAGCCGTGCTGCTTAGCAGCTTCGTGATAGGCCGAGGAGGGAGCAATTGTCAGAGGTACTCCTAACCACATGAGTGCCGTGAGCGCGGGCGTGGCCGCCTTGTTCCGAATTCCTTCCAATCTCTTCATCACCAGGAGCAACACGCAAAACGAAAATGGAAATACCCACATCAGCGGATGCATGCAGACCGCAAACGCCAGCCACAACAGCGCCCGCACATATTTCTTCTCCAGGGTTCGGGCCATCATGAAAATCCCTGCGAATGCCGCCAAGTTCCTCGGATTCAAATACTGGTCCACTATGTAGAGCGCGGTTCCCGCCACCGGAATTGTCAAAAGCGCGGCGACCAAACAAACGCCACCCCAGCGCGCTCTCGCATTCTGAAAGAACAAGCCGCTCAATTCCCAGCAGGCAAGCAGCAAAAGGTAAATGGATGCCAGATGCCACAGGAACAGGCCTGCCTCCAGCGGCAAATGAGTCACGCGCAGAGATAGTGCAACCAGATTGGGGAAGAACGTGAGGCTGGCGTGCGACAAGAAAAATTCCCGGCCCACCGGAAACAACTTCGCATCCAGGATTGTCTCCACCCCCGGCAGGTAGATTTCCGCGTCCTCGGCGAAGGGATGGTAGCCATGCACCAGAACGGCCCCTGCGGTGAGGAGCGATAGTCCGAAGACGGCCTTCCAACTGGGTTGACGGGGAATGCTCAAGGAGGTTCGGTAATGCCGCCTTTACCCTAATGAGGGGCGATGCGCCTGTCAAATGTTGCGCCCGAGGAAGGAATTGGGTCAGGACGGTTGCAAGGACGAGCCGCGCGATCAGACCAGTAACTACCCACGGCTTGCACGAGTCGGGACTCCCTACGTAGCATCTAACTAACATGGCCGCTGCCCTTATGCCCGAGCGCCTTCGGCCCAACATGGCCATGGGCGAAATCGTGAGCTTCGCCTACGATACTTTTTGCAGCAACAAGATTCGCTTCATCCTGACCGCCTTGGGCATGGTGATCGGCACCGCCTCACTCATCCTTGTGGTCACCATCGGAATGACCGGCCGGCAATACGTGCTCAACCAGATCCAAGCCATTGGTACCAACGAGGTTTGGGCAGAATACCTCGGAGGGGCGCCGCACATCAGCAATTCGAATCCGGATCCGTTGACCATCGAGGACCTCCACGCTATCCGGCAGGAAGTTCCGGGGATTGTCGCCTCTTCGCCGGTGGCCCAACTCTCCGACCGTATTCCTGCCGGCAATGGCAAAGAAAAGGATGTCTCCATTCTCGGCGTCGACCCCGACTACCTGCATGTGCGAAATCTGGTTATTCCGTCGGGCAGGTTTTTCGATCAAGAAGATTCCCAGGCGCACAACAAAGTCGCCGTCATTACCGAGAAAATGGCAGTTGAAGTCTACGGTTCGTCGCAAGCCGCCGTCGGCAAGGTCATCAAGCTCACGGGGCTTCCCTTCACCATCATCGGTACGTTCAAGGAGCGAGTGGAAACTTTCGGCCAGTCAGAAATCGTCGATAACACGATGCTGATCCCGTTCTCGGTCAGCCGCTATTTCATGGAGATTCCTAACGTCAAGCTCTTATATTTTTCCATGGAAGATCCCTCGATGGTGATTTCAGCGACGGCGCAGATTAAGCGGGTATTGCAATCCCGGCACCGCGCAGAGTCGGTTTACGACGTCGCCAACCTCACCGCGCTGCTTTCCATGGCGGATCGCATCGCCACCGGCCTGACCTGGGTACTTCTTCTGGTTGCGATGGTCACCTTGTTGGTGAGCGGCATCGGAATCATGAACATTATGCTGGCCACTGTGACTTCGCGCATTCGCGAGATCGGAATTCGCAAAGCTATCGGCGCTACCAACCGCGAAATCCGTTTTCAGTTTCTTGCCGAGGCTATTCTGATCTCTTTAATCGGCGGATTTGCCGGCATCGTCATCGGGCTTGCCATCCCGTATTCAGTTCGTTTTCTTACCGAGTACCGAATTCCCATTTCAGGCTTATCCGCGATCATTGCCATCATCGTGTCTTCGGTCGTGGGCGTTATTTTTGGAACCGTACCGGCCGCACGTGCCGCACAGCTCGATCCTGTGGAGAGCCTGCGTTACGAGTGAGCCAAGCTAACCAACTGACCAGCAAGGTGTTACGACCTAACTGGCGAGAAACCTCAATGCCTTGAGCGCCAGCGATGCGCGATGCCACGAAAAAGTTGCATTTTCGACCCACTCCGAAGTAATATGGATTACGGAGCTTGATAGTAGGTTCCCAGTGTTCTAGACCCTGTACCGCTAAACCCTAACTTCCAAAACTTGCAGCTCAGGTTGTGCAAAACAAAATAAGAGGCCGCCTGTCAGCCTCCGTCCCGGTTCGGAGAGTTCAATATGGCGTGGTACGCATACTGCCTTACCGAGCACCAGACCCTTCCCAACGGCACCCGTTCCCGACGCCCTTTCGTAATTGAGAATGTTCAAGGCGTGAACGGAGCCCCTGTCCTCAGCTATCCCAGTGGCGAGTTTGCTGTGATTGTGAGCGAATACGACCAAAATGCCGGACAACTGGATCAGAAATCTGCCATCGAGCACGCCCGGGTGGTAAGTGGTTGCTTCCGCAACTCCACCGTCCTCCCGTTCCGTTTCGGAACCATCTTCGAGAGCGATGACGCGCTCCGCCAAGCCGTCCGGGTAAACCGTCGGGCTTTCGGATTGAGTGTCGCCCGGCTCCGCGGGAAGTCGGAAATGCACATCAAGTTGACGGTCACCGACGGCTCACTGCGCGAAGCTATGATCGACGTAATTCTGCCTGACACCGTAGGCGGCGATTATCTTTCCAAGCTGCGCGTTAAAGCGTCCCGGGAACGTGAGCGCCAAACCAAGGCCCGCGCCCTTTCGGTCCAGGTTCACAAGTTGTTTAATCCGCTGGAAGAGGAAGTGAGCTGCAAGAAGGTTGCACCCCAAGGCATGCTCATCGACATCGCCCATCTCATCGATAACAAGTCGCTCGAAAAGTATCAGAACCGTTACAGTGCCGCCGCCAAGCAGTTGAAGAACTGCGAAGTGGCGATCAGCGGACCCTGGCCTCCTTACCACTTCCTTCCCGGGAAGCTGCGTACAGTGGCAGGAAACAGCTAAACCTTAAGAAGTTTCGGGCCGCCATTGCCGGATGGCAGTGGCGGCTTCGGACTTTCTCTCTTAGCGTCTTGTAGCGCGGCGCGTGCAATCAAAGTGCACTCTTGTGCACTTCTCCGCCACGTTATTCTTGGATTCAGCTCCCTACTACGTTTCCTTCCTCCCGCTAAATACAGCTCGATCAACCACTTACAAGATGACATGGGTCCAGAGCGCCGGTTCGGGTCTTTGGCTCGGCAAGTGCATCTTGTCAGTGCAATAAGAGGCCGCAAACCCAAAGCAATGACCTTCACTCTCTCTCGTCAACATTTCCCGAAGTGCCGCCCCGCTTGGCGGAGCGGTAACTTGCATCGCCTTTCCTGACATCGCCTTCCAAATTTGACCTCTTGAAATGTGGCCTCAGAAATGGGGCCACTTTTTTGCAAGAAGCAGCGAGTGAAGATTTTGGGAAGATTTTTATACGGGGACAACCGCCCTCGGCTGCCGTCGGGTTCAGCCCGACAGTAGCGCCCGCTTCAGCACTCCAGAACTCGCTAGAACAACCTCCAAACAAAGTGCGCCAGAAGTGGATCCCCGCCGCTTTCCGGAGGCCATCTCTCTCAGATACACTGCCAGCATCTATGACTAAGCTTCTCCGCGTCGATTTCGCATTTCTGATCGTCCTGCCACTAATCATGACCGCTGTTGCAAGCGCCCAAAGCCCGTCCCAGAAGCCGCAGCCTGCCACTTCGTTCATGGGGCTGCCGCAAACCACTCAAGCCGACCAGCAAAATTTCCCGCCGCTTCTGCTGCAACAGCTTTCGGCAATTAAAGCCGCCGCCCTTAATGATGACTACGCCTACCACCAGGTCGCTTACCTCACCGAAAATATCGGACCGCGGCCCACCGGCTCGCCCCAGGCGCGTGTGGCGGCCGAATATGTAGCCGGCGAACTTCGCAAGCTCGGCCTGGAGGTCCGCCTCCAGCCAGTCACTGTCCCGCATTGGGTTCGAGGCGCCGAAACCGCCGCCCTCGTCGAGTATCCCGGAATGGTTCCCGGCGCCACCCAAAAGATCGTGCTCACCGCTCTTGGGAGCAGTTCCTCCACTCCCCCGGACGGCCTCACAGCCGACGTCGTCACCGTAAACACATTCGATGAACTCGCGGCCCTCGGCCGCGATAAAGTCGCGGGTAAGATCGTCCTCTTCAATGAGATTTTCGATAAGCAAAAGGCAGCCGCCGGACTCGCCTTCGCCGCCTACGGGGAGGCCGTCCGTTACCGGGGAGCCGGCGCCAAGGCCGCCGCCGATCTCGGCGCCATCGCCGCGCTTGTCCGCTCCGTCGGCAATGCCGACTACCGCCTTCCTCATACGGGATTCAGTTTTCCTGCCGGCATTCCCGCCGGTGCCGTCACCGCAGAAGACGCCGACCTCATCGTCCACCTCGCAGCCCAGGGCAAAGTTCGCATGCATCTCACCCTGACGCCGCAGAAGCTACCCGACGAAATCGGCTACAACGTCATCGCCGACCTCAAAGGCTCTGAACATCCGGAGCAGATCGTGGTTGTATCCGGTCACCTCGATTCCTGGGACCTCGGCACCGGCGCCATCGATGATGGAGCCGGAGTCGTCATCGCCATGGAAACCGCCGAAATTTTGCAGCGCCTCCACCTGCGCCCTGCCCGCACCCTCCGTGTCATTGCCTGGATGGACGAAGAAACCGGAGGCTCCGGAAGCAAAGCCTATACGGCCGAATACTTGGCCGATTTTCCTCACTGCGTCGCCGCCATCGAGAGCGACTCCGGCGCCGCTCATCCTCTCGGCTTCGACGTCAAATCAGCCCCCGCCGTCATCGACGCTCTCCGCCCGGTGCAATCCGTGCTTCAGAGCATCGGAGCTTCGGTCCTGCAGCCCACCACCTATCCTCCCGGAGCCGATATTGCCGCAATGTCTGAAGCCGGCGTACCCGCCTTCGGCATCATGCAAGACGGCCGCACCTACTTCAACTACCACCACACCGCCGCCGACACGTTGGACAAAATCGTGCCCGGCGAACTCCGCGAAAACGCCGCCGCCATGGCCGTCCTGGCGTATGCCCTGACCAACATGAAAACGCCGCTGCCGCGCTAAAGGTAAAACACCGGTCAGATCGGTCTAGTCAATTTGCGGCGGGCTGTCAGTGGCGCCCGCCCCGGTAAGCCACTGCCTCCAGTTGGCGCAATGATTAATACAGCATGAACTGTATCGAAACACAGGTGCGGACATTCGTAAAATTTCCCAGCTTGGAAGCACATATTGAAAACGGCGCCATTTCATCTCAACGGATGAGGTTCGCCAATCGGGAGCCAGGTTTCGGCCACCGACACGAGAGGAGAAAGTCTTGATTCGAAGATTCGAAAAAATAGTAACCGCAGCATTAGTGGCGGGCGCGCTTTCGCTGTTCGTAGTAGCTGCACCGCAGGCGCGCGCCGATGACAGATCGAAGTGCCAGCACGCGGTAGAAAAGGCGGAAGCACGATTCGACCGCGCGGTTCAGGAGAAGGGCGAGCGCAGCCGTGAGGCCGAAGACCGCCGCCGCGATTTGAACGCCGAACGTGAGCGCTGCTGGGGTCAGTACCACCAGTGGTGGAACGGAAAAGAACATCGCTGGGAAACCGAGCATAATTGGGATGCGGATCACGATCATCACTAGATCCAAGCATCTGGTTGCCCCCATCCTTTTGACGCTCTTTGCGAAAGGATGGGGGCTTTTGACGTAGCGTCTGCACAACTAAGCCGCCACAAAGCAGTCCCTGTCCCAGATAAGACCTCA
>Ga0307478_10000526_pt1 | contig 38913 bp, 37 predicted proteins | sample atmos_gasesECM4C_2_FD_203713 | JGI IMG/M metagenome (GOLD analysis project Ga0307478, IMG submission 203713) | Hardwood forest soil microbial communities from Morgan-Monroe State Forest, Indiana, United States - atmos_gasesECM4C_05 | ecosystem: Environmental > Terrestrial > Soil > Temperate...
ACATCGAAGTGAACAACAAACCGGATGTCCGCCCGATCGATCCCCATTCCAAACGCGTTCGTGGCTACCACGATGTCGCGCCGGCCTTGCATGAATTCGTTCTGCGCTTTCTCGCGCTCATCGTCGCTCATGCCGCCGTGGTAGAGAATGCTCGAGATGTTCGCCAGCTTCAGCGTCTCGGCGACTGCCTCGACTCGTTTTCGCGTCGAGCAATAGACGATGCCGGTCTTGTTTTCGCGGATGAGCGCGTTCAGTCGCTCATATTTTTGCGCCTCGTTGCCGACATGCGAGATCAGCAATTTCAAATTCGGGCGCGCAAATCCCGCCACGAATTCCCGCGGCTCGCGCAGCGCGAGATGAGTGAGAATATCGCGCCGCACTTCCGGCGTGGCGGTCGCCGTGAACGCTGCCACCTGCGGGCGCCCCAGCGTTTCAAGCACCTGGCCGAGCCGGAAATAATCGGGCCGGAAATCATGGCCCCACATGGAAAGACAATGCGCCTCGTCCACGGCAAAAAGCGCGATGGTGCTTTGACCAAGCGCTTCGAGAAACGAGCGGCTCCGAAAACGTTCCGGCGCGATGTAAACCAGCTTGAATTCGCCGCGAGCGAGGGCGCGAATCCGCTCCTGTTGTTCGCTCAGGCTGAGCGAGCTGTTGATTAACGTCGCCGGAATCCCGCGGCGCTGAAGCGCGTCCACCTGGTCTTTCATCAACGCGATCAAGGGCGAGACGACCACCGTTGTGCCCTCGAGCAGAAGCGCCGGCAATTGATAGCAGAGCGATTTGCCGCCGCCCGTCGGCATCACCACGAGGGCATCCGAGCCGGCGGTGATGGCGGTGATCACTTCTTCCTGCGCGTCGAGAAACTCGCGGAAGCCGAAGTATTTTTCGAGAACGTCGTGAGGGGTCATTGGGATTTCCATTGTGGAGGATCAATCATCGGTGCACAAGGATCGGTCGTGCTTATCGAATTCACAAAACGCGCCGATGGACGAACTGTGCTGCGCTGCGTGCGGGCGGATGGGTCCGTTACCTGGCAGCGCAACGATGACCAGAACGCGCTCTTTTTTCCGCTGCATGACCTGACGCATTACGCGGTCGAAACCGAGCTGGGTTTTGCGCAAGGGTTCTTCGGCCTGATCGCGAAGGGCTGGAACATCGATGAAACGACCGGGAAGACCGCGCGCGGGCCGTTACCCAATGAAGCACTCGAGGTCGAATACATCGTCGCCGCGTTTTCGGCGGAACGCGCCGGCGGCGCCGATGCCACGGCTGCGGAGTTCAACGAACTGGCGGCGACTTTCGCGAGCGCGAAAGAAATGCCGCCTCCGCGTCCGCTCTCGGACGAAGATCTGGCACGGGTGCGAACACGCTTCAATGAGGTTGCCATGAAATGGCGCGCCCTCGCACCTGGCCAAACCCTCCAACTTGTTTTCCCATCTCTTCTGTAGCCGCGGCCCTGTGGGCCGCGTGAGAGCGAACCTGGCAGCCGTGTCATCCCCCACGCGCCGCACAGCGGCGCGGCTACAGAGGAGCAAGAAACACGGCGTCTTACGCCACGCGGCCGCAGCAGTTCTTGAATTTTTTCCCGCTCCCACACGGGCACGGCTCATTGCGGCCAACCTTCGGAGTATCCCGACGCACCGGCGCGAGATCGAGTTTCAGCTCCGAGCCGTCGCCGTTTGACGAAACGTCGTCCCTCATCGCCGGCATCCGATCGCCGTGACGCCCGGGGACTGGGCCAGTCGCCGTCGCCGCACTGGGCGCCTGCTCTTTCAAAAGAAATTGCGGCAGGGTCGAAAGGAAATTCTCGAACGCCTGCAGGTTCGAAGTGCTGCGGAAAAGATTATGCAGCACTTCGTTCTTAATGTTCGCCATCAGCTCGACGAACATTTCGTAGGCCTCGGTCTTGTATTCGATGAGCGGATCCTTTTGCGCGTAGCTCCGCAGGTAGACGCCCTCGCGGAGCGCGTCCATCGCGTAAAGATGCTCCTGCCAGAGCCGGTCGATCGCGTTCAGAATGATGTAGCGCTCGAGGCTCTTGACCGCGGTCGGTTCCTCGTGACTCGATTTGCGCTCATACGATTCCTTGATTTTCCCAATCAAAAATTGTGTGTTCTCCTCGACCGACCGCGTTTCAAACTGCGCCTTATCCTTGGAAAGACCGAGCGGGAACGTGACGTTCACCCAGTTCAACAGGCCGCTGTAATTCGGCTCCTCGCCTGTCCCGCCGGTGCCAAGGAATTCCTGCACTTTCGCGGGAACCGCTTCATCGATCACTTCGAAGACCAGCTTGCGCGGCTCCTCGGAATCGATCGTGTCGTTGCGATAGGTGTAAACCACCTCGCGCTGGTTGTTCATCACGTCGTCGAAATCGAGCGTCCGTTTTCGCGCGAGATAATTGCGCTGCTCAACGCGCTTCTGCGCGGTCTCGACCGATTTGTTCAACCACGGGTGCTCGAGCTCCTGGCCTTCTTCGAGCCCGAAGCGCTCCATGATCTTCGTCATCCGATCGGCCGCACCAAAGTTGCGCATCAGATCGTCCTCGAAGCTGACGTAGAAACGCGAGCCGCCCGGATCGCCCTGGCGCGCGCAACGTCCGCGCAACTGCCGATCGATCCGGCGCGATTCATGGCGCTCGGTGCCGATCACGAAAAGCCCGCCGGCGTTCGCCACGCCTTCTCCCAGTTTAATGTCGGTCCCGCGGCCCGCCATGTTCGTCGAAATCGTCACCGTCCCCGCCTGCCCGGCGCGCTGGACGATCTCGGCCTCCTGCATGTGGAACTTTGCGTTCAACACGTTGTGCGGAACTTTTTCGCGCTTCAGCATTCGACTCAGCAACTCCGATGCTTCCACGCTCACGGTGCCGACCAGGACCGGCTGCGCTTTCGCGTGGCGTTCCTTGATCTCGTTAATCACGGCGTTGTATTTCTCGCGCCGTGTTTTGTAGATGCGATCGTTTGCGTCTTTTCGCGCCACGGGCCGATTCGTCGGGACGACGTTCACATCGAGTTTGTAGATGTCGTGAAACTCGGCGGCTTCGGTGTCCGCAGTGCCAGTCATGCCGGCGAGCTTGTGATAGAGCCGGAAATAATTCTGGATTGTGATCGTGGCCAGCGTCTGCGTCTCGCGATCGATCTGGACGCCTTCCTTCGCTTCCACGGCCTGGTGCAATCCGTCGCTCCAGCGCCGACCCGGCATTTTGCGGCCCGTATACTCGTCGACGATGACGACCTTGTTCTCCTCGATAACGTAAGCGACATCCTTCTCGAACAGGCAATAGGCGCGCAGCAACTGCGAGATGTTGTGAATCCGCTCGGCCTGGGCGTCGCAATGCTGCTGGCGCTCGACCTTCGCCTTTTCTTTTTGTTCCGGCGAAAGGTCCGGGTCGAGATCGATCTCGGTGAACTCGCTGATCAAATCCGGGAGCACGAACGAATCGGGCTCATCCGGATTGAGAAACGCGCGGCCCTGTTCCGAAAGATCGGACTCACTCGATTTCTCATCGATGTTGAAAAAGAGTTCTTCCTTGAGCGCGAACAGCTCTTCCTTGCGCGTGTCCTGGTAAAACGAGAGCTCGGCCTTGTCGATCGCCTTGCGCTTCTCGGGATCTTCCATCATCCGCAGGAGCGGCTTGTTCCGCGGCTGACCCAGTTTCACCTTGAACATCGCCAGGCCGCCTTCTTCGGTTTTTCCCTGCTCGAAAAGTTCTTTCGCTTCGCTCGCGAGCCGGTTGCAGAGCATGTTCTGCTTGCGCACGAGCTGGTCGACGAGCGGCTTCCATTTGTCGTACTGATGCGTCGAAACCGTGGAGGGCCCGCTGATGATCAGCGGCGTCCGCGCTTCATCGATCAGGATGGAATCGACTTCGTCGACGATGGCGAAATTATAGCCGCGCTGGACCTGTTGCTCGCGCGTGGTCGCCATGCCGTTGTCGCGCAGATAATCGAAGCCGAACTCGCTGTTCGTGCCGTAGGTAATGTCCATCGCATACTGCTCGCGACGTTCGTCCGGCGATTGATCGTGCTGGATGCAACCGGTCGTTAGGCCGAGGAAACTGTAAAGCTGGCCCATCCATTCCGCGTCGCGGCGGGCGAGGTAATCGTTCACTGTCACGAGGTGCGCGCCTTTGCCGGTGAGGGCGTTTAGATAGAGCGGCAATGTCGCGACGAGCGTTTTGCCTTCACCGGTCGCCATTTCCGCGATGCGTCCCCGATGCAAAACGATACCACCGACAAGCTGGACGTCGAAGTGCACCATGTTCCAGGTCATCGGTTGATCGCAGACGGTGAATTCCTGCTGGCGCTCGGTCAGGCGCCGCGCCGCGTTTTTCACCACCGCGAACGCTTCCGGCAAAATCTCATCGAGCTTATTCCATTGGGCTTCGAGGTCGGTAATGGCTGCCAGCTCGGTTTTCCAGGCTGCCGTCTTGGCGCGGAGATCGTCATCCGAGAGCGCTGTGAACTGCTCGTCGAGCTCGTTGATCGTACGCACCAGTGGCATCAGGCGCTTGATCTCGCGCTGATTCTTCGACCCGAGTATTTTCTTTAAAATCCAGCCGACCATGATGAATTGGTAATATTGACGCAATTCGGCGGGAAACAACCGTGGCCGTCTTAAAGAGGTGTCATCCCGAGGCTGGCGCAGCGCGCCGAGGGACCTCGCAAGCAGTCAATCGCTTCCGCGAAATATCCGGCGGCGGCGTCATCGCGCGCTAGTATTTTTGCGCAAGCCTAACTTGCAGTTGGGAGATCCCTCGGCGCGGCGCGCCAGCCTCGGGATGACAGCCTCGCTTTTCCCGCTAAGCTCGCCGGATGAAAAAGATCATTTCCACGACCGAGGCGCCGGCGGCGATCGGGCCTTACTCGCAGGCCGTCCGGGCCGGGTCGCTCGTTTTTTGCGCGGGGCAGGTGCCGCTCGATCCGAAGAGCGGTCAGATCGTTTCCGAAGATATCGCGGAGCAAACTCGGCGAGTGCTCGACAGCGTGACTGCGATTTTGAAAGCCGAGCAGCTGACCCTCGCTAACGTGGTCAAAACTACAGTATTCCTGGCCGACTTCGGCGATTTCCAAAAGATGAACGAAGTTTACGCGACCTACTTCAAAGAAAACCCGCCCGCGCGCTCGACGGTGGGTGTTTCGACGCTGCCGAAAAACGCGCGCGTTGAAATCGAAGCGATCGCGTTCGACGATAGCAGCTCGTCGAGTGGAAAGACCGCGAGCGACACGTCCGGCTAAATGAGCGACGATTTGCTCGCGCTCTTCCGCCAGACTGGCGCGCTCCTTGACGGCCATTTCGTCTTGCGTTCCGGCCTGCACAGCAGGCAATTCTTCCAGTGCGCCTTGCTCCTTCAACACACCGACATCGCCGCGGACGTTTGCGGCCGACTCGCCGATAAGCTGCGCGACATCGCGTGCGACGCGGTCATTTCCCCTGCCCTCGGCGGAATCATTGTCGGCCAGGAAGTCGGACGCGCGCTCGGAAAACGCCACATCTTCGTCGAGAAAGACGCGGGCGGACTTGTCCTGCGACGCGGCTTTCAGATTCGGCCTAACGAACGATTCATCGTGGCCGAAGACGTGGTCACCCGCGGTGGCCGCGTCCAGGAAACGATCGATATTGTGCGGTCGCACGGCGGCCAAGTCGCAGGCATTGGCGTGATCGTCGATCGCAGCGGCGGCCAGCGCCCAGACTTCGGCTGCCCCTTCGTCAGCCTCATCGAGATGAACGTCGAGACCTTCCCGGCGGACAATGTTCCGGTCGATCTCGCAGCCATTCCCGCCGTTAAGCCGGGAAGCAAGTGAGTCCGGCCTAACGAACGACTGGTCGCTCTCGCGGAATTGCCGACAACCGCGCTTTCATTCGCGCTCCGGCACTCGCGAGCGAAAGTTTTTCCGCCACCTCCGCTTTCGCGTGCGTCGCCCGTGTCCGCGCGCTCTCGCGGTCTTCGAAAACGGCGCGCATCAGCGTCGCGGCGTGAGATTCGGAAGGATGGGCCCAGTGAAATCCCGGTAAACCATAAATCGGACCGCCTTCTGCAATCGAAACGAGCTCGTAATCAACCAGCAGGCTGTTCTCCTCCGTCATGAACGCGAGGTTTCCAGAATAATTTGTCGCGATCACAGGTTTGCCCAGCAGCATCGCTTCCGCGAGGCCGAGGCCAAAACCTTCCGAGCGATGCAGGGAAACAAAGCAATCCGATATCGCGATATAACCGTGAGCTTCCTCCCTGGAACTCAGCTCGTTGATTAAACAGATCTCGCCATCGCTCGCCGCGGATTTCAGCTGCTCAAAACCCGGTTCCCCGGCGAGACCCCGAAGCGTCTTGATGACGAGCCGCGCTTTGTCATCGCGCCGAAATGCCTGCCGAAAAGCGCGAATCAAACCGAGCGGATTTTTTCTTTCGATCTGGCTGTTCATATCGAACATGAAAAGGAAAACGAAATCATCCGGCGCGATGCCGAGTTGGGCGCGCGAGATGGGAGCGACTTTGCCCATGGAAACGCCGGGCGGCATCTCGTAAACCGGCGATGGAATTGTTTTTCGCATCGCTTCCGCGACAAAGGGAGTCGGCGCCCAAATTTCGTCGATCAAACCCGCGAATTGCGACCAGGCGGCCGGCACTTGCTCCAATTCCCAATACCAATACGCAATGCGGTAAACGCCGGCGCGTCGCGCCAGTCCGCTCCGACGATGGGCGAGTTCGAAATGCGGCAGCGGCGCGATATTAATAAGAGTCAACGGATGAATTTCGAGACCGAGCCACGGCTCGCGACTCTCGAGAACCGTGCTCACACCCGTGGGAACGTCGCGACAGGAAGTTCGCACGCTGGCGGATTGCAGGGCCGCTACGGTAGCGCGCGCCGCCTGTTGCAATCCGGACGGATAGCAAAAATGGCCGAGAACGTTCGCGCCGATCCCGGATTCAACTTCGTCCGAGGAATCAACGATGGGCGGTAGCGCGCGAATGCTGCGAAATGGACGGAACTTTGGGTACTCGTGGCGGAGCCACGCTAGAAGTTTGCTTCGATCGCGATCGAAGTGCGGAAATCGTTCCTGCCATTCTGGATTGAGAAGATACGTTTGCGTAATCCCGCGTCCTAAATCGTTTGCGGTTTCGTGCAGGAACCAGAGAATTTCTTCGTCGGAAAATTCATTTCGGGTGCGCCCTTTGCCGAAAAGCCATTTCACAAATCTCTTTTGCCCCACGGGGAGAAGCCCCAGGGGATAGCGCCACTGAACCTCCGGGCTATGCAGGAAAAATTCGCGGACAACGGAACCGAGCTTGTCTGAAAACGCCCGGTTGATGTTCAACGGCGCCGCTGCGCTCAGCTTAAAATCCGGCACCGCTCGCGCCATGAGCCAATCGCGAAACTTCGAATCGCTGAGGGCGTTCGGGAAGCGGCGTCGCAGCCCGCGCTTGTCCCGAAGCAGTCCGAGAATAAAACGGGCGGCGCTTTCCGGCGACTCTGCATCAGCGGGAGACCAATCGCTTAGCGGTTTCCCGCGCGAGTCGATGATCGCCGCCAGCGTCTTTGGGTGGTAAACGTCAAAAAGATCCGCCGGGCGCTGGGCCGACGCTGACTTCGCGCGATGGAAAAATGAAGAAAGCCGCATCAACGTAAGCGCATCCAGCGCGCGCCCGCTCGTAGCTTATCCGCATCCGCATAAGCGGGTATAGAAATTTTGTTGTCGCGCGCTTTCGACTGCGGAATGCTGCATTGGTGAATTCGGCACCGCGTTTTTATCGGTCTTCGATCGGCAAAAAGATGATCGTGGCGATCACGGGCGTGGTCTTGATTGTTTTTGTCATCGGCCATCTCCTGGGAAACCTGCAGATTTTTCTCGGGCCGGACTGGGTGAATTCCTACGCGGAACATTTGCGCGAGCTGGGTCCGTTCCTCTGGATCATCCGGGCCTTCCTCCTCATCAATGTGCTGCTCCACATTCTTTACACGATCAGTCTGGCGATCGAGAACCGGCGCGCCCGCCCGGTGAATTACAAGAGGAAGGAAAACGTGAAGGCCAGCTTCGCCTCGCGACACATGGTGGTGAGCGGATTAGTTGTGCTCGCGTTTATCATTTTTCACCTGCTCCATTTCACGGCCCGGAAATTCAATCCGCAGTTCCCGCTTTTGAAAAATGATCCCCTCAACCATTACGACGTTTACTCGATGATGGTTTATGGATTTCAGAACCTTTACGTTTCGACTTTCTACATCGTCGGGCTTTTCCTCCTCACGCTTCATCTCACCCATGGCGCTTCGAGCGTCTTTCAGTCGTTAGGCCTGAACGACAAGAAACTAACGCCGCGCCTCGCCTTTCTCGGCCGCGCGTTCGCCTGGCTCGTTTTCATCGGTTACACCTCGATTCCAGTCGCGGTCCTCCTGCACTGGGTAAAACCAGCGCAACAGTTATGATCGGGAATCTCGACGCCAAAACCCCGCACGGTCCGCTCGCGGAAAAATGGACGAATCACAAAGACCACGCCCGGCTCGTCGCTCCGAATAATCGGCGGAAGTTCGAGATCATCGTGGTCGGCAGCGGCCTCGCCGGCGGCTCCGCGGCCGCGACGCTGGGCGAGCTCGGCTATAAAGTGAAGTGTTTCTGCTACCAGGACAGCCCGCGCCGCGCCCACAGCATCGCCGCGCAAGGCGGCATCAACGCGGCGAAGAATTATCAGAACGACGGTGACAGCGTTTTCCGTTTGTTCTACGACACGATCAAAGGCGGCGACTTCCGTTCCCGCGAAGCCAACGTTTATCGGCTCGCCGAAGTCAGTAACCTCATCATCGATCAATGCGTCGAGCAGGGTGTGCCCTTCGCGCGCGAATACAGCGGGTTGCTCGCGAATCGTTCCTTCGGCGGCGCGCAAGTTTCCCGCACCTTTTACGCGCGCGGCCAGACCGGCCAGCAACTTCTACTCGGCGCTTACCAGGCGCTTTGCCGCCAGATCGCCTCCGGCTCGGTAGCGATGTTTCCGCAGACCGAGATGCTCGATCTGGTTCTGGTCGATGGCCACGCCAAAGGGATCATTACGCGCAGCCTGGTCACCGGGAAAATCGAGGCGCACGCCGGCGACGCGGTCGTGCTCGCGACCGGCGGTTACGGAAATGTTTTCTATCTTTCGACAAACGCGCGCGGATGCAACGTCACAGCGACTTACCGCGCCTACAAAAAAGGCGCGCTCTTCGCGAACCCCTGTTTCACCCAGATTCATCCCACCTGCATCCCGGTGAGCGGCGAGAACCAATCGAAGCTGACGCTCATGTCGGAATCGCTCCGGAACGACGGCCGGGTCTGGGTACCGAAGCAGGCGGCGGACAAACGTCCGCCCGCGCAGATTCCGGAAGCGGAGCGCGATTATTATCTCGAGCGAAAATATCCGAGCTTCGGGAACCTGGCGCCGCGTGATATCTCGTCCCGCGCGGCGAAGGAAGTGTGCGACGAAGGTCGCGGCGTCGGTGAAAGCGGCCGCGGCGTCTATCTGGATTTCGCAGATGCGATCGCGCGCCTGGGCGAGAACACCATCCGCGAGCGTTACGGAAATCTGTTTCACATTTACGAAAAGATCACCGGCGAGAACGCCTATCAGCGACCGATGCGAATTTATCCCGCGGTCCATTACACCATGGGCGGCTTGTGGGTGGATTATAATCTGATGAGTAACGTTCCCGGCCTTCACGTCATAGGTGAGGCGAATTTTTCCGATCACGGCGCGAACCGGCTCGGTGCCAGCGCGCTCATGCAGGGACTCGCGGACGGTTATTTTGTTTTGCCTTATACGCTGCCCGCTTATCTCGCACCACAGATCGGGAAACGCCCTTCGGCGGACGGGCCTGAATTTCGCCAGGCGGAAAACGAAGTGCGCACCCGGACGGAAAAGCTGCTCGCGATCAATGGAAAACGGTCGCTTGATTCCTTTCATCGCGAGCTTGGTTTGCTCCTTTGGGACAAATGCGGGATGGCGCGGAATGCCGCGGGGCTGCGCGAAGCGCTCGCGCGGATTCCGCAGTTGCGCGATGAATTTTGGAGAGACGTCCGCGTGCTGGGCGATGGCGAAGCACTCAACCAATCGCTCGAACGCGCCGGCCGCGTCGCCGATTTCCTCGAGTTCGCCGAGCTGATGTGCACCGACGCGCTGACGCGCGACGAATCATGCGGCGGACATTTCCGCGAGGAACATCAGACGCCGGACGGCGAAGCATTGCGCGATGATGAAAATTTCGCCGACGTTTTCGCCTGGGAATATCAAGGCAACGGCTCGGTCGCTCCGCCGAAACTGCATCGCGAGCCACTCCAATTCGAGACGGTGCAGCTCACGCAACGGAGCTATAAATAGTCGAGAGTTTATGGTTGAGAGTTGAGAGCCGCTTGGAGACAAAATCATGTTCAATTTCGAAAAACTGGACGTTTGGCATAGAGCCGTTGACTTCGCTGATTTGATTTACACAGATACGCGCAGCTTCCCACCGGAAGAGCGTTTCGGTCTGACTAATCAGATGCGCCGCGCTGCTGTTTCAATCTCGTCGAATATCGCGGAAGGCACATCGCGTAGCTCGAAGACGGATTTCGCGCGGTTCATCGAGATTTCGACCGGCTCGCTGTTCGAAGTCGTTTCCCAGGCCTTTATCGCTAAACGACAGGGGTTCCTAAAGAACGAACAGTTCCAAATTCTTTATGAGGCTGCGGAGCAGCAGAGCCGTATGCAAAGCGGCCTAAGAAAATCGCTCTTTGTCGAATAAGAAACGAATGAACTCGAAACGGCTCTCAACACTCAACTCTCAACCATGAACTTTCGTCTGAAAATCTGGCGGCAGAAAGATCCGAAGACAAAAGGCAAGCTCGTCGAATACCGGGCAACGAATGTTTCCCCAAACACCTCGTTCCTCGAAATGCTGGATGTGGTGAACGAAGGGCTCGTTGCCAAAGGCGAAGAACCGATCGCGTTCGATTCGGATTGTCGCGAAGGCATCTGCGGGACCTGCTCGCTCACGATCAACGGCGAGGCGCACGGCCCGGATCATCCCGGGGCGGCGTGCGAAGTTTATATGCGGCGCTTCAAGGACGGCGCGACAATTGTGGTCGAGCCGTTTCGGGCGAAGCCGTTCCCGCTCATCAAAGATTTGGTGGTGGATCGGAGCGCGCTGGATCGGATTGTCCAGGCCGGAGGCTTCATCGCGGCGCGGGCCGGGTCCGCGCCGGAGGCGAACTCGACGCTCGTCCCGAAACAGGCAGCCGATCGCGCCATGGAGGCGGCCGCGTGCATTGGCTGCGGCGCGTGCGCGGCCGCGTGTCCGAATGCATCCGCCATGCTTTTCACGGCCGCGAAAGTCTCACATCTTGCGTTCTTGCCCCAGGGGCAACCGGAGCGAACGAGCCGCGTTTTGAAAATGGTGACGGCGATGGACGCTGAGGGCTTTGGCAATTGCACCAACACTTACGAGTGCGAAGCCGTTTGTCCCGCGCAGATCAACGCCAGTTTGATCGCGAAGTTGAATCGCGAGTATGCGGTGGCGACGTTGCGAAAAAAGGCTGGGTAGCGAGCGCTAACCAACTTCACAATTACACGTCCACAGCTTCGCGTCGATCTGCTCGCGAGCGCGGGTCGCTAATTTATCGACCCCTGCGTCATCGCGCAGAACAGCGAACACCGTCGAGCCGGATCCCGACATCAACGCCACGGTAACTTCCGGCTGCTCCCGCAACCACGCTTTCAGGTGCGCGAGCAAAACGAATTTCTCGAAGACCGGGCGTTCAAGATCATTCGCGAACCGGAGCCCGGCAAATTCCTGGACCGAATAATCCACGGCCGGTAACTCCCGCGAGTCTTTCCATCTTTTGTAAGCCCAGGGCGTCGGCACGCCGAAATCCGGCTTGAGCAACAAGAGACGGAAACGAGTCGCCAGCGAGATCGGACTGACAATCTCGCCGCGGCCGCGACAAACCGCGGCGGATCTCACAAGAAAAAACGGAACGTCCGAGCCGAGTTGGGCGGCGAGTTTCAGCAAATCGTCCTGTTCCAGGCCAGCGGCGAACAGTTCGTTAAGGGCGAGCAGTGTGCTGGCGGCGTCGCTGCTTCCTCCACCCAGTCCGGCGCCATGCGGAATTTTTTTTCCCAGCGCGATCTCGATTCCATCGGTGACCTTCGTGCTTTGGCAAAACAGTTTCGCAGCCCGGACCACCAGGTTGTCATCCCCGCCCGGCAAGGAAGGATCGTCGCAGGAGAAGCGAATTCCTCCATCGCGTTTTCCGGTTCTCTCGATCGTCAGCCGATCGGCGAGCGAGATCGGCGCCATGAGGGTCTCGATCTCGTGAAAGCCGTCGGCCCGCCGGCCTTTGATCTGGAAAGAAAGATTGATCTTCGCCGGCGCCAAAACCTGCATACCGTTATCTCGCCATAAAATTCCGCCGAATCACAGAATGAACTCGTTCACGCTCGCACCTCGCGATCGACTCATCGTGGCGCTCGATTTCCCGAGCCAGGCAAAAGCGCTTGCGCTCGTTTCCGCACTGTCGGGTAGCGTTTCCATTTACAAGATTGGGCTCCAACTCTACACCGTCGCAGGCCCGGCCATCCTCCAGGCCGTCGCGGCCACCGGCGCCAAAATCTTTCTCGACCTTAAACTGCACGACATTCCAAATACGGTGGCGAAAGCTGTGGCGGCCGCGGGTGAACTCGGGGTTGCAATGCTCAGCGTACATCTCAGCGGCGGCAACGCGATGCTGAAGGCGGCGATGGAAGCAAAGCCGCCGAATCTTTCGCTGCTCGGGGTCACCGTGCTAACGAGCGCGACGCAGGAAACATTACGAGAAATCGGCGTCGCCACGGAGATGCCCAAACACGTGCTGCATCTGGCGGAGCTCGGACAGCAAATAGGAATCAATGGATTAATCACAAGCCCGCGGGAAGTCGGGCTTCTTCGCCAGCGGCTCGGCTCGGAAATTGTTCTCGTTACTCCGGGCGTTCGCCCTGCCTGGGCCGCCGCGGACGACCAAAAGCGTTTCACGACTCCGAGTGAAGCGATCAAAAACGGCGCCGACTACATGGTCATCGGCCGCCCCATCACGGCGTCGGCCGATCCTCGCGCCGCAGTCGAGCGCGTCGTCGAAGAATTGACGGCCTAACGAGCAACCATGCTCGACGAGCTGCACGTCTACGACGATATCGAGCCGAAGCCGGCCCCTCTTAATATGGCCATCGATGAGGCGCTGCTGGCCGATGCGGGAGCGCCGATCCTTCGATTTTACCGCTGGCGAATGCCGTCCCTTTCCTTTGGTTATTTTGGACGCTACGCGGAAGTAGCGGACCAATCGGATCGCCGCGAAATCGTCCGCCGCTGGACTGGCGGCGGCATTGTCCCGCACGGCGACGATCTGACTTATTCTGTGATCATTCCCACTTCTGATCCTTTCTTTGCCCAATCCTCTCTCGAAATTTACGCCGCGATCCACGATGCCATTCGTGGCGCGCTCGAAGCGAATGGGGTCGACGCGATCCTCGCGAAGTGCGCCGCGCCGAAAATCTCGGAAGACTGTTTCGCCAATGCGGTCCGGTCCGATGTGATCAGCGCCGGCCGCAAGATTGCGGGCGCGGCGCATCGCCGGTCGCGCGCCGGTTTGTTGCATCAGGGCAGCATTCAACATGGCCATCTGCCGGATCCGTTCCGGACTGATTTTGCGCGGGCTCTATGCGATCGATACGAAACAAAAAGGCTCACGCCGGAATTGATGGAACGCGCCGCCAGCATCGCCGACGCGAAATACAGCACGACCCAGTGGCAAATGCGACGATAGCACCGACTCTGAAAAGATTGTCTCCAGCGCGGGATTGATGTATTTCGAGAGTCGTCACGACGCGTGAATATTTTATCCGAACAACAGGCGCAAGCGCGGCAACTCAGCCTGCCGCGCGACGGGCTTCTCACCGGCGTAAACGATGAATTCATCACCGAGCTCCAGCTCAGCGGGACTTTCGTCGAATACAATCAGCAGACGATCGTGAGCGCGGGCCGGCCGGCCGATTACATTTTTTGCGTCATCTCGGGCCGGGTCGATCTTTCCCGGCGGAACGAGGATTTCGGCAAGGCCCACGTTGCGACGCTTGGACCCGGCCAGTGGTACGGCGAGCGCGAAGTGTTTCTGCGTGTTCCCGCCGAAGAGGAAGCGTTCGCCGAAGGCGAAGTGATTCTTTGGACGATCCCGCCAGACACGCTGCGCGATTTGTTTTTCGCCTCGCCGGCTGCCGTGCAATTGCTTTTCAATTTCGGGGTTTTGCTCGCCCAAAAGCTCGCCACGAAAAATCCCGTGCCGGCGACCGCCTCCTAGAGGTTTCCCCGTTTCGCGGGAGAGGCTTGCGCTGCATTAGCGCTCCTTCTATCGTGGGTTTGTGGAAGTTTTTGCCGATTCGCGCGCCCCCTCGATCTCCCGGGAGAGCGCTTTATTTCGGGTAACGGTGGCGGTACAGCCGCAGCTCGAGGAAGTGGAAGCGCGCATCGCGCGGCAGGCCGCGGCCTTCGATCCGGCGATCGAGGGTTACGTGACCTACGCGATTGGCAGCCGGGGCAAACGGCTTCGCCCCATGATGGCGCTGCTGAGCGGCGGGGTGAGCGGCGGGATTACTTCGGGCCATCTCGATCTGGCGGTCATCGTCGAGCTGATCCACATCGCCACTCTGGTGCACGACGATATCATGGACGAGGCCGAACGGCGCCGGGCTCAGCCGACGGTGAACGCGCGCTGGGGAAATTCGCTCAGCGTCTTGCTGGGCGATTGTCTCTTCGCGCAGGCGCTCAATCTTTCCACGAATTTCGACAATGCCGAAATCAGCCGGGTGATCGCACGGGCCGCGCGCGAAGTTTGTTCCGGCGAAATCATCCAGACCCAGCGCCGGTTCGATCTCCATCTCGCGATCGACGATTACCTGCGCATCGTCGAAATGAAAACGGGGTCGCTCTTCGCGGCCGCGGCGGAACTCGGCGCGGTCCTTAACCAAGCCGACGTCGAGACGACGCGGGCCCTGAAAAATTTCGGCAGCAAGATCGGCGCGGCCTATCAGATTTACGACGATTGCCTCGATATCGCCGGCAACGAAAGTGAGATCGGCAAAACGCTCGGGACCGATTTACGAAAAGGCAAAATGACGTTGCCGATCCTGATGCTGCTGCGCTCGGCGCCGCCCGAGGAGCGCGAACGTTATTGCGAATTGATCCTGTCGGAAAAGGCGGGCGCAATCGCGAAGCTGCTCCAGAGCGAAGCGCCAAATGGCGCCCTGAGGGCGTCACTCGATGCCGGCGAAGAATCCGTGCGCGACGCGCAGAGCGAGCTGCACGCGCTCCCCTCGAACCCGTTCACGGATTCGCTCTTCCAATTGGGCGACGCGCTCCGTGAAATGCTCGATCAATTCCGTGTCTGATTCCCAATCTGGGAGGGGCCTTTGCGCCCCGACTCAGCGCACATGAAGGCGACCGATCGCGGCGCTAAGGCCGCTCCCACATTAAAGATCAGTGAAATGCCGGAAGCCGAGCGGCCGCGCGAAAAGCTTCTCGCGCGCGGCGCAACGGCGCTGATCGATCCGGAGTTGATCGCGCTCCTCCTGGGCAGCGGTGTGCCGGGCGCGAATGCCATCGATGTCGCGCGGCAGTTGCTGGAGAAACACAAATCTCTTTCCGGTTTGAGCCGTTGCACTGTCAAGGAGCTAAGGGAAATTCGCGGAATCGGAGAAGCAAAAGCAATTCACCTTGTGGCCGCTTTCCAGCTTGGTCACCGACTCGCGAATGAACGACTGACACGCCAGAAACTCGATTCGCCGGAACTCGTTTACGAACTAATGGCTGCTGAAATGCGCACGCTGCACAAGGAATCGTTGCGCGTCATTTTGCTGGATACACGCTATCATCACATCGGGACGGAACAGGTTTCGCTCGGCAGCGTGAACGAAAGCATCGCTCATCCGCGCGATGTTTTCCGGCCGGCGGTGGTCGCATCCGCCTACGCGGTAATTGTGGTCCACAACCACCCGTCCGGCGATCCATCTCCGAGCCAGTCCGACCACAGCCTAACGAGACGTTTGGTCGAAGCCGCGGAGCTGCTGCAAATAAAATTGCTCGATCACGTCATCATCGGAGCGCCGGCGGACGGACGTTCGCCCTACTTCAGTTTCAAGGAGGCCGGCGTCCTGTGAAAATTCATCCGGCGGCGATCATCGATCCGGAGGCGCAAATTGGTGCCGATGTCGAAGTAGGGCCGTACTCAGTGATCGGCGCGGGTGCGATTATCGGCGAGCGCTGCAAGATCCAGTCGCACGTGGTAATCGAAGGCTCGGTCAGGATGGGCGTGGAAAATTTTGTCGGGCCGGGCACCGTGATCGGCACGGCGCCGCAGGATGCAGCTTTCCGAGCGGAAACCAGCAGCGGCGTTGAGATCGGAAATCGAAACGTGATTCGCGAGCATTGCACGATTCATCGCGCGGCCACCGAGGGTGGCGTTACCGTCCTGGGTAACGACAATTTTCTCCTCGCGGGTGCGCATATCGGCCACGATGCCCGCGTTGGGGACAATGTGACGATGGCGAACGATTCGCTGCTGGGCGGTCACGTCCGGATCGGCGACGGCGCCTTTCTCGGGGGCGGCTCGATGTTCCATCAGCATGTCCGCGTGGGCCGCCTCGCCCTGGCGCAGGGACGCACCACCAAGAGCGTCCCGCCGTTTATCAGCGCCGTTGCCAATTATGCGCTCGGATTAAATGCCGTCGGATTGCGGCGGGCGGGACTGAGCGCGGCGGAGCGGGACGAAATAAAACGAGCGTTCAAGCTGCTTTACCGGAGCGGGCTGAACACCTCGCAGGCGATGGAGAAGGCGAAAGCGTCGGACTTCGGTTCGTTAGGCCGCGAATTCTTCGATTTTGTCGCTGCCGCGGACACGCGCGGATTCGTCGCCTACCGGGCCGGTTTGGAAAGCGACGAATAACTCAGCGCCAGGAACGCAAGCATCCGGCCGGTGCGGCCTTTTTCGGCGCGATACGAATAGTACCGGGTCAGATCGCAGGCGGTGCAGACGCCGGAATCATGCACCGAGGTAACGCCGAGATCGCGGCATTGCCGAACGATCGCCGTCGCGAAATCGATCTCATAATGCGGCGGGCGAATGCAGGGACTGAGTTGAATGACGAGATCGGAAGCGGCCGAGCCAAACTGCGCGATCATCTTCTCGATGGCGTTCGCCACGACGGCCAGCTCGGTCCCTTTCTTGCCGGAATGCACCAGGCCAATGGCACGGCGAACCGGATCGACCAGATAAACAGCGCAGCAATCCGCGACATAAATGCCGAGACAGATGCCGCGCCGATTCGTGACGAGGCCGTCGCAGTTCTTGAAACATTTGTCTCCACCGATGGTCGAATCGACGACGCCGATCTCTTTCCCGTGCACCTGCTGCGCGGTAACGAACGGCATGCCGGTGAGACCATGCTCGTCACGGATTCTTCGGTGCACTCCATCGAGTCGCGCGAGTGCTTCCGCTTTGTCGTGCGACATCTCGAGGCCAGTAACGCGCTGAGTAAAGCCGTGCTGCGCATCGGGCAGCGCGCTCAGGGCCGGAAATTGTTCAGCCGGAAGCTGACTCTCGTTCACTTACTGGACGTCGTCGTCCGCGTCGTCGTTCTGGTCTGGACTGGCGGTCTGTCGCCTGCGTGATTCAACTCGAGCGGGCCCGGCTTCGGCGGCGGCGTGGGGCGCGCGTCGGTCCTCAACTTGTTTCGTGTCCTCGGCTCGTCGAGCTCGTTCGAGTAGGTGACTTCCGTTGCCGTGACGCGATCGAATTCCGCGAGAGCGGTGTTGTAGTTAAAAAGCGCCTGCAAACGGTTCGACTGCGCTTGCGTCACCTGCACGCGGGAATCGAGAACTTCCAACTGCGTTCCGGCGCCCGCACTCAAACGCGCACTGGCCAGCCGCAAAGCTTCCTCCGCTTGCCCGACACTTTCCTCCGTCGCCTTCACCAGTTCAGCGCTCTGCTTCAAATTCGAATCCTGCTGCTGGACCTCGAGCTCCACCTGCCGGTTGTCGTCGTCGAGCGTGATCTTCGATTCTTCCAGAACGGCGCGCGCTTGTTTCACCGCCCCGTAGGTGAGGCCCCAATCCCAGATGGCCCAGCTGCCTGTGGCCCCGAAGATATAACCGCTGCTCACATCGCGCGGGTTGTCGCTGAAAGCGGAACTGCGCACTTCGGTTCCGCCCGACGCGCTGATCTGCGGAAAATATCCGGAACGCGCGACCCGCACCTGTTCCGCATTACTGAGGACGATCGCCTTCTGCTGTTTGAGGAAAGGCCGGCGCTCCTTGGCCAGCGCGACAGCCTGCGCCAGCGGCATGTGCCGCGGATGATATTGCAAATCGCCGAGTGCTTCCAACGGCGCCGCGTCCCCTCGATTTGGATCGAAATCGAGGCCGAGCGTTTTCGCAAGCTGGAGCTGGGAGATTCGGTAATTATTCTGCGCCGCGATCAGGAGCGGGTACTGGTTCGACAGGGCGACCTGTGCTTGCAACACGTTGAAACGCGGCACGGTGCCGGCTTCGAAGCGATTCTGCTGATCCTGCAGCTGGCTCTTCAACAGCTTCACCGATTCCTCCTGCACACCGATCAGGGCGCGATTGAGCAAGACCTGATAAAACTGCTGGCGCACCGTCGAGACCACGGTATCGATCGCATTTCGAAATCCATAGTAGCTGCTGTCGCGCGTGAAATCCGCGGCGCGAATCTGGGAAACGATGCGGCCTCCGGCGAAAAGCACCTGCGTCGCTTGCAGGCGGACGGTGTAGGAACGCTCGACGCCATTGAAACTGTTTAGATTCGTGCTGCTGCCGCCGACCGGCGTCATACTCGGGGTTGGGGTGGGCGAAGAGCCCACCAACTCTTGGGCGCCGTGGTTCACTTGCAGGTGTGGATCGACATCCTGAAAAGTCCCCGTCATCGCAATCTGCGGCAAAATTTCCGCCCGCATTTGGATGTAAAGGCCCTTCGTCCGCTCGATCTCCTGTCGCGCAATCTGAATCGTCGGATTCTGTCGAAGCGCCGTTAGAATCGCCTGGTCAAGAGTAAACCGCGGGACTTCGGAACGCCCGGAAGAATACCTTTCAACGCTCGTCTGCGTCCCCGCGACCACCAGATACGGCGACGTCAATAACGTGAAGATCACAACCAGGGACGAGACGTAGCTAAAAACTTTTCGCATGGATAGAAGGCGCGGAGTGAAACGGTAGAGAGATTCGGTCGGCGAGGCAACGAAGGATCGAAGGGCTTTGGCGCTGAGTGCTATGCAAGGCGTGTGCCGCATCCTCCGTTCATTAGATAAGCTGCTCCCGAATAGCTGTTTAAAAACATGGGGTTGATTCGCGGCTCTGCTGATCTTTCCCGTCTTCGGGATCAGCGCGTTCCATTTTCGAAACGCCGCGACGCAACCAGATCACGACGCGACTTACTGCGCAGCGGTGGATCGGGCTCCTCCTTTGACTGGCAGTAATTGTAAATCTTTGTGTAAATCTGGAGCCAGGCTTTCTGTTCCCCTGGCGTGAGGTGGGTCATTACCTTCATCAGGTTGCCCACCATTTCTTCGCGAATCCGCCGAACGAGCGCCGATCCTTTCTCCGTGATGCAAACCATTACCTTGCGCCGGTCTTCCCGCGCGCTCGAACGCACGACGTAGCCAAGATTTTCCAGCCGATCCACCAGACCGCTCGCCGCCGCGGTCGTATGTCCCATCTTCTGCGCGATGGCCGACATCGTCAGCATTTCTTTTTGATCCAGCGCCGCGAGAAGAAAAAATTGCGGGAAGGAAACATTGCCCGGCGCCAGTTCCTTGCAGAGATGCAGGACGAAACAGCGCTGCATTTCCAGGATGATGTGAGAGAGGCGCTCGGCGTCGGCGCGGAATTGATCGATTCCGTTCAGCATCAGTTGGGTCGGGGTCTTCAAACCGCATAAGCTAAAATGCTCGCGCGGGGTGTCAAACGTCCGGTGTCTTTAATTCCTGCTCTTGATCCCGACCTTAATCCTGGATTGACGCAGCGCGGTCCGAAAGGAGCAGGAGCAGGAAATGAATTAATCGATCGGAATAATCGGCACTGTCTCGCCGCTGCGAAAAGTTTCGCCGGGCGGAACGCGCAGCAAAGCGTTCGCGCGGCTCAAACCATAGAGCGCATGGGATTCCTGCCGGCCGACCGCGCTGAATTTCCCGTTGCCTAATTGACCTCGAACATAATGAGGCCGGTCGCCATCGTTGTTCATTTCTCCTGTGAGGATCGCGTTGGTGCGGAGCAGCGAAAGTTGATCGTCTCGCGCGCCCATCAGGCGAAGAATCGCGGGCCGGACAAAAAGCAGAAACGTTACGAAGGCGGACACCGGATTACCCGGCAGTCCAAAGATCGAGCATGATCCCGCATGCCCGAAAAGGAACGGCTTACCCGGTTTCACCGACACCCGCCAGAGATCGGTCCGCGCGCCGACCGCGGCCAGAGCTGCTTTCACGAGATCTCGCGCCCCGACCGAGACGCCGCCGAGAATGATCAGAACATCGAAGCCGAGTCCATCCCGTAGTGCGCTCTCGATCGAATCCGCGTCATCCTGGCAATGCCCAATATCCCCGACCGACGCGCCGCATTTTCCCACGAGCGCGTGCAGCAACGCCGAATTGCTATCGAAAATTTGTCCGGGACCGAGAGTGCCTCCCGGCGCCACCAATTCGTCACCGGTGGAAATAATCGCCACTCGAACCTCGCCACCCGTTTGCACCTCACGGAATCCCTGCGAAGCCAGCAACGCGAGCGTTTGCGCCGCGAGGCGCGTGCCCGTCTCGACGATCCTTTGTCCCTCGCTCAGATCACAACCACGCCGCCGGATAAATTCGCCCGGCTCCACATTTGTATTCACGAAAACATCCGAGCCTTTGCAGCGGACGTCTTCCTGCATCACGACCGCATCCGCGCCCGCTGGAATCGGCGCACCAGTGAAAACGCGGACCGCTTCGCCGGGCACGATTCGAAACCGGCGATCTGCGCCCGCCGGCTGCTCACCAACTAGTCGCTGTCCCCTGCCCTCCGCGCAGGCCGCTGCAATAACGGCGTAACCGTCCATCGCGGAATTGTCGAAACGCGGTAATGCGACGCTCGCGAAAACATCGCCGGCCGCGAATCGTCCGCGCGCCTCAATCAGCGGAACCTGCCGCGACGGAAGCGCCCGGACCTTTTCAAGGATGCGCGCCAGTGCCTGTTCTTCGGTGATCATCAATCCGGTCCGGTTGACGAGTATCCCTCAACCCCATATTCTCGCAATCTGTTGGTGAGGTGGCTGAGTGGTCGAAAGCAGCGCTTTGCTAAAGCGCCGTACCCCAAAAGGGTACCGAGGGTTCGAATCCCTCCCTCACCGAAGCTTGAGCCACGCTGCGAAAGTGAGCAGACTGCCTTTGCTTGGCCAATCCTGATTCTACTTCTTCCGAGCCCACCATGCCGGTCACTGGCGGCGGCTCTCGCATCATCGGCGGGTATGAGATCGAAGGGGAACTGGGGCGCGGCGGGATGGGCGTGGTTTATCGCGCGTGGCAGCGGAAACTGAACCGGCTTGTCGCGCTCAAGATGCTAACGGGCTATTACGGGCCGCCGGAATTGAAGCGCTTCTTCGCGGAAGCGGAGACGGCAGCGGCGCTGCACCACGCCAACATCGTCCACATTTACGACGTCGGAGAACACGAGGGCGCACCGTTCTTCGCGATGGAACATGTGGAGGGCGGGTCGCTCGCCGATCGCTTGCGAACGGGAACGCCGACGGCTCAGGAAACAGCGCAGTTGTTGATTCCCGTCGCGCGCGCACTCGATTTTGCGCACGAGAACAACGTCGTCCATCGCGATATGAAGCCGGCGAACATCCTGCTCGATCCGCAGGGCGTTCCGAAGGTGACCGATTTCGGCATCGCGAAACGCCTGACAGCGGAAAGCGCGCTTACCCTTTCCGGCGCAATCATCGGCACGCCCGTTTACATGGCGCCGGAACAGGCGCGCGGGACGAGCCGCGACGTCGGTGCCGCGGCGGACATCTATTCGCTCGGCGCGATCCTCTACGAAATGCTCGCCGGACGCCCGCCGTTCTTGCCGGAGGAAAGCGACACGTCGATCATGGTCCGCGTCGCGACGGAGAATCCGGTTTCGCCGGCGTGGCATCGGCCGGGTGTTCCGCGCGATCTAGAAACGGTTTGCCTGAAATGCCTGGCGAAAGAGCCGGGCGAACGTTACGCCAGCGCCGCGGCGGTCGCCGATGATTTGCAGAGGTTCCTCGACGATCGGCCGATCCTGACGCGGCGTGTTTCGCGGATTATGCGGCGAGGCCGCCGTCAGATGGGCATGATCATCGCGATCGTAGTCCTTGTCGCGCTGGGAATCTTTCTGTTTCCGTACCTGCGTTCGCGGCTTGGAATTCTCGGCGCGTCCAATCCAGCCGCAGTTGCGCCCGAAAAATCGATCGCCGTCCTCCCGTTCGAGAACCTAAGCACGAACCAGGAAAATTCTTTTTTCGCAGATGGCGTGCAGGACGAAATCCTGACCAACCTGGCGAAGGTCGCGGATTTGAAAGTCATCAGCCGGACCAGCGTGATGCAGTACCGAAACACCGCGTCGCGAAATCTGCCGGAGATCGCGCAGGCGTTGAAAGTCGCGCATGTCCTCGTTGGCAGCGTCCAGCGCGCAAGCAATCGCGTGCGCGTGACCGCGCAACTGATCGACGCGCGCACCGATACGCACTTGTGGGCGGAGCATTACGATCGTCCGCTCGACGACGTTTTCGCAATTCAAAGTGAGATCGCCAAAACGATCGCCGAACAATTGCGCGCCAAGCTTTCCCCCGGAGAAAAGGCGGCGATCGAACAGCCGCCGACGATCAACCTCGAAGCGTACGATTATTACAACCAGGCGAAAGCGATCATCGCGACGAGCGCTTTCGGCGCAGGGTTCGGTGACAAACTTGCCGAGGCGGCGCGCTTGCTCGACGAAGCGGTGGCGAAAGATCCAAATTTCGTGATCGCCTACTGCAATCTCGCAGGAGTGCACGACTTCGCTTATTTCACCGGTGTCGATCACACCCCGGCCCGGCTCGCGCTCGCGGAAAAAGCGGTCCAAAACGCATTGCGCCTGCGCCCCGACGGCGGCGAAGCGCATCTGGCCCAGGCGCAGCATCTCTATCAGGGCTACCTCGAATACGAAAAGGCGCTCGCCGAGTTAGCGATCGCGGCCCGGACGTTGCCGAACGATCCACGCGTTTTCGAGCTGAGCGGCTACATCATTCGGCGCGAGGGGCGGCAGGAGGAGGGGCTCCGGAATCTCCAGCGCGCGCTCGAACTGGACCCGCGTAATTTCGCCACGCTTCAACAGATTGCGTTGAGTTACGAATCGCTGCGACGGTATCCGGAAATGGTCGAGGTCCTGGATCGTGCGCTGGCGATCGTGCCTAACGACATCGACACAAAAATCTCGCGCGCGCAGGCGGAGCTGGATTGGAAGGCGGACGCGCGGCCATTGCACAATACGATCGATGCGCTCCTCGCCAGCCAACCCGCGGCCGCGGCGAGTTTTGCCGATACCTGGTTTTACCTCGCTCTCTGCGAACGCGACCCCGCGGCCGCCGAACGCGCGCTGACCGCCCTGGGCGAGCACACCTACGGCCCCGACGCGATTCTTTTCAGCCCGAAGTTCGGACAGGGTTTCGTCGCGCGGTTGCGGGGAGATTCGGCCGGCGCCCAGGCGGCTTTCATCGCTGCGCGCGCGGAACAGGAGAAACTGATCGCCACGCAAGGTGAGTATGCGCCCGCGCTCTGCGTTCTTGGAATGATCGACGCCGCCCTGGGCCGGAAGGACGATGCGCAACGCGAGGGCCGGCGCGCCGTCGAGATGCTGCCGGTCGAGCGCGATGCGCTCAACTCCGTTCGCGTCCGCGAATTTCTCGCCATCATCTATGCCTGGACGGGCGAGAAGGATCTCGCGTGTGAGCAGTTGGAGGCCGCGGCGAAGTTTCCGGCGTCAGCGAGCTACGGGCAATTGCGGTTGCATCCGTACTGGGATCCTCTGCGCGGCGATCCGCGTTTTGAAAAAATCGTGGCTGGGTTCGCGCCAAAGTAAATTGGAGCCGGCGTACCGTCTCCAAACTACCGGAATCGATCCGCGGACGGTGTGCTCTCTTCTTCCGGCGTCGGAGCCGGCGTCGCGCCTGGTTCTTCTTCCGGCTTCGAAGTCGACGGCTTCTTTTTCTTCTTTGTTTTCTTCTCGTGCTCGGCGGGGACAAAGACACGCCGATGGAGGACGCTGCCCGTCTGCAACGGCATCAGCACTTCATCGTAATCCTTGTTCGACTGATGGGCGCAGCCTGCCCCGCTCAATGCCACACAGGCAACGGTTAGGAAGGCGATCAAGCGATGATGAATAGACAATGTTTCCTCCGCCGGCGAGGGAATCAGGAACTCGCCCGCTGGGCAAGTACAACCGCATCGTTCTCTCTATTTTCTCCGGAAAGTGGTCGGAACCCAGCCGCTCACCGGCCCAATCTTTGGTATTGAAGAGCAAACGGGACGCATTACTCTGCGCATCTCAATGAGCTGTCGGACCTTATTCAGAACGCTTCTCGCCCTCTCCGGCTCGCTCTTCATCGTTAGTTGCACCGAATACCAGACACGGCCACCCACAGCGGTCGCGCCTGCGCCTACCCCGGCCGGTTATTGGAACGGCGATGGCGTGCCCGGTTCGCCGAAGATCATCATCAGCATCTCCGAGCAGCATGCCTATTTCTATAAAGGCAAAAATCTTGTCGGTGAGTCCACTGTCTCGACCGGCAAACCGGGCTTCGGGACGCCGCCCGGCTCGTACACGGTCGTTTCGAAAGACAAGGACCATGTCTCGACGGTGTTCGGCGATTACGTGGACGATTTCGGCAACGTCGTTAAATCAAATATCGATTCCCGAAAGGATAGCAGACCGCCGGGCAGCCATTACGATGGCGCGCGTATGCCGTACGCGATGTTTTTCCGCGGCGGTTACGCGATGCACCAGGGATACGTCCCGCCCTACGCCGCTTCCCACGGCTGCATCCGCTTGCCCGCGGGAATGGCTGAACCGTTTTTCAATAACGCGCCGGTCGGCACTCCCGTTATCGTGAAGCAGGAAGCCGCGATGCACCCCGTTGTAGCTCCTGCTCTTATTCCGCTTCCTGCACCTGTATCTCCTCCTGCGCCGAACCTGGTTCGATCTACTGCGCCTGCTTCTGTTCGTCCCACTTCCGTTCGTTCTACGGTTCCTGCTCCCACTCCTGTTCCCGTTCGCTCTCCCGCTGCCGTTGTTTCCAGTGCGTCTGCTCCCGTTCGTTCTCCGTCGCCTGCTCCTCTTCGCTCTCCCGTTCCTGTGATTTCACGAGCCCCCGCTCCCGTTCCGTCTCCTACTCCTGTTCTTACCCGTGCGCCTGCTCCCCTTCGGTCTCCCGCGCCGGTTCCTGTCCGTTCGCCTTCACCTGCTCCCGTCCGTTCTCCCGCGCCTGCCGCCATTCGTCCCACGCCGACTCCGGCTCCCACTCCCTCTCGCACGCATCGACGCGTTCATTCCCGTGCTCACGTTCGTTCGCCTGCGCCATCTCCGACGCCGACTCCATAAAGAAAACGCTAAAAAGCTGAAATTCCTACGTTCAGCTCCCCCTGCCTATTTCAGCCTTTTCAGCATTTCAGCGTTTCAGCTTTTCTTCCCCTACCCCGGCGGCCAGGCCAGCGCTCGTTTCCCCAGCACGTGCAAGTGCAAATGCGGCACGCTCTCTCCTGCGTCCGGGCCGCTGTTGACCACAACGCGGTACCCGGACTTCAAAAGATCGAGCTTTTCGGCCACCTTCCCGGCCGCGAGGAGAAGCTTGCCGAGCAGGGGTCCATCTTCTTCCTTCGCTTCCCCCAACCTCGCGATGACCCGCTTCGGCACGATCAACACGTGCACCGGCGCCTGCGGATTCACATCGCGGAAGGCGAGCACATCGTCGTCTTCCCAGACAATCTCCGCCGGAATTTCCCGCCGGATGATCTTTTCGAAAATCGTCATTCCTTCGTCTTTCGACATTCGGAATTCGTCATTCGCGAAGCATCTCAGCGCATGAAACAGCGCAGATGCTGCAGTTCCGGCGTCGAGCTCAACCGTTCCCGCACGAAACAGATCACTTCCTCGCGCAACGTGTCGCAGGTGCGCGTCCACGTCTTCGCCCCGCGGAGATGTTTCACGCACGCCTGCAGATCGCAGAGCAGCAAACTATCCGCGCCCGCGTTCACCAGCGCGCTGATCCGTTTTTCCAAGCCATCAAAAAACGCCAGCTCATATCCCGCCCCCGCCTCCTGCGCGATCGCCAGGAGCGAAAACGAAACCGGCGGCGGGGTCGGCACGAAATGCGGCACGATTTCCTTGTAACCGATCACCTTCAGGACGTAGCGCACCGTCTGGGAAAGTTGATCGAACGGCACCACCGACTCGTCATTCCGCAGCCGCAAATAAAACGCGATGCTTTCGGTGACATGATCCGTCAGCCACCATTTTGGATAACCGGCGTCGTTCGCCGCGCGCGTGATCGCCGCTCGCAGCCACGCCTGATCGAACTCGAAGAGCTGCCCAGAATCCCCCCGCAGATACGGAAATTCTTCCTTAAACGCGACCATGAGCTTCAACTTTTGCCGCTTCCGGCGCGAACAATTCCGGCTGGAGCGCGTTCGGTTTAATCCGCCGTCCGAGCTGCTGAATCGCATCGACGAATTGATCCACTTCCTCGAAGCGCCGATGCACCGATGCGTAACGCAAATACGCCACCTCATCGATCTCGCGCAATTTCTCGAGCACTTTGGTCCCGATGAGCTGCGACGAAACCTCGCGCCCGCTCGTTTCCAATTCGTGCACGATCTCATCCACCGCCGTCTCGAGCGTCACGAGACTGATCGATCGTTTCTCGCACGCTTTCGCCAGACTGTTCACGAGCTTGCGCCGATCGAACGGCTCGTGGGTGCGGTCCCGCTTGATGACGCGCAGATCCGAGCGCTCGATCTGCTCGTACGTGGTGAAGCGATAGGCGCACTGGAGACACACGCGGCGGCGGCGAATACTGGAACTATCTCTGGATTGGCGCGAGTCAATGACCTTGTCGTCACGAAACCCGCACTTGGGACAACGCATAGTGTCGGCGAAGTAAGTAGCACACCATAAGTTGTGGCGTCAACGCTTTCTTCACGCGGCCCGCGTCTATCACCGCCTTCCGTCTTCCGTCTTCCGTCCTCTCTTTTTTCCACTTCCTACTTCCTCCTTTCTACTTTTGAATACCGCCATGAATCAAAAAACCATCGCCGATCGCCTCGCCTGTATTATTGGCATCCTCCTCATCATCGAAGGCATCTGGGAATTGTTCAGCCCCGTCGTCTTCGTCGTGCTCACCGGCAACGTCACGCACGGAATCATTCACATCGTGCTCGGTCTGGTCGGCATCTGGTCCGGCTGCAACGGCCGCGCCCGCGGCTTCTGCATTTTCGTCGGGCTCTTGCTCATCGCCGTCGGCGCCCTCTGGTTCATCCCGGCCGGGAACGACCTCGTTGTCCGCCTGCTCAACGTCAATCAAGCCGTCGCCTGCGTGAACCTCTTCGTCGGCGCCATTCTGCTCATCGCCGGATTCGCCTCGCGCCCCCGGTCCGCGAGCTAAGGACGCGACCGACTTCGCGCGCTGCCGCTTCGCTCTCCTCGACCGCCAAAACCCAACTTTCGTCCGCCAGATCGCAACTGTCGCGCGCTCCCGCGCCTTCCTCGCGCATGTAAATCCCTTCCTCGCCCCTGTAGCCACGGCCCTGTGGGCCGTCAGATCCCTCCTCGATCGTGCCAGCCGCTTCCCAGACGCATACATCCGACCTCTGTCCTCCGACTTCCGACCTCTGGCTTCCGTCATCCCCGTCCTTCGACCCCTCAAATTCCATCGAAAACCTGTGCAGCGCCGTCCTTACCTCCCGCGCCATGCTTGGCACGGAACTTCACCATTCGCCCCGGCAACTGACCTCTTCGACTCTGTAGCGGCGCGGTGTCGACCGCAGACCGATTCAGCCAGACGCCCCGCCTGCCAGTGAGCCGCGCGGGCAGCTTTCCTGCTTCGCTATTGACCCAACCACCTAAAACAGGGAATATTCCGCTATGCCCGCCTCACTCGAGACCGAGCTCAAAACCTACGAAGCGCATAAGTCCGATTTACTCGCAGACGAGGGCAAATTCGTCGTCATCCACGGCACCGAGATTCTCGGAATATATGGGACCTACGAGGATGCACTCAAGGTGGGCTACGAAAAGTGTAAGCTCGAACCATTTCTGGTGAAGAAGATTCAAGCAGTCGAGCCGGTGAATTTCGTTTCACGTGACATCCAACTCGAATGCCTCACTTCACCCTCCAGATAACGCCGGAAGGACCCGTCATTTCCCTGCTTATTGGTGCCAGCGCGCCACGTGTCGCAGCTTTGGAGAAGGCCGGTGTCGTTGTTCCTGCTCCCGTCGTTGTGCGGTGTTTGATTGACACGGGTGCCAGCAACACGTGCTTGGACACTTCCGCCATCGCACCTCTGCAGTTATCGCCTACCGGGACGATTACGATTTCGACCCCGTCTACAGGAAAGACGCCCCATGAATGCGAGACATTCGACGTCGGGCTCATGTTTTACCACGAAGTTAGCAGCCGTTATCTGAGCACGGTTCCGATTGTGGCGACCGATTTTTCCACCCAGCCAATCGATGGCTTGCTCGGGCGCGATGTCCTTGCGTCCTGTCTGTTCGTTTACGATGGGGCCGCCAAGATATTCTCCATCGCCTTCTAACAAGTTCTCTGGACCAATCTTTTTTCTCCGGGATCGACTCCGTCCTCCGTCTTCTGTCTTCCGCCCTCCAATCCCTGCCCCTGCGGCAGCAAACGCAAATACAAGAACTGCTGCGGTGTTGGCGGGTAACGGGAGACGGCTAAAATGCATTGTCTCTGTTTGAAACTTGCAAACTCTCCCCAATCGTCATCTTGAATAAGTTGAAACATTCTATTCCTGAGGGCACAGCAGCTGATAACCCGTCAAATCTGGTTAAGCGGGGAGAAGTGCTAGATAGTATTCGCGATGATCGGCTGGTGGTTGTTACGGGAACCGGCGTGTCGTTGCATTCCCTTGGGTACCCGTCGCCCGAAACTGAAATAGCTAGTTGGCCCGGACTTCTTCGCCATGGGCTCGATCACTGCCTCAGCCTTCAGCTAATAACAGTGGATGAAGCCGCAATCGTCGAGCTTCAAATCAAGAACGGCAATACGAACTACCTGATCGATGCGGCGCAAAAGATCCACGATTGCTTAGATAAACGAGATAACGCGAGGTATTGGTGGATGAAAGAATCAATCGGGCAACTCAAGGTCAGGAATCCCAGTCTAATCCAAGCAATTCACAAATTGAACGGCCTAATAGCCACTCTCAACTACGATAGCCTCCTACGAGAGGTTACGGGACGTCCTTCGATACACTGGCGCCAGCAGACCGAGATCACCAAGTATCTTCGCAGCAACTCCAAGGAATTCGTTTTGCATCTTCACGGCCAGTGGGAAGTCCCGGGCTCCATCGTACTGGATCGAAAATCGTATGAGGAAATCTCGATCGACGTAAAGATGCAGGACCTCCTTCGGCACTTTGCCCGGTTTCAAACAATGCTTTTTATTGGCTGCGGCCAGACTTTCTTCGACCCTAACTTTCGGACATTGCTCGACTGGGCCCACAAAGCGTTACAAGGGGCGGAGCATCGCCATTTCATTTGTTGTCGACAGAGCGAGGAGCCGAGCATCCTTACTGCACTGCAACCACATGGCTACTTGGCCCCCTTGGTTTATGGTCAAAGTTACTCCGATTTGACACCGTTCATCGAGGCGTTGGCAGAAGAGGGTGGCGCATCCGCCGCGACGGCCAACCCATCACTGGCTGCAAGCGCTCGCGCTGGTGCAAACAAGGCCACGAAACCACTTACACCTGCTGAATTATGGAAACTGCAATCGCAACGCTAAAATCAGAGCTTCTGCGGGATATATTCCTTCTTAAGCGCGACAATGCTGTCGCCAAAGTTAACGCTGTGTTCGAGGGCACCATCAAGGAACTGTGTCTCCGCACTCGTTACCCGAAGCAAGTCGCCGGATTTATCTCCGCCTGCTTGGTTCAACGAGATGAACTAGAGACTGGGGCGGGCTCGCGATGTTTTTTCGTTCACGACCGCGCAACCTGGCAAACACTTTGTTCAACCGAAAATAACGCCAACCAAATTCTCATTGCAGACCCGGAGTTGGGTTTGGATTCGGCTCGTAGCGAATTGCTTCCACCGGCCAGAGCGCGTGGGCATGGAGTTATCTACAGCATGGCGAATCCTCGCCCCGACGCGTCCGAAGTCATTACGTTGAATGAACCCAGTGAATTCGACGTGCGGGAACTTCTCAAGAAACACGATTTCGCTTCGGCGGAGGCGGACAGACTCTCAAAACGCAGCAACGGAAATGTCTATCTATTAACGCGCTTATTAACCGACACCAACGACCGGCCAGCTTGGGCGACCGATGACTCCGGTTACCATTTTCGCTCTCTTGCGTTGATTGGAGGATGGAACGATGCCTCCGAACTCGACCGAACCGTGCTGACCGAGATTCTCGGAGAGCCCTATGAAACGTGGGTGCAACGTCTCTATCCGTTGACAAAAAAAGAGGAACCACCGGTCTTGCTAGATGGCAACATGTTTCGACCTGTCTCCCGTTACGAATCGTGGCAGCAGCTCGGGCGTTTTCTAACGGATGCTGATCTCAATCGCTTTAAAACCGCCGCCGAAAAGATCCTCGGCGAAACTTCCCCCGACCTCGACCTTCCCAAACACGAGCGACAGCTTGCGGTATTTAGAAAAACCCGGGAGACCTATTCTCACGCGCTAAAAGCTGGAGTTGCCGAGACTTTGGCCTTGCTAGGGGGGCAAGGAAACAATCTCCCGTGCAGTCCAAATCTTGCAACCAATATTGCGGACCGTGTCGTCGCCTCGCTACTTGGAAACGGCGATTGGAAGCGCTGGGCCAGCCTATCGTCACTCTTACCTCAACTCGCAGAATCGGCTCCCACCGAGTTCCTCAATGCGGTCGACGGCGCATTAGCGAATATTGACACGGGACCGCTGAAGGAACTGTTCGCCGCCTACGACAACTCTGTTTTTGGTCGCAACTACCACTGTGGACTTCTCTGGGCGCTTGAGGTGTTGGCGTGGAGTCCAAATTACCTGAGCCGCGTTTGCGTCGCTTTGGGCCGTCTAGCACGCTATCCACTACCGCAGAATGCAGGTAACAATGCATTAGCCACCCTTCGGAGCATTTTTCTCACATGGATGCCGCAAACCCTGGCAAGCGTCGAGGCCCGCCGTGCCGCCGTAGAAAGCGTAATCGAGGAAAACCCCGAGGCCGGCTGGAAACTCCTACTTGCCATTTTGCCAGAAAGTAACCAGATCGGAGGTTACAATCAGAAACCAGCATGGAGGGATTGGTTCCCTAGCGATTGGTCGGAAGGTGTAACTCGATCTGAGATGCATCGCCAAGTTCGGAACTACGCAGAGCTCGCCGTGGAGTTGGCAATGGGCGATGTCGCAAAGCTTACAGAAATCATTTCCCGCTGGGATCATCTACCGAGAGAAGTCTTTCAAAAAGTTTTGGATTATCTCGAGTCATCCAAGGTTTTCGAACGTGCCCCGTCTGATCGTTTCGCGCTGTGGGAAAAACTAACTAGCGAAATCGATCGCCATCGGAAATACGCTGATTCTGACTGGGCGATGCCTGAGGAAGAAGTAAAGCGACTCGAAAAGGCAGCATTGATGATACGGCCCACCGATCCGTCGATCCTTCATCAAAGGCTTTTTAATGCATACGACCACGAATTTTTCGCAAGTAACAACTATGAAGAAGAAAGGAAGAGAATTGGAGCATTACGCGAGAATGCGGTCGCTGAAATCTTAAACGAATATGGTCCGGAAAAAATTATTGAGATGGCCACCGCTGTCCGGCGCCCCGGTGAACTAGGGGGCGCTCTAGGAGGCAGAGGCACGCCAGAATTGGATCGCTTTCTTCTCCCGCATTTTCTTGAGGAGGGAAGGCAAGGAGTAACCGATCTCGTTCGCGGGTACGTCTGGTCGCGTTACCTTACCGTTTCTGTCGCTTGGCTCACTGCCGTTGATACCTCCTCCTGGAATTCGGTTCAGAAAGGGATTTTTTTCTCGCACCTTCCATTCGTTAGCGAAGTTTGGAATCTGGCTGAGGAACGGTTGGGGACAGAAGTCTCTGAATATTGGAGCCGAGTTTGGCCCAATCCATATCAGCCGGGAGACCACATTTTGGAAGCGGCCGAAAAAGCGCTCGCAAACAAGCGCCCGGAACTGGCCATCGCCTGCCTTGGCGCCCTATTACACAAGGGTGGCAAAATTCCCACAGATTTTGCGACCAACGCAGTCAAACAATTGCTGATTGACGCTGTCGCGATCCGTCGCTTCGATCAACATGAACTTCTGGAGATTATCAAATACTTACAGACCGCGCCCGACGTTGATGCCGCCGACATCACATCGATTGAATTCCAGTGTCTGAAAATGCTGGACCGCTTCTCCGGTGCCAGTCCGGTGTTTCTCGAACGACGCCTAGCAACCGAACCCGCCTTTTTCCATGAAGCGATAGCCGCTTGTTTTCGTTCCGAACATGATCGCGATAAGCCGCTCGAGCCAGACGAAAAAAAGAAAGCGATCGCAGAGCAGACTTACAGTTTGTTGCACAACTGGCAAACTCCGCCTGGCAGTACGGAAGAAAAAACGATCGACGAATCCTCATTTACCGAATGGATTCAAGAGACCCGGAGATTGTGCGAGGAATCCGGACATTGGACAATCGCGCAGCAAATGATTGGGCATAGCTTGGTGTATTCGCCTGCAGGATTAGAAGGAATGTTACGGTATCCGGCCGTCGCGGGAACAGTAGACGCCCCCGAGCATGATCATATTCGTCGTGGATTGACAATAGAACTGTTCAATCAACGCGGCGTGCACGGTTTCAGCGCGGGCAAGGAAGAGCTTGAGCTGGCTGCAAGTTACCGCGCGTATGCTGACAAATATGACTTGGCAAAATTCCCTCGGATCGCGACATCCCTCCGATCACTGGCAGAAAGTTATGAGCGTGATGCGCAACGTGAAGCCAAACGCGATCCAGCGTACGAGTAAATGCTGCCCTAACGGTCAAACTGATTTCCGAAAAGAGCCCACGGCAATTTTTTTCGTGACACGCCGCGCGATCTCCCGCTAATCTCGCGCTGTTAACTAAATTCGTCCCCGAACAGAACGGAGCATCCCCCTGGATTCCCGCTCTTCCGGTGGTCGAGCAACCCCAACTTAAAACAGTGACTTGTGACCAGTGACCAGTGACAAGTGACAAGTGACAAGTGACCAGCACCTGAGCCAAGCGACTTGTGGCCAAAGCCAGCGCCATCGCAAGACCACCGCCGAGAGAATGGGCGAGTGGAACACCGCCAGCCACGTCGAGCGGCAAGCGAAAGCGAAAAAGTCCGAAACTCCAGCCTCGCCAAAACCGTAGTCTAACAAAGAAGGATCGTAGTCAAGGCTCAACATTATGAACATCCATCGATTTGTTGGAGTATTTGTGCTGCTGGCGACAGCTCACGCCCAAGACAGCAGTCCGGACACTTCCCCTTCATCGGAGAAGCAATCGTCAGCTGCATCATCCGGGTTCTCGACCGGCCAAACGGCTGGTCCAGCACAACCCTCCCTGCCGAAGGATTTTCTCGGTCTCGCTGATCTTCGAGCAAAAGTGAACGCAGATATCGCGAACCTCGAGAAGCAAATAAAATCCCTAGAGGAAGACGACATACCCAAAGCCCAATTCGTCCAGGAGCAAGTGTCAGATCTCAAACAGCAAATCACTGAGCTAGAACAGAAAAAACCTACCGACGCAAAGGACTCGGAACGGCTCTCCACTTTGAAGGGTGAGCTGAGAATCCGAACGCTAGAAGGGGGACCCAAACGCGAGTCCCTCACTGCACAGTTGGTCGATGCTAAGGTGTCACTGGAGCAAAAGAGGCAGCTCGCAGCAAAGATCCAATCCGCGATCGCCTCGATGCTAAGCCCCGAACAGGAGTTCAAGCGCACCATGAGCATTACATTCGCCATTCTGATCGCGTGTGTGATTATCGGCTTTTTTGCTGTATCATTTAGAGACGACAAGATTCGTCAGGCAATTTTTTCGGGCGAAGCAGGCATTCAATTCCTCACGCTTTTTTCTCTCGTGATCGCCATAATTCTGTTCGGCATTACTCAGATTTTGGAAGGCAAGGAACTTGCGGCACTTTTAGGCGGCCTCTCCGGATATATTTTGGGCCGAACCGCTCCAAAAGAGAAAACTCCATAGCTTCAGCCTTGGATCTCTCGGCAACCTGACGAATGGCTTGCCATTCGTCGAACCGGAAATAGTATCGCGGCACGTGCCGGGAGAGTCGGGAGTGCGCGTGCGAATATCTAAGACTCGAAACTAGCGCGTTGTGGAGTCCGCTGTTTCAGCGGAGAGAGGTTTTCGGTTAGCGACAGCCTGACGCTACACTTATTCTGTCGCGGCTTTAGCCGCAGGCGCTTTCTTCGTCGCCGGCGCTTTCTTAGCTTTCGGCGCGCGCTCGGCGAACTCGAAACCGACTTTGCCTTTCTCCAATTTCAGGTGAGCGGAGAAGGGGCGGCCTTTTTTGGAAATGAATTTCGGGAGCAGATCGGTCTTGCCGGTGGTGATGAGTTTCTGGACCTGCTCTTTTGGGATCTCGCGCTGCAGGATCACTTTGCCGACACGGAAGGTGCAGGTCTTCTCGGCCGAGACGGCGTTCTCGCAGGCGTAGGAATTATCCAAGGCGTAGACCTGGCCCTTTTGGCAAATGGGACAGAGGCCGAGTGCTTCGTGACGCGACGGATCGATCGTAACGGCCCCGCTCGCGTCGTTATTTTCAAATTCGAACTCAGGTTTGAATTCTTCGCCGAGTTTCACCGTGGCGGTGAACGGTCGGCCCATCTTGCTCCGGAATCCTTCGAGCGGACCGATCTTGCCTTCCGTTAACAGCGTTTCGATTTCGCCGGCTTCGAAGAGACGGCCGGCCATCGTTTTCCAGACGATCAGGCCGCAGCTCCGGCATTTGAAGGTGCGGTAATCCTCGTCGAACGGGCCACCGCCGCACTTCGGACATTTCACTTCGATCGGCGCGAAGTTTCCGCTGACGCTGTCTCCTTCGAAGTTCTTGGCCTTCTCGACGATCTCGCGCGTGAAATCCTTGATCTGGGCCATGAATTCTTTCCGCTTCATCTCGCCCTGCTGGATTTGCTTCAGCTTATGCTCCCATTCGCCGGTCATCTCGGGCGAACAAAGCGCGGAAACGCCGATCCCGCGCAGGAGCGTGATCAACGCCATGCCTTTCGCGGTCGCGATCAGCTCGCGCCCCTGCCGCCGCACGTATTCCTGGTAGATCAGGCCCTCGATAATGGCGGCGCGCGTGGCCGGGGTGCCGAGGCCGTTCGCGCTCATCGCTTCGCGCAGCTCTTCGTCCTCGACCAGTTTTCCGGCGCCTTCCATCGCGGAAAGCAATGTCGCTTCGTTGAAGCGCGCGGGCGGTTTGGTCTCGTTTTGTTTCAACTCGATGTCGAGCACCTTCGCCGGCTCGTTAGGCAAGATCGGCACGAGCGACGCGCCGCTTTCATCATCCGCCAGAGCGGCTTCGCGCCCGTAGACGGCGAGCCAGCCCGGATCGGTAATGATCTTGCCGTCAGTGCGAAAAGCGTCTTTTTCCACCCGGGTGATGCGGGTCGTGACTTCGAATTGCGCCGCCGGAAAAAAGACGGCGATGAAACGCCGCACGATCATGTCGTAGATCTTTTGCTGCACCTCATCGAGGTGGCCATGCGGCGGCTCGCCGCTCGGGACGATGGCGAAGTGATCGGAAATCTTCGTGTTGTTAAAAATGCGCTTCGACGGTTTCACCATTTCAATCGCCTTGCGGGCAAGGGCCGCGAGCGCTGGGTCCTTAATTTTTCCCAGCGTCGCTTTGACGGTCGAGATGTAATCCTCGGGCAAATAACGCGAGTCCGTTCGCGGATAGGTGATGACTTTGAACTTCTCGTAAAGCTGCTGCGCGATTTGGAGCGTCCGTTTCGCGCTGAACCCGCGGCCGTTCGCATCGCGTTGCAGACTGGTGAGATCGTAGAGCAACGGCGGCGCCTGCGTGGTCGGTTTCTTTTCCTCGGTGGCGACACCGGTTTTGCCGAGACAACGCTCCTTGATCGCTTCCGCCTCGGCGGCTTCCCAGATCCGTTCGGCCCGCGCGTCTTCGTCCCCGTTCTTGGCGAAATCCTCCCGGAACCAGCGGCCGCGATATTGTCCGGCTTTGACCTCGAAGTCGCCGAACACTTCAAAGAACGGTCGCGATTTGAACTCCCGGATCTTTTCTTCGCGCTCAGTCAGGATCGCGAGCGTCGGCGTTTGCACCCGGCCGACTGGCGTGAGTTGGAAGCCGCCGGCTTTGTTGTTGAAAGCGGTCATCGCGCGCGTCCCGTTGATGCCGACGAGCCAGTCGCTCTCGGAGCGGCAGACGGCCGCTTTTGCGAGCGGAATCATTTCTTCGCCCGTCCGCAGGTGCGCGAAGGCGGTGCGGATCGACTCGGCCGTCATCGATTGGAGCCAAAGCCGGCGAACGGGTTTCTTGCTGCCGGTAAGCTTGACGAGGTAGCGGAAGATCAATTCGCCTTCGCGCCCGGCGTCGCAGGCGTTGATCAAATCGGAAACGTCTTTGCGCTGGATCAGCCGCTTGAGCTGATTGAAACGCGGCTTGGATTTCTCGATCGGCTTCAGCTCGAATTCATCCGGGATGATCGGCAGATTGGCGAAGCTCCATTTCCCGCGCTTCACATCCAGTTCGCTCGGCAGGCAGAGCTCGACGAGATGACCGACCGCGGACGAGATGATGTAGTTCTCGTTCTCGAAGTGGTCCTCGACCTTCTTGAAGCCGCCAAGCGCGCGTGCGAGATCGTTCGCGACGCTGGGCTTCTCGGCGATGATGAGCGATTTCGACATGTGGTTATTGGGGTGAACGTGCTGGCGAGAAAAGGAGCGGGACTTCTGCCGTCCCTGTTTCGTCAAGGCGGGGAGGGTAGAAGAGACCTCGCCAGTTCGCAAATCGGATTTGATGGCGTTTTCCTGTAGCCGCCGCCCTGTGGGCGGCGCGGGAGCGCGTCCGGCAGCCACGCACAAGCCCGCGCTTCGCGCAGCGAAGCGGCTACAGAAGAATCACGGCGCGGACGTCGTCCCCGAACTTTTCAAGGCGATCCAAAGCGTCGTTTATGGCCTGGGCGTCCAGCGGCACGGTGCGGATTACACCGTGCGACAAATCGAGTTTTCCGATGCGTGCGAGCTCGAGCAGCACAGGAAGCTCGGTCGCCAGATGATCGGAGACGCCGATGATCTCGGCTTCTTTATTGAGCAGCTCGCGATAGGGCGCGATTTCAAAACTTTCCCGGGTGAGACCCACGAGCGCGGCGCGGCCGAGGGTGGCCAGCGATTGCACCGCCTGGCGCATCGTCACCGGTGAGCCGACTAATTCGAGCGCAACGTCTACGCCGCGACCATTTGTCATTTCCTGAAGTTGCTCCACGGGACTACCCGCCGCGGCGTTGACCGCGATCGCGTCGAAGCGCTCCGCGAGCTCGAGTTTGCGCGGATTGATGTCGACGGCAAAAACCTTTCCGGCGCCGAAATGTCTGGCTAACTGGATCGCCGAAACGCCGAGACCACCTGCGCCAAATATCGCGACGGTTTCACCGGGACGCAGCCGAGCTTTCCTTAGCGCGTGCAATGAAGTGGCGGAGGAGCACATCAGGATCGCGCCTTGCTCGAAGGGAATTTCGTCGGGCAAACGAAAGACACTGCGCTCGGGCACGACCATGAATTCCGCGTAGCCGCCGTCGCGATGTTTGCCGATCATTTCCGCGCTCGGACAAAATTGTTCGTTGCCGGCAACGCAGAAGGCGCACTTTCCACAGGTAACGAGGTAATGGACACAGACGCGATCGCCCGGCTTGAAACTCCTAACGTCTGCGCCGGCTGTTTCGACAACGCCGGCAATTTCGTGACCGAGGGTTAGCGGTAAGCGTTCGACCGGCGAAAGTCCCGCACGGTAATGCGCATCGGAATGGCAGATGCCCGCGGCGCGAACGCGAATAAGAATGTCGCACGGACCAAAAGACGGCGCCCCCATCTCGTGGTCTTCCAGCAGCGAACCAAGAGCAATTAAGCGAATTGCTTTCATTCTGTAGCCGCCGCCCTGTGGGCGGCGCAGGTGCAAAATGTGGGAGGGGCCTTTGCGCCCCGACGAGTCGCCGCACAAAGGCGGCTCCCACATTCACTTCGCATAGCGAAGCGGCTACAGCGAGAGCGAATCGTTGTCTACCCGAGCTTCACGAAATATTTTCCAGGCAATTGTTTCACCAATCGCTTCAGCTCCAGACGCAGCAACGTGGAAGACACAGTCCCGCTCGGCAGTTCGGCTTTCGTTGCGACGTCGTCGATGGAGGTTTCGGTTTCGCGGATCGCGTCGTAAACCCGGCGTTCCTCCTCGCTCAATTCCGGCAGCGCGCGCACCGTCGCCTCGGGCGCAGGCTTCGTGTTGGGCAGAAGAATTTGCAGGTCATCGAGGATATCGCTCGCGTCCATGACCAGCTTCGCGCCTTGCTGGATGAGACGATTCGATCCCTGCGCGCTCGGCGCATTGATATGGCCGGGCACGGCGTAAAC
>Ga0307478_10000527_pt1 | contig 38868 bp, 31 predicted proteins | sample atmos_gasesECM4C_2_FD_203713 | JGI IMG/M metagenome (GOLD analysis project Ga0307478, IMG submission 203713) | Hardwood forest soil microbial communities from Morgan-Monroe State Forest, Indiana, United States - atmos_gasesECM4C_05 | ecosystem: Environmental > Terrestrial > Soil > Temperate...
TAATGCAGAGAAAACCAGAGTCGCTGCAATCAGCCTTGTTCCCCGTTTAAACGCAACCATGATTTATTCCTCGCAAGGATGCATGAGTTAGATTTTCGTTAACCGCTCGCGAACAAGCAATTCTGCCCGGAGCACCCAAAACCCGGTTTTCGAAATACTGATTGACAAACGCTACTAAACGAAAGTAAAAGTAAGCGTTCGTAATATAGCACCGAAAGCCGACAATTTTCAGTATGTGATTGTGATTCGGCCCAAGTGCTGAAAATATTCCCGGATTAGCGTCGAGGAGCCTCGCCATGTTTGTGCGTTTCCATCGCCTGCAAATCTGTTCAGTTTTTTTCTCTTCTTCTGTTCTCGTGTTCCTCTGCCTGGCATTGGCCCCGGCACTATGGGCGCAAAAAGATGCCGGCGCCATTGTAGGCCTGGTGCAGGACTCAAGCGGTGCCGTAGTCACAGGAGCGAAGGTTACCGTAACCGACGTGGACCGCGGTACCGAGTTGACGCTCCGGACCAACGGCGCGGGCGAGTATGTCGCGAGCCCACTAAGAATTGGGCGTTACCGTGTGATGGTTGAAAAGCAGGGCTTCAAGAAGGAAGTGGCCGGTCCAGTGCAAGTAAATATTCAGGACCGAATTGCCGTGGACTTGAAGCTGCAAACCGGTTCGGCGACGGAGACCGTGACCGTTACAAGCGAGGGTTCCCAGATCGAAACCGAAACTTCCGACCTCGGCCAGGTAGTGGATAGCCGCCGCATTAATGCGCTTCCTTTGAATGGCCGGAACTACGCGCAACTTGCGCTGCTCGGAGTCGGCGTCGCCGCCGCCGAACCCGGATCGCGGGTCGAAACCACCTATGGTTTCAGTTCCAACGGCGCTCGCTCGCTGCAAAACAATTTCCTTCTCGATGGCACCGACAACAATGCGAATCTGGGCGACGTTCTCAACGGCGCAGCCTATGTAGTGCAGCCTGCGGTGGATGCCATCGCCGAGTTCAAGGTGGAAACCAATTCCTACAGCGCGGAATTCGGCCGCGGCAATGGCGCGATTATGAATGCGGTCATCAAGTCGGGAACCAACCAGCTCCACGGCGACCTCTGGGAGTTTCTGCGAAACGAAAAATTTGACGCCATTAACCCCTTCGATACCTTTGGCCAGCAGCCTTACAAGCAGAACCAGTTCGGGTTTACACTGGGCGGTCCCGTGATCAAGAACAAGCTGTTCTTTTTCGGGGACTACGAGGGCCTGCGCATTCGCCAGGGACTCCCGCAACTCTCCGCGGTTCCTACGCAATCCGAAATTGCCGGAGATTTTTCCGCGTTTCTTACCAACGTTCCTGCCACCGCCGTCGACGTGAATGGGAATCCTACCAATCAGACTGCACTCGACTGCAACAACAACCCAACGTATCAGGGCGAGATCTTTAACTCGCGCCTGGCCGGATACAATGCGAACAATCCCAACGGGTACTGCGGTGTGCCCATCGGGGGCTACTCCTCCGGCGTCACGCCGGCCAACAAATTCAACGGCACCAACGGGACCATCGATCCGCTGGGCGGTGCACTCGCCGCGCTGTTCCCCATCTCCAACACCACTGAGGGAGGCGGCAACAATTTTCTCAGCGATCCCAAACGCAGCGAAACCGAAAACAAGTTCGACATTCGCGGCGACTACGCCATCGGCAACAAGGATAATTTCTTCGCCCGCTTCAGTTACGGCAACGACAGTAACTTTCTTCCTTCACCTTTCAACAACGATCTCGACGGCGGCAGCTTTCAGGATGGCTACAGCAACAATACCGCTGAGGGCCTGGCCGCCAGCGAGATCCACACTTTCCGCAACAATCTAGTCAATGAATTTCGCTTCGGTTTCAATCACCTCAATTCCCACCGTTACAATCTGAACTACAACGTCAACGTCTCGCAACAACTCAACTTTCCTGGAGTACCCTTCGGACCGAACCTCGGCGGCTTGCCTTCGATCAGTTTCAGTGATGGCACCACGGGCATTGGCAGCTCGGGATATCAGCCCGCCCTTGAACACCAGCATAGCTACGTTTTTACCGACAATCTGAGCTGGGTTCACGGACGCCATGCCGCGAAGTTCGGCGCCGAACTTCGCTTTGAACAGTTCACGATATTAGAGCCGGCCGCGGCTCGCGGTTCCATGTCATTCGGCAGCGACTTCACCGACAATCCGGCATCGCCCGGTTCCGGCGGCGAGTCCATCGCCACTTTTCTGCTCGGCATTCCTGATGGCGGAGAGATTACCAGCCTGAACAACATCATCTACAACCGCCAGATTTACGCGGTCTATGGCCTCGACGACTTCAAAGTAACCCCACGGCTCACCTTGAATCTGGGCCTGCGCTACGAACTTTTCACTACGATCAAGGAAGCCAACAACCAGCAGGCTACTTTCGACTTCAACTCTCTATCGCTGATCGTTCCCAAAGGACAAAACGCGCAATTAACGCCCACGCTCAGCACCGAGCTCGCTATTCAATCCATCGGTTCCCGCGGACTCATCAATCCTGACCTCAACAATTTTGCTCCCCGCATTGGGCTCGCTTATGAGTTGACGAACAAGCTCGTTCTCCGCAGCGGTTACGGCATCTTCTACGGCGGGCAGGAAAATGGCCCGTTCTCTAATCCCAGCCCCGGTTTCAATCCTCCCTTCTTCGCCTCGGAAGTATTCGCCACGCCCTGTAGCGCAGCGGCCGCAAATACTACAGGAACCGTAAACCCTAATATAGGACCCCTCGATTGCTCGATCTCGCCTGCGAACAATCCCGGCTTGCCATTGAACGTCCTCGCGCAGGGTTTTCCCACCAACTCGCTCAGCGACCCGAACACGCCAAGCCTCTACTCTCTAGCTCCGCACCTGGTCACGCCTTACATGCAGCAGTGGCACCTGGGTCTGCAATATCAGTTGCCGGCCGATACGGTTCTGGAAGTCACCTACGCAGGCTCTCGCGGATTGAAGCTCTTCGCTTTCTACAATGGTAATCAGGCCACTGCCGACCCGAATGCGGCGGATCCCACAGCGCCCCGGCGCCCCGCCCACGAGGTGACGCCCGGAACTGTCGGTGCAGCGTGCACGCTAGCGGCCTACAACGCGTCCATCGCTAACAACGACCCGTCGCTGTACAACTGCAATCCCGCGCTCGATGCCGCCATCGATGCCTTCCGCTCGAATACGCAATCGAACTACAACTCGCTGCAGGTTCGCCTGGAGAAGCGTTACTCCCACGGACTGCAATACGAAGCGGCTTACACCTTCGCGCACGCGCTCGACAACGCTTCCAGCGCCAGCCTGGGATCGGTGAACAACGGAGATTTCCGCGACCAGACCAACCCCAATCTGGAATACGGCAACTCTGATTTCGACGTGCGCCACCGCTTCGTTTTCAGCTATGTCTACGACCTGCCCTTCGGTCGGGGACGCAAGTATGCGAGCGGCACCTCTGGTTTTGTGAACCAGATCATTGGCAACTGGCAAATGGCGGGTCTCTTCTCCGCCGCAACTGGCAATTACTACACCGCTACTGATACGGTTTCAGTCTCCAATTCCGATTGCGGCGGTACGGTCGGGTACTATTGCTCACGTCCCACCTTAGTCGGCAATCCCAATGCAACGCCCTGCATCCCAGGGACGCTGTTCAACACCTGCGCGTTCGCCAACAACACAGCCTTGGGAACGTTCGGCAACGCCGGACGCAACATCATCCAGGGCCCGGGATACAAAACCTGGGACACCTCACTGGTCAAACAGTTCCCGATCAACGAACAAAAGCATTTAGAATTTCGCGCGGAATTCTTCAACATACTCAACCATGTGAATTATCTGTTTTCACAGTTTGGCTCAATCAGCGCTGAGCCAACACCGCTGGAACTCAATCCGACGAATCCGCAGAGCGGCTTCGGTTTTCCTCTCGCGGCTCGCCCTCCAAGGCAGATTCAGTTTGCCCTGAAGTTTTACTTCTGAGAGCCGCGCTGGAGCGAACCGGAATGAAATCTCTTGCGTCTGGAAGAATTATGAAAAGGAGGATCGCAACTGCTCTGCTTCTGGCTTTTCTGCCCGGAGCGGAGTGCGCGGCACAACGAACCGGTATCGGCTACAAAGTCGCGCCCGACGCGGATAATAATAAGACGGTCCTGCTCAAGGATTTTCACCCGCAGCCTGCCCTTCATGCCGCTGGGCACGAAATTCAGCGCGCGAAATTTCCCGTGATCGACGTTCATACTCACACCAACGATGCGGTAGGCATCGGCGACCGCGTCGATCCGAAAGAAATGGTAGCGCGCATGGACCAGCTCAACATCAAGAGCATTGTGATCCTTACCGGAATGTGGGGCAGCAAACTGCAAACCATTATTGACAGCATGGTGAAACCGTACCCAGGGCGGTTCGTGGTCTTTACGCAGTTGGACTGGTCGGAAATCAACGATCCTGATTTCAGTCAGCTCATGGTACGCCAGCTTCACGATTCAGTTGATCGTGGAGCGCGCGGGCTCAAAATTCTGAAAGAGTTGGGACTCGGGGTACGCGATTCGAAGGGCAGGCTGATAACAATCGACGACCCGCGTCTGGATCCGGTGTGGGAAGAATGCGGGAGACTCGGCATTCCCGTATTTATTCACGCGGGCGATCCTGAAGCGTTTTTCCATCCCATCGATGCCAGCAATGAGCGCTACGAGGAACTGATCGAGCATCCGGACTGGAGTTTCTACGGGCCGCGCTATCCTTCGTTGCGAGAGCTGCTGGCGCAGCGCGATCGAATGTTCGCCAAACATCCGCATACCGCTTTCGTGGCTCTCCATTTCGGAAGCTGGCCAGAGAATCTGGACTTCGTGGAGCAAACACTCCAGAAATTCCCTAACGTTATGATTGAAACCGGCGCGCGCGAAGGAGAACTTGGACGCCAGCCTCGGCGAACCCGCGAAATCTTTATGAAATATTCTGATCGGATTATGTTCGGCACCGACGAAGGCGCGGCAGAAACCATGTATCAGAATTATTTCCGGTGGCTCGAAACCACAGACGAATATTTTCCTTACGCGCAATATCCTGAACAGGGGCGCTGGATGATTTATGGTCTGGGCCTGCCTGACGACGTGCTAGAGAAGGTCTATCACGGCAACGCCGAAAGGCTATTCGCGCGCTTCAACGATGGGAAGCAGAGCGCTGGCCACGCAGTCTCCACGACTTTTGTGAAAGGGATGTGCACTAGCAACAGTCCTTGACTTGACAGCCCTTGCGGGGTCAACGAAAGTTGCTATTCGAAAACAAAACTATGCCGTCAAATGGCTTACTCAACGAGGAACGCCGCCGTGAAGTCCTTGGAATCCTCCAACGGGATGGGCGGGTGCTGGTCAAGGACCTGGCGCGGCACTTCCGTACTTCACAAATCACAATCCGTAAGGATCTCGAGTTCCTCGATGGCCAGGGGGTCATTCAGCGTACGCACGGCGGTGCGCTGCCGCTACAATCCGGCACGCTGTTTGATCCCACCTTGCGCGAGAAAGAGAAACTACACCGCAAGCAGAAGATGCAGATCGCCCAGGCCGCTGCTCGCCTCGTCGAAGAAGGCCAGTCTGTAGTGCTTGATTCCGGCACAACCACGACCGCAATTGCCCGCGAGTTAAAGGAGAAGGCCAAGCTCACGGTGATCACCAACGCGATCAACATCGCGGCCGAGCTTGCGGGAACGCACATTGAGTTAATTTTGACTGGAGGAATGCTGCGCAAGAACTCATTTTCTTTGGTTGGTCCCCTGGCCGAGCGGGTTCTGCGCCAATTGAGCGCCGACATATTATTCCTTGGCGTGGACGGCTTCGACACCAAAGCCGGCCTGTTCACTCCCAATTTGCTGGAGTCAGAAGTGAATCGGGCGATGGTTGAAATCTCCCGCAGAACGATCGCAGTTTGCGACTCAAGCAAATTCGGACGCCGCAGCTTGTGCAACATTATGCCGGTAAATATGGTCCATGAAGTAATCACGGATAAACTTATTCCCCGGTCAGATTTACAGGCCCTGAAAGATGCAGGGGTAAAAGTCACGCTAGTGTGATGAGTAACGACCCAATGAAATCGACAGAAATCGAAGAGCAGGGCCAGCACACCCTGAGCGAAATCTTTTCCCAGCCCGAGTCTTGGGACACTTGTCTCGGAAAGCTCGCAACCAGCGCGGAACTTCGTGCCGCCGTTCGTATGGCTCAGTCTGGTCAAGAGTGGATCTTCGTAGGTTGTGGAACCAGTTACTATCTGGCGCTCGCCGCAGCATCGACTTTCAATCATCTCAATCTGCCGGCGCGGGCCGTACCTGCTTCTGATCTACTGATGTTTGCCGATCTCACCCTGCATGTGGGAGGGCACTATCTTCCCGTGGTGATTTCGCGTTCCGGACGTACCTCGGAGGCAATCCGTGCTGCGCAGATGCTCGAGAAACGTTTTCATCTCCGTACTATAGCCATTACATGCGCCGATGGTCAGCCGCTGGAATCGTCATGCAGCGTGACCTTAAAACTTCTCGACGCCGACGAGCAAAGTACGGTCATGACGCGATCTTTCACCTCGATGCTGCTGGCGCTCCAATATCTGGCTGCAGCGGTTTCGGGCAACGAGGCCTTCGCCAGCGCACTGTCCGCGCTACCAGGTCAAGTCAATCCTCTTCTGAAAGATATGGCGGAAGGTCTCCGCCGATTTGCAAATTCCCGCACTTTTTCGGATTTTGTTTTTCTTGGGCAAGGGCCACTATTCGGCATCGCTTCCGAATGCATGTTGAAGGTGACTGAATCGTCGTGTTCTTATGCTCAGGTATTTCATTCCTTGGAGTTCCGTCACGGTCCAAAATCCATTACAGCGCCAGAAACCTTAATCGCGTTTCTGATTTCGGAAACCTCCTACGATGCGGAACTGGAGTTGCTCGAAGAGATCAAGGCTCTTGGCGCGACCACGTTGGTCATTGCGAATCGCGTGGATAGGAGAATGCGTGTTGCGTCCGACTTCGCCGTGGAACTGGGCATCCAGTCGCCCGAATACTCACGCCTCGCGGCTTTCGCCATTGCCGGACAACTCTATGGGGTCTATTACGGACTGAAGAAGGGTCTCAATCCAGACTCACCGAGAAATCTCACGCGCGTGGTCGAACTCTGAGAACGAACTCTGAGAACGATTCGGAATAGTGGTAGCACCTAACCTATAGTCCGGCAGCAGCAGTAACCCTTCAAATGTCCAAGTTCGATATCACAATCGCCGGGGAGATCAATCTAGACCTGATCCTCTACGGATTGCCGGAAAAAATGCCGACCGATCGCGAACTTCTGGCCTCCGGGTTCGGCATCACGCTGGGCAGTTCGTCGGCCATTTTGGCGCACAATCTTGCCGCTCTGGGCAGTCGCGTCGGATTTGTCACCAAGGTCGGTGACGATTGTTTTGGGGCACTTGCGATGGAGCGCTTGCGTGAGCGGAGTGTCGATCTGACATCTGTTGTGCATGGCGCGAAATCTGGTGTAACCGTGCTTTTGCCTCACGGAACTCAGCGTCATATTCTCACCTACCCTGGCACTATCGCCGAGTTGCGCTTTGAAGAGCTCGATCTTTCCTATCTTGCATCCGCACGCCACTTCCACCTGTCGTCGATGTTCTTGCAGCGTGGACTTTTGTCAGATGTGCCGGAACTTTTCCGGCGGATGAAATCGTCGGGCCTTACCACCTCGCTCGATACGAACGATGATCCCGATGACCAATGGGGCGTCGAGCTCGAGAAGACCCTGCCGCACGTAGATATACTGCTGCCGAACGAGCGTGAAGCCATGAGGATGTCCAACTCCGACGATTTAGAAACTGCTCTCTCTCGGCTCGCAGAGAGGGTGAAAACTGTCGTTGTGAAAAGAGGCGCAAGCGGAGCTGTGGCTATTCAGGGCGGTCGACGGTTCAGCGCACCGGCGGTGCCTGTGGAGGTTGTCGACCCGGTTGGAGCGGGCGATAGTTTCGATGCGGGATTCCTCCATAAATTTCTAAGCGGCTCCGATCTGGCAGACTGCCTTACCTACGGAAACCTTTGCGGAGCTTTCTCCACCACCAATTGTGGCGGCACGGAAGCATTCCGTGATCCAGTCCGGATGAAAGAATTTCTCCGTCGGCCGCGCCTAATCGATTCCAGCGTAGCGGACTAATTGAACCGAAGTATTCACCGCATGCTACCGCTGCGGTACGTGCGGCGCACACCGGTCGACCAACCTCATCCCTGCACGCTAATCATCTTCCAAGAGTTCAAGTCCAAAGACGCGACCGAGGCTGGTTGCGAAAGCACGCGTGTCAGGCCCCCGCCATCTCCAAGGCTGTTTCTGCGATGCACCGCAACGGAACAATGGCTGTGACGGCGTCGCGAGCGATCGCTTCTCTCGGCATGCCAAAGACAACACAACTGGACTCATCTTGTGCGATGGTCAGGGCGCCGGAGTTGCGCATCTCCAGCAAACCCTGAGCGCCGTCGTTCCCCATTCCTGTCATGATCACGCCCACTGCATGCGATCCAACCGATTTCGCGACGGAGCGGAAGAGCACATCGACACTTGGCCTGTGGCGGGAGACCAGCAGGCCGTCTTTTACTTGAGCGATGTAGCCGGATGCATTTCTATGCACGAGGAGGTGATGATTTCCCCGAGCGATCAGAGCACGTCCGTTGAGGATGCGGTCGCCATCCTCTGCTTCTTTGACTTGGATCTTGCAGTCTTTGTCCAGGCGGTCCGCGAAGGCACGGGTGAAGACCTCGGGCATGTGTTGGACGATGACGATTCCGGGGCAGTCGGTCGGCATGGCTTGCAGAAATTCACGAATAGCCTCTGTGCCCCCGGTAGATGCACCAAGGGCAATGATTTTGTTTCCCGCGGGCCGGTAGCGCGTTACAGGTCCCAGGGTCAAAACGACGTCGGCGGTATAACGCGGCGCGACCGGCAGAAAAGGTGCAGGCAACAATTTAGCCTGCGCGGCGCTGCGAACGACGTCAATCAACATGACGGCGGATTCGTGGAGAAAAGTGCGGACGCCGAGTTTGGGCTTGGTGATCACCTCGACGGCTCCAAGTTCCAGCGCAGAAATGGCGTCTTCCGTGCGACGATGGGCGACTTCGGAGCAGACCACGACCGGCAGCGGCCGCTCTGCCATTATCTTTCGCAGGAAAGTTAGGCCATCCATCCGCGGCATCACCAGATCAGTGATGACCACGTCGGGCGGTTCCTTCTCAATTTTGGCCCAGGCAATGATGGGATCGGCGGCCACGCTAACTTTGATCTTCGGATCGGCACTGAGCACGGCCTGCATGACCTGGCGGACGACGGCAGAGTCGTCCACTACGAGGACGTGAATGCTTCCGTCAGACTTTTTCGGCTTGTGCGGAGAGGAGATCACAGTCGACTGGCCTCATGGATGAACGGCCGTTGCACCCGCCGCCGCGGTGTGAGCCACGAATGTGCTGTCCGAACTCGCAAGGGCATGGATTGTAGGCGCGACCGTTTTCAGGTTGGGCGCGATTTGTCCGAGATGCTCCGAGTGCCCGACAAACAGCAGGCCCGACGGAGAAAGATGACGTAGGATTCCGGCGATCACTTTTATCTTGGATTCCTGGTCAAAGTAGATCAATACATTTCTGCAGAAGATGAGATCGAACGAACCCAGGATGGGATAGGAATCGGCGTGTAGGTTGACGCGGGCGAATCTCACGACGCGGTGCAGATCGGGACTGGCTTTCATCACGCCTTTACGCTCGCCCTTACCTTTGAGCATGTAAGCGCGAAGATATTCGGCGGGGATCTCTTTCGCTTTCTCGAGGGGGTAGATTGCTTCTCGCGCTTTTTCGAGGACGCGAGTTGAGATGTCGGTGGCCAGCACTTCAAGCTCCCAGCCTTTGTCCACGGGAAAATGCTTCAGCAAAAGCATGGCGAGGGAATAGGGCTCTTCGCCGCTGGAGCAGCCGGCACTCCAGATGCGCAGTCGCATGGACCGCTGTTGGGTTGCGGCATCCTGCTGCCATTTGGGAAAAATATGGCGCTCGAGAAAGTCGAAGTGCCGGGGCTCACGGAAGAAATGAGTTTCATTCGTGGTGATGCAATCAAGCATCACGGCGCGCTCGTGCAGTTGATCAGGCTGAATCACTAACTGGTAATACTCCTGCATGCTGCCAAGCCCCAGAAGGCGCAAACGACGGGCCAGCCGGCCGGTCAGAAGCGCGTGCTTATGACTGCCAAGCCATATCCCCGAGTCCCGATAAATCAGCTGCTGGAACTTGCTGAATAGACCCGGAGCCAGCGTATGACGATCGTGCATTTCCCGCAGCCGGCTGGCAGCAGCGCGAGAGCGGGAATCTGTTTTGCTCCTCGTCATCGGTCAGGCCTACCTGGGACTGGTTGCTTCCACATCCGACGCGTCCGATATCTCTGAGACATCGCCTGGAATAGGAGCCGCAGGCAATTCGAGTTCGGCTTCTGAATCCCCGGCCGCTTGTTCCACAAATTCTGGAAGCTCAAGAAGTTCGTCCGTGGAAAGCACCTGCTCGGTGTCGAGGAGCAGACAGAATTTCTTTCCGGAACGCGCCATGCCGAGCAAGTAGTCCACCTTGACCCGAGTACCAAAGGTCGGCGGCTCCTCGATTTCCTGCGGCCTCAGATCGATGACCTGACGAACCGAATCCGCAACGATGCCCATCACGGCCGCCTCCTCCCCGGTCTGGACTTCGGTGATGACAATACAAGTCAGCTTGCCGGCAACAGTGGGGGATTGCCGGAACTTGACGGCAAGATCAATCACCGGCACGACGCTGCCCCGCAGGTTTATCACGCCGCGAATCCATTCCGGCGTTTTGGGCACGCGGGTGACAGTGCCGTACTCGATGATCTCTCTGACTTTGAGCAGGCTGATCGCGTACTCTTCGTCGCCGATCATGAAGGTCAAATACTGCTGAACGTTTTGTTCGGCGTGCTGGTTCGTTTGTTGTTGTGCAATCTGCATGGGAGTTTTGTCCCTCCTAGAACCGGGTAAAGTTGTGTTCCGCTGCGGAGCCGTTGACCTTCCCAGGAGCGATCGACGGCGCAGTATTTTCGAGTGGTTTAGATTCGGGGGACGGATGGCGAGTAATCGAGGCGGCATGTTCTCCGGCCACGCGGAAGAATGCCATGAGTTGCTGCAAGGCCTCGGACTGCGCCGCCAACTCTTCGGCAGTACTGGAGAGTTCCTCCGCAGATGACGCGTTGCGCTGCGTAACCGTATCCACGGCGGCCATAGCTTTGTTGATCTGGTTGACGCCGGAAGATTGTTCGCGGGACGATGCCGAAACCTCCTGCACCAGCTCCGCGGTTTTCTTGATGGCGGGGACAAGTTCGCGAAGTAATTCCCCGCTGCGCTCAGCGACGGCGACGCTGTTGCCGGCAAGCCCACCGATTTCCTGCGCGGCGGTCTGGCTGCGCTCGGCGAGCTTGCGGACTTCCGTGGCCACCACGGCAAAGCCGTGTCCGTGTTCACCGGCGCGAGCGGCTTCAATGGCCGCATTCAGCGCCAGCAAGTTGGTTTGATAGGCGATCTCTTCGATGATGGAGATCTTTTCGGCGATCTGCTTCATCGCCTTTACGCTTTCGCGCACGGCGCCCGCGGACTCTTCGCTGTCCCTAGCGCCTTTGACCGCCATCTGCTCCATTTGCCGGCTGTTTTCCGAGTTTTGGGTGATGGAGGCGCTCATCTGCTCGAGGCTTGCGGTGGTCTCCTCTAGTGAAGCAGCCTGCTCGCCTGTGCCCTGCGAGAGAATCTGCGAGGAGGCCGACACCTGCTGGGCTGCCGAAGCAACCGCTCCCGACCCTTCGCGGACTTCCGTAATAATGATCGAGAGCCTGCGGCTCATTTCCCGCATGGCCTGTTGCAGTTTGCCGGTCTCGGAAAGGCTGGTGACGGTGATTTCTCTGGTGAGATCTCCACTGGCGATAGACTCGGCGAGCTCGACTGAATGCCGGATGGGGAGGGTTATGCTCTTGGTAACGCTGATCGCCGCGAATACGGCCAGGATCAGAGTGGCGGCCACCAGCAACAATGCAATCCGGCGCCCCATGACGTATTCTGCCTGGCTCTCCTTCATACTTTGCTCTACCGCAGCGGTCTGAAGGTCAATAAAGCCCTGCCATGAAGCGCGGTACTTGTCGAGTGTGGGTATCACGTCCTCCCGCAGCGCCGCCAGTGCCTGCTCACGTTTCTTCTCCGCCAACAGCTTCTTGGCCCTTTGCCTGGCCAACTTGTAAGCATCCCGGTCGTGAGTAACGGTTTCAAATAGTTCCCGCTCCTGAGAAGAGCTAAGACTTTTTTCGATGGCCGCGACCTGCCCGCTGATTTCCTGGCTGACAGCTTCGTTTTTCTGGTTCAGGATCTTCTCTTCCTCGGGGTCTGCGGTCTCGAACAATTGCAGGGTGATGCGGGCGTTGGTGATTGAGTTTTCGATAGTCTGGTGTGTCAACTCAATGGTGCTGTAGCGTTTCTGCATCGAAGCCGATACGGTAGAGTTCAGACGACCGAGCCGGCTCAGTCCGAGTCCGCTTACCGCGATCACGCACAACAGAATCGCCCCGAAGACTACTCCGAGTCGTGTACCTATTTTCCGATCTTGCCAGGGCCTCATTTTTCTTTCCCCACTGTAATGGCGTTTTTTCCAGCCGACTTGTGACTACTCCTGGACATTTTGCGAACCCATTCCCATGTCTGGAGAACTTCCGTCACAGTGTCGTACTCAGTAATCTTCGCCACCTTGAGAAGACTTACCGCGTATTCTTCACCCCCGGCCAAGAGTGTCAGGTGCTGCTGAACTTTCTGCCCGTTGTCCGGGTTGATTTCTTGTTCTGTGCTTTGCATGGAAGTGTGGCCTCTTAGAATCGGGTGAAGTTATGTTCGACTGCAGAGCCGTTCGGCTTTATTGGCGCAATCCTCTGGGTCAGATGCTGAAACGGCTTTTGCTCCGGCGCCGGCTTGCGAGTGGCGGCGGCAATCCGTTCTCCGGCCACGCGGAAGAATGCCATGAGCTGCTGCAAGGCCTCGGACTGCGCCGCCAACTCTTCGGCAGTACTGGAAAGTTCCTCCGCCGAGGACGCGTTGCGCTGGGTGACGGTGTCCACAGAGGCCATGGCTTTGTTGATCTGGACGACGCCGGAAGACTGTTCTCTCGACGACGCGCTAACTTCCTGGACCAGTTCAGATGTCTTCTTGATGGCGGGGACCAGTTCCTTCAGGAGTTCGCCACTCCGCTCCGCAACGGCAACGCTGTTGGCGGCGAGCCCACCAATTTCTTGCGCCGCCGTCTGGCTGCGTTCGGCGAGCTTGCGGACTTCCGTGGCCACTACGGCAAAGCCGCGGCCATGCTCACCGGCGCGAGCGGCTTCAATCGCCGCATTCAGCGCCAGCAGGTTAGTTTGATAGGCGATCTCTTCGATGATGGAGATCTTTTCGGCGATCTGCTTCATCGCGGTCACGCTTTCGCGCACAGCTCCGCCGGACTCCTCGCTATCCCGAGCGCCCTTGACCGCCATTTGTTCCATCTGGCGGCTGTTCTCGGCATTCTGCGTGATCGAAGCGCTCATTTGTTCGAGGCTCGAGGTGGTCTCTTCGATGGAAGCGGCCTGCTCGCTCGTACCCTGGGAGAGGGAGGCGGCAGAGGCTGCGACCTGAGAGGCGGCGCTGGCGACGCCATCGCTGCTGACGCGAACTTCGCTGATAATTTCCTCCAGCTTCTTCACAAACCCGTTAAAGGAGTTCGCCATCTGCCCGACTTCATCGTGAGAACCAATCTCGATCCGCTTGGTCAGGTCGCCCCCGCCCTGGGCCATTTCGCTGAGATGATCGGCCATCGCCCGGACTGGCCGGGTGATGCCGCGGGATACCAACAGCGTGACAAATGTTGCCGCGATGAAAGTAACCAGGACGACGGCGAACATGACGATCGCGGTCTGCCGCGCGAAAGAGGTGATGGTCTCTTCCTTGTCGGCCATGATCTTGCGATGCTTCTCCGAGAGATCGGTGGCAGCCGCTTCCATCCGGTGGATCTCATCCTTAACTTCGGTGACCTTGGCATTTCCCTGTTGGGGGGTCTTGATAGTGCCGTCGTTGATGCCGGCGACAACCGCGTCTACGCCGCGCTCATAGGCTGCGATTTCGCGATCCATGGCCGAGACCAGTTGCTTGCTGCCGTCAGAGGAGACACGGGTGTCAAGCTCAGCTATCGTGGAGCGAAGATCCGTCAATTGAGCTTTCCACTTTTCCTGATAGTTTTGCGTGACCGTTTTGTTATCCATGTTGAGCAACGTGTCTTTCTCGTAGCGGCGCAGCTCGAGGGTGCTGATTTTGGCTTCATCGGCCAGTTGGGAGATCTTGGAATCTCCGCGCAACATCGAGACGGTCTCGCGGGTCACGGATTCCATGCCCCAGTAACCCGCCGCCGCCACCACCAGCAGCAGAAACAGTACGACTCCGAATCCGAGGGCGAGACGTTTTGCAATCGAAGACTTCTTCAACATACGGTTATTCCTTTCACAATCAATTTCCTATGCGCCGAAGCGCCAAATTCTTTTTGCATTCAAATCGCTGCGACTGAGTCACACGGCCCGGGCCTGTCCGGAAATGACCTCGCGGAGCAACGTGCTCACGTCGAGAATCAGCGCGACCCGGCCGTCATCGAGGATGGTGGAACCGGAAACCCCCGGCACATCCCGGAAAAGGCGGTTCAAAGGCTTGATGATGGCCTGGCATTCTCCCAACAAAGTCTCGACGGCGATTCCCGCATAGCCGCCTTCGCGATGGACAACGACAACGTTTTCGCGCTCGGGACGCCGCTCGGGTTTGCCAAATACCTCACGCAGGCGCACATAAGGCAGGGGTTCGCCGCGCAGGCTAAGTACCCCGACGGCTTCGCTGGATATCTGGTCGGCCGGAAGCTCTACGCACTCGCTGATCGTCTCCAGCGGAATGACGTAAGTCTCGTTGTTGGCGACGACTGAGAAACCATCGATGATAGCTAGAGTGAGGGGCAAGCGAAGGGTGATCGTGGTGCCCTTGCCCTCCGTACTCTGAATCTCGATGTTGCCGCGCAATAGTTCTATGTTGCGGCGAACCACATCCATGCCGACGCCGCGTCCTGATAGATCAGTGACTTGCTCAGCTGTGGAGAAGCCCGCTTTGAATACAAGATTAAAAAGTTCCTGATCGCTGATCTTTTCGCCTTCGGGCAACAGCTCGAGCGCGCGAGCCTTGGCGAGGATGCGTTGCCGGTTGAAGCCGGCGCCGTCGTCGGAAAGCTGGATCAGGATGTTTCCCGCCTTGTGGAACGCGGTAAGGGTAAGCGAGCCGCACGGAGGTTTGCCCATGGTATGGCGGACTCTGGGCGGCTCGATGCCGTGATCCACGGCGTTGCGGATCATATGCAGCAGGGGATCCTTGAGATGCTCAAGGACGCGAGTATCCACTTCAACGTCGGCGCCGACGACCTGCAACCGCGCCAGTTTGTTATGGCTCTGCGAGATGTCGCGGACGGAACGGGCGAATTGCTGAAACAGAGGTCCCACTGGTACCAGGCGTACATCCATTACCTGTTCCTGCAATATCTTCTGCAGGATCTCAGTCTCGCGATGCAATTCGAGAAGCTTGCGTCCGGCATCGCTTTTGAGATCTTCGATCATCCGTCGCAAACGGCCCTGGGCAATGGCAATCTCGCCGGAAAGATTCAACATGCGATCGAGTTTGTCAGTGTCGACGCGAAGCGTGCGGTTCCGGGCTCCGGGAGGTGCGGAACCCGGAACCGCTCTGGGGGAGGACACTTGTTCAGAACTGAGGGCAGCCGCTACGGGCGTTTCGAGACCGGAGGCATAGCTGGCGATGGCCTTTTTCAACTCCTCATGAGACGGACTGAGACGGTCGTTGCCCTCCGCCGCCGCCGGAACCAGCGCCCGCAACGCATCCACTCCATGCAAAAGAAGCGAGATCACGTCGCGAGAGATGGCAAGTTCCTGCTTGCGCAAAGCCTCCAGCAAATCCTCAATCACATGGGCGAAACCAGCCAGTTGGGGAAAATCCAGAGCCGAAGCATTGCCCTTGATGGTGTGAGCCACACGAAACATTTCGTCGAGCAGTTCCAGGTTGCCGGGATCGGTCTCGGCGGCAATCAGGTGCTGCTCGGTTCGCTCCAGTCCCTCCTCGGACTCAGCGAGGAACGCAGCTACGATTTTTTCGCGATCAAAATCCATTGCTTCGGTTCCTCTCATCTAGATTGGCTGGCACCAGACCACGCCTTCGTCGGTGTTGAAAATGATTTTTCTGCCGCGGTTCCCGCCGGTTTCCTGCGCCGCCACCGGAATTCCCGCGCAGTTCATCAAGTGGAGAGCGGCAGCCACATTCTGTGTTCCCAGGCTGGCAGCAGGTCGATTTCGGTTCTGGAACATCGCCGCACCGCCGAAGATCTTGGCCCGAAGGCTCGCGGGCCGGCATCCCAGCAACGACAACTTCTTAAGCAACACGCTGGTCGCCACGTCCGCGAACCGCTGCGAGGCAGCTTGTCCCTCGCGCGAAGCCGGAAGCAGAAAGTGATTCATCCCGCCGGCACGCTGGCGGCTGTCCCACAGGCAAATCGCAACGCAGGAGCCAAGGATCGTGCGGATCTGGCAAGGTTCTCCGCTTACATGGAGTTCTCCCGGAAGCAAGTAGGCCGATTGCCGCTCCCCGCGCGCAGGGACTTTCGAAGCCGGGCGAGGTGTACCCAGCGAACGCGGCCAAGGCGAATGTGAATTCGGCAATCCCATCAGAGTTGTACCGACCAGGCCTCCCCGTCGTCGGTGTGAAAAACCAGTTTTCTGCCCCGGGTGCCGCCAACTTCGCTTTGCAGGAGCTGAATGCCATTCAATTTCAGGAAATGATTTACGGCATGGACATTGCGATCGCCAACACACTCTACGCCGCTGCCGAAAGTTATCGCGGGCAGGGAACCGCCGAAAATTCTGGCTTTCAGAGTTTGGAGGTCGGCGCCGAGATCCAGCATGCGTTGCAACAGCGCCGCATTCGCGATGTTGGCGTAGCGAGTGCCATTTTCGCTGTCCTCGGGACCTTCAGGCAGCATGAAGTGATTCGCCCCCCCGATGCGTTGAGCGGAATCCCACAAACAAAGAGCCACGCCAGAACCAATGATGGTGCTGATGGCGAAGGGTTGCGCTGCGGCGAAGATCTTGCCCGGCATCAGGTAATGGCGCGTCTGTTTCTCGTCGGAGGCGCCAAGCATGCGCGGCAAGTACTCCATCGGCAGCACCGCCGGATTAAAAGTTTGTACTTTACGTTTGAAAGTCATCTGCATTTTTCTTTCGCGTGCTAACGCGTGTGATATGGCTCAACCGCCCGGCCAGCACAGTTCGACAACACTTCACAAATTTCTCGATCCACAGCCTCGATTCCCGGCTTGTGGGGAAACAAGCGAAACAGCACAATCACCGCCGCTGGAACACCGCCCACCAGGATGGGCACAAGCGCGTTCACCGGATCGTCTGAAGAAAGCAGGTTTTCGTTCGACAGCTTGAGCCGATATACGGCCTTGCCTTTGAGCGCCTGCTTCAACTTGGGCTCGTGGCTTACCAGCAGAACAGAGTGCTTGTTGGGGTCGACGCCGAACGCCCAATAAAGCCAAAGTTCCGAGCGCTTCTTGTCGACCTTGTAAACCGCAACTTCTTCTGTGCCGATCAGGTTCCCCGCAATCTCGCGGATAGCGTCCAAGGCATCGGCTTGATCGATTGCATTCTGCAGACGAAGGCGAGCGGCATAAACCTTGGCCTGCGAGCCTACATCCTGGATTGAGCCTTTTTCGAGCTCCGCGGGGGAGTCAGAGATATTGCTCATGCGTCCTCGAAACATCCTTTCCTGAAATTTGTTATTCCCCGAGATAGCTTTGCAGAAGGGTGACCAGTTCAAAGCTGTCGATCGGTTTGGTGATGTAGTCATTGCAGCCGCTCTGGAAGCCGGCCTCGACGTACTCTTCCTCGCCACGAGTGGTTACCAGAATGATGGGGGTTTCGCGCAGAGAACTTTCCAACCGCATGCGCTTGCAGGCTTCGAAGCCGTTCATGCGGGGCATTACTACGTCCATCAACACAAGATCGGGTGCCTCGACAACCGCGCGCGATATTGCGTCGAGGCCGTCCTTGGCCGTCACGCACTCGTAGGCGGTGCGCTGTTTTAGAATCATTTCTTCCATCATCAGCGTGGTGGTCGAATCGTCCACGAGAAGAACTTTCTTGGGCATTTCCTTACCTCTCTGTCAATCAGCGGGAAACATGTTGAGTTTCAGTTCCCATAGTGCAATGGCAATCGCATGGCCAAATCGCACGCGAGAATATGGCGGAGATAAAACGCTGGAGACGAACAACTTAGCGAATGGGACTAGCGCGTGCCACAAAGCACGCGGAGTTCGAATTCCAGAAAGCGCTTCTTGAAATCGAACTGAACAGGGCGGAGAAGAGGAAGTGCGACAAGTTTTCGATAAGCCGCAGGGTCAGGTGAGGTGCAGGGATTTCAGCTTCTGGTAGAGGGTGCTCTTGGCGATTCCCAGGCGCTTGGCTGTCTTTTCAACGTTTTGGTTTTCTCCGGAAAAAACTGCGGAGATATGGAAGCGTTCCAATTCCTCGAGAGTCCAGTCGGGCTTGTAGGAACTCGACTGATTCTCCGAGTGTGGCTCAAAAGCCAGGTCGCCCGCTTCCAGCACGAGCCGATCCGAAAACAGGAGCGCGCGCTCCAAAACGTTGCGCAGCTCACGTATATTTCCCGGCCAGTAATAGGACCGGAGTCGCTCCACGGCCTTCGCGGAAAGCTGGGCCCGAGGGCGCGCCATGTCGGAGCAGATTCGCAGCAGCAGGGAATGCGCAATCGCGGGAATGTCATCCTGCCGTTCGCGCAAGGGAGGAATCGCAAGGGGCACGGTGCTGATGCGAAAGTAAAGGTCGCTGCGAAACACTTTAGTCTCGATCAAATGGCGCAGGTCCTGATGGGTGGCGGCAATCAGCCGGACGTCGATAAAACGATCGCGGACATCTCCCATGCGGCGAAATCTTTTTTCCTCGACCACCTTCAACAACTTGGGCTGCACGTTGGGATCGATGTCGCCGATCTCATCCAGGAAAATAGTGCCGCGATGGCCGACCTCGAGCAGACCTGGCTTGGCATTGATGGCGCCAGTGAATGCGCCTTTTTCGTGGCCGAACAATTCCGATTCGAGAAATTCGCGGGTAAGGCCGGCACAATTCAGGTCAACGAAAGGCTCCTCGGCGCGCGGCCCGTTTTCGTGAAGCCAGGTTGCCAGAACTCCCTTGCCACTGCCAGTCTCGCCTTGAATGAGGACGGGGCTCTGACTGTTCGCCACTTTCGCAGCAGTTTCGGCCAGGCGACGGATTGTACGACTCTCCCCGAGGAAGGGATCGAGCACCACTCGGCGGCGGCGGGTACTGTTGGCCAATTGTTTCTGCTGATTCCGCGAGTTCTCCAGCAGTTTGTGGACAATCATGAGCAAGGCAGAAGGTTCAACCGGCTTGGCGAGGCACTGTTCGGCGCCACTCTTGATCAGAGACACGCCCAGTTCCATCGAGCCGAAGCCGGTGAGAACAACGATGGGGACTGCGGGTTCGAGTTCCTTGAATTGGGGAAGAAGGTCCAGCGCGGTGCCGTCGGGCAGGCGGAAATCCAGGACTGCGACGTCTGGCCGCGTGGCCGTAAATTTCTTACGCGCGGCAGCCATGTCACGGGCTTCTTCAACCTGAAACCCGTTGGCAGTGAGATGAGTGACGTATGCGTAACGAAGCTCTTCGTCATCCTCCACCAGAAGAATCCTGCGGCTCACGAACGTGGCAGACATAGTTTCCGTTCTTCGACGCGTGGCCATTATACGGGGAAAGGAAGGTGTGCGTTGTCAGCCGTCCTTCGCGATTAAAACCGCGGAAGGTTTGTAAGAAAGAAGGAAAGATCGTAGTGGTGGGGTTACCTGCACCGCTACCCAAGACTTTCTGGTTCACCTAAAGGCTCAAAGCGTGGCGATGGAACACCGAGTTCCTTCAATGCTTCGTCCAAGGTGTATACAACTTTCAGTAGCGGGTTCCTGCGTTCTCGCACGATCCCAAACATGCGAGCCAGACCAAATGCTAATGAGTGCCGGACAACGATGAAGCGCCGGCGAGTCGGCTCCGGGGTACCCGGTTCCAAACTTGCTATGTGACGGATAAACTCGGAGGATACGGCAAACTCGGTAACGGACGAGAAGTCCCAAATACCCGCGCTGGGATTGGTCGCATTTGCATACTTTCGAATCGCCCAGTAAACCTCTGCGAGCGATTCATTCGTGAGCCGTCCCTCGAATCGCATCATCAGTATTTTGTGCTCCGCGTCGAACTCAAACCGGAACGCCATCGGTGATTGATTCTATGTTCGCCAATGTCAAATGGCAATCAGAGTACCAAAGACAAGTGCCACAACTTTCAAACCGAACCACGGCCACCTTTTCAAACAGCATCTCTAAGCAAATCCAAAAATAGCCAGAACCGGGGAAATGTACTAATATGCAATTTCCCCCTGGAACTGCTCCGGAACCACCCTGCCCGGAAGCTCGGTCGGATCCGACGGTATGACGGCTTTGCAATCGCGAACGAGCAGGTGGTTTGGTGAAATCAGGTCCACATCTTTTCCGGCGAAGTAGTTCCTCCGCGCGAACTGCAATTCTGTGCGCCGTTTCTTTTGCCCTGATGGTCAGTAGCATGGGCTGGGCTCAAGAATCAGGCCATCCCCCGAAACGTGTTCTCCTTCTTTATTCCTTCGACAACGAGGAAGGGATTTACACCGGTTTCGATCACGTGCTCCGGTCGCAGCTGAGATCGGGCGTGCGCGACCGCGTAGAGTTCTACACCGAATACCTTGATTTGGTGAGGTTTCCCGGCCCTGCGCATGCGGCGAATCTGGTGAAGTTGTTGCAACTGGAATTCTCGGAGAATAAGCCCGACCTGATCGTGCCAGTGTCCTACTCGGCATTGCAGTTTCTCCTGAGTGAAGGAAAGGGGCTCTTTCCCGGAACTCCGGTTGTGGCGCTGTTCAACGCCAGAAGGCTGGGGGAAGTGAAGCGGCACATCGCGTCGGACGGGACAGGACGCGACATCACTGGAGTTGCCAGCACCGACGAGCCGGCTCGAACTTTGGATCTGGCCCTGCAGCTTCAGCCGGACACGCAACGGGTCTTTGTCGTGGTGGGCTGCTCGCAGGTCGAGAAATACTGGGTCAATCAGCTCAAACAGGATTTCCTGCCGTACCGCCAGACGATTGAGATCACCTACCTGACTGACCTGCCGATGAATGATGTTCTGCGGCGAGTTGCAGAAGCGCCGCCTCACACTGTCATTCTGGATTCTTTCTTTTTCGAAGATGCCCGCGGCCAGTTCTTCCTGGAGGAAGAGGCCCTGGATCTGGTTACGGCGGCGGCTCATGTACCGGTATACGCGATTTACTCGAATGATATTGGGCACGGCGTGGTCGGCGGCCGGATGACCGATCCAGAAAATCTGGGAAGGCAAATTGCGAGCGCCGCAGCCCGCGTTCTAAGCGGCGAGCGGGCGGCCAGCATTCCGATCGTATCCGACGACTCGGCCGTGGACACGGTGGACGGGCGCCAGCTGCGCCGCTGGAACATCAGTGAGAAACGATTGCCGGCTTCCACGGTGGAACTCTTTCGCGAGACATCGCTATGGCAGCGATACCGCTACCTGATCGTAGCGGTGATTTCGCTGTGCATCCTGGAGACGATGCTGATCCTGGCTCTTTTATTCAGCGTGGGACGGCACCGGCGTGCAGAGAAGGCGCTCCTGCGAGAGAAGACCCTGGCGGATGCGGTAATCGAGAGCCTGCCAGGAATCTTCGTCGTGCAAGACAAAGCCGGAAAGAACCTGCGCTGGAACAAGAACGCAGAAACGGTTGCCCGCTACAATCTCGCGGAGGTTTCTCCACTGGGCAATGTAGTGGAGAAACACCGAGACGCCGTACAACGGGCCAGGGAAGAAATCTTGGAGCGAGGGTCGGGCTCTGTGGAAGCCGAGTTTCTATCGGCGGAGGGTACCGCAAACGCCCCCTACTATTTCACCGGGGTGCGGGTGGAACTGGAAGGCATCCCTTACATCGCGGCCATAGGGATTGACCTTACGGAAACTAAAAAGGCAGAACAGGCTGTGCGCCGTTCGGAAGCGGAGCTGCGTTCGTTTATCGAAAATGCTCCGTACGGGATTGGGACGATCGCCGTACAGCAGGACAGGTTTCTGCATGCCAATCCCGCGCTGGTGAAATTGCTTGGCTACCAGTCGGAGGCCGAGGCTCTTGTCCTGACCCTGTCGCGCGATCTGTATTTTGACAGCGATGCGGGCGGCTTCCGGGCGCAGCCGACGCGAGCAGACTTCTTCAGCGCGGTCGAGTTTACGTGGAAGCGAAAGGACGGCAAGCCCGTGGTGGTGCGGGCGAGCGGTCGCCGGCTTTCGAGTCTGGCAAGCGGGGGCGAACTGATCGAGATCATCGCTGAGGATGTTACCGCCCGCAAGCTGATGGAAGAACAATTACATCACGCGCAAAAAATGGAAGCACTTGGACAGTTGGCAGGCAGCGTCGCCCACGACTTCAATAACCTGCTCGGGGTGATTATCGGTTATAGCGAACTGATATCCGCCGACTTGGGCGCTCAGGGGCAGATCAGCGCGCGCCTGGAAACCATCAAGAAAGCTGGCGTACGTGCCGCTGCTCTCACCTCGCAACTGCTTGCCTTCAGCCGGCGACAGGTGCTTCAGACCAGGGTACTCAACCTGAACTCGGTGGTGAGCGAAACGCAAAAAATGCTGCAGCGCCTGATGGGAGAAGACATCGAGCAGAAAATTGTGCTCGCTCCCACGCTTGGCAAAACGAAGGCGGATCCCGGACAGATGGTGCAGGTCCTCATGAATCTGCTGGTCAATGCGCGCGATGCCATGCCCGCGGGCGGCAAACTTACGATTGAGACCGCGAATATCAGTTTCGAGGGCGGCACTTATTTCGATGGGGTTGCCGTTCCCCCGGGCGAATATGTGATGTTATCGGTGAGCGACTCCGGCACCGGTATGGATGCAGAGACGCGGGAGCGCATTTTTGAACCGTTCTTCACTACCAAGCCAGAGGGGAAGGGCACGGGGTTAGGCCTGGCTACGGTGTACGGGATTGTGAAGCAGAGTGGCGGATATGTCTTCGCCGACAGCGAACTGCGAAAAGGAACGACTTTCAAGGTCTATCTGCCGCAGGTCGATCTGCCGGTGGAAGTGCCTGCTTCGCCGGCCGCGAAAGTGGCGGAGCTTCCACCGGAGTCGGAGACGCTCCTGGTCGTGGAAGACGAACGCACGTTCCGAGAATTGCTGCTCGACGGATTGCAGTCGAAGGGTTACCGGGTGCTGGTCGCTTCCAATGGCGCGGATGCTTTGCAAATCGCCGAACGCCATAATGGACCGATTCCTCTACTGATCACTGATGTGATCATGCCGCAGATGAGCGGACCTGAATTGGCCAAATGCTTGACAAAAGTGCGCCGCAATACGGATGTGCTGTACATGTCAGGCTACGCTGAGGATAAGGTCAGCAATATTACAAAGTCGGAGGGCGAACTGATGCTTATCCAAAAGCCCTTCTACATCGACGAACTGGTCCGGAAGATCCAGGAGATTCTCCGCCGGAAAAACGCGCCTTCGAGTGCTGTGGCTTCTTCCCGGGAGCTGCCGCGCGCCGGGGTTGAAGGGCCGCGATGAATTGAGCCGGGATCGCAAACCCTAGTCCCTCGCTTCCACCCGCTGCGGAGAGAATGAAGGTGTTAATCCCTACAACATAACCGTCCGTATCCACCAGTGGTCGGACGACTTCCGGTTTGCCGAAAACCCGCTTAGAATCGTCGGCGTCCTCTGCATGGGCTGCGTCGGCTATAATTTGCGCGCTCACATGACCCTTGCAGTGCTGGTCGGTCATCTCATCGTGAAGCATTTATCAGGAGTTATCATGGGTCAGGATGATGTTATTCCAGTCGCAAACAATGCCAGGTCGCGAAGCGACCTCGTCGAGCGCGGGTTCAGTCGTCAGCCCCTCCGGGTGGATGTCGACATAGCGCGCTCGCTGGAGGCGTTATCCCATGCTGCCTGGTCCGTTCCGAAGGACAAATACTACGATGGGGGTGACAGGTATCGCTCCTTAAATCGTGTCCGGGCCGAGATTGTTGAGGGCGGTGTAAAGGTTTGGTTGAGCGAAGAGAGTACGCCCTATGTGCAGCTGAAAAAATACAACACCACAATCGGCGGCCAGCCGCGAGAGTACGCTCCGCTGCCCCCGGCCATCGCCGGTTCCATAGGCGTTCGCAAGATGATTGCTCACCACCTTCACTACCTGCCGCTGTCGACGGTGGGTACGAAGTATTTGGTCAACGTTCATTTAATAAGGTTCACGGCTGCGCCTGGCCGGCCGTGCGACACGAGTCCACCGGGCTTACATAAAGACGGGGAAAAGTACATCGCTACGCATCTAGTGGGCCGCTGCGGCGCTCAGGGTGGCGAAGTCGTCATAACCGACAATGACAAGCAGGAAATGGATCGCTTCACGATGCGCGAATCGGGTGAGTGTTACGTCTTCGACGATGACCGCATCTGGCATATGTTGACGCCAGTGGCGGTGCTGGAAGGCAATCAGTACGCCTACCGTGACACGCTGGCATTCGATATGCTGCCTGAGGGTTGGGAACCCTTGAAGTGATCGGAGACGCAGGGACTCGAGCCCGGCACAGGTGTTAGCCCGCACAACGGTCTAGCAAATTCAGCTTTGTCCTCTACTAATTGAGTTCATCGCTGCGTTGCCTCTCGGGATGGCCCACGCGAGCGCCAACCTCATGAATGAAGAACACCGCGGCCAGGCGTACTTCCTGGATTTTGCTTTTCGCGGACAGGCGCCACGCAGGAGCGTGGAGGCGGGGAATCTCTAAAGCGCCGCTAAAATGCGAACGCAAACCCGTCAGTCCGCCGAAACCTTCTTGCCGGTTTCGTCCCAAATTCGCACGCTGTGCGTCTCGCGCAGCAGCAGGCTTCCCACAATGAACGTAATGCCGGCGACACTCATCGGATAGTAAAGACCCGCATAGATATTACCGGTAGCTGCCACCAACCAGAGACCGATCAGCGGCAGCAAACCGCCGAACACCCCGTTTCCTATGTGATAAGGCAGAGAGACCGACGTATAACGAATCCTCGCCGGAAAGGCCTCGATCAGATAGGCCGCGATGGGTCCGTAAACCAGACACACGTAGAGAACTTGTATAAACACAAGCAAAACCAGCATGGGGAGATTCGGATTTGCCGCCTCCTTGGCGGGCACCAGCGCCCCATTCGCGCCAGTGGTCATGGGTGTGAGCTTGGTCGCACCAGTCACTTTGTCCTTGGAGGACGTTACCGTGACAATGTTGTTCCCTGCGGCGCGTTCCATCGCCTTGTAGATCGGTATATAAGTGACGACCGCAAGCAGGCACCCCGCCATCATCAGCTTCTTCCGGCCGATGCGGTCGGAGAGCGCGCCTACCACAGTGAAGAACGGCATCCCGATCAGCACGGCGAGCGCTACTACCTCGTTAACGGTTTTGCCATTAATTTTCAGGATCCCGCCCAAATAGAACAGCGCATAATACTGTCCGGTGTACCAGACCACGCCCTGCCCAGCTGTCGCTCCAAAGAGCGAAATTAGGACGAGTTTCAAATTCGCCCATTTGCCGAAGGCGTCCTTAAGTGGCTGCGCCGAAGTCATGCCCGTGCTCTTGAGCTGAGCGAAGATGGGAGACTCCTTCATCTTTAAGCGAATATAGAGTGAGATCAGCACGAGGATGATGGACACGAGGAAGGGGATGCGCCAGCCGTAAGCGGAGAAGTCGTCCTTCGACATTGAGTATTGCGTGCCCAAGATTGCGATAAGCGAGAGGAAAAAACCTAACGAGGCCGTGATCTGTATGAAGCTGGTGTAGAACCCGCGCTTGTTGTCAGGAACGTGCTCGCCCACGTAAACCGCAGCGCCGCCGTACTCGCCGCCCAGTGCCAGACCTTGTAGGACGCGAATCAAAAGCAGAACAATCGGTGCGAACCAGCCTGCCGTCTTGAAGGTCGGCAAGAGGCCGATGGCAAACGTCGAGAAGCCCATGATAGAGAGCGTTACGAGAAAGGCATACTTGCGTCCGACCAGGTCGCCAATGCGGCCAAAGAATAACGCGCCGAAAGGTCGCACCAGGAAGCCGACCGCGAAGGTCGCGAGATAGGCCAGATAAGCGAACGTGTCGTTGCCTTGGGGATAGAACTTCAGGGCCAAGATCAACGTCAGGCTTCCGAAGATATAAAAATCGTACCACTCGATCATGGTGCCCACAGAAGACGCCATGATCACCCGCCAGATGCTATATTCCGCGTTTCGCGTCCCCAACACCTGCGCATTTGCCATAGTCTCCTCCAATTATCTTCGGCAACTGGTCTCGACTTCTTCCCCTCACGGCGCAAAGCGATTCGCTCCTTCGCTTTGTGGTGTGCATTGTAACCCACGCGGGCGATTGCACAATGTTTTTCTGAGTGAGCTTGATGGGTTGCAGCCGGCAGCCCTCTTGAACCTCCACGAACGGGAAGTCGGTGGTGATCAAGATGTGGTCAAATGCGCAGCGGAGTTTGAGTCAGGAGGGAGCAGGGAAGCAGAATCTCATCGGGCGTTTCTATCGAGTAGAGCGCTCTTCAGATTTTATGGACGGGCAGTGAAGTGCTGCTTCTGCGAGCTAACCTTGGCGACTCGCGTCGTCAGTTCGTCAATCGAGGGTATGGATTCGGGAATAATCAGTTTGCGCTCCTGCGGCCGCGCTCCGGTCCGGATCGCTTCAGTAAGCATTTCCAGAGCCAGATCGGTGTTAGGGCGAATATAGACTGTTGCAGCCAGCATGCCGCTGCGTACCCACGATTGTCCAGTCTTAGGCAAGCCATCGCAGCCGGTGAAAGGTATCTTCATCCAGCGCTCGCGCTCGCCTTCAGCGATTTCCGAGAACGCTTTTCTGGCGCCCGCCGCCATGCTGTCGTCCTGTGCACCCACCAAATCGATGAACGTCTGCTGCGAAGTCCGAAGCCGCAGCCATGAACTCATGGCGCGATGCGCGCCCTCTTCGGTCCAATTGGCGCGTATTGTCTTCACTTGGATGTTCGCGGGCTTTGTCAGATTCATTCCGGCCGTGCGTCGCTGAGCGGCGCCACTGTTAGCAGGACCTTCGATGTACAGCATGGACCCACCCTGCGGTAGTAGGGCGGCAAACTGCTTCCCCTGAATTTTCCCCACCTCTTCATGGTCTGAACTGATGGAAAAAACCGGAACCTGAGAACAGTCTCGAAGCTGACGCAAATAATCAGCATCATAGTTCAGGACGACCCAGCCAATATCCGCTGCCACCGCGGCCCGGGCTACCTGCGGAAACGCCGTTCCACCGCAGGGCTCGAATATGATGGCGTCCGGACGTGACGCGGCGGCCCCCTGGATGAAATGCAGCAATTGCTGGCTTTGCGTAACCGCGTCGTTGCTGGCATGAACGATCTGCAGGTCCACCCCCAGACGCCGCGCAGCCTTCTCCGCGGCGGCTGCCTGTTCCTGCTGGTAGTCGTTATCGTTGTTAGTGAGCGAGACCAGAAAACTGAGTTTTTTCATACCTTCACCAGCCCGATCATAAGCCAACCTGCGCGATGCCAACGGTAACCAGAGTAACCATGCGATAAGTCATTTTGCGAAGAGAACAGCAGGGCCGCCAGAGCCAATAAAAGTGGGGACTCTAGCCCCTGAGATTTGGCTGTTCACTGTGACCATGTTCATTGAAGAATTGCTTGCGATATGCGGCGTCGTGAAAAGCTTCCGTACCTCCGGCACGCATGGTCGACAAAGCACCGGCCAGATTCCCGGCGCGAAGACACGCGGATAATTCGGCGCCCCGTACGTAATGATGCAGAAAGCCCGCGTCAAAGCTATCTCCGGCACCCACGGCGTCTACGGCGTCCACTTTGATCGCGGGGCTCATGCTGCGCTCTGCTCCCCGTTGTGCCATTGCGCCTTCACGGCCTAGCTTCACCACTACCAGGGGAACGATCGCCGCAAGTTTGTTTACTGCTGTTTCCAGATCGCTCACTCCCGCCGCTTTTTGCGCTTCTCGCTCATTGGGCATAAAGACGTCGACATAGCGTAGCGCGTCCTGCAGGCCGCCTTCCCAAACATCGTCGGGATCATCGTTCGTATCGAGAGAAACGGTTAGACCTGCCCCCTTCATTTTGCGGAGGAGCTCCGGCACTCGTGGGCGCAGCCCCCTTTGCAGGTAAAAAGAAGAAAGATGAAAATGCTTTGAATCTGCGAGATAGTCGAAATCGAGGTCTTCCCACTTCAATTCCGCAATGGTTCCGGAATATGTAACCATGTTGCGCCACCCGTCACGCTGGAGAGCAACCGTGATGCCTGTCTTAACGGAATCCGATACGCGACGCATTCGCGAGACATCCACCGCGCTCCGCTGCAAGGCTCGCAGAGCAGTCTGGCCCAGGTCGTCTTCGCCGATGCACGACTGAAACCCGACGCGGCTGCCTAACGCGGAGAGATTGTGCGCCACGATCGCCGACGATCCCCCCAGCGTCAACATCATTCGATCCGCCAGCAATTCCCGTTCTCGCGGAAGTTCGTCGGGAAGACCGTAGAGGATCAGGTCGAGATTCACTTCGCCCGCGATAGTGACGTCAAAACGTGGCATCAGTGATGCCTATTCTAGCGGCTGGTTCGGTTTATGCAGTAGAGGAACCTTAGCACCCTGACATCCCCGGCCATCCCTTCACACGTTCGCCATCTTCGGCCCATCGGCCACTGGGACGGCCACCTTTCGCAGCGGCTGGGTGATCGCATCCATCACCTTTTCAAACCCGGCGAAATCGAGCGATTGCGCTCCATCCGAGAGCGCCCGCTCCGGGCACGGATGCACTTCGATAATGAGTCCATCGGCTCCAACCGCTACCGCCGCACGCGAGACTGCGGCAATCAGACTTTGCTTCCCCGTCCCGTGCGAAGGATCGGCAATTACCGGCAGATGTGAAAGATCGCGCGCCAGTGCCACGGCCGCAAGATCGAATGTATTGCGCATCTCTGTTTCGAAGGTCTTAATACCGCGTTCACAAAGAACAACCTCGCTGTTACCTCCAGAAAGCAAATACTCCGCGGCCAGCAGCCACTCCTTCACTGTCGCCGATGGTCCGCGCTTTAATAGCACTGGCTTGTTCACGGTTGCCAATCGCCGCAACAATGCGAAATTCTGCATGTTGCGCGCTCCCACCTGCAGCATGTCCACGTGCTCACAAATAATATCCACATCTTCCGTGCTCATCACCTCCGTTACCACTGGCAACCCCGATTGCTCACGCGCTTCGCGCAGAATCTTCAACGCCTCCAGGCCAAGCCCCTGAAAATCGTAAGGAGAAGTTCGGGGCTTGTAGGCCCCGCCCCGTAGCATCGTCGCGCCGGCCCGTTTTACTGCGTGCGCTGTGCTAAGTAACTGCTCCCGGGATTCCACCGAACACGGTCCTGCAATGACCACAACTCCGGGCCCGCCAATCGCGACGCCCCCAACACTCACCACCGTCCGCTCCGGCTTCACCTGCCGGCTTACCAGTTTAAAAGGCTGAGCGATGGCGACCACATTCTCTACGCCGGGCGCCACCAGCAGCGCTTCGATCTCATGCCTGCGGCCGTTTCCCACGGCGGCGACGATGGTCCGCTCCACTCCTCGCGTCATGTGCGGCTGGTAGCCTGCTTCGCGAATGCGCTCGATTACGTGCGCAATCTCCTGTTCGGTCGCTTTCTCGGACATGTTAACGATCATCGTTTGCTCCTGTTTTCTGTGCAAAAAGCGAAGGCCGCGATTTTTGCATCGCGGCCTGTGACTTGAACCTTGCTTGATCTAGGTGATCATGTCTGATTTGATCTCCTCGCAAGTCCCGCCGCAGCCGCCACGCTGGTAAACCAGCAGTAGCGAAACGGCCCGGTAAATGAGGTGAATCGCTTCATGAAGAGTCTTCCGTTTACAACTCCGGAACTGCGCGGTCGTTCCATCCGACCTTATTGTATCGAGCTGGCCGTATTGGAGAAGACATTATTGGCGTTTGACCCGATCAGGCGAATCGTCCCCACCACCAGAACCAGGATCACTGCAAGCATCACCGCATACTCCGCGATATCCTGCCCTTGATCTTCCGACCAAATCCTGCGAATGAATTCCGACATATGTTCCCTCCAATCTCCGTATCTGTCCCTGTAAGAGGGAGAACCGCAATCGAAGCACCCATGATGCCGCAGCGTCCGGTGGTTGTCAATTGTGGAAATCTTCAGATACTGGGGGCTGACACGGCCCGCCACGCGCCCGATTCCGGCCTACCACGCCGCCCAGCAAGGTCAGCCCCGGCTACTGATGTAAACTATTCAGCACACCACCGTCGATCATCGACCATCCACTTGGCCTCCCACACAAAATCCGATACTTTGAAGGCCTCCGCCGTCGGAGTCCTTCATACTAAACTGGTTTCGAACCGCCGGGTCAAGGTTCTCGCCAACTGGTTCGCAAGACTGCTTCCATCCGGAGTGCGCGTACTGGATGTTGGCTGCGGCGACGGGATGATTTCTGCCCTCTTGCAGCAGCAACGTCCCGATATCTCCGTGCAAGGCATAGACGTACTTACCCGCGCGCAGACTCACATTCCAGTAGAAATCTTCGACGGCTCCAGCTTCCCGTTTGCCAGCGCCTCATTTGACATAGTCATGTTCTCTGACGTTTTGCACCACACCGCAGACGCGAGAATTCTGCTGCGCGAGGCGCGCCGCACAGCCAAGCAACACGTGCTGATCAAAGACCACTTCCGCGAGGGGCTAGCGGCCAACACCAGGCTTCGTTTCATGGATTGGGTAGGAAATGCCAGGTTTGGAGTGGCGTTGCCCTACAACTACTGGACCCGGCAGCAATGGCAAGCCGCATGGCAGCTAATTGGCCTTCAGCCCGAACAGCTTGTGACCAAACTCGGTCTCTACCCGAAGCCCGCCGATTGGATATTCGGTGCAGAGCTCCACTTTATTGCGCTTTTGAAGCAGACTTGATTGACCCCTGCTCGGTTGATTCCGGTTTTATCAAGAACCGTCCTGAGTAGTCCAAGCGCTGCAGAGGCGTATGTATTCCCCTGATTTCTAGAAATTCGTCGACCGCCTTGCGCGCGCCCTCCCAGTATCCGTAATCGTCCAATTGAATCACGCCGCCGGGAACCACCTTGTCATACAACGAATCCAGGCAAACCTTTACGCTTTCGTACCAGTCGCCATCAATGTGCAGAACCGCAATGCGCGGAATTGGCGTGACGGGCAGTGTCTCTTGGAACAGACCCTTTACGAATGTGACATCCTCCGCGACGTTCAGCCGGTCGAATAATCCGCGGACTTCACCCAGCGTCCCAACGCACGTGCCGGTGAAAAGATCGGCCAGCGCGAAATCCGGATCTTGAGAACTCGGAGCCGGGAGCCCCTCAAACGTATCGAAGAGCCAGAGTTTTCGTCGCGACCCAAGCTGGCGCAGGGTCAAGGCCATCAGCGCCGCGCTTCCGCCGCGCGCGCATCCACATTCCACAACATCACCGGCAATGCCCCGCGTGACAACGTAGCCCAAGGCGCGATGCAACCCGCGCAAGCGCGCCACGCTACACATGGTTTCGGTCCGAACCTGGCGGTATAACAAGGCAAAGTCGGAGGGAGAAACTAGGTTCCACGCCTGCATCAGCGTCCGCAGCGCCGTGTCGGCCACGAGCCGCGGATCGCGAGCCCGATGCAGAATCTCACGCCACGGATGTTGCCCACGCCGCTCCGAGCTCACGAGCGGTCTCATCTGAGCACTCTCGTGACTCATCGCCGCCGCAGCCCCAGCACGCTCATGAAGAAGCTTGCGAAAATTGTCTGGGCGCCGAGTGTGAGCAGCAACGCCGCTGGAATGACCAGCCGCATAGTGTGAGAGTAATCCAGCGGGCCAAAATGTTTGCTTCCCCATGCCCCTACCGCATAAGAGGACGCCACCAATCCTGCTATGGTGAGTCCGGCCCCGGCGGCCAGGCCGACTTCAAGAGTGATGTACCGGAAAAGTTTGTCCAGCGTTGGATCTGGAGGCAACAATCCTTCGGAGATGGCAAACATCTTGGTAAATACGGCGAATGCGATCGCATGAAATCCCAGCATCACGAAGGCAGCGGCATATACCAGTGTGTGAACGTCAAAGGTCACGCTGCCCACCGGCCTGGGCCCTGGCAACAACCACAAGCCCAATAGGAATCCCGCCAGCATGAGCGCCATCCCTGGATACAAGAATAACCACCGCGGGCTATAGAGCAAAAAAAAGCGCAACGTTCGCCAGCCATCGCGCCACGTCCGCAGGTGAGGAGGCCGGTTGCGCCCATCCGGTGAAAGCGTGGTAGGAACTTCCGCAATTCGCAACCGCAGCAGCGTAGCCTTCACCACCATCTCGGTGGCAAACTCCATGCCCGTTGTGCGCAGCCCCATACGCTCATACGCATCCTTCCGAAACCCGCGCAGGCCGCAATAAAAATCTCCCACCGGACTCTTGAAGAACAACCTCCCAATCCGTGTCAGCAGCGGATTTCCAAAGTAGCGATGCAAAGCCGGCATTGCGTCTTTCTGGATTCCTCCGCGAAAGCGATTCCCCATCACAACGTCAGCGCCCTGCCGCAACTGCTCAACAAATCGTGGGATGTGTCCAAAATCGTAGCTGTCGTCGGCATCTCCCATCACCACATACTTGCCTCGCGCGCCCGCGATCCCTCCCATCAGAGCGTTGCCGTATCCCTTGGCCCTCACATTCACAACCCGGGCCCCCATCCGCTCTGCGATTTCCACTGAGCCATCGCTGCTCCCGTTGTCCGCCACAATAACTTCGCCAGCTATGTGGGCCTCGCCGAGCGCGCGCTTCGCCTTGCCAATGCAGGTTTCAAGGGTTTCCGCCTCATTCAGGCACGGCATTACCACTGAGACTTCGATCATCTCCGACTCTTTTACCGGAATCGCGACCGGTTGATAATTCTGTTCCGCCCTAAGGACTGCACCCACGGTTCAACCTCTGGCTTCAAAATTAACTCGCATGATAGCAGGTACCGAGGGACTCTTCCTGCGCTACTTGGACAAAAAACGGGCGTAGTATCGCGTATTCGAAATTTGTTTCCAGCCCTGATCCAGGTAGTTCTCCGGTGGATCCCACGCAACCACAGCTCGAGCCCCGGTTCGTTCCAGGCACTGGTATGCTGACTCTCTCCGTTCGGCCGGAGAGGCCCAGAAGTCATGGTCGCCCCGATCCGGAGAGTAGACTTCCGAGACAATTTTGAATCGCCCCAATCGTGCCCAGAAGTTCGTCATTCCGTCACCGATCACCGACACTCGGTCACCCCCTCGCAAACCCATTTCTCGAAGACCTTCCGCAGCTTCCATCTCTTCCTTTTGCGAATAAGGCCCCACGGTCAGTGTGGTATAGGCGGTTTCCGCTAGATGTACGCCAACCGAAAGCAGCATCGTTGCTATTACTGCTGTGGTTACATGTTTTGATAGGAGATTGAGTTGTCCACTCTTCAATCGAATACCTGCTAGCACGGCAAACAGCAACAACACCAGGGAAGGGCCGATATAACGTGTCCTCACTAGCACCAGAGAATAGGCTCCCAGGCCCAGGAAGGCCGCAGCGATTAACGGCCAATTGGAGACGATCGCCCGCCGGGTGGGCGTTCCACCCACAAACAGAAAAAAAAGCAAACCGGCAAGTAATCCCAACTGGCCTTGAAGCGTCCTAGCATAGGTCAAGGCGCTCTGCACCAGAACCCGAATCTGCGACCTCAGCCGAAAGTGCCCCCGTTGTCCCTCGTTCCAGTATGACGGGTCATACCATGGAGGATAAGTCCCGCCGACCGGCTCCCCGAATTCAAACACGGGGGGATTGTCCAGAAGCTTTCTGGTTGTATGCCGCGGGATTCCGCTTCCGACGGGCTCGCCCTGCCAATGGGTCTGCGGGCTGTTCGGGCTAACCATGCTGGCATAGGCCAGCCTTCCACTGTCGCCGAAGGTTAATCGTCCTTTTTGTTTGGAGACAGCGGCAACAAAAGGCAAGCTCACAACAAGAAACAGCAAAGCGGATAACAACACGCCCATTATCCGTCGCTTTGACTTGCGCCCCCCCAAAAACAGAATCGCGAGGAGGCCAAATCCCAGCGGAAACATAATTCCCTTGGCAAGGTAAGCGGCCCCGCATAGCGCACCGAATATCGCAAACTTTCCATACGATTCGTGAACGCGCAGATCCACGAGATAACCGCCAATAAGGAAGAAAACAGCCGCGACCAGCAGGTCCGGTGTCACCAATCCGACGTCAATCAGCTCTAACGAGCACCACAGGAAGAGACTGTATCCCAGCCCCAACAACGCCCAATCGGGTAAGGGAAGGGCATCGTCGCCGCGAGCCTGAGATTCCGCCTTCAGCGCGTTCAACACGCAATGAATGAAGAAACGGAAAGAGAAGAGCGCGACAAAATAAATGGCTAGATTCACCAGATGGACCACGACGAACTCCCAGCGTATGGAAGGCTTAAGAAGGCGCAGCGTAAGCCCCAGCCACCAGGAATACATCGGGCTCCAATACCCGTTAATCGCCGCGGCCCAGTCGCCCCTCACATAGGCATCTCCAATGTCGATGTAAGATATTCCATCTGAATTCATTGCGTACCGGCTAATCCAGGCCTGTACAATACCCAGCACGGTGCAAAGAATCAGGAACGAATGATCCGTGCGCACTCCTTTTCCTATGTCATTTATCGATTCTGAAGCCGGCTGTGAGGCAAAACCGCTGCTTCGCCCCAAAATGCCGGAGCTCGATTCTGTGCGTGGAGTGGCCATCTTGATGGTGCTGTTTTACCACGGCTTCGCGTCGCGCCAAAGCGTTGAGGCATTCACCGGCTTTCCTAAGCTTTTCGTACGCCTGGCTTCGCCGGGCTGGATGGGTGTCAATCTATTCTTCGCTCTCTCCGGATTTCTCATTACCGGAATCCTGCTCGATAGCAAAGACCGTCCGCAGTATTATCGCCGTTTCTATTTGCGGCGCGCGCTCCGCATTCTGCCCGCCTACTACGGCCTTCTCCTGCTCTTGGCTTTGCTCGGCCGCTTCGGCATGCAGGGCGAAAATGTTTCCTGGGCCTTCCTTGGATTAGGTGCTATCTACTTGGCCAATGTGACGCTCTTGTTTGGTGTCCCAATCCAATTCGGGATCCTGTGGTCACTGGCCGTGGAAGAACACTTCTACCTCATTTGGCCCCTCATTGTCCGCAATGTGCGGCGCCGCGCTGTCGGCCTCTTCGCGGTCGCAATCGCCTTTTCCGCAACCATTGCTCGAGTGGTCACTTGGCGGCTGGGATACGATTACTTCGCGCATTACACCTGGCTTGTGGCCGACGGTTTGGCCTTGGGATCTCTCCTGGCCGTCCTTCTGCGGGGTCCTCTCGGAACTCGTGACGGCCTGAAGCTAATTTCGCTGACAGCGCTCTTGGCAAGCGCGCTGTTGATACTGCCCGATTTCCCACTTCACCGCCCGCTCGCCGGGGGCTCGTTCCACATTACCGCCCTAAATCTTCTATGCACCGCCATGGTTGGCGGCGCGTTACTGCTCGGGACCAGCACCTGGAGTTTCCTGGTCGAGCATCGCGTCCTAAGATTTTTCGGCGAAATCAGCTACGGACTCTATTTGCTTCACATGCTTGTCTTTAATATTTTCGATAATTTCCAGCACGAAGTCTTTCCTCTCGTGCCATCTTTCAAAGGTCATTTCGGGGTGACCGTGGTTCGCTTCTTGATCTGCGCTAGCGTCGCGATCGGCTTGGCTTTCCTTTCGCGTCGTTATTTCGAGGAGCCGTTTCTGCGCCTGAAAGATCGTGCCCCGTCGCCATCCGAAGACGTGGTGCGCGAAGCCACCGCCGCATAACCAGCGCCCGTCGGCCGCCGCCACTCACTCCGCCGTGTCGGGACAAACCAGTCTGTTTCTGGCCGCCGCTCCGGCCACAGTCGCTGCACACACTCCCATCGAAAGATAAAACACTCCAACCCAACGCTCTTGCCAATTCGGGAGCACCAGAAAATGCAGAAACACATAAGCCAAAGCGACCGCGAACAGCGGCCTCATCCGCCTGGACACAACACCAAACATCCCCACCAGCAGGAACGGAATGAAGAAGCTGTTGGCCGCCAGCGTTATACCTGAGCGCATCGCTGCCATATAATCTCGAAACGAAAACCGGACCGTCATTTCCCCGGGCGCCACGGGCACTCCCACGAAGTTCCGGTAGTAGAGCATCTTAATTCCGTAATCTCCCGCGAAGTGGTTGATGCAGAGCACCGATGCGACTGCAACCACTGACAGCACCACCGCCTTCCACAGCTCAAGCCGTTTTTGCCACCAGCACACTAAAATAACCGGCCCCGCCAGCACCACAAAATCAGTTCGAAAATAAATGGACACCAGCAACGCCACCATGCCAGGAAGTAGTCGATTCTCTTCAAGAATCAAGTACAGCGAAGCAAATGCCACCAGCGAAGCCAGCGCATCAGCCGTGGTGTCTCGGCCCAGCGCCGTTAACGGAGGGCTGATCATCAGCAGTAACGACACTGCCAAACTCAACCATGGGTTTATGTACTTGCCGATCCAAACGAAAAGCAAAATTCCCAGCAGGAAATACGAGCCAACAGAAATCACCACCCCCGCCCGCACCAAACCCATCCCGGTCTTGCTCGTCAGCCACAAAATCTGATTGTAGAGAGGACGAATTGCGAACAGTGGCAGAAACTCGGCGAGCCGTGAAGGCTTTTCCGCCCGCTCCTGTCTCGACTTGTTCTGATCTTCCGGCGCATCGGCGCGATGCCCAAGCAGGTCTTCTCGCGCGGCCTTGGGTACGTTCCGTTGAACCTCGGCATACACTCGCCGATGTATTTCAACCGGATCCCGCTCCTCCATGAGCAGCGCATTGCCCATATATTGGATCGAGTCCATGCTGTAGATCGGAGTGCGATACAGATGATACGCGCAAGCAAAGAGCACCAGGGCGTACAAAAAGAAAACAGCCCGGCGTCCTCTGCTGTCTTGCCTTTGCGGCACCAATACCGGCTGTCGAGCCTGGCCGGGAATTGTCACATTCTGAACTGCGTTCATCAAGACCTCAGCATCGCAGCGCTCGTTAGTCTCTCACAAAACAAAGACAGAACGGAAATCACCGCCGCGCCGTTAACGCCAGCTAACAGCCAGCAACCGAGGACGGAGAACCGGGAACTGCTCTACAATCTTCTCGTGCCCGTCCTCCGCAATCTTCGCGTCACCCTCGAAATGATTAAGTGGGAGCATTCCATCTTCGCTCTCCCTTTCGCCCTCTGCGGAGCCATGCTCGCCGCCTCCGGCCTTCCTACCACCCATCAGCTACTCTGGATCGTCATCGCCATGATCGCCGCCCGCTCCGCCGCCATGGCCTTTAATCGCCTTGCCGACGCATCCCTTGACGCCGCTAATCCGCGCACTCGCACTCGCGCCCTTCCCGCGGGCAATCTCTCGCACGCCTTCGTTACCTCCTTCGTCATCGTCTCCAGCGCCATTTTCATCGTAGCCGCGTCGCAACTGAATCGCCTCACTCTGTGGCTGTCGCCGGTCGCGCTCGCCGTACTCCTCCTCTACTCATACACCAAGCGTTTCACGCGCTGGTCGCATCTTGTTCTGGGCTTCGCTCTGGGAATTGCCCCCGCCGCCGCTTGGATCGCGGTTCGCGGCTCGCTCGACCCTCGCATCCTGCTGCTCACCGCGGCCGTCACCTTCTGGGTGGGCGGCTTCGACATCCTCTACGCCTGCCAGGATTTCCAATTCGACCGCGACGCCGGACTCCACTCCATCCCCCGTTATCTCGGCATCGCCAGCTCCCTATGGATCGCCCGCGGCTTCCACGTCATCATGCTGCTCCTGCTGATGGCACTGCTCCCTGCCTTCGCTCTCGGCAAGCTGGCATACGCCGGAGTCATCGCCGTCGCCCTGCTGCTACTCTACGAACATTCTCTGGTTGAATCCGACGATCTCTCCAGACTCAACGCCGCCTTTTTCACCATGAACGGCGTAATCTCGGTAGTCTTCGCCCTCTTCATCGCTGGCGATCTGCTGCTACGAAAGTAGCAATCGGAGACCGTGAAGGGGAGAGAAGTCAAGAGAAGGGAAGCATCCGTGCCCGCTACAAAAAACAAACCGGGTTCCCACCCCCTGCGGTGGAAACCCGGTTTCCCCACTCCCTCCAGCGACGGGGGGTGTGAAGTCTTCGATCAATTTCTGATCTCGCCTCTAGCGTGCTTCACCTCCATCGCTGATTTGTCAGGCCTTTGTCTAGAGTTTGTAAAAACTCTGCCTGCGCAAGCCGGGTCGCTTCCCTAGTAACTCAATTCCGCCCCCTCGGAACTGATAGCATAAATATTTCTCACCGCAATCGTGCGCAAGTTGCTCCACCTCGGCGTTCTCTTACTCGCTCTCCCGCTCCTGGCGCAGAGCAACTCCGGAGAGCTCCGCCTCAAAGTCACCGGCCCCGACGGCCTTCCTCTCAGAGCCTCCGTCGAACTTTCCAGCGACGCCATACAGTTTCACCGTGTTTTCTCCACTGACGACTCTGGCGACCTCGTCACCCGC